>Ga0256845_1000070_pt1 | contig 84233 bp, 81 predicted proteins | sample RiftiametaG_FD_189101 | JGI IMG/M metagenome (GOLD analysis project Ga0256845, IMG submission 189101) | Tube worm associated microbial communities from hydrothermal vent at the East Pacific Rise, Pacific Ocean - Riftia | ecosystem: Host-associated > Annelida > Integument > Unclassified ...
AGTATATGTATAGCTATTTTAGTGTTATAAATATATGGTGTATAGTTATTTTAGTCTTTTGTTAAATAATTGTATAGTTAATTCAGGACGTTACAATCACCAAATATCACGTGAGGTTACGTGAACTAACGTGAGGTTTTGTGAAGTTTCGTGAGGTATTGCTAAAAGCCTAGATTTCATTGTTGCCTATAAGTAGCATTTATAAACAATGGAAAATGTGGCAAATTATGGCTGTTTATTTCCAAAGATGGCAAAAAATTATTAATAGCTTCTCATTGTGGTATATTCCTAAATCAAGTTGAAATAACATTCTCAAATTTGTAGTAACGAATTCAGATATTATGAAAAGTTACTCAAAGTCATGAAAAGTGTGAAAAGGAATTAATTGGTCATTAGAAGTTACTTTTTGTAAATGAATGGTCAAAATCTTCTTCAAATTTGTAACAGATAGCGAACAGGTAGATGTCTGATATATAAATCAAACAAAAAGAACAAAAAAAATGAAGGCAATAAAACACATCCCATTAGTAAGAAAGCTTAATCAACAAATTAAGGTGTATGATACGGTCATAATCAAACATAGAATGATTCACGGAGTATCTATGGCTCAAATTACCTTTGAGAAAAAAGATTTCAACAATGAATAAGCTACCTAAACATAGGGTAGAAGAAGCTAGGCAAAAGCTTAGAGAACAACTGAGTTATGAGAAAATTATTAAACTGCCTCAGTATAGAGGTCTGACTAAGGAACAACATAATCTGTTAGTAAAGAGTATAGAATCAATCTGTTTTTTATTGTTAGAAGCCTATATTAGTGGTACTAACATATAGGTTATGAGTAATATAGATTTGTTTAAGTCATTTTCACCAAAGAAAGATTCCAAATTTGGAACAGGTGTGAATACGGTAATATATACGAGAGTTTCTCACCATTCACAAGAAGATAACACAAGCCTTGAATCGCAAAAGAAATACTGTGAGAATTTTGCAAAACGCAGAGGGCTTAATGTTGTGGAGTATTTTGGTGGTACATATGAATCAGCAAAGACTGATGATAGAAAAGAATTCAATAAGATGTTGAGTTTTGTAAAACGTTCTAAGAATGTTACCTACGTGGTAGTATATTCTTATGAGCGTTTTTCTCGTTCTGGAATAAATGGAGCGTCAATTGCTGATGATTTATTGAAAAAGTATGGTGTAATTACGCTAGCTGTTACACAAGAATTAGATCCAACCACACCTTCAGGTTCATTTCAACAAAAGATTCTATTCTTATTCGGTCAGATGGATAATGAATTAAGAAGAGATAAGACAGTAACAGGAATGAGTGAGTTATTGCGAAAAGGATATTGTCCTTATGGAATACCAAGAGGATATGTAAACCTTAATAAAGGAAGAGCTGTTGACCAGAATATAGTTATAAATAAAGAAGGCAAAATCATTCGTAAAGCTTTTCTATGGAAAGCAAACCTGAAAATGAGAAATAGTGAGATTGTAAAAAAGCTTTCTAGTCTAGGAGTAAAACTTAACGAGCGTAGGTTAGGTGAAATACTTTCTAATCCTTTTTATGCAGGTGTAATTGTTTCTAAAATGATACCAGGCGAAGTGATTGAAGGTAAGCATCAAGCTATGGTTAATAAAGACATCTTTCTAAAAGTAAATAATATCATCTCTGACGCTAGAAACCACCCTATAACACATAAAGAGGAAGATAGCAACTTACCACTCAAAAGATTTCTTAAATGTGATTGTGGAACACCTATGACAGGGTATGTGGTAAAGAAAAAAGGGTTGTATTATTATAAATGTAGAGTTAAAGGTTGTAAAAACAATAAAAGTGCGAAACAATTACATGAGAAGTTTAAAAACTTAATCAATATCTTTAAGATTAATGAAAGTGAAGAGAATCTAATTAAAACAGCAATGAGTACTATTTATCATTCTGTATTTCAAGAACAATTTGAAAACCAATCACTTCAAAAAAATAAAATTTCTGAGTTAAACAAGAACATAGAAAAGGTAGAAGAGAAGTTCATATTGGGAGATGTAAACAAAGAACTATACACCAAGTACAGAGCTAAATACACTTCTGAAATTGAAGAAGTTCAAAAACAAATGGCTAAAATGAATTTAGGGAGTTCGAACCTTGATAAATGCCTTGAATTAGTAGTTAACTTCTGTCGTAAACCATTACTATTGTGGGAGAAAGGTAATATAGGAGAACAGACCATATTCCAAGATCTACTCTTCCCTAACGGAATTATCTATAATCGAAAAAATGATGAAGTTCGAACCTCAAGAATAAATTCAATTTTTGCTCTAATCCCAGAAGTAACAAGGGTTTTAAAAGGCATAAAAAAAGGAGAAACCATCAATTATGATGATTTCTCCTCTAGAGTGAGCGCGAAAGGATTCGAACCTTTGACCGCCTCCTTAGAAGGGAGGTGCTCTATCCAGCTGAGCTACGCGCCCATTCCAATTCTTTTAGGTGAATTATACCTTTTTTAAAAAACCATCTTCCAAAACTTGGTTGATGGTCTTTAGTCGGGGTGGCAGGATTCGAACCTGCGACCTCCTCGTCCCAAACGAGGCGCGATAACCGGGCTACGCTACACCCCGAATCAGTTATTGCGAGTGCAAATATAAATAAACTTTTTTAACCTACAACTTAAAAAATTGAAAAAAAATCATTTAAATTGAAAAAAAACAATATCTATTTAAAAACTAAGCAATTAAAGAAAATAATAAAATTCAATACATATCTACATTTCATATTGAAAATTGCCAAAATTAGTATCTTTGATTCCAAACACATTAAAACAACACTGAAACATGGTTAAATCAACAATAAGACTAGCTCAACCAGAAGACATGAAACAAGTTCATGCGTTGATTAGGGAGTTAGCTATTTATGAAAAATCGGAAAAAGAACACATAAACACCATAGAACAACTAGTAATAGATGGCTTTGGATCAAACAAATTATTTGATTGTATTATTGCTCAAGTAGATAATGAAGTAGTAGGTTTTGCTCTATACTATACATCCTACTCAACTTGGAAAGGTTCCTGCCTATATTTAGAAGACTTTTTAGTTACAGAAAAATTACGTGGAAAAGGAATAGGTAAACAACTATTTGATGAAGTATTGTCTATTGCTAAGAATCGCAAAGTTGGACGATTTGAATGGCAAGTTTTAGATTGGAATGAGCCAGCCTTAAATTTTTACCGTAAATATAATTCAATTTTAGACGGAGAATGGATAAATGGTAAAATAACATTTAAATAAAAAAAGCCACCTTTAATGCTATTAAAAGTGGCTCTTAAATATATTATTTCAAATTATTTAATTTGATTAGGATCATTTTCTGCCACTTTATTATATCGAACTTGTAGTACCATCCATAAAGCAAATGCAAACATACCAAAGAACATTACAAAAATCCAAGGATAATCACCCATTACTTCTAAAGTGTTTTCAAACACCAAATATGCACCGTCAGCTATGCTGTAAAAAACTTCTGTTGAACTCATAATAATTATTTTTTAACAAATGTAATCAAAATTTAAAAAAATAAAGTCAAAAGAAATGAAAAAAAATTACCTTTATCCAATATATGATAATTAAGCTTTACAAATCAAATATAACGATAGGGATAATTCTTCCTCCAATAATTGCAATCATATTATGTTTACCCATATTAATATATGAGCAAACTGCTATAGACTATAACTTTACATGGCAAAAAAAAGCTTTTGAAACTATAACCAATACACGAATTTTAGACTTCATTCTAACCCTTTTTATATTGATTCTAAATTCAACAACAATTGTCAAGAGTTTTAATCAAACCTCTTTATTTTCCAAAACTACATACTTACCTGCAATAATATATTTAATTTTTCTCAGTTATTTTCAAAACATCCATTTCTCTCCAATATTAATAGTACACTTTCTATTTATTCTTTTAATTAATCAAGTTTTAAGTTTAAATAAAAGCGACTCAGCAATTCATATCTCTTTTAAAAGTGGATTAATTTTAGGATTAATTTCTTGCTTTGGCTTATATTATTCAGCATTTATTTTTATGATACTAATTCCAATGATATTAATCCGTACTATCAATATCAGAGAATTAATAATAGTATTATTAGGTTTACTCATTCCCTTAGTTTACTTCTTTTCCATTCATTACATCTTTATAGATTTCCCCTTAGACTTTGGCTCGATATCCATTATTAACAATACCCAATATCAACTTTTAGATTATGTAAAAATCTTAACACTCACTTTACTAATTATTTTAGGCTTCAAAATGGTTATTGTCTTCAATAAACATAATTCATTATTGGCAAAAAAACAAATTTTAATACTTGTAATAAGTAGCATTGCCACTATGTCATTGACTATAAGATTATATCTAGGGTATAATTTAATCGATACTATATTCATTATCCCGCTAATTTACATAATTTCTATAGGATCTACTTCATCCAAAAATGATACATTGATTAGTTTTTTGCTCTCAATTACATTGATTATAAATATTGTCTCCTTATTTTTTAAATAGTTCATTTGATTTAATTATCTTTGTGCTTTCAAAAAAACAAGAAACATGAAATTTGGAGTTGTTACTTTCCCGGGATCTAATTGTGACCAAGATATGGTTGACACTATTGAATCTATGACAGGTAAATCTGTTGAAAGATTATGGCATAAAGACCACGATTTAAAAGGAGTTGATTTTGTAGTTTTACCTGGAGGCTTCTCTTATGGTGACGCTTTACGCTCTGGTGCTATAGCAAGTTTTTCACCAATAATGAAAGAAGTTATTGATCATGCTAATAATGGTGGTTACGTTTTGGGTGTTTGTAATGGTTATCAAATATTAACTGAAACAAATTTATTAGAAGGTGCTTTACTGCATAATAACTCTCAAAAATTTATTTGTAAGAATGTTTATTTAAAACCAGTTTCTCAATCTTCTGCAATCACCTTAAGATTAGACTTTAAAAAATCGTACCAAATTCCAATTGCACACGGAGAAGGTAGGTTCTTTGCTGACAATGATACAATTAAATCACTAGAGGATAATGATCAAATATTATTTCAATACTGTGATAAAGATGGAAATGTTACAGATGAAATGAATCCAAACGGTGCCATTAAAAATATTGCTGGAACAACAAATAAAAAAATGAACGTATTTGGAATGATGCCTCACCCTGAAAGAGCCGCTGATGCCAATTTAGCTAATTCAGACGGCCGTCATTTATTTCAATCAATATTGGATTCAATTAAGTAATTTTATAACGATATAAAACATTAAAAAAGCCAACTCATATGAGTTGGCTTTTTTATATGATAAGTTTTAAAAAGTAAAACCTAAAAAGAAAAGCTTGATAGTCATTCAATAGCCAATTCTTTTTAGGTTTTGTGCAAGGAAATTAAAACCAAAAAGTAAAATTATTTACTTCCTACTATATTAGACGTAAATTAATCCTATATGGTTGGCAATAATTTAAATTATTTTACAAATTTATATCCTACCCCCCGCAAACTAATGAAATGTTTAGGTGATTTAGGGTCTATTTCAAAGTGCTTTCTGAAATTTAAAATATAATTATCTATCGTTCTACTATTCGGAGAGGCATTTTCTGGCCAAATATTATTTAAAATATCTTCTCTTGAAACTACTTCATTTGGCTTCTGAGTAAATAATTTTAGCAATTCGATTTCACGTTTACTAAATGTCACTAGTCCTAATCTTGAATTAATTTCAAATGTTTTGAAATTAATTGAACAATTAGTACCAAAATATAAAACAGATTCTTCAATAGTATTTATGTTTTTTTCTTGTCTACTAATTAAATTTTGAACTCTTAATAAAAACTCTTCTAAATGAAAAGGTTTCACCAAATAGTCATCTCCTCCAATTTTTAAACCTTTAATTCTATCCGTACTTGTTCCTTTTGCCGAAATAAACATAATCGGGACTTGGCTATCCTTTCTAATTAACTCACAAATATCAAAACCATTAATATCGGGTAACATAATATCCAAAATAATTAAATCATAAGAATTCTTTATTAATTCTATAGCTCTATTGCCAGTAGATGCTGTTTCTATTTTATAACCTTCTAAAGTTAAGTTCATAGATAAAACATCTAATAAGCTTTCTTCATCCTCAATCAATAATAATTTTTTCAAAACGGTAGAATTAATTTATTTGTACAAAATTAAAAAAAAGCTGTTAATTTTACCACTTCAATGAGAAAATTAAATATTGTATATATTGGCATAGGAACTAATCTTGGTGATAAACTGAATAATATTCAGTTAGCATATCAACATATACAGTCTGAGATAGGTGTAATTTCCAGAAAATCTAACATTTATAAAACTCCACCATGGGGCTTTGAATCAACTGAGGAATTTTATAATTCTGTCATTAAAGTCAACACATTTTTAGAGCCAGAAGCACTTTTGGATGAACTACAAAAAATTGAAGTACACTTAGGAAAGCGACAAACTTATAGCATTGGCTATTCATCACGATTGATAGACTTGGATATAATTGATTTTAATAATAAAGTCATTGATACTAATAGATTAAGTATCCCACACTCGCATTTAACTGAAAGAAGTTTTGTTCTATTACCTTTGTTTGACGTATCTCCCTCATGGACACACCCTAAAACTAAAAAAACCATTCAGCAATTAATTCGAATAATAGAAAAAGATATGCGCATAATAAAAATAGAATTTCATACAAACAAAAATACTTAGCATTCATTGTGTAACCAAAAATAATTCCTATTATTGCATAATATTATTAAAATTAAATCAAGTAAACTCAGTATAACAATGAAAAAACAAGGTTATGTAGGATTAGCAGCTTTCGCTTTTACAGCAAGCATGTTAACAGGATGTAAGATCGGAGATCTAGATACCACAATAGACAAAGACCCCGTTGAAATGCACGGAGACAGTATAAGAGTAAGTATTACAATTAAAGTTCCAGAAAAAGGGATGCCTAAAAAAGGTTCTGCTGTTTTTACACCAATGTTAGGAAGCAAATCTTTTTCAGTTATAGAAATTAAAGGAGAAAAGGCTATCGGAAATGGTAAAACTATTAACTTTAAGCCGGGTGGTACAATTAATTATACTGATGTAATTGCATATTCTCCTGAATTAGAAAATGCTGACTTAACTGTTTCTGGTGTTTACACTAAAGGTAGTAAAGAAAAAGAAATTCCAACTGAAAAAATAGCTGATGGTACAATAATTACTCCATTATTATTACAAAATGATGATAAATCATTATTAGGTAATGATGAATTTGTTAGAACTACTGAAGAAGTTTATGCAGAATCTCAAGTTAATTTCTCTAAAGCAAAAGCAAATATTGCAAATAAAGAATTAAAAGCTGAAGATATAATAGCATTAACTGAATGGATGACTTCAGCAATGACTAATCCTAAAGTAGCTCCTAAATCTATCAATTTAATATCTTTCGCTTCACCTGAAGGAGAAGTTGGTAAGAATGGTACTTTAGCTGATGACAGAGCAAATGCTACTAAAGAAGCAATAGTTAAAATTTTAGCTAAAATAAACTATGAAGGTGCTGACGCAATGATTAAGACAATGCCTAAAGGCGAAGATTGGTCTGGATTTAAAGCTGCAGTTAACGCTTCAGACTTAGAAGACAAAGCTTTAATTATTAGAGTTTTAGAAATGACTAAAGATCCAGTTAAAAGAGAAGAAGACATCAAAAAAATGTCTAAAACTTACCAAAGATTGGAAAAAGATATCTTACCAGCGTTAAGAAGAACTCAAATCAATGTTGTTTATGACAAGATTGGTTGGTCTGATGAAGAATTAAAAGGATTATCTACTTCTAAACCTGATACTTTAACCGTTGAAGAATTATTATTCACAGCTTCATTATCTGATGATTTAAATGAAAAATTAAGATTATATAAATTAGTTGCTTCTCAATATCCTTCAGATTGGAGAGGGCCAAACAATGTTGGTGCTATTCAGTATATGCAAAATGATATGTCATCTGCAAAAGGTAATTTCGAAAAAGCTAATAGCTTAAACGAAAATGCTATTTCTTTAAATAACTTAGGTTTAGTTGCAAGACAAGCTGGAGATAGAGAAAAAGCTTCTGAATTATTCAACTCAGCATTATCTGCTGGTTCTGAAGTTAAATATAACTTAGGATTAATTGATATTCAAAATGGAGATTACGAGCAAGCAATTGGTAACATGGGTTCTGAGGACACATTTAACAAAGCATTAGCTCAAGTATTAGCTGGCGATAACGAATCAGCTTTAACTACTTTAGATGCTTCTTCTGATAACAATACAGCAATGGGTTACTACTTAAAAGCAGTAATTGGTGCAAGACAAAATAACTTAGATTTATTAACTAATAACTTAACTTCTGCAATTGCAAAAGATTCAAGTTTAAAATCTAAAGCTTTAAAAGATAGAGAATTTATTAAATTCCTTGACAATGCAGCATTCCAAAACTTAGTTAAGTAATATAAACTTAATCAAAATTTCAAAACCCGATTTGTTAATTCAAATCGGGTTTTTTTGTACCCAATAGTCTAAGATGTATTCATATAATTCAATATATTTTGTCAGCTATCTGACGACTTTAATCATACACGTATCCTGAGACGATCATAACCAATAAGATTACTTACTTTTATAAAGATGAAAAATCTATGGATACTAATTCTTTTAACAGTAGTAGCTTGCACAAAGCAAACATTTGATGACACCTTACTATTAGAGAATTACATAAAAAAATCAGATACTGTATTGTATGATAAGATAATCGCTTGTGCAGCAGGTAATCCAAATGGTATAAGTGGAGAAGATAAATTTGAAACATCAATTTTCTTTTATCCAGTTTCAGGTGCAACCGATTATAAGTATTTTGAAGCGGTACTATTAAAAGACTCCCTCAATTTCGATAAATACATACAATCAAAACTCGTATCTGAGCCAGTGTTCAATGGCTATTTAAGGAAGTTTAATCGCGGTAGTTTTTCTTCAGAAAGAATGGGAATAGTTACTTACTACGTTGGAGATGAATTACATATTTGTACACCGATCAGATTAAAAACAAACGTAAAGCCAACTGAAGTGAATCCCAAATTGTTAGCAATTACAGAAAATGGCATAACACCAAGTTTCATTTGGTCTGATGGGAAAATTGATGAAAACGTTATTTATTTTCAAGTCATATCGGATTTATCTGGCCATTTTATTTCCGGCACTTATACCTATGAAAAACAATTCACATTTTATAATTTAGATAATGTTGTACTAAATGTGACAGATCCAAACACAACACCACAATTAGAACATAATTCAATTTACAACTTCACTATGATGGCTGTCAGTGAAGACAATTGGGTAAACCTAATGTTTCAAGTTCCTTTCCAAACGAATTAAAAACAGGCTACTACATAGTATCAAAATTTCTATTTTATAAAAGTAAATTATAACCAATTATCAAGGTTAGACATACTATAATTTATACATTACTAATTAATCAACTATCTGTTAGTCTATCACGAAACTAATTTAACTAAAATACTTACCTTTACGTTTTCAAATTTATATACTATGTACAGAACGCACACCTGTGGGGAATTAAGAATAGAGAATGTAGGTCAAAAGGTAACTTTATCGGCTTGGATACAAACTATTAGAGATAAAGGTAATATTGCTTGGATTGATTTAAGAGATAGATACGGAATCACACAGGTAGTTGCTGAAAGTGGTGTCGTAAGCGCTGAAGTAATGGCACAAATTAAAAATTTAGGTCGTGAATTTGTTGTTCAAATAGAAGGAGAAATTATTGAGCGTCATTCTAAAAATCCAGATATTTTAACTGGAGATATAGAATTAAAAGCTGAAAAAATAATCATTTTGAATGCTTCTAAAACACCTCCTTTTACTATTGAAGATAAAACTGATGGTGGAGAGGAAATTAGAATGCAATACCGTTATTTAGATTTAAGAAGAACTACAGTTAAAGAAAAACTTAAATTAAGAAATAAAGTATCATTAGAAACAAGAAAATATTTAGATACAGTTGATTTCATGGAAGTTGAAACACCTTATTTAATTAAATCTACACCTGAAGGTGCACGTGATTTTGTAGTACCAAGTAGAATGAATCCAGGTGAATTTTACGCATTGCCACAATCGCCACAAACATTTAAACAATTACTAATGGTAAGTGGTTTTGATAAATACTACCAAATTGTTAAATGTTTTAGAGATGAAGATTTAAGAGCTGACCGTCAACCAGAATTTACACAAATTGATTGCGAAATGTCTTTCGTTGAACAAGAAGATGTATTAAACACATTTGAAGGTTTAGTAAAACATTTATTTACTGAATGTAGAGATCATACTTTTGAAGGAGACTTCCCAAGAATAACTTACGCAGATGCAATGGAAAAATATGGATCAGACAAACCAGACATTAGATTTGGAATGGAATTTTGTGATATATCGACTATTGTGAAAGGACAAGGATTTGGTGTATTTGATGATGCTGAAACTGTTTTAGCTATAAATGCTGAACAAGCTGCTGTCTATACACGTAAACAAATAGATAATATCATTAAATGGGTTAAACGTCCACAAGTTGGGGCATCTGGAATGATACATATGAGAGTGAATGAAGATGGTACATTCAAATCAAGTGTAGATAAATTTTATGATCAAACTCAATTAGCTAAATGGGCTGAAGTAACTAATGCAAAAGCTGGTGATTTAGTATTAGTACTAAGTGGGAACACTGACAAAGTTCGTTCACAAATGAATGACTTACGTTTACATATGGGAGACGAATTAGGATTAAGAAATCCAAACGAATTTGCACCATTATGGGTGTTAGATTTTCCTCTTTTAGAATGGGATGAAGACTCAAACCGTTACCATGCAATGCATCATCCATTCACTTCTCCTAAACCAGAAGATATGCACTTAATTGATACTGAACCGGGAAAAGTTAGAGCAAATGCTTATGATTTAGCCATGAATGGTGTTGAATTAGGTGGTGGTTCAATTAGAATTCACAATAAAGAACTACAAGCTAGAATGTTTGAATTATTAGGTTTTTCAGATGAAGAAGCTGAAGCACAATTCGGATTTTTAATGAACGCTTTTGAATACGGTGCGCCTCCACATGGTGGATTAGCATTTGGTTTGGATAGATTAGTGGCTACAATGGGTGGCTCTGATTCCATTAGAGATTATATTGCTTTCCCTAAAAACAATAGCGGACGTGATATCATGATTGATTCACCTGCTCCAATTGATGCTACTCAATTGAAAGACTTAAATTTAGAATTAAAAGCTGAAGAAAAAGCAAACTAACTTCTTTTAAACATTAAATATTAAAACCTTGTTAGCAAAGCTTAACAGGGTTTTTTTTGTTTAACTAAGAAAATTCTATCTGACTAAAGTCAGTCATAATTCTCAAAAACTTTTTGTATATTTGTTAACTCACCTACCAAAACAAATTATGACAGCTACTTGGCAAGGATTACTAAGTCATTTAAAATTTTTGATCATACGTAATCCTGAATGAATTTTGAATTTTATTAGACATAACATAACTATTAATAGTACAAAAAAATTATACAATGCCTAGATATCATTCATTGGGTAAAATCCCACATAAAAGACATACAACATTTAAAAAACCAGACGGAAGCTTATATCAAGAAGAGTTATTTGGTACGGCTGGATTTGCTGGAATGTCTTCTTTAATTTATCACCTATATCCGCCAACAGTTGTTTCTGAAATTAAGCGTGGAAAAGATGTATCTCCAAAAATTGCCGTTGATAAAAATATGAAAGCCTTAAGTTTTAAAGGGTTTTCATTAAAACCGGAACAAGACTTTCTTAAAAGTAGAAAAACTCTATTTGCAAACAATGACTTACATATTGGTTTAGCAGCACCAAAAGAATTTTCTAAAGATTACTTCTATAGAAACTCTGACGCAGACGAAATGTTATTCATTCACATAGGGTCTGGTAAATTAAAAACCATGTACGGAGACATTGACTTCAAATATGGTGATTACTTAATTATTCCAAGAGGAACAACGTACCAAATTGATTTTGACACTGAAGACAACAGAATTCTTTACATTGAATCATTTAGTCCAATTTTAACACCAAATCGTTATAGAAACAATTTTGGTCAACTCTTAGAAAGTTCTCCGTTTTGTGAACGTGATTTTAGATTACCAAAAGATTTAAAAACACATGATGAAAAAGGTGAATTTAAAGTACTTTCTAAAAAACAAGGTGTCATGTGGGAATATACGCATTCTAATCATCCATTTGACGTAGTAGGTTGGGATGGATTCCATTATCCATACGCATTTTCTATTCATGATTTTGAACCAATAACTGGTCGTATTCATTTGCCCCCTCCAATTCATCAACAATGGGAAGCTGCAGGATTTGTAGTATGTTCTTTCGTACCAAGAATGTATGATTATCATCCTGAATCAATACCTGCTCCTTACCACCATTCAAATATAGATTCTGAGGAATTATTATATTACGTTGACGGTGACTTTATGAGTAGAAATAATATTGAAAAAGGCCAAATTACATTACACCCGGGTGGAATTCCTCACGGACCACACCCTGGAGCGATTGAAAGAAGTGTTGGTAAAACAGAAACTGGAGAATTAGCGGTTATGATTGACCCATTCAATCCGGTAATGATTACTGAAGAAGCACTTAAATTAGAAGTTGATGATTATTACAAATCATGGATAACTGAATAAATTAAAATTGACATTAATTAATAGAAGTTCTCATCAACTTCCTTAAAAAAATATATTATGAGTAAAATTAAAAACGTAGAATACGGATTAGAAAAAATATTTGAAGGCGCACAGGATTTTTTACCGTTATTAGGTACAGATTATGTAGAATTTATTGTTGGAAACGCTAAACAAGCAGCACATTTTTACAAAACTGCTTTTGGATTTCAATCACACGCGTATAAAGGTTTAGAAACAGGATGTAAAGACTATTCATCTTATGTTCTAAAACAAGATAAAATTAGAATAGTATTGACTACTCCTTTAAATTCATCTTCATGGATGAATGAGCATCTTGCTAAGCATGGTGATGGTGTGAAATTTGTTGCACTTTGGGTAGATGATGCTAAAAAATCTTGGGAAGAGACTACAAAAAGAGGAGCGAAATCTTTCATGGAACCAACTGTAGAAAAAGATGAACATGGAGAAGTAGTTAGAGCTGGTATTCATACGTATGGCGAAACTGTTCATATGTTTGTAGAAAGAAAAAATTACAATGGTGATTTTTTACCAGGTTATAAAAAATGGGAATCAGATTATAATCCAGAACCAACAGGTCTTAAATTTATAGACCATATGGTAGGTAATGTAGGTTGGAACGAAATGGATGTTTGGGTAAAATGGTATGAAGACGTGATGGGCTTTGTTAACTTTTTATCTTTTGACGACAAGCAAATTACAACTGAATATTCTGCTTTAATGAGTAAGGTAATGAGTAATGGAAATGGTAGAATCAAATTTCCAATTAACGAGCCAGCTGAAGGTAAAAAGAAGTCACAAATTGAAGAGTACCTTGATTTTTATGAAGGACCAGGCGTACAACATATTGCAGTTGCAACCAATGATATTTTAGATACTGTTTCTAAAATGAGAGCTAGGGGAATTGAATTTTTATCTACTCCACCAGAAGAATATTACAAAGCTGTACCTGCTAGATTACAAGCACACAATCATGAATTAGGAGAAGATATTGAAAAATTAAAAGCTCTTGGAATTATGATTGATGCTGATGAAGAAGGTTATTTACTACAAATTTTCACTAAGCCAATTGAAGATAGACCTACTCTTTTCTTTGAAATTATTCAAAGAATGGGTGCAAAAGGATTTGGAGCAGGTAACTTTAAAGCTTTATTTGAATCTATAGAAAGAGAACAGGAAAAAAGAGGAACACTTTAACTATTAAAAATAAGATAAATTGATGGTTAGGATTAATCATCAATTTATCTTTTTTATAACTAACTAAAAAACTTAAAACGCATGATATTACCTCCTATTAATTTCCAGAAATGGATTGATGAAAATAGAGATAAACTTAAGCCGCCTGTTGGTAATCAAGTTGTATACAAAGACACTGAATTTATAATCATGGTAGTTGGTGGTCCAAATGCACGTAAAGATTTTCATTACAACGAAGGAGAAGAGTTTTTTTACCAAGTAGAAGGCGATATATCTTTGCCAATTATTGAAGATGGAAAAGTACGAAACGTAGAAATTAAAGAAGGAGAGATTTTTCTTTTACCTGCAAGAGTACCCCACTCTCCGCAAAGAGGACCGAATACTGTTGGATTAGTAATTGAAAGATTAAGAAAGCCTGATGAATTGGATTACTGTTCTTGGTATTGCGAAAATTGTAATAACGAACTACATAAAGCACCTTTTCACTTAGGAGATATTGTCACTCAGTTACCAAAATTACTGGATGAGTATTATGCTAATACTGAACTTTGTACATGTGACAAATGTGGAAAAATAATGGAAGAACCAAAATTAAAAGAAATATAATGAGTCAGAAAACAGCAACTATAGTTGGTGCAGGATTAGCGGGGTCATTATGGGCTATTTATTTAGCAAAAGCTGGTTATGATGTAACCATTTTTGAAAGACGTCCGGATATAAGATTAGCAGAAATACAAGCCGGTAAATCTATTAACCTTGCTCTTTCACATAGAGGATGGGAAGCTTTAAGAGCTGTTGGTATTGAGCATCACGTCAATGAACTAGCGATTCCAATGACCGGAAGAACTATGCACAGTGAATCTGGAGAATTAACGTACCAACCTTATGGACAAGAAGGTCAAGCTATTTATTCGGTATCAAGAGGTGGCTTAAACGCAAAAATGATGAACTTAGCCGAAAAAGAATTCGGCGCTACGATCAATTACAATATGCAATGCACAGGCGGAAACTTGGAAGATGGTATTGTTTATTTAACTAATAAAGTAACAGGCGAAAAGTCTGAACACAAATCAGATTTAGTATTTGGATGTGACGGTGCTTATTCAGCTTTACGTTATAATGCGTTTCAAAAACTAGACCGATTTGACTATAGTCAGGATTTTGTTGATGATGGATACAAAGAATTACTATTACCTGCAAATGAAGATGGTTCTTATAAACTAGATAAAAATTCATTACACATTTGGCCTAGAGGTCGTTTTATGTTAATTGCTTTAGCTAATGAAGACGGTACATTTACATGTACTTTATTTATGCCATTTGAAGGTGACGAAAATGCATTTGATAAAATTAATGGCAAAACAGAGATTGAAGCTTTTTTCGAAACTACTTTCCCAGATTTTTATAACATGTGTCCAAATGTTGCCGAACAATGGGGAACTCACCCTTTATCAAGTTTAGCCATTATGCGTTGTTATCCTTGGGCATCTGGAAAAGCAGCTTTAATGGGAGATGCCGCACACGCAACAGTTCCATTTTACGGTCAAGGAATGAATGCTAGTTTAGAAGATTGTCAGACTATGGGACGATTAATGGAAGAACACAATCATAACTGGGTAGAGATTTTCAAAGCTTATCAAATTGAAAGAAAACCAAATGGTGATGCAGTTCAAGAATTATCAAAGTATAATTATTTGGTAATGAGAGATTACGTTGCAGACCCAGAATTTTTATTACAGAAGAAGTTTGAAAGAAAGATTCAAGAATTATATCCTGAAAAATATATCGCACAATACTCAATGGTATCTTTTACATCAATTCCTTATGCAGAGGCTTGGGAAAAAGGTCAACAACAGGATATTTTCATTAAGGATATTATGGCCAATAATGACGTTAATACTTTATTTGAAAATGATAAAATTGATGTATTAATTCATTCAATATTTGGATAATTAATTACCTTATCATAAACTATTAAACAAAAAAGAGTCATTAATTAATGACTCTTTTTGTTTATAGGGTTTAACGACCTTATTCAATTACCAATTTTTGAATACCATTTCCAGTATTAAATTTAAACATGAGTTGATAGATTTGGAAAACAGACATAGTATAAATCAATATTTTAGTAACAGAGACTAATGTTGTAATTTAAACATTAACCTAAGTAAGAAATAGATACTCTATAAACTACTACATAAAATAATTTAAGTTAAATTTGTAGTTCTTACATATATGCACCTTTAGTAAAAGTTAGTTAACACACATTTTTTCAAAGCAATTAAAAAAAATTCTTTATCTTTAATAATTATATGATTTTACTCATTCAAAAATATATCAACATTAAATCACCTTTTTCTTAATTTCAAATAAACTTAAGAAAAAAGTAAATTCAATTAAACTGATTGTTCTAAGAAAAACTATACTTAATAATTAGTTAATTAACAATATGATTAAAAGTAATATAAAATGAATAGAGAAGAATTATTAGCTGCCATTGACAAAAAGTATGCAGCAATGGGGCAAGATGCAGATGTGCATTTATCAGGGTTACTATATGCAGAACCAATGACATATTGGGATTTTGCTCAAGTAGATGCTTTATTAGGTTTACAAACACAAAGAACACAATTGCCAGATGAAATGGTATTTATTATGTACCACCAGATTAACGAATTATTATTCAAAATGATTCTTTGGGAAATGGGACAAATCTCGCACACTGAAAATATTGAACCCGAAAAATTCATTAAGCATTTAATGCGTATAAGCCGTTATTTTGACACCTTATGTAATTCATTTGATGTTATGGGAGATGGTATGGACGTAGATCAATACATGAAGTTTAGGGATACTTTGACACCAGCCTCTGGATTCCAATCGGCGCAATACAGACAAATAGAAATTGCATCAACTGAATTAATTAATTTAATAGATTATAGATTTAGAAAAACGATTAACAGAGATACACCTTACGAACACGCATTTGATAATATGTACTGGCAAGCAGCTGGTGTAGATAGAGTGAATGGAGGAAAAAATAAATTAATGGTTAATTTTGAAACCAAATATAAAAAGACGTTAATTGATTGGATGAAAGAATACAATACGGTTAACATTTGGACCAAATTTAAAGCCTTGCCAGAAACGTATAAAAATGATATTAATTTAGTAAACGCCATGCGTCATTATGATCATTCCGTAAATATTAATTGGGTCATGCACCATTATGATGCAGCCGCAAAATATTTAGATAGTGGAAAAGTAAACGTTGAGGCTACTGGCGGATCTGACTGGCACAAGTACATGCATCCCCGTTACCAAAGAAGAATTTTCTTTCCTGACTTGTGGACTAAAGAAGAATTAGAAAATTGGGGATTAGATAACTTAGAAGGTTGTAAAATTTTAGATAAATTATAAAACAAAAAACACTCAGCAATGGGTGTTTTTTTATTTGATCTCAACCTATTTCTTTAAATATCATAATTTTTAAGACTTTAACCGTTAGGAATTATTCAAAACAGTTAATTATTTATATTTTAGCATTTCAAATGTCATCAAATACTAAAAATACACGAAAAGGACTAAAAACGGCTTATGTTTCGACTATAGTTGGAATTGTATTGGTACTTACTATTCTAGGTATATCGTCTTGGGTAATTTTAGGAATTAATACCTTAAATGATTCAAAAAAAGAGGAATTAGAAATAGATGTGTTTTTTAATAAATCATTAAATGAGGTGGAATTAAAGTTAATTGAAACTGAACTTTCTGAAAAGAAGTATATTTCAAAAGCTTACTATCGCTCTTCATCAGAAGCTTGGGATATTACAAAAGAATTAATTGGAGAAGAAGCACTAGACATAATCGGTGGTGAAAACCCGATAGATCAATCAGTCATTATAAATCTAAAAAAGGAGTATGTTAATTTAGACAGCATGAAAATGATTGAGACTGAATTAATGAATGCATATAACGAAAGTATTATTGAAGTGTCTTATAGAAAAGAAGCTTTTGCAGAGGTTAATATGAATATGAAAAAGGTAATTTATTTCATTGTATTCTTTGGTGGATTATTGCTTATCGTTGCTATTGGCATGATTAACAATACTATCCGATTGGCACTCTATTCCAAACGATTTACAATTAAGACTATGCAATTAGTTGGTGCTACACCAAAATTTATAAGAAGACCATTTCTATGGCAAGCCATTGGACAAGGTATTCTATCTGGTATAATTGCTGGTGCAATGGTTTTCGGATTTTTAATACTAATTGAACAATTTATGCCCAACGTTATTTATATGACCGACATTAAACTATTCTATATGGTTTTAGGTGGAATTATAATTTTTGGAATATTGATTACAGTAATATCAACATCATTAGCTCTTAAAAAGTATTTAAGAGTGAAATTAGATAATTTATACGGATAACATTAACATTGAATTATGAGTAAAAATAAAAATTTTGTATTTGGAAAAACTAACTATACATTCATTATTGGTGGGTTTTTAATCACATTAGTTGGATTTATTTTAATGATGGGAGGTGCTTCTGAAGACCCTAACGTTTTTAATGCTGATGAGATATTCAGTCCAATTAGAATTACGCTTGCACCATTTTTAGTAATCGTAGGTTATGTAATCGTTGCGGTTGGTATAATGAAAAAAAACAGTAAAACTTCTAAATAAATTTCATGTCAATTTTTGAGGCAATTATCCTTGGAATTATTCAAGGCCTAACTGAATTTTTACCAGTAAGTAGTAGTGGACATCTTGAATTAGCAAAAGCTATAATGGGAGATGCATCCGTTGGTGAAGAAAGTATGCTAATGACTGTGGTACTTCATTTTGCTACTGCATTAAGTACGGTTATCATTTTCAGAAAAGAAATTATTAGAATTATTGAAGGTGTGTTTCAGTTTAAATGGAATGACGAATTTAAATTTGCTGCAAAGATTGTTTTATCAATGATCCCTGCCGCATTAGTTGGTATATTTTTTAATGATGAAATAGAATCTTTTTTTGGTGGACAAATTATGTTAGTAGGTTTTATGTTACTATTAACTGGAGCCTTGTTATTTTTAGCTGACAAAGCAAAAAACACAACCAAAGATGTTGGTTTTGGACATTCGCTTATCATTGGTATTTCTCAAGCTATTGCTATTTTACCAGGTATTTCTAGATCAGGTGCAACCATTTCAACATCAGTTTTGTTAGGAATAGATAGAGAAAAAGCGGCACGTTTTTCATTTTTAATGGTAGTCCCCTTAATCTTTGGTAAAATTGCAAAAGACGTTAAAGATGGTGCTTTTGAAAGTGTTGAAATGGATTTTCTTCCATTAGGTATCGGTTTTATATTTGCCTTTGTAACAGGAATGATCGCTTGTACATGGATGATCTCTATTGTTAAGAAATCAAAATTAAAGTATTTTGCTTTGTATTGTTTTGTCGTTGGTTTTTTAGCGATTGGCTATACTGTATTAAATTAAAACCACATACCTTTTCCAATGTCAAAAATATATAATTACAAAGTAGGTGAAATCTTATTAGTAGACAAGCCATTAACGTGGTCGTCATTTCAGGTAGTGAATAAACTGCGTTGGAAAATGAAGAACGTGATTGGTATAAAAAACATTAAAGTAGGTCATGCTGGAACTTTGGATCCTCTAGCGACCGGTTTATTAATTTTATGTACTGGAAAAAAAACTAAAACCATAGATACGTTTATGGGGTTAGAGAAATCATATTCAGGTACAATTACAATTGGTTCAACACGACCCTCTTACGATATGGAATCTGAAATTGATGCGACATTTCCAACAGAGCATATTACAGATGATTTAATAAAAGTAACTGCTGCAAAAATGGTTGGAGATTATGATCAAATGCCTCCAATTTTTTCTGCTAAAAAAGTAAATGGTAAACGTGCTTATGCCTATGCGAGAGCAGGAGAAGAAGTGATATTACAACCAAAATTAATCAATATATCAAAATTTGAAGTGATTAAAATCGATGGCTTAAATATTGATTTTATCATTAACTGTTCAAAAGGAACTTACATTCGTTCTATTGCTCACGATTTTGGTCAATTAATAGAGTCTGGTGCACACCTATCGGGCTTAAGGAGAGAGAAAATTGGTGATTATGATGTGAAAAATGCCAAATCAGTTGAGGAATGGTTAGAAGAAATAGAATCTTCAGAATTTGAACATGATTTGAATAATTAATTGCATCTTTTTACAACATTCTCGTCTATTTAAATAAAATGGATAGTACTACTAAAATATGGAACGAATTTAAAGGGGAACTTTTAGGATTTATTAAATCTCGAATTAATGATTCATCAATTGCTCATGATTTATTACAAGAGGTTTTCATTAAAATTCATTTGAAAAAGGACAATTTAAATGATGATACAAAATTAACAAGTTGGATTTATCAAATTACCCGCAACAAAATAATTGATTATTACAGGAAAAAGAGAATTGAAGTTCCTCAAGAACAATTCAATACTCAATTACCAGAAGAACTAGATGTTTTGAATAAAGATTTTACAAAATGTTTGATTCCATTCATTAATCAATTATCTCAAACCGACAAAGACATTATTCACCAAACTACGTTTTTAGACATTTCACAAAAAGAATATGCCAGAAACAATGATCTGTCCTACTCTACTGCCAAATCTAAAACACAGAGAGCTCGAAAAAAATTAAAAGACTTATTCATTGGGTGCTGCAATATAGAAACTGATAAATATGGCACCATTATATCAGATGAATGCGATTGCTAAATCATTTCTTTAAAAAACTGCATCCCTTTTTAAAACTTGCGTCTATAAGGTTGAAAGTAAATAATAATAACTTAAACAATCAAAAAGATGGAAAATCAAAAAAACTGTTGCACAACTGAAGCAACTACTTGTAAATGTGAAAATAATACTTGTAAATGCACTTGTGATTGCAACTGCAAATGTGATGAAAAAAATTCATGTTGTTAAAAAGAGTCAAAAGTCGGTTACAAATCGTAACCGACTTTTTTAAATATTAAGTATCAAATTATCACACGTTAATAGACTTAACAAATTTTGTTAATTCATAGAACATAAATCATAATTGAATTAAGTATATTTGTACTAATGTTAACTGTTAAAGAAATAAAGTCGAGCGTTTCTTCTGAAATGGAAGTTTTTGAACATAAGTTTAAGGACTTTATGAAGTCGGATGTGGCTTTGTTAGACAAAATCACCCACTACATTATTAAGAGAAAAGGTAAACAAATGCGACCTATGTTCGTGTTTTTAATTGCTAAAATGCTTAATGATGGAAAAGTAGAAGAAAAAACGTATCGTGCGGCTTCTTTAATTGAATTGTTACATACAGCTACACTTGTTCATGATGACGTTGTAGATGATTCGAATGAGCGCAGAGGCTTCTTTTCTGTTAATGCCATTTGGAAAAATAAAATTGCCGTTTTAGTTGGTGATTATTTATTATCTCAAGGCTTATTATTATCAGTTGACAACAACGAATTTGAATTACTTAGAATCCTGTCTACAGCTGTAAAAGCAATGAGTGAGGGCGAGTTACTTCAAATTGAAAAGTCTAGACAATTAGACATTACAGAGGAAGTTTATTTTGATGTCATTCAAAAGAAAACAGCATCTCTAATTTCAGCATGTTGTGGTGCAGGAGCTGCATCTGTTACAAATGATGAAGACACTATTACTAAATTGAAAAAATTTGGTGAATTAGTTGGTTTAGCTTTTCAGATTAAAGATGATATATTTGATTATGGTGACAGTACTAAAATTGGGAAGCCAACAGGAAACGACATTCGTGAGCAAAAAATGACTTTACCTTTAATTTATGTACTAAATAATGGATCAAAAGAAGTAGCACGTGAATTAATAAACATTGTAAAAAATCACAATGAAGATAAAAAACATGTTAAGCGTGCCATTCAAATTGTAATTGAAAGCGGTGGTCTAGAGTATGCTAAAAGACGTATGCTAGAATTACAACAAGACGCTATTTCAATACTCACAGACTTTGAAGACAATGACGCTAAACACGCTTTATTGAGTTTAGTTGAATATACTGTTGTTAGAGAGAAATAAATTAATTCCTATAAAATCATTCATTACATTAGGCCTTCTACTTTTAGGACTAAACGTTTATGAATCTGTTGAAAAGCAGATGCTTGAATGCTATTATGGATGTTAAGCTCTTGTTAATTAATATAAAGATTAACATATTATAGTTAAGTTTACTTTATGAACCACTTAGCATTGTTTCTATTCTTAATCATCTCATTTTTTTCAACTAGTCAAACAAATGAAAAAATAGTAGCTCATTACAATGATACTATACCCTATTATTATTTTAAATTTAAAGGAGAAAATAAAACTTTTCTATGGGATACGATATCCAAATCAAACAATTTAAGTGAAACTATTTTTTACATTAAAAATAATACAGTAAAAGATATTGTAGTTAGTCATACCTATTATAAAAACAAGTATATAAAATGGTCAGGGGGAAAAAATAGACTTGTTAAACCTGGTGGTTATTATGAACTGGATATTAGCATATACCTCAGCACTTACCTAAGACGAATAAGAGAACGCTTAGAGGTATATTATACCATTGATGGCATTCCTCATACATTTACATTAAACACAAGCGGATTTTATGATCCAAATCAACAAAAGAATAATTATCAACCACAACACATAGATTATCCAATTTCAACACATACTAAGAGTAATACAATACACTACGTCTATGATATCACTAACTGGAAAAACACATTTGACTGGGGCAAAATTGACACCACAAAGTCTACTGATATGATAACCTTTCTTGTAAATAATCCAACTTTAGACACTCTATACATTAGGAGTATTGATATGCCTTATGAGAAAATTTTTGTAGAAGGGGAAATAAATGGACAAATTATCACTAATAGAACAGATGTAAACATTTCATTACCTCCAAAAGAGACACTTATTATACGAACAAAAATATTAGCAATTAAAGAACCTATATATTATTTTCATTTACCGAATTACATTAATGTAGTCTATTTTAAAAATCAAACTAGACAACGGTTTAGAATAAAAAATGAGACTCATATAAAAAATAAAGCGCCCAAAGAAAAGGGTAATACTAAACCTACAATTATATCAAATAAAAGGAAGAATAAGAAGAAAACTCAACGTTATAAAACAGACACAAAACATTACTATTTCAATTTCACAGATTTAAATCAAAATTTTGACTGGGGTAAAGTATATGTTTCCACTGAATTAGACAGTACTTTATTTTTGATTAAAAATAATACAGGGGAACAGATTATCGTCACACATACTGAACTAAAAAACAACCTTACAAATTGGTCATGGTCTCAAAGAATTAGCGTTGCACCAAATGCATATTATGAAGTTAAACCACATTTTTATAGTGTTCATTACACAACAAACAATTTGAAATACCCATTAAAAATCAAATACATTACTAAAAATCAAACGAAGGAATTAATCATTAAAACCAATATAGATAGCATATATACACCACAAACCAAAGAAGCTGTTTTAACCTTAAAAGAACAACATAAAAACAGAAAGGTTAAAATCAACAGTACATTTATTAATAGGAATTCTGATCAATTAGGTTATAATTACGAATTTGATGAAACTAACTATGGTTTTAATTGGGGAGATTTTAATCCTTTAAAAAATCAAGTCGCAAATATTTATATTACAAATACATCAGATGATACTTTATATATCAGTCAAATTAACAATCCAATACTAAATTTTAAGACGGTGTCCTACGTTCAAAATAAACAAATAAAGAATAAAGACTATGGTTACACAGCTGTGCCGCCACACGAAAAATTAAGAGTATCGTTATTTGCAAAAGCCACAAGAAGCTATCGTTTTAAGTTTCCATTTCATTTAACACTCAAATACTTTAAAAATGGAGAGCGAAAAATGATGAAGCTTATAAATTCAGGACACTTCATTAAACCACCTCCAATTGTTCTTGTAAAAAGACCAAAACCTCCAAAACCCATACTACCAAAAGTAGATCCATTTAAAAATTACACCATACAATTAGATCTTCCATTTATAGAACCTAATACTTTAACAGACTTAGTTTTTATCAGGTGGATTGGAAATCAAACGGATACTATTAAATTAAAACCTTACTCAACCTTTACTGTAAAAGTTAAGCAAAATGATTTAATTTATGGAATGTATTATTGCCCAACATATGGGGTAATAGCAAAAATAAACCACATAATAGACTTTACTCATAAAACAGAATCTAAGAAAAAACACTTTAAAGTCATACATTTATTCAAATCCAGAGACAATTATTTCTATGCAGGTTATGGTATGAGCTATATTAAACAACCTTATAAACGTAAAGAAAACTACACGTATAAATTAACCTGGGGTAATGAAACAAATGACAGAAAAGCATACTATAAAAAGGTAATTAATTATGTACAATCCTTAGGTTATAGTCCTAACGAATTTATTTATGAACCCAATCTTAAAAAAGCGATTGCACTTGAAAAGAAATTAAAACACTCAAAATACAACATTACTATGGAAGCTGTTGATTGGCACCATAATATTTCTCCACAAGGTTGGGGAGGTGGTTGTTCAATATACGCTAATCATTTTCAAATTGAATTTTTACCTAATGTATCAAAAGAATGGATAAGCTCATTTTTTAATAAATATCAAATTAAAAACTACTCTGTATACAATAATAAATATACGTTTAAATTCAACTATACAATAAGTCGTTCATTTATGAGAATACTGGATAGAATGTGGATGAAAAAAGAAGTCCTAAAAATTAAACAATTTAAATATGATAATCCTGATATGGATTAACTGTTAAACTCTAATCAATTCCTTGTAGTTAAATTGCAGAAAACACGGACACCACTAAAGTTGTAACTATTTCACCTGAAGTACAAGCTTATTATTCCGAGTTTAAAGGGAATGATTTACCAAGTGAATCAAAAGGCACGGTAAGTTAGTTAACGGAAAACTAATACCCTTTAAAGGTTCTAATTATGAATGCTTTTCTGAAGAGAGTTATTTAGCAGGAAGGGCTTTTTTGAACGATAAAGTGCTAAACACATTATTAGCAAGTTATTCAAATTTAGAATTCTCTTTACCTAATGAATTATTTTACGTCATGGAGTGTGAAAATACTCTCGGAGGAAAACTAACACCGCACCATACACATCAAGACGGAACAAGTGTAGGTATTATGATGCCGTTATTAAAAGATGGTAAACTCTATTCTGGATTAGATACTTTAGGAGTGAATCACTATTTATTAGATTTTGATAATGATGAGAAATATATATCTCTCTATACATTTTGATTTAGTGGCTCAGCACATATTAGAATTACAATCTGAAACAGAAAGACATGGAAAAAAAGTAATTATTAACACTAATTTGAAAGATGAATTCTTCACTACAACAAACAGTAAAAAGTTAAAATCTAGTGGAATTTATGCTGTTCAAAGACTATCAATATTAATCAATTCACTGCATGACAATCATTACCATATAGATTTTGAAGTAAAGTAATTTAAAACACCATTTTATATAATCTTTTCGTTTCTTTACTTAAGCCATCAATTGAAATATACTTACTTTTACGGCTATACTCTTTCCCTTCAAAGAATGTTAAAATAGTTGGGTTAGCAAATACATTAAATTCGTTAGACAATAAAGGATCTATTTGAGAATCAGCGATAATAAATTCTATTTTAGGGAATTTAGTTGTAATCAAATCTTCTACTTTAGTTCTAATAGCTAAACAAGGTGCGCACCTATCATTTTTAAAATATAATACAACCCCTTTTGATTGATTTACTTTGTCTCTTAATTCTCTTCCAGTCATAATACAAAAGTAGTCAGTAATTATATATTTATAAGTGATGATTGTTACCGCTCTGTTCTCGATACATTTAGAATATAAAGCCATCGCATTCTCATCTAAACTCCAGATAACAATATGGACCAACTAACGCTACACTACTTTTAACTTCATGAATAAAAGTACTTGCAGTTGTTACTTTTTATATAATCGTGAATTGTATTAGTAAACAACTACATTATGAAAACTATATTTAATATCATTATAACTACATTACTTTCCTTAATTTGTACAATTTCAGTCGCACAAACTCAACAGGCTTCTATTCAAGTTAATGTTACCAACTTTAAAAATGTAAATTTAAAAGGAGAACAAATTCTATTTATTAATCAAGCCACAAAAAAAACAACTAAAGGTATTTCCAATTCAAAAGGTGACTTCACTGTTAAATTAACTGCTGGATTATATTTAATTAAAATGAAAAGTATAAGTGACGTAAAAGATTATTCATCAATAGAGATTCCAACAATTTCAGAAGGGCAAACCTATTCAGAAATGTCTATTAAAATTCAAATGAGTGTTCCAAAACATTTTACACTTAACAACATCCATTTTGCATCAAATAGGTCTACCTTATTAAACACATCATATAGAGAATTGAAAGATTTAGTGGAGTACTTAAAATTGAAACCTAATCTGAAAATAGAAATTCAAGGACACACAGATAGTGATGGTTCAGAAGAATCAAATATAAAATTATCACAACAAAGGGCAAATGTCATTAAAAAGTACTTAATTTCGAAAGGAATAAAAACAGAAAGACTGGTAACTATTGGTTATGGAGAAAGAAGACCAATTGCAGACAATTCAACATCTAAAGGAAAACAAGCAAATAGACGTACGGAAATTAGAGTATTATAAAACGCCTTTCGGTTTCAAAACGTAGCGAAAGTACTTCCATTTATAATAATTAATTAAATGAACATTACTAAAATAAAATCGCAAAATTTTATCATATGAATACCCGTGCTTTGCCATTCTCATTGCTCCTTCTTGACACAATCCTACACCATGACCAAACCCATGACCTTTTAGAACAATATAGTCACCTTCTAGATACACATCAAACCAAGTCGAACGCAATTTAAATTTTTTACGCAAATCTCTTAACGGAATACCTAATTGCGGAATTTGATAAAATGCTAACCTTTGTTTTTGTTTAAAAGAATAGATTAATGGACCATAAAACGGATCATTAATTGGGTAACCAAAATGATTTACCATATAAGCATCCCACATTGACTTTTTAATCTTTTTCGTCCAGTTCGATTGTCTCGTATGAATACAAAACGTGTCTTTCACACTACGGCAATATGAAATTGACTTATTCCATACAAAATCAGATTCTGAGGTTTGTCCCCCACAATTAGCAAAGAAAAACCCGCTTGCTAAATCATAATTTTGATCAATCATAATCACAGACTTAGTTTGTCTAACTGCTGTATCTATTGTTGGCGTATAAATCAACATTTTATGATACGCTTGACAATGAACTCTATCACATAAGTTAAACCCTTCATCTTTGTGTTTATCAATATGTCTTAAAGCATAAGTTCGACTTAACACAGCTTGTACCTTGTAATATTCTATATGACGCCCACCGCCCCCTTCGCTTTCAATAACACCACCCAGGTAATTATGCATCTTTACTTCATTGATCACTTTAATTTGATAAGATGATGATTTAGGGTTTACCTCAGCTACAATTAATAAATCATTTTTATACTTACGCTCCTTATGCTTTGTAGGTTTTAAGATTTGAATCCTAAAACTGTGATTGGGTAATGTTTCCTTTATTCGAATAGTATCAAAAATACCCAAACTAGTTACACCACGTATTAATTCAAGTTTATTACCTTTAGTTCTTATTTCGACCGATTCTGTCGGTAAAATAGTATGTCCCTTTAGACTATCCCCAAACACATTATATGATCCTTTGTGATAAGAGATTAAAACGTCTGTATTGGAATATTGACGCATAATACCAATTTTTAAATCTTGCCCATAACTTTGAACAGTGATCATTAGAATTAATATTGAAACTAATTTATTCATTAATTTTACTAATCAATAAACTCGCTACTTTTTTGGAAGCACCGCCGCTTCCTAATTGTTCTTCCAAAAGTAAGTATGATTTTTTCATTTCAACTCTACCTTCTGACGATTCATTTTCAATTAACTTTAATTCTGAAATTATATTTTCAGCTGTTAAATCGTGTTGAATTAATTCAGTCACAACTGCTTTATCCATAATTAAATTTACCAGTGAAATGTATTTAATTTTGATAAGCCTTTTTGCTATGGCATAAGAAATAGAACTCGCTTTATAACAAACAACTTGTGGCACATGAAATAACGCCGTTTCTAACGTAGCAGTACCAGATGTCACAATTGCTAAATTCGAATTATTTAATAAATCATAAGTTTGATTTTCTATAATTTTAACATCAGTTCCTTTAGCTACTTCTTGATAAAATGACGCCGATTTATTTGGTGCACCAGCTATAACCAATTGATAACCCTTAAATGCTTTTGTGGCTTCCAGCATAATTGGTAATTTCACCTTAATCTCTTGATTTCTACTACCTGGAAGAATGGCAAGAATAGGTTTATCAGATAATTTATTGCGTGATAAAAATTCGGTTTTAGTCAAAGCAGATTTCTTAAAATTTGAAATGGCGTCTACTAAAGGATGGCCTACAAAATTCACATCCATTTCAAATCTCTTATAAAATGCTTTTTCAAATGGAAGAATACAATACATTTCATCAACAATTCTTTTAATCTTATGAACCCTGTTCTGTTTCCAAGCCCAAATTTGAGGAGAAATATAATAATGCACTTTAATCTTATTTTGATGAGCAAAATCTGCAATTCGTAAATTAAAACCTGGATAGTCGATTAAAATTAATACATCAGGGTTATACCATAAAACATCTTGTTTACAAAATTTTATATTTTTTGCTATGGTTCTAATATTCATCAACACTTCAATAAACCCCATAAAAGCTAATTCTTTTATATGTTTTACCAAAGTACCTCCTACTTTCTCCATTTGGTCTCCACCCCAAAAACGAAATTCAGCTTCATTATCTTTTTCGATAATTGCCTTCATCAAGTTACTGGCATGTAAATCTCCTGACGCTTCTCCTGCTATGATGTAATATTTCAAGTAAAATTATTTAATTAATTACAAATTTAAGATATATATGCACTGATATCTACTTTTACAAATCATATTTGAACATTGATGTGTGGATACTCAAACCAAAACTGAGCATTTAGTACACAAATCAATCGTAACTTTGGGGCTATGAATAGATTATTGGTCCTAACGTTTCTTATATTTAGTGTAATATCTTTTGGTCAAGATAAAAAGATTGATCAATTAGAATTCTATTACGCACAGCATCATTATAGTAAAGTATTAAGAAAATCTAAAATCTTATTAGCCCAACCAGACTATGATTACAGTGGACTTCCTACATTTTATAAGGCGTTAGCTTTGCTTAAAATGTCTAACGATATTACTTGGTTTAAAAAGCATAAATCTTCTATTAAAGAATCTATTAACTTGTATAATTCATTTTTAGAATTTTCAGATGCAGAACATTATATGTTGGCACATCAACATGAAATTTCAGAGTTAAAAGCCTATTTAAAAAAATTAGAGCAACAATTATCAGCGTTTGGTTATAAAGAAGAAGAGGAATTATTGAACAACTTCATTACCGTTGGATTAAAAAAAATTAAAACGTCATATACACCTTCTCCAAAAGAGACAACAGCAACGGATCCTTCACTAACTGATACAAAATCTAAGGCTTCAAACTCAATTAGAAAAAACATTGTAAAAACCGCAGAAAAGCATATTGGCACTCCCTATTTATGGGCAGGAAATACACCTAAAGGCTTTGATTGTTCAGGTTATACAGCTTACGTTCTTAATCAATTTGATATTACTCTACCAAGAACAGCATCCGAACAAAAAAATAAAACAATAACCGTTAAAACTGCGAATGCTGAAAAAGGAGATTTAATATTTTTTGGTAAAGGTAATAATATTACACATGTAGGAATTGTTGTTTCAGAGAAAGGTGACCCTTTAAAAATGATTCATTCGTCTACAAGTAAAGGTATAATTATTACTAACATTGAAACCTCTACATATTGGAAATCAAAACTAAAAGGAGTTGGATCAGTAATTGATTAACAAAAAAAGACTATCCAATGGATAGTCTCAATTAATTTTATAGTAATTGGAATTTAGTAAAGCTCAGACTTTAACCAAGTTCTCATCTCTTTAATTTCATCTCTGTTAAATGTATTATCAGATTTTTTAATTAATTGCAATAAGTAAGTTAAATTCTCAGAAGTAGTTCCCGGCTCAATTAAGAACTCTTCACCTTCATTATCTTCTTCTTTTTCAACTGTATAATCAAAACAATCTTTTTCTTGAATATATTCATAAGCTAATCTACAAACCTTAACCAATAATGGATCAGTTTCTTCTAAAGCAAGTACTCTAATTTCAGTTAATGCTGCAATTGTCGATTCAGCTTCAAATCCTTTTTCTAAAGCACTAATTAATTCAGTAATTTTTAAATTTGCTTGTATTGAATTCATATGTAATTTATGATTATGTTAATATTAAACGCCAAAAATAATTAAACTTTTAGGAATTATCGCTAAAATTCATAATTTTTAGGAATATTATCCATAATTATTATCAAATTAATAAAATATAGGTATAAAAAAGAGGAACTAAAAAGTTCCTCTTAATTTTTTTAAGATAATGATATCTTATAATGCTTTCATTGCTTCAACAGCATCAGTAGCAACTTCTTCAGTTCCTTCTACAACACCTTCAACAGCATCAGTAGCCATTTCAGTAACAGTTTCAGTAGCTTCTTCTACAGCTTCTTCAGCATGTTCAGTTGCAGTTTCAGTAGCTTCAGCAGCCATTTCAGTAACAGCATCAGTAGCTTCTTCTCCACCACAAGCAGTGAATCCGAATACGAACCCACCAATCATCATCATTGATAATACTTTTTTCATTTTGTTTAGTTTATTTGATTATAAGTGTAGCAAAAATAGGGATTTAAATCAAAAAACCAAATAAAATATGAATAATATCATATATTTATATTTAAAATTATTCTAATGTAACTATCTTTGAATAAAAATTTACAAACTAAAACAATAATAATATGAGTTTTGAATTACCAAAATTATCTTATGCACACAATGCATTAGAACCAAATATTGATGTACAAACAATGGAAATTCACCATGGTAAACATCACCAAGGATATACAAATAATTTAAACAATGCAATTGCTGGAACTGATTTAGAAGGAAAATCTATTGAAGCCATTTTACAATTAGGAATGGACAAACCTGCAGTTAGAAATAACGGTGGCGGTTTTTATAACCACTCATTATTTTGGACTGTTATGTCACCAAATGGTGGTGGACAACCAACAGGAGATTTAGCTGAAGCAATTACTACAGCTTTTGGTTCATTTGACGCATTTAAAGATGCATTTACTAAAGCCGCAGGAACTAGATTTGGTTCAGGTTGGGCTTGGTTATGTGTAAATAAAGGTGGATCTGTAGAAGTTTGTTCTACTCCAAACCAAGATAATCCATTAATGCCAGGTGTAGCGTGTGAAGGTACTCCAGTTTTAGGATTAGATGTTTGGGAACATGCCTACTACTTAAAATATCAAAACAGACGTCCAGATTATATCAATGCATTTTTTAATGTTATTAACTGGGAAGAAGTTTCAAGAAGATACAACGCTGGTAAATAATTACTATTTACCACCACATAATAAAAGCCTTTACTTTAAGTAGTAAAGGCTTTTATTTTTTATAAAACTGATTGATTAGACACTCACCATTTAAGAATTTGAATCCTGTTATTCTAAAAGTTGATTCGCTCAACAAAGTCTATTAATAAGCTTTGTACTTCATCAAAATTAATTAACGGTGTATTTTCTGCTTTATCATTTATATCATGATAGTTTTTAACAGCTCCCATAGAGTAAATAAAGAAAGCTGGTACTCCTGACTCTGTAAAATGATGATGATCTGAATTAGCAGTTGCACCACGTTTTTTCACCTTTGGTAAATAGTTATTTTCGGCATTAATTGTTTCCATCAAAGCAAAATACTCTTTTAACACAGAACCATTTACTAATGTAATTCCTTCACTCGCTCCTCCCATTATATCAATATTCAATTGAAACTTAACTTTTTTAAGCTTGAAATAGGGATGATGTACAAAATATTCAGATCCAACTAACCCTGCTTCTTCTCCACTAAAAAAGCACAATACAATTCCATATTCAGATTGATTTTTTAAATAATACTTAGCCATAGACAAGACCATTGCTACTCCACTTGCATTATCATTAGCTCCTGGAAATATAACCTGACCCATTTTACCTAAATGATCATAATGTGCAGAAAGTACAATATAGTTAGTTGGTTTTAATTTACATTTTTTAGCAGGTGGTATGTATCCAATAACATTACTATTTTTATAATTTGCTATGTATTTATTATTGATTTTTAAGGATACCTCTTTACATTCTTGATAAGCTTTTTTATCAATAGTAATCATAGGATAATTCATAGAATAACGACCTACAGAATACATCATTTTAGTATCTGTAATCCAAATCACAGGTACATGTTTTGCAGTTTGAATCGCTAATTGATAAAAATAAGAAATACTATCCCTATCCTTCAAGTTTGTAAAATTAAAAATTAATATCTCTGTATTCAAAGGCTCTACAAATCCTTTATAAAAATTTGATGAATTATACTCCACCGTATTAAAAATACCCTGTGCAGTACCTGAATTAGCATTTAACAAATAATCTTGTCCTATTTCTAACGTTTTATCATCTAACTTTACTTCAATTGAATAAGGGAAAGTATTCACGCCAAAAGTATAGTCTTGAAGATATGATTCATCTTTATAAGTTGATACTCCGATTCGCTTTAATTCATTAACAATAAAATCAGCAGATCTACCTACTCCATTATCAACATAACCTCTTCCGGCATAACGATCTGAGCAAAGCGTGTCCAAAATATTCTTAGCATAAGTTTTTTGAGAAAACGTAGTAGAATAAACAGCCAATGTCAGTACTAACAAATACAATTTCATATTAACGATTGAGTTACTATTAATATCTTCTTTCAATCAATTCAATGAATGATCCGACCGTTTTACTATCTAAATCCCAATTATGTTTAATTGAAATATCATTTATTAAATCTTTAGCTTCTTTGATACCGTTACAATTATTTAATGTGTCAATAGCTTCATTATATTCTTCATTACTACTTGAAAATAAGTCTGTAATGAATGCAAATTTTTCATTTATTCCAATTGCAGATTTTAAATTACTAATCTTACTATTAGTTAATATATCAGCAAGAGAGCCGCTAGACTTAAAAGAATCATTGAGTGAAGATGTACTATTTGCCATTGAATCAGTTAATGAAATAGAATTGTTATTTTTTGGTAGAATTGGTTCTGGACGAGTCATTTCGGACTTAATACTTTTTTTTTCAACTACCGTTTCAGTTACAGGTTTAGTTTCTACAATTGGCTCTTCGCCTATTGGCTCGCTAAAATCAAATGACATCATTGGGCTAATTTCACCTAGTATATCTTCTACTGATTGTTCTTCAACTTCAATTACTTCTTTAGGTAACTCTTCAATCACATCAGGTTTTTCTTCCACAACATCCATTACTGGTACTCCGTATTTCTCATAAGACTTATGTCTTAAAACAATTAACCGTTCATATAATTCTTGAGAATGTTCTGTTAATTTTTCAATTTCAGAGTTATTCAATTGACCATTATTTAGTTGGTTAATTTTATCAGAAATGTAATTTGAAAGTTGGTCGAGTGATTTAAAAGAAGTTTTCCCCATTTGATTTAGTTTATTCACAATTTGTTTGATTACGTAAAATTAAAATATATATTTGAACAAAATCGATTTATTTTGGAAATTTCTCAAAAAAGAGATGTTAAAATCTCGCTGAAAAGTACTTTTACTCAATCTGAAAAGAATGCCCAGCTGCGCGTTATTTGCGGTCCTATGTTTTCTGGTAAAACAAAATCCTTGATTAGAGTGATTAATGAATACAAAGCTATCGGTAAAAAAGTCTTTGTTTTTAAACCAAAAATTGACAACAGATATGCTGTGAACGAAATTGTTTCTCATGATAAAGACGTGACTCAAGCATTCAATATTTCAAACCCAGTAGAGATTTTTGATTACCATTTAAATGCAGATGTTATTGCTATTGATGAAATTCAATTTTTTGATGAATCAATTGTAGGGGTTTGCAATAAGCTAGCTCAAGAAGGAAAAACTGTAATTGCAGCTGGTTTAGATTTAGATTATAAAGCTCAACCTTTTGGTTCAATGCCAAAAATTTTAGCAATGGCAGATGAAATTATCAAACTAAATTCAATCTGTACATTTTGTTCTGGTCCCGCTCGTTTTTCACATAGAATTTCTGAAGATGAAGGCACCGTAGTTTTAGGGGAAAAAGACAAGTACGTTCCCTTATGTAGGAGTTGTTATGATGAAATGGCTAAATAATTTTTTCAGACACAAGACCCTGTAATTCAACATAAATTAGACAAAATTAAAAAATTTAGTTTGTTTGACTTGAGAAAGAAAGTTTCATTATGACAAAACAACCCATGTAATGCTAATGTGAAAGCACTTGGATTTAAGTTTGTGATGCAAAGCGTACCAAAATCAATTGAAAACATAATTTTTAAATACTATGATTCTAAATATACTTCTAGAGTACTTGTTTTAATGGAACACTAACTGTTTTCTTACCACTTTACAGAATTTAAATAAAGTGCTTCTACTTCATCTCTTGCCCAAGGTGTTTTCCTTAAAAACTTTAAACTTGACTTAATAGTAGGGTTAACATTGAAACAACGGATATCAATTTTATCTCCTAATTTTTCCCAACCGTATTCTTCTACTAAAAGTTCAAGCATGTGAATTAATTTCACACCATGTAATGGATTATTAATTTGATCACTACCAGGTACTTTTATATTTTCATCTTCCATTTTTTAATCTTTTAATGAATCTTGATTCTCTTTTTTTATCATTCCATTTAACACCACAAAACTAGAAGCTGAAATCGCTAAGTTTAACGCACCTAATTCAGGTTTTAGCATTAGGAAATAGCCAATTGTAAATAATCCACTAAAACTAGCAGTCAAACCTAAAACCCACATTACTGTAGAATTAGCAAAACCTTTCATAGCACCTTTACTTGCACCAGTTCCTTTCCATAATCCAATTGGATTACATAACTCTATAAACTTTTGAAGTTGCACTTCATCAACAGGACGTGTCATAAATGTAGTCGTAATTGAAATTGCTAAACTGAAAAATGTAATACCTACAAGTGCATAGGTATCAAAATGAGGTATTGCCGCATACTCGCTAAACAAAATTGGATAAAGCGCTGTCGCTACTAAAGCAGCTAACATGGATGAAATTTCAGTCCATGCATTTGCTCTCCACCAAAACCATCTAATTAACTGAGCAACTCCTAAACCAGATGCTGCATTAATAAAGAATTTCCAAGCCCCACTAATAGAATCCATTTGAGAAGCCACGAGTACAGCTAAAATAGTTATGATAACCACCATAGAACGACTAAATTTTATCATTTCTTTTTGAGACGCTTCTGGTTTTATAAATCGTCTATAAATATCATTAGTTAAATAAGAAGACCCCCAATTTAAGTGTGTATCAACTGTACTCATAAATGCAGCCATTAAGGACGTAAAAGCTAAACCAACTAAACCAACAGGCAATACCATAGTCATAATCATTGGATAATATGCTTCTCTATCACCTAATATTTCGCCATCTGTACCATATTGTAATGGGAATAAAATTAATGACACCAAGGCTACTAAAATCCAAGGCCAAGTTCTTAAGGCAATAAATGCAATAGCGAATAAGAAGGATCCTTTTTGTGCATCTTCAGGTGTTTTGGCCGTATTCAATCGTTGCGCTATATAACCTGAACCATCAGAATCATAACGTACCCACCATTGAATAACCACATAAATTAAAAATATTTCAAATGGTACCATTGGATTATCAAAAGAAGGAAAGAATTCTGTAAGATGTTGCGCTTTGACGGAGCCATAAATATCGGTCAAACTAGTTTGCATTTGGGCTAAACCACCAACCTCTTGAACCGCATAATAGGCAAATACAATAGAAATTACAATCGCTATAGCAAATTGGAATAAATCAGTTAAAATAACACCCCTAATTCCACCGATTGAGCTATAAATCATCACAATGATTAGTAAAGCTAGAATAGTTAAAGTTGCATTAAAATCACCTTTAAATAATAAGAATTTTGGATAAAGACTTTCTAACATAGAATAATAACTATCACCAATCACAGTTCGCCATTTCACGAAAGGACCTGCAATTTTTACAGCAGCCGTAATGACCCACCCTAAAATAAACACATTCAAAATAATACCATAAAAGAATGCTTTAAACCCTCTTAAAAATGCAGCTTCTTTTCCACTATATCTCAACTCAATAAACTCTACATCCGTTAATACATTTGATTGACGCCAACGTTTTGCAAAAAAAATAGAAACTGTAATATAGGTAGCCGCCCATGACCACCAAAACCAGTTCCCTGCAATTCCAGATTTAGCTGTAATTCCTGTTATTGCCAACGGCGTATCTGCTGCAAAAGTGGTCGCAATTATTGAAATACCAATCCACCACCAAGGTAAAGATCTATCGGCTACAAAATATGAATTTATACCTGTACTCGATTTTTTTGAGACCCAAACACCAACTGCAAAAACCAATACTAAATACACAATAAAAATAATCCAATCTAATGATGCCATATAAGTTAAGGTTTCAAATCCAATTTAACATTGAATCCTATTTTTTGGAAAGGTAAATAAAGAAATGATTTGAAAAATTCGAAACGTAAATTGTTATTCACAGAGATAGTTTAATTAATGAATTAAAGGATGATTCTAGTTTTCACAATTCAAAATGTATTCCCGAATTTGAATATTTTTTAATTTTGCTATTCTTTTTTTTATTTTTCTATTAAATGTGTAATTTCTAATAATCAAACTTAAAGGAATCAAATAAATAACAACATCAAAAATTGTTTGACTAAAATTCATCATAATAATAACTGTTTCACATTCATTAATCAAATAATTAATAAAAAAAGCCAAATAGGAGAAGAGGCCAGCATACATTATGACTAATAAAAAACCCTTTATTAAATTAAAAGAAGACAATTCTTTTAATTCATGATAATTTAACGTACTTAAATTTTGACTTCTAAAGTTAAAAGTACTTAATGCATATTGAATTAATAAAAGACTACCAAAAAAATTAACACTAAAAATATAAGCAAGAGAATCAAGAAAAATAAATGATAATGAATAATGCTCTAATGAGTGAAGTATTAACTCAGAACTACCGAATACCAATTTAAATATTCCGAATAAAAATGTAAAACCACCAATGAAAGCTACAACACGATTTAAAAAACTTCTTTTCATAACAATTAAGGTTATAAAACTAATGAAAATTGTATTTCTATACAGATTAAAAGAATAATATATTGAGTTTTGATAAAAACTTCTTTCGGATAGACTGGCAAATCCATAATTCTTCTATCAAAAACCAAGCCTTTTATTAATTTGTATTCATTTTTTTTGTATTTTTGAATACATCACAGATATTACTCATTATGTTAAGACAATCATTAAGTCACAAATTATTACAAAAATTATCTCCACAACAAATTCAATTGATGAAATTGTTACAAGTTCCTACTATGGAACTGGAAGCAAGAATCAAAGAAGAAATTGAAGAAAATCCTGCACTTGAAGAAGGAAGGGAAGAACAAAATGAGGATACTCAAGATGATGATTATGATGACACAGACGTTTCTGATGCAGAAGCAGATTTTGACATTAATGATTATTTAGATAATGATTTACCTCAATATAAAACATCTGCTAATAATCATAGTGCTGATGATGATGACAAAGCTATTCCCTTATCTGGAGGAAAGTCTTTTTATGAATTATTGACAAATCAATTGGGCTTAAGAAACCTAAGTGATAACGAAAAATTCATTGCAGCTACCATAATTGGAAATATTGATGAAGACGGTTATTTACGTAGAGATTTAATTGCTATGGTAGATGATTTAGCGTTCGGTCAAAATATCACCGTAACTGAAGATGAAATTGAAGATGTACTATTTGTAATACAAGATTTTGAACCTGCAGGTGTTGGTGCAAGAGACTTACGAGAGTGCTTATTATTACAATTAGAACGTAAACATAACGGTAACATTTCAACTTATACAGCAAAAAAAATAATTGAAAAAAGCTTTGAAGAGTTTACAAAAAAACATTACAAAAAAATTAAAAAGAAATTCGAAATTGGGGATGATGATTTAAGAGACGCTATGGCAGAAATTAAAAAATTAAACCCTAAGCCTGGTAATTCAATGAAAGAATCTACCAACTCAGCAAATTTCCAACAAGTCATACCAGATTTTATTTTAACTGAAGAAATTGAAGGTGAATTACAATTAACATTAAATGGTAGAAATGCGCCTAAATTAAGAGTCAGCAGATCATACGAAAACATGTTACGTAATTATGCTGAAGGGGCAAAAACAAAAAAGTCCGATAAAGACGCTTTAGTATTTGTAAAACAAAAATTAGATTCTGCTAAATGGTTTATTGATGCTATAAAACAAAGACAAAACACTTTGCTTTTCACCATGAATACAATATTGGAATATCAAAACCAATTCTTTTTAACCGGTGATGAGACTAATTTAAGGCCCATGATATTGAAAGATATTGCTGAAATTGTTGAAATGGACATTTCTACTATATCTAGAGTCGCAAACAGTAAGTATATTTCTACTCCCTTTGGAACTTATAAATTAAAATATTTCTTTTCTGAATCATTATCAACAACAAGTGGGGAAGAAGTAAGTACAAGAGAAGTTAAAAAGATTCTTAATGATGCCGTAGATGCTGAGCTTAAGAAAAAACCATTGACTGATCAAAAGTTAGCTGAATTATTAAAAGAAAAAGGCTACAATATAGCTAGAAGAACAGTAGCAAAGTATCGTGAACAATTAAATATACCCGTAGCAAGATTAAGAAAAGAACTATGATAAAATCCTTTTTCACTACCTTAAGTTATATTTTTCACCCTATTCTACTACCTGTATTAGGTTTGTATTTTTTGTTTGAAACACCTACAAATTCACCAGGTTATATTGTTACATCATTACATGAATTACCGGTAGAATTCAAAATTAATCTATATAAACTATTTGGATTCTTAACTATATTAGCACCTGGTATTAGTTTTTGGATTATGTACCAAAACAAAATTATTAGCTCACTAAAACTAGAAAACAGAGAAGAACGCTTCACACCTATAGGAATAACTGCTACGTACTACATCATGAATTATGTACTTTTAAGAATCATGATTCCTGAACACATTATTATTTCATTCATTTTCCCTTATGCATTCGGTATCGCTCTAACCGTTATTATTGCCTTTATTCTTAATTATTTCACTAAAATAAGTTTACACATGTTAGGCTTTTTTGGATTGATTGGCTCTATAATGGGATACTTCCAAAATCAATTAGACTATAACTTATACTTCTTACTATTTTTAATTAGTGTAGGTGGGCTCATTGGTTCTGCAAGAGTCTATTTAAAAGCTCACACACTAAAAGATGTCATTTTAGGCATTATAATAGGGTTTGGAATAGGGTTTCTATGCATGAAGTTTGAATTATATATATAATTCTAAATTGAATTTTGACAAGACTAACTATAACTTCAAAATACAAATCATTGAGTTCGATTTAATAATTAATGATAAAAATTAAGATTTACATCATATATATAGTATAATTCAATCAAATCAGACATTACATAAAAAGCTCTTGTACAAAAGTGAAATACTATTTTAGAAGATGAAATATCATTTTTAAAACAATTGGAAAAATAAATAATTGATGAAATACGCCTAATAATATTTTGATATCCTTACATTTACAAAAAAATTAAAACTAAACTAATGATTAAGAATATAGCACTATTAGCAATGACAGGTTTAATAATGACAAGTTGTTCATTATTTAATAACGATAAAGCTCCTTCAGGAGGGATCAATTTATTTTCAATTCAACAAGATAAAGATTTAGGAGCGAAAGTAGCTGGTGAAATTAATGCTGACGCAACAACTTACCCAGTTTTAGATCCTACAACAAATGTTGCGGCCTATAAATACATTAATGATATTAGAGATGCTATTTTAGCAACAGGAAAAGTAAAACATGCTGAAGATTTTGAATGGGAATTAAAAATAATTGAAGATGATTCTACTTTAAACGCATTTTGTACACCAGCAGGTTACATTTACATTTATACTGGTATTATTAAGTTTTTAGATAATGAAGCTGAATTAGCTGGTGTTATGGGTCATGAAATGGCTCACGCAGATTTAAGACACTCAACAAGACAAATGACAAAATCATATGGTTTAGAACTTGTTGTTAGCGCAGCCTTAGGAGAAATGGAAGCATTAAAACAAATTACAAATGGAATAATTGGTTTGAAATTTAGTAGAAATCATGAAACAGAAGCTGATAGAATGTCAGTGGAGTATTTATGTGGAACTAAATACAGAGCAGATGGTGGTGCTGGATTTTTTGAAAAAATAAAAGCAATGGGAGGTGCAAGTCAACCCGAATTTATGAGTACTCACCCAAGTCCATCTAATAGAATTGAGAATTACCATACATGGGCTAAAGATGGAAACTGTGGTGGTGTAGATGATTATGCTACAAACTATGCTGCATTCAAAAGATTATTTTAATCCAGCAACCTAGTATTTAAACCTTTTAAAGGGTAATAGTTTTATTAAACTATTACCCTTTTTTTATCTATTAATATTTCATAAAAGATTATGGAAATATTAGAAAAATTTTCAAGACCTAAAAGTTAGCATGCAAAATAGTGAACAATGTAATTTGAGTCGCTTAAGACCAAAATTCACTTGTTAAAAACGAATTAATTGACGAATCTAAAATAAGTTTAAAACCTATATTATTAGGTAGACAGTTTACATTTACCGTACGAAAAGAACCTGCTTGTCTGTAATTTTTTTTGATAGAATTAACCTGAAAGTTCTGTCTCTTTAATATCTGAAATTCTAATTACGTTCTTTATAAAATACGTAATTACAGGATGTGGAATATCTTCTGTTGATGTAATTTGAGGGCAAAACATAGCAAATACAAAAAACGGGTGCGTCTTATATTTAATTATTTCTGGATCAAAGTATTGATTCCTAGCTCCAATTTCAAAATCTTCAGCCAATACTTCAGAATATTGAGGCAAAATAGAATAACGTGAAGATGTGTATTCAGATCCACCTCTATGAATGTAAATTTTTTCACATTCAGATGAGAATTTATCTAAGATTACCTGTGAAAATTGATTCCCATCAACTAAATTATCAGATATAACCCGATCTTGTTTTAAATCGTAGCCTTTATTCTCAAAATGATACTGAATCAATAATTTATAGATTTCACCTGCTCCAAACACTGGAATATCCACTTTTAATAGCGTTTTGAAAATTGTAGTAAAGTAAAACGGTTTTGTAAATGGTCCTGGAGCGATAAATACACCATCATACCTATCAGAAATTTCATCCGCATTATACTCACAAAATTCAGTTTCATTTAACCAATAAAAATTGATAGGGTGATTAAGAATTTTTTCACAATGTTGAATAGCTTTATTCGTTGCGTTATGTGAGTGATACGCAAAATTATAATTTCCTAAAACAGCTATTCTAATTGTTTTTTCCATATTAACTAAACCAATGAGCTATAAATTTAGCAAAAAAAAAGAAGATTAAAAAATCTTCTTTAAATAATATTTAAATTTACTCTCGTCTAAATGATGTTTTAACCACACCATTTTCAACACATAAAGTATCTCCTAAGGCATTCCTTAATGGACAATTAAAGATCCCTTTAAATTTCATATAGTTACCTGTTAAATCTGAATCAAGCACCATTGTAGCAAACACAAAGTCTACTGATGAACATGCTGAGATAGTATCACTACTCCAAAACACACCAAATTCATCAACATATTTAACTGTTACTCCATTTCGTGACAAAGCATCATCTACATAATATTCAGGATCCATATTATTTAAAAAGTAATCTTCCCATTCTTGAGTAGTTGGTAAATTATTACCTGCATCTAACCATTCGATTTCTTTCATTTCGATTTCAAAACCTTCAGTTAAAGCCGCATTTTTAATTTCAGTACTATAACTTGCAAAAGCCTGGCCACTAGAGGCAATTGTTTTTTCATTATCATATTTACAAGAATCAGTATACTCTTTTAAAACACCACCAATTAGACCTTCACAAGAACAATCTAACTCTGCCACAGGTAATGGCGGGGGTACTACTTCATGTTGATCATTACATGACATAAATGTTAAAATTAAGCTTGCTCCCAAAAGTGTAAATAACTTATTCATAATCTAATTTTTTCTAAAAATAGTATATTTTCACTAACTATACGAATAAAAACAGATTAAGTTGCTCCAATTTAAATTACGATACCATTTTTAGTATGTTTTTTGATATAGAAATTTCCAAACTTTTTAAAGGTAAATATTTTTCTTTAGCTAAACCAAACACACAAGCATCTAAACTTAACTCATCTCTAAGTATTATTTTAGAAAAGTTTGAAATCGTAACATACCCTAATTTAAAGGTATTGAACATAACATTATATACTAGATCACCATTCAATTTTTGTTCAGTTTGTGTTAAATTTAATTTAGACCCTACAGATAATAAATGGTAAACATAAATCATATCATAAGAAGATAATTGGTCTACCTTTGCTAAAAGATTTATACCAGATGATACATTACTATATTTTGTTTTAAATAATTTCATAATTAAGCACAAATTTGTTTAACTTGGTTATTAAAATTAAAGCCAGATAACATAACAGATTCATCTGTATTTTGAAAATTATACTCAATCATTTCAGTTCCGTCTCCCAAATAAAAATTAGTAATAGAATCTGACTCCACTTGGTATCCGTTTAAAACAATTTTTGACAACATGCGATTAAAATCACTTTGAGTAATTAATAAAGTCGTGTCCACTGTTTTATTCTTAAAAATCAAAGTACATTTTAAATATACTGTCTGATCTCCTTTTTCGTAAGAAATTTCTTTAATTATAATATTCTGGTAAATTGATAATAACTTTTTCATATTATGTGTTGTTTTAATTATAGTACAATGATATCGTAACAGAACGTAATCAATTTACGTTGTGAAAAAAAAATGTTTTTTTTACACATACAAAAGAATAAACGTTAAATTTGAAACAACAAAAACAAATTACATTTCAAAAATGAAAAACATACTCGTTATAGGTGCAGGACTATCTGCATCTTCAATTATTAGATATTTTGCACAAAACGCTGAACAAGAAGGCTGGAACATAAAGGTTGGAGACCAAGACGGTGAATTAGCAAAACAAAAGATAGGAAACTGCCCACAAGCAGAAGGCTTTACTTTAAATGCCTTAAATCCTTTGGAACGAGAACCATTAATTGAATGGGCTGATATTGTAATATCAATGTTACCTGCTAGATTCCATATTGATGTGGCTAAAGACTGCATTACTTATAAAACTAATTTAATAACACCTTCCTATATTTCTCCAGAGATGGAAGCTATTAATGATGATGCTATAAAAGCGGGAATTATTATCATGAATGAAATTGGTGTAGATCCTGGAATCGATCATATGTCAGCTAAGAAAGTTTTAGATGAAATTGAAGAAATGGGTGGTGAAATGCATATTTTCGAATCATTTACTGGTGGTTTAATTGCGCCTGAATCAGACAATAACCCATGGAACTATAAGTTAACATGGAATCCTAGAAATGTAGTATTAGCTGGTCAAGGTAGTCCAGCTAAATTCATTCAAGAAGGTAAATATAAATATATACCTTATTCAAAATTATTTAGAAGAACTGAAATCGTAAAGATTGACGGATACGGAGAATTTGAAGGATATGCCAACAGAAATTCATTAGGCTATAGAGAGATTTATGGTTTAGAAGACATCCCTACTATTTATAGAGGAACATTTAGAAGAAAAGGATTTTCAAAAGCTTGGAACGTATTTGTACAATTAGGAGCTACGGATGATTCTTATGTTTTAGAAGGAAGTAAGAATATGACTAAACGTGATTTTATTAATTCATTTTTACCTTACCACCCTAATGATTCGGTTGAGTTAAAATTACGTTATCAATTAAGAATTGATCAAGATGATATCATTTGGGACAAATTAGTTTGGCTAGGTATTTTTGATGATGAATCATATGATTTAGAGGAAGACATTACCCCTGCACAATTCTTACAAAAAATTGTTGTTGACAAATGGGTTTTAGAACCTAATGACAAAGATATGATTGTGATGTGGCATAAATTCGTATACAAATTAGATGGTCAATTTAAAGAGATAAATTCTTCAATGATTTCCATTGGTGAAGACCAGACGTACACAGCAATGAGTAATACTGTTGGTTTGCCTGCTGCAATTTGTGCGAAAATGATCCTTAATGGTACGATTACACTTAAAGGGGTTCAAATGCCAATTTTAAAAGAGATATATCAACCTATTTTAAAAGAATTAGAATTACATAGTATCAAATTTAATGATACAGAAATTAATCCTCCAGTGTTATATAACCAAGGCTTTTTTTATATGTACTAATTTTCCTTTTATTCTAACATTACAATTGAGAAGCACTACAGCTTAATACAGTGAATTTATCATTTTCAGCAGTTACCTTAACATCTTTAAATAGTTTGTTTAAATGTGTAGTGTAATTTAAATGATTATTAAAAACGAGTTGGAATACTCCTTTTTTCTTTAAGCATCTAGCCGCTTGTTTAAATAACTCTAACGGCAAACTAATATCAATTTCATGATCTACATGAAAAGGAGGGTTAGATATTATGTAATCTAAAGAATCAGACTCAAAATGATTCAATTCATTGTTTAAATGAAAATGAACATTCTCTCCAGAAATATTAAGCTTTGAACTTTCTACTGCTAAAAAAGAATCATCCATTAAATGAATCCCTAAATTTGGATTTTTCTCCTGAATTACTTTTGCCAGTACTCCATTACCTGATGCTAAATCTAATATACATTCAGCGCCTATTGGGATGCTAATATTTTGAATTAAAAATTGAGTAGCATAATCAATATGCACTGCAGAGAACACGCCATAATACTGCTTGAATATTCCAAAATCAGACTTAATTTCATTAATTAACGATTTTTCTTCAATTTTATTAGGCTTACTTAAAACAATCAATCTTGATTTTTTCCAAGCTTTAGTTTGTTTCACATCTTCAAAATATACCTCAGCTAATTCAATCATTTTTTTTGTGAAATACTTTGTCATAAATGAACAGATTACAACTGAATTTTGATCTGTACTTTTATTAATTTTACTTAAATAAAATTCAAATAAATCTAAAGACTTAGGTACTTTTAAAACAACTACCTCAGGGTTTAAGTCATTAGTTGAATTCAAATTTAAAAATTGTTTATCCTCAAAAATTAAATCATTTGCATCTAAATTTGTTTGAATTGCTTTTTCTTGACTTTTCTTACTAATTCTAATTTCAGTCTTACTTGTTAATAAATGACTACTTAAATATCCGAAACTATCATTATAAATAGAAATACTTTTATCTACTAATTGATTATTTTTTAGAAACCAAACTGTAAATTCATCCCCTTTACTCCAAGGTAATAAAGATCTGTTAGTCGTTTTAGGATATCTTTTAATAATATACTCGGAAACTGAGTTAGAGGGTAAGTCTATAAAATTCATAATCAATAATTTTTTACAAAAGTAACCATTAATAAATCCCTATCCCGTTTTTAAATACTAATTACATGAGTTTTGAAGTCTTTATAATTATATTTCCTTAATCGAAACAGATTTTAACATTCAACTGTTATTTGAAGTAATATACGTTATTATAAACTCTTCATCTATAAAAAAGGAATATGCCTTACCACATAAATTCAAATTATCTAATTTTAATTCGGCAGAAGACATTTGATTTACAGATGTAATACACACATCATCCATCAAGAAAATATCTTTTCCATCAAATAATTTAAAAAATGCTTCTTTGATAGTCCACAATTGAGTTAACTCTTTCAAATTTTTGTAATTATCCTTTGGATGTAAAAATTTAGATTTCACTCTATCGATTTTTTCTGAAATCATTTCAATATCAATTCCTAACTCTGTCGTTTCTGAAAAACAAATCACGACAAAGTTATGAGAGTGGGACATAGACAAAAATCCTTTATCTAAGATAGGCTTTCCACTAGATTTATAGGTAATGGTTCGATTCTGATTAAACGTCAACCATAAAACACGAGAAAAATAAAATTCTAACTTTCTTTTATCCGATCCATAAGATCTAAATTTAGCTAATTCTGAAGCATTAAAAAGTGATAAATCTAAGTCAATTACACGTTCATTTGTGTAATGTAAAACTTTGATGTTTACGTCCTTATTTGTTAAAATTTGTTTAATTAAATAGCTCAAAATGAAAATTTATTCTTCAATGTAAAAGGAGTTTTGTACTTTTGCACTATAATTATACGAAATTTTATTAAAACATGAGTAATACAACAGAAAAATTAAACTACAAAGTTGCTGACATTAGTTTAGCAGCTTGGGGTAGAAAAGAGATTATTTTAGCTGAAGCAGAAATGCCAGGTTTAATGTCTTTAAGAGAAGAATATAAAGAAGAACAACCTTTAAAAGGTGCTAGAATTGCAGGATGTTTACACATGACAATTCAAACAGCTGTTTTAATTGAAACTTTAACTGCTTTAGGTGCTGAAGTGACTTGGTCTTCTTGTAATATTTTTTCTACACAAGATCAAGCTGCTGCTGCAATTGCTGCAACAGGAGTTCCTGTTTTTGCTTGGAAAGGCTTAACTGATGAAGAATTTGATTGGTGTATTGACCAAACAATTAACGGTTTTGAAGGTGGTAAACCATTGAATTTAATTTTAGATGACGGTGGAGATTTAACAAATATGGTGTTTGATAAATATCCTGAATTAACTGACGGAATTAAAGGATTATCAGAAGAAACTACAACTGGTGTTCATAGATTATATGAAAGAATGAAAAACGGAACGTTGGTTATGCCAGCTATTAACGTGAATGATTCTGTAACTAAATCTAAATTTGATAACAAATACGGATGTAAAGAATCTTTAGTAGATGCTATTAGAAGAGCTACTGATACAATGATGGCTGGTAAAGTTGCTGTTGTTGCTGGATACGGTGATGTTGGTAAAGGTTCTGCTGCTTCTTTAAGAGGTGCTGGAGCAAGAGTTATCGTAACTGAAATTGATCCAATTTGTGCGTTACAAGCTGCAATGGATGGTTTTGAAGTTAAGAAAATGGAAAACTGCATTGACAGAGCTAACATTGTAGTAACTACAACTGGTAACTTTGATATTATTACAGGTGAACATTTCGAAATGATGAAAGATAAAACTATCGTTTGTAATATCGGACACTTTGATAACGAAATTAACGTTCAATACTTAAAAGATAACGCTACTAAAGATAACGTTAAACCTCAAGTTGATATTTTCAAATTAAATAGTAACGGAAACGAAATTATTTTATTAGCTGAAGGACGTTTAGTAAACTTAGGTTGTGCTACAGGTCATCCTTCTTTTGTAATGTCTAATTCATTTACAAATCAAACTTTAGCTCAATTAGAGTTATGGAAAGATTCTGATAAATATAATAATGAAGTTTATATGTTACCAAAACATTTAGATGAAAAAGTTGCATTTTTACACTTAGCAAAAATTGGTGTTGAATTAGATATTTTAACTGATGCACAAGCTAAATATATTGATGTTCCTGTTGAAGGACCATACAAAGTTGAGCACTACAGATATTAATCAATTTTATTGATTTAAATATAGTAAAAGGGAATCGAAAGGTTCCCTTTTTTTATGTCGTGAAAATTATAATTTTATTTATACTGTTTGAACTTAACAATTTAGTTTCTATTTATTTGTACTTTGTCAAAATGAATAAACTCTATATAATTCTTAGTTTACTTTTAACAGTTAGTTGTAGTGAACATATTGAAGGTATTGTAATCTCAGAGAACGATATTGATACGACACAAATTGTACAAAAGAAGCAACGACCAAATGCTCTTAAAAATGGTAAATTTTTCAAAGTTAATAAAGAAGACATGCTATATGGTGGTGAAACTGAATCTGATCATTTTATTATCACAAATAGTATTCTAGAAGAAACTCAATTTCATTACGGAATAGGGAGAGAAGTATTCCCAGCTCTTTTAGAACCAGAATTTATTTCTATACTTCAAGCAGATTCAATTTGGGTGGATTCTACACGATTTTTATTGGCACATTCTGGTGATGACATTAAAGCCTACTCTATAAAAGACTTAACCCGTCATGAAATAGTTAATGACATGCTTAATGGAAAACCTATTATGGCTGTCTATTGTATTTTAGCAGATTTAGGTGCTATTTATGAAAGAACTTATGGAGACAAAGTATTAACCTTTGGTTTAAGTGGCTATACCTATTATGACCCAGAAGTATGGAATGGTGTAGATGGATTTGTGTTTTGGGATAGAGAAACAGAAAGTTTATGGTGGCCTTTAATTGGCAAAGCAGTTTCAGGACCTCTATTAGGTGTTGGACTTCAGGAAATGAATAAGGAAAATTGGATTGATACCGATTGGAAAACGATTAAAGATAGTTATCCTACTGCCAAAATTCTAAGATCAGAACAAGATTACGAACGACCTGAGACTTGGACAAAATACTCTGACATTTCTGATATAACTGATAACTTTAGTCTAGGTAATTAATATGAAATTTAAACTTTTAGTCCCATTATTTTGTCTCTCGATCTTCAGTTGTTATTCTCAGAATTTATCAATACCAGACAGCACTTTTAACAAGCTTGTCACAAAAATATTTTTTAATAACTTAGATACAACTGCGTTTCAAATTGTTTTTCCGAAAAATTACGACAGTACGCTAACTTATCCAGTGTTTTTAGCTTTATCGGGTGGAAATCAATCGTTGGAAATAGTAAACTATTGTTATGCAGTTTGGTTTAATAGTGCTCATTTTAATCAGCATATTACTATACTACCTATTGCTGAAAGCAGTAACAATTTAAGAAATTATGAGAGTCAAAAAATTATTGAATTGATTCAATTGATTCAAACAAATTTTATGGTAACTAAAGCTAATTGGACCCTTGGAGGAACATCTAATGGAGGAGTTGCTGCATTTAATTTTTTAAATGTGTCTCCCGAATTATTTAAAACAGTGATTGTTATGCCTGGATCAATAGATCAGTCCTTGACGTTGTCAAATGAATTGAATCATATTGACATACTATTGGCTTATGGAACTAAAGACAATAAAGAATGGAAGAAAGCAATTAAGTATTCTCAAAAAATACTAAAACATAAAGTTAATTCCGTAAAAACAATTAAATTAAAGGGCATGGGGCATATTTTACCTCTTTCCTTCCCGATCGACACTATCTATAATTACGTTTTTAGATCATAGCATATACTATTCAATCGTTACAACTCGATTTACTTATTATTCCCTCTTTTTTTAGACTTAAAAATTAGACTTGTAGTCATTATCTAATCACAATTGTAACTCATTTTGATAAATCAACACTTATTTCATATTAAATATACTTAACTTGCATGTTAAACATTTACCCTATGAACAGAACACTCTTATTTTTACTTACTTTATTTCCAGTTATTTCACTTGGTCAATACACTACAACTAATGCTACAACTGTAGCATCTTGTAATTGTTTTGAAATTTCAAATGATGCGACACCAAGTACGGTAGGTTCTTTCTATCATAACACGCCAATAGATTTATCCAATGATTTCAATCTTAAATTTGTTGTGAATTTTGGATGTGATAATTTTGGAGGAGAAGGTATGGCCTTTTTAATGCAATCTGGCCCTTGGACAGTTGGAGCTGCAAGTTATGGATTAGGGTACCAAGGTGTAACAAACTCACTAGCCGTTGAATTTGACACTAGAAATAACAATTTCATTGGTCAATATCAAGCAGGAAATGATACGTCTCCAGATCATGTTTCAATTCAAAGTAACGGTTTTATTGAGCATAATACAGCTAACAATTTAGGGTTAGATGGTCCCGTAAGTCTAATTTCAACTGGTTCAACAAATGCTGAAGATTGTGAAGATCATACTGTTGAAATTACTTGGAATGCAACAACATTCTTATTAAACGTATTTGTAGATGGTTTAAGTATATATACAGTCCCTCAAGACATAGGTGATATCGTAACCAATTCTTTTGGTGGAAACCCAAATGTACTTTGGGGGTGGACAGGTACCACAGGGGCCACTGCTAATACTCAGACTGTTTGTATTGCCCAAGAACCTGAATTCACATTTACACCAACTAATTGTCCAGGTGAGCAAATTGATTTCACTGGAAGTTATTGGTCAAACAATGACATTGTTAGCTATACTTGGGATTTTGATGGCTTAGGAATATCTAACCTTCAAAACCCATCATTTACTTTTAATACAGTTGGAGAACACCCTGTCACTTTAACCATAACAGATGATACTGGTTGTTCAAATACCAAAACATTTGACATTGGTGTTGGTTTTGACGTTGACATTACTACTGACATCCTCTCTGTATGCCCAAATGGAAGCTCTCAACTAAATGTAATTGCTCAACCTTATGTCAATAATGAATGTTGCTTTACATTAGCATTGACCGATATAGTTGATGTTTGGAATAATGAAATAGAAATTTTTGTAGATGATATATCAATTGGTATTTATTCTATCTCATCAATCTCAAATCCAGGACCTCAACTTCAAACTTATGATTTATGTTTCTCCCAAGGTGAAGTTGTAAGTATTGAAATTCATGGGCAACAATTCCAATATGAAAGTGGTTATTATATCACACAGGGTACTGATCCTACCCATATAATTGAAGTCAACGCTGGACCAAACTGGCTAGATGGTGACACACAAGTATTCACTGTGGATTGTGGTTTAACTACTGCTGTTTACACTTATCAATGGGACAATGACCCTACACTTGATAACTATGTTATATCAACTCCAATTGCAACAGTACCAGAAACAACTTATTATGTGGTGAATGTTACGGATCCAAATACAACCTGTACCATTACAGATAGTATTCAAATCATAACAACTGATTCTGTAAAAGCTCAACTCTCAGGAAGTGAAGTAGTTTGTGAAGGAGGATCTGGAAATTTAACGGTTACATTTGAAGGAGACGGTCCTTTTGATTTTGATTATACTAGTATCGGAACTGGTACGGTATCGGAAACCAATATCACTACAAATCCTTATACCTTACCTGTAACCATTGCAGGAACTTACACCCTAACTTCTATAATTGGTAATGGATGTACTGGAACAATTGATACTTCAGGTCCTGATGGCGGAATTGGTACATTACAGATCATTATTCCTCCAACCGTAACCATTGGTACTAGTGCATCATATTGCCTAGGTGATACTCCTATTTCTGATTTAACAGTAAACTCTACAAATGGAGGCTCAGTAAATTGGTATTCTAACCCAGCCTTAACAGGTACGCCTTTAGGTAACGGAAACACATTCACTCCTCCAATTTCTATCGTATCTGCTACCACTTATTATGCGCAAGAAACAGAAACAGTTTCTGGTTTAAATTGCGCAGGTCCTTCAGATAATGTTACCATTACAATAAACGCTATACCAAATGCACCTTTAGTTTCTGGAATTACTACTTATTGTGAAGGAGATACACCTACTCCATTGACGGTAGAAATGACTTTAGGTGGTATACCAAACTGGTTTGATAATTCAAATTTAACACCACCTACAGTTTCAATGTTATTACAATATAACCCAACCTTAAATGTGGGTATATTTTGTTATTATGTGAACGAAACTGCTGCAGGCTGTACGGGTGATTCAACAGAAATTTGCGTAGAAACTAAACCAACACCATTAACGCCAACCTTAACAGGTAACACTATTTATTGTGAAGGAGATACACCTTCTCCAATAGTAGCGACACCTACAGTTGGTGGCGACATTACATGGTTTAATTCAATACCTACACCTATTGGAAGTGGATTAACTTACACGCCTGACTTGACACTAGGAAATCAAACATTTACAGCCTCCGAATCATTGAATGGTTGTACTGGACCAACACAATCTTTGAGTATAACAGTTAATGTATTACCAGTTGTTAGTTTACCAGAAACGACATATATTTGTTTTGGTGATTCGGTTAAAATAACTGCCACACACAACAATTTTGATCTAGAATGGTCAAATGGAAACCTAACAGAATCATCTTGGCTAGGTCCTGATGAATCTTCAACTTATTATATCACATCAACTAATCCATTGTGCGGAAGTGTGGTAGATAGTATTGAAGTAATCATATATGATTTACCAGATGTTGTGGCTGGAAATGATACAGTAATTGGAATTGGTGGTGAAGCTACTCTTTGGGCTACTGGCGCACCTATATTCACCTGGACACCAAGTGCAAATGAATGTATTACAACTAATTGCTCAGAAATTTATGTAATCCCAAATCAAGCTACAGTTTATATTGTGGATGGCGTAGATGGAAATACATGTCATAATTATGACACAGTACTTGTGGATATTTCTGGTTTCATGGAGATATTTATTCCTAATATATTTTCTCCAAATGGTGATGGGTTTAATGATTATTTAGTAATTGATGGACCAAGATTATTTAATTTTAACATAGAAATTTTTGACAGATGGGGTAAATTAATCTATACTGCTGAAAATCAAAAAGACTATTGGGATGGAAAATTTAAAGGTACTGAATTAGCTTCTCAAACTTTTGTATATAAGGTAACAGGAGAAACAGTTCTAGGAGAAATATTAACTCGCTCTGGAAATGTGACAATTATCAAATAAGTATACAATTAACTTAGAGTCAGAGACATTAAATTGAAATTAGATTTTAAACAAAAAAGAGGACGTAATTAATTTTACTTCCTTTTTTTTAATCAGCAAATTTTAAAACTTAAAATAATAAGTTTACATTTTCTGGTGGCCTACCAATAACAGCTTTGTCACCTTTAACAACAATTGGCCTTTCAATTAATTTTGGAAACTTAACCATAGCATCTAACCATTCATCTTCTGACAATTCTTTTCCTTTATAATTGGCTTTAAAATCAGTTTCCCCTTTTCTAATTAAGTCTTTTGCTGGCATATTTAATTTGACTAACAAATCAGCTATTTCAGCCTTTGTTAATGGATTTTTTAAATATTCTACAATTGTAACATCTTCTTGGTTTTCAGTTATTATGTCTAGAGTACATCTACTTTTCGAACATCTTGAGTTGTGGTAAATTTTCATTTTGTCATTTTAAGCCAAATATAGGGGAACTTTTCGTTAATTATTTCGTATTTATTATATTATATGCCTAACTTGCATATTTAGACAATTTTACCATGAAAAAAATATATCTATTTTTAGTACTCTTAACACCACTCATTTCATTTGGGCAATATACAGTAACTGATGCCGCAACGGTAAGTTCTTGTAATTGTTTTGAAATTTCTAATGATGCCACACCGAGTACTGTAGGGTCTTTTTATAATACTACATCAATAGATTTATCTAACGATTTCAATCTTAAGTTTGTTGTGAATTTTGGGTGTGATGATTTTGGAGGAGAAGGAATGGCCTTTTTAATGCAATCTGGTCCTTGGACAGTTGGTAGTACTGGTTATGGTTTAGGATACCAAGGGATACCTAATTCGTTAGCTGTTGAATTTGACACAAGGGATAATAATCTATCTGGAGAGTATATTAATGGTGCTGATGTAATTCCAGATCATATTTCAATACAAAGTAATGGTTTTATTGAGCATGATGATATTCTTAACAATTTAGGACCAGTAAGTCCAGTAAACCTCATTTCGTCAGGTACAAATAATGCTGAAGATTGTGAAGACCATACCATTGAAATCATTTGGAATTCAACTGCGCAAACTATTGATATTATAGTAGACGGAAATAGTGTATATACTGCCCCTGAACCTGTTGGAGACATTATAACGAACTCGTTTGGTGGAAATCCAAATGTATTATGGGGATGGACTGGCACAACAGGAGTAATTGCAAACACACAAACGGTTTGTATTGCTTTAGAACCTGAATTTACATTTACTCCAACTAACTGTCCAGGTGAGCAAATTGATTTCACTGGAAGTTATTGGTCGAATAATAACATTGTTAATTATACTTGGGACTTTGATGGCGTGCCATCTAACCTACAAAATCCTTCTCACACATTCAACACAGTAGGAGAACACCCTATCACTTTAACTATAACAGATGATACTGGTTGTTCAAATACCGAAACATTTGACATTGGTGTTGGTTTTAATGTCACTGTAATTGCAGATAACCTTTCAGTTTGCCCGGATGGAACCTCACAATTAAATGTGATTGCCCAACCTTATGTTGGTAACGAATGTTGTTTTCAACTAATATTAACGGATACTTGGGATTCTTGGAATAATGAAATTGAAATTTTTGTAGATGGAACAACCATAGGAACTTTTGACATAACAGGTGCAGCAACTGGTGGACCCGTAACTCAGACTCAAGAGCTTTGTTTTTCACAAGGTTCAGTTATAAGTGTTGTAATTAATGGGCAACAAAATCAATTTGAAAGTGGATATTCTATTGTACAGAATGGTATTACAATGATTGAAGTTTTACCAGGTCTGGCCTGGGTTGATGGTGACACACAAGTATTCACTGTTGATTGTGGTTTAACTACTGCTGTTTACACTTATCAATGGGACAATGACCCTACACTTGATAACTATGCTATATCAACTCCAATTGCAACAGTACCAGAAACAACTTATTATGTGGTGAATGTTACGGATCCAAATACAACCTGTACCATTACAGATAGTATTCAAATCATAACAACTGATTCTGTAAAAGCTCAACTCTCAGGAAGTGAAGTAGTTTGTGAAGGAGGATCTGGAAATTTAACGGTTACATTTGAAGGAGACGGTCCTTTTGATTTTGATTATACTAGTATCGGAACTGGTACGGTATCGGAAACCAATATCACTACAAATCCTTATACCTTACCTGTAACCATTGCAGGAACTTACACCCTAACTTCTATAATTGGTAATGGATGTACTGGAACAATTGATACTTCAGGTCCTGATGGCGGAATTGGTACATTACAGATCATTATTCCTCCAACCGTAACCATTGGTACTAGTGCATCATATTGCCTAGGTGATACTCCTATTTCTGATTTAACAGTAAACTCTACAAATGGAGGCTCAGTAAATTGGTATTCTAACCCAGCCTTAACAGGTACGCCTTTAGGTAACGGAAACACATTCACTCCTCCAATTTCTATCGTATCTGCTACCACTTATTATGCGCAAGAAACAGAAACAGTTTCTGGTTTAAATTGCGCAGGTCCTTCAGATAATGTTACCATTACAATAAACGCTATACCAAATGCACCTTTAGTTTCTGGAATTACTACTTATTGTGAAGGAGATACACCTACTCCATTGACGGTAGAAATGACTTTAGGTGGTATACCAAACTGGTTTGATAATTCAAATTTAACACCACCTACAGTTTCAATGTTATTACAATATAACCCAACCTTAAATGTGGGTATATTTTGTTATTATGTGAACGAAACTGCTGCAGGCTGTACGGGTGATTCAACAGAAATTTGCGTAGAAACTAAACCAACACCATTAACGCCAACCTTAACAGGTAACACTATTTATTGTGAAGGAGATACACCTTCTCCAATAGTAGCGACACCTACAGTTGGTGGCGACATTACATGGTTTAATTCAATACCTACACCTATTGGAAGTGGATTAACTTACACGCCTGACTTGACACTAGGAAATCAAACATTTACAGCCTCCGAATCATTGAATGGTTGTACTGGACCAACACAATCTTTGAGTATAACAGTTAATGTATTACCAGTTGTTAGTTTACCAGAAACGACATATATTTGTTTTGGTGATTCGGTTAAAATAACTGCCACACACAACAATTTTGATCTAGAATGGTCAAATGGAAACCTAACAGAATCATCTTGGCTAGGTCCTGATGAATCTTCAACTTATTATATCACATCAACTAATCCATTGTGCGGAAGTGTGGTAGATAGTATTGAAGTAATCATATATGATTTACCAGATGTTGTGGCTGGAAATGATACAGTAATTGGAATTGGTGGTGAAGCTACTCTTTGGGCTACTGGCGCACCTATATTCACCTGGACACCAAGTGCAAATGAATGTATTACAACTAATTGCTCAGAAATTTATGTAATCCCAAATCAAGCTACAGTTTATATTGTGGATGGCGTAGATGGAAATACATGTCATAATTATGACACAGTACTTGTGGATATTTCTGGTTTCATGGAGATATTTATTCCTAATATATTTTCTCCAAATGGTGATGGGTTTAATGATTATTTAGTAATTGATGGACCAAGATTATTTAATTTTAACATAGAAATTTTTGACAGATGGGGTAAATTAATCTATACTGCTGAAAATCAAAAAGACTATTGGGATGGAAAATTTAAAGGTACTGAATTAGCTTCTCAAACTTTTGTATATAAGGTAACAGGAGAAACAGTTCTAGGAGAAATATTAACTCGTTCTGGAAACGTGACAATTATCAAATAACAAATTGAAATAACTATGAAACACATCTACATTTTAACATTTCTAATTCCATTTTTCGGTTTTTCACAACCATCAGGAGTTAAAGGAACAACATTAAATCAAACTCCAATATGGGAAAATGGAGCTGTAAAAGCACAAGGTGATTCTTGTGGGACGTTTTTTAATAATTACATTGGACTCAATAAATTAGTAATTATAAGAGAAGAATCTATGCGTACTGGAAACGTAACAGCATCAGGACAATACAATGGCAGAGCTCAACGCTTTGAAGCTCCACAAGACATTGAAGTAAGCGGTGTTGAATTTTTTGCTTATATTAAAAATAATCCAACGTTAGATTCCATAATGGTAATAACAGCCTTAAACGAATATGATGTTATTCTAGATTCAGTAACTACTGAATTAATACGAGATACTGTTTATGTTACACAACATACATTTTCAACTTTTATTCCAAATATGTCAGTAAAATCATACTTTAATGTTCCCATCTTGGTGAATACAGATTACGTTGTTTCTATATTCACTCCAACTGATGATTCACTATATATCATTGCCAATGATCCTGGAACATTTTCCGGAAATGCTGAAAACTTAGGACATGCCTTATATGATAATGTCAATTACCCAAGTTATCAAGGATCGTATTCTATGTATGGTGGAGATGCTGGTGGAATATATGACTACGACTTTTTAATTGCCCCATTAATCAAGTATAAATTACAAGATGGATTTACATTAGACAACGATACAATTTGTCCAGCAATACCTTCTAGTGCCTGCGTAGATTACACACAACAAGTTATATTTGCCAATCAACAATATAGTAAAAACACCTCAACACCTACAAGTACAATTAGTTGGTTATGGGGTGACAATACTTTAAACACGGGTTTAACATCTGCTTGTCATATGTATCAAAATTCAGGAACGTATAATTTAAACTTAAAGGATACACTCTTTAATTGGGATTATGATGTTACCTATTGTTTAGTTAACATAGAAAAACAAGTTCTAGTTTTAGATTCGGTAATAGCTGATTTTACAGTTATAAACTCTTATTTAACCGCTGAGTTCACAAACACATCAAATTTTGAAGATTCAATTTCATGGAATTTTGGAGACGGAACCCTTGAAGGAAACATAAATACACCTTCACATACCTATCCAGAAATAAACATGACTTATGATGTTTGGATGTACGCTTATAATGACTGTACTATAGATTCAATACAGTATCAAATTGTAATAGATAACGTTGGTATCATGGATTTTGAAAACATCATTTCAATATATCCAAACCCAGCTAATCAAAGCGTTAAAATTTCTAATTTACCAAATGAAGCAACTATTAGTCTTTATAATTTATTAGGTGAACTTATTAAATCTGAAGATTTAATCACAAACCAAACAGAAATAAATGTGCAAGATATAACAGAAGGAACTTATATTCTGAAAATTAACTATAATCAAGACTCTATCGTTAAGAAAATAGTTGTTCAACATTAAATAAAAAAATTAAAATTATTTAAACACTAAGCCTAAAGTTTAGTGTTTTTTTATTCCTTTATTTTTAATCCAATCAATAAATATTTACGACCTTTGGTACATGCTTAGTAACATATTTAAAAACCCTATTACAGTGTTTTATATTTTGGTATTTTATATCATTGCCCAATTCACATGGTGGTGGTATTTAATATTTAAGCTTAATCATGCATTAGTACCTGATGAAGAATTTTACACTAGAATAATCTGGATGATTACGGGAGAAGGCCTAGTATTTTTCATACTTTTAATATTTGGAATTATTGCTGTACGTAACGCTTTCAAAAGGCAAGTCAACCTTGCAAAAAGAGAAGAAAATTTCTTACTATCGGTAAGCCACGAATTAAAAACACCAATAGCCTCTGTTCAACTTTTTTTACAAACATTGCAAAAGTATGGTCATTTAACAGATACTGAAAAACAAAAAATATACTCTAACTCACTAAAAGAAGTGAATCGACTAGATTCTATTGTATCGAATATTTTAACAGCAAGACAAATTGAAAGTGGAGAATCTATACTCCAAAAAGAGCACCTTAAATTGGATGATTTCATTACAAAACGTGTAGATATCTTAAAATCCACTTTGGCTAAACATCATACTATTCATCTTGATTTAAAACCAATAGAAACCAATATTGACAAACTATCTTTTGAAAGTATATTAACTAATTTAATTGAAAATTCAGTCAAGTATTCAGACAAAGGAAGTGAGATCAATATAAAATTAACTTCTAATAATTCAGGGTTTATCTTATCAATTTCTGATATTGGAATTGGAATTTCTGATGAAGAAAAAAAGCATATATTTAATAAATTCTATCGTGTACAATCCGATTTAACCAGACATACTAAAGGAACTGGCTTAGGACTTTTCATAATTAAACATCTTGTAAATTCTCATCAAGGCACAATCAAATTATCAGATAATAAACCAAAAGGATTAATCGTTAAAATAAATATTCCAATAGTAAAAACTAACAATCATGGGTAAAAAAGTAGCTTTATTAATTTTAGATGGCTGGGGACATGGAGATCACTCAAAATCAGATGGTATTTTTAACGCAGAAACTCCTTTTATGGATCTTTTAGAGCAAACTAAACCTAATGCAGAACTATTAACTGATGGACTTAATGTAGGATTACCAAAAGGACAGATGGGTAATTCTGAAGTAGGGCATTTAAATATTGGAGCTGGTAGAATTGTATATCAAGAGTTAACTCGAATCAACAAATCAATTGTAGATGGTGAATTTCAACAAAACAAAGTAATTCTTGATGCTTTTAACTTAGCTAAAACAAGCGGAAAGAAATTACACCTTATGGGATTAGTTTCTGATGGTGGTGTACATTCTTCACAAAATCATTTACACTCACTTTGTGATATGGTTAAAAAAAACAGTGTTAAAAACGTTTTTATACACGCATTTACTGACGGTAGAGATTGCGATCCTAAATCAGGATTAAGTCAAATCAAAAGATTAGAAAAACATATAGCTAATTCTTCAGTGAAAATAGCCACACTCTGTGGGCGCTATTATGCTATGGACAGAGATAAACGTTGGGAACGTATTAAACTAGCCTATGATTTAATGGTTAAAGGTATTGGTACTAAACATTCATTAGCCTCAGAAGCAATACAACAGTCGTACGATAAAAACATAACTGATGAGTTTATAACTGCTCAGTTAATTGACCAAAACGGATTAATTGGAGAAGAAGATATCGTTATCTGCTTTAACTATAGAACAGACAGATGCAGAGAAATTTCTGAGGTCTTAACTCAATCCAACTTTCCTGATTATGATATGTCAACGTTAGACATTCACTATACAACAATGACAAGATATTCTAACAACTTTAAAAATATCAATGTAATATTTGAAAAAGACAATTTAGAATTGACTCTTGGCGAAGTGATTTCTAAAGCTGGATTAAGTCAAGTTAGAATTGCAGAAACTGAAAAATATCCTCACGTTACGTTTTTCTTTTCAGGAGGGAGAGAGCAAGAGTTTGAAGGAGAAAAAAGATTAATGGTTAGTTCACCAAAAGTAGCTACCTATGATTTACAACCAGAAATGAGTGCTCCTGAAATTACATCTACGATATGTAAGGAAATAGAAGCTAATCAACCCAATTTTATTTGCTTAAATTTTGCAAATACAGATATGGTTGGTCATACTGGAGATTATAACGCGATTTTAAAAGCGGCCAATACTGTTGACACTTGTACTGAAATTGTAGTTAAAAAAGGATTAGAGAATGGGTATTCATTTATAATTATTGCAGATCATGGAAATTCTGATTACGCGTTAAACCCAGATGGATCACCAAATACTGCTCATTCATTAAACCCAGTACCTGTAGTAATTATAGATACTGACGTAACTTCAGTTAGAAACGGAACTCTTAGAGATGTGGCCCCCACTATTCTTGATTTGATGAAGGTTAATCAGCCAACAGAAATGACTGGAACCAGTTTAATTTCTTACTAATTTTGTGAAAAATAAAAAAATAATTGTTTTATTTACCTAGGTAAGTAAAAAATGTATATCTTTGTAAAAAATTATAAAAATGAAAAAAATATTTTTAATTGCTCCTATAGCATTATTTACAGTATTAACCTCATGTGAAGGTGAAACTAAGACAGAAGTTACAGAGGTTGCAGTTGTTGCAGAAAATGTAGAGTCTAAAGATTATGTTGTTAACACTTTAGAAAGTACAATTGAATGGCAAGGTGAAGGTATTGGACATGGTCACAAAGGAAACTTATCGATCAATGAAGGTACATTTAATGTTGAAAATGATGCTGTTTTAGAAGGTACTATTGAAATTGACATGACATCTTTAACAGTAACTGATATTCCTGCAGAAGAAGAAGATAATGCTAAATTAGTTGGTCATTTAACGACAGAAGACTTTTTTAATGTAGCTGCTTTCCCAACTGCTGTATTAACAATTACTGATGGTTCTGATATGAATAATATTAAAGCTAACCTTACAATTAAAGACGTAACGGAAGAAATTACATTTGCTTTATCAAGTGCTGAAGAAAATGGTATAATCACTTTAACTTCTTCATTAAAAGTTGATAGAACAAAATTTGGTGTTACTTATAACTCTGGAAACTTCTTTGAAGATTTAGGAGATTATTTAGTTGAAGATGAATTTACATTAAATGTAACTTTAGTTTCAAAGTAAACCAGTTCATTTGATTATAAGTAAAAAGCTCTGTTTGATTATTCAAATAGGGCTTTTTTAATTAAAACGAATTACTATTTTCTTTGTCTATCGTTTTTTAGTAGTAAACTATGCAATTGAGTTTACTTAACCGTATTCGTTAGAAAAAACATCAACACAATCATACCATTAATCAAACTACTAACTTCTAGGCAACACTAAAATTTCAATTAATCACTTAGAAAACAAAAAAACCTATATCAAATTAATGATATAGGCAATATAGTTAAAGACTTATAGCCTAGAAAAATTTAGTATTATTATTCTTGCTCTACAAAGCTAACTGCTTTCTCAACCATTAATTTTGAACCTGCAAAGAAAGGTACTCTCTGATGCAATTCACTTGGGTCAACTTCCATTACTCTTTGTTTACCTGTAGATGCTAAACCGCCAGCTTGTTCGATAACAAATGCCATTGGGTTACACTCATACAATAAACGTAATTTACCATTAGGAGAAGTAGTAGTCGCAGGATAAATATAAACCCCACCCTTTATTAAGTTTCTGTGAAAATCAGCTACTAAAGACCCAATATAACGACCAGTATAAGGTCTGTTAGTTGAAGGATCAACTTCTTGACAATATTTAATATAGTTTTGAATTCCTTTTGACGCTTTATTGAAATTTCCTTCATTTAAAGAATAAATTTTACCATTAGGTGTAGTCGTCATTTCAGGATGAGACAAAACAAACACGCCAATTCCTGGATCGTAAGTAAAACCATTTACACCATTACCTGTTGTATAAACTAACATAGTAGATGATCCATAAATGACATAACCAGCTGCGATTTGAGAAGTTCCTTTTTGTAAAAAATCAGATTCTAAAACTGGCGTACCTACTTTAGAGATTCTTTTATAAATACTAAATATTGTACCTACAGAAACATTAACATCAATATTAGATGAACCATCTAAAGGATCCATTGCTATAATATACTCACCCTCTTTATTCAATGGAATAAACTCATCATTTTCTTCAGAAGCTATGCCACAAATAATTTTCCTGTGTTTTAATGCTTTAATGAATTGATCATTTGCATAAACATCCAATTTTTGTTGTTGTTCACCTTGAATATTTTCAGAACCTGCAGCCCCTAAAATATCAGTTAATAAACCTGCTTTATTAATTTGATAACTTACAACTTTAGATGCTAAACGCATAGCACTTAAAATTCTAGAAAATTCACCCGTTGAACCAGGGAAATCTTGTTGTTTTTCAATAATAAACTCTCCTAAAGTTGTTACTTGATCCATTGTATTGCTTTTTTATTACCGCAAAGATAATAATTTATTGTAAGTGATAATTGTCATTCTCTAATATCAGAAATTTATTTACCTTTGTTTCATGAATAGATTGATATTAATAATTGGTTTCTTATTTTTTTCTTTACAAAATGTACTTTCACAATGTGTTATGTGTAAAGCAACGGCTGAAGCTCAGGCAGAAGAAAGTGGTAGTGGAATCAATTCAGGTATTATTTATATTATGGTAATTCCTTACATCATTTTATTCATAGTATTTCACAAAAAAATAATTGGCTTATTTAAAAGCTTAAAAAATAGAGATTTTTAAAAATAAATCGCTTCGAAAACTACTAAGCATTTATTTTCATTAGAATTAATGTGTCATTTTCTAAACACTAATTAGTTGTGAGATTAAAAACTTTCATAAATTCTATTTCATTCACGCCTATTCCAGGACAAGCTAGTAACGTAATAGTTAAAGGTAATACAATCTATAATTAGAAAACATTGATTGTATTCCATTCTACTCTTAAAGCTTCACACATATCATGATTTTCGTCCAGAATAAAACGACCTATCCGTAATTAATTAAACTTTAATTTCAATCCTAAATTAAAACTTATACCTTGATTTGGAATATCTAACCCTTTCAATTGTGACAGGTGATCAATATAACTTACATTCAATACATTTTTAATACTTGTTGTAATGGCTATCGGATTCTTTTTAGTTTTAATTTCAAGTGTCAATCCTAAATTAATAAGACTATAATCAGATGATGACGTTTCAAACGTTCCTATTCTATTCTGGTTAAACTTATAAATGTGTTGTACAAATACATTTTTAACTTGAAACTTTCGCGTATTTGAAAATTCAGATTTAATAATAGAACTTAATTTAGTTTGTGGGATTAATGGTAAAGCATTTCCTAATTTATCTTCTGCAAATACCGAAGATAGATTACTCTCTAAATGTAGCCAATGTATTTTATGTGGGTGATAATGTATCCCTATTTCCCCACCATACAAAAATGAATTAGTTTGTACATATTGAAAAACTGGACTATCTTCAATTACTTCAGCCGTTGGTGAAAGAAATACATAGTTTTGAATGGCATTATAAAATGGATTAATTGAAAACTCAAAATGCTCAGTTTGATAGTTAACAGAAAAATCAATTTGAGTTGCGTTTTCGTTCACCAAGCCGTCATCTCCTTTTATATAACGGTTTGTACCATGATGTACTCCGTTTGAAAGTAATTCCGTTGTATTTGGTGCTCTAAACCCACTCGACACATTCCCTCTCAATTTAATTTTATTAATCTTATAGACTGCACCTCCTGAAAATGACATTCCTCTAAACGAGCCACTAAAAGCAGGAATAACCATTTCTTCCTCCTCCTCTTCTTCTTCACCTTCATGATGATGTTCTATGTGCATTTCTTCCGTATTAATATTTCTGAAGTCAGCTCTTATTCCTCCTTGTAACTTTAATTTATTCAAATTTAAGTTGGCTAACATAAATGCTCCAAAATCAAGTGTCGTAGCATTAGGAATTAAAACTTCCTCTCCATCATTTAAATTAGTTTGATGCATCCCTTGTGATCCTATAATAAAATCAAGTTTCTTATACAGTGTTGGTGAATGCCATTTCAAATTATAAGATAATGTATTTAATTTTAAACCTAAAGCATGATGATCAATTTCATCTTCAAATTCTTTTCTATAATTACTCGTATACCCTAATGTTAAATTAACTTTTGACTTACCTGTAAACAACGTATTTTCAAAACTAATATTTTGATTATTTATAGACTGTAACGGGAGTATGAATTCTCTATTAGTAGAATTTGAATATTTCGCATCTTCAATTATTCCAAAATTATTTTGAAGGAAACTATAACGAATATTTGAGATTAAATGTTTTGTATTAAACCCTACTGAAGCTTTGATATTTTTTCCATCAAATCGTGTATTGAACACACGCTCAAAATTTGGTATTTGATAATCTGCTTGACTTGAAAACGAACCAAATACATTTAACTTTAATTTACCTTTATTTATTTTAATACCGGCATTACTTATTGAACCCAACGTGTTAGATAAAAATTTTGTTTCAAGAAATCCTTCTACCTTATTTTGACTCGTATAACGTTCATCAATAAAGTAAAGTACACCACCAATCGCATCAGAACCATACAATAATGAAGCAGGTCCTTTAATAACTTCTACACTTTCAATTCCAACATCACCAACTCCTAAACCATGTTCATCTCCCCATTGTTGATTTTCAATTCTAATTCCTTGCGCATACGTTACAATTCTATTTCCTGACAGTCCTCTAATGACAGGCTTTCCAATTCCGCCACCTGTTGTCGTTTGATTTACACCTGGTATCTCACTAACCGCTTCCATTAAAGTCAATGGCAGAGTTTGCTGTAATTCACTGATTTTTTTATGCTCAACATTTGCAGTATTATCACTTTGAAGCTTTCCTAAAAATCCTGAGACTATAACTTCTTCCAAATTCGTATGACTTTTCACAAGGTAGAATACCTTTTCATTTGAAGATTCAAAATCGATTATCTCATCTTTACTATCATAACCGATTAATGATAATATCACTCTGGCTTTATTTGTCTTATTAAAATTAAATTCAAAACTACCGGTTTCATCCGTAATTGCACTTGTTTTAAAATCTATAAAGTAAACCTCAACTTTAGGAATTGGAAGTTTACTGTCATTATCTAACACAACACCTTTAAAGGATTGTGCAAAAGACATAGTTGATGATAAAAATAAAATTATTGTAATAATAGTTTTCATAAATAAAGTTTATATTTGTAACAGTGTTGCAAATATATGCATAACATTTTAATAAATGCAACACTGTTGCAAATAAAAACCTTAATGACTATACTAAAACAAAAAAAATTGAGCGAAACGCCTTTTAGAAAAGAAGTCTTAGCTATATTTAGGAAGTACGAAAATGCCATTCCATTGTCAGTTCTTGAAAATGAATTAACTGATTATAATAGAATTACGTTATATCGAACTATCAAAATATTCATTCAAAAGGGAATTATTCATGAAATCTCACTTAGTGGTAACGAAACAAATTATGCCATTTGTCAAAATGAATGCAGTACGGATACACACCATCATCAACACATTCATTTTAAATGCAATAATTGTCAGTTGATTTATTGTGCTGAAATTGACAAATTTCCTGATGTCAATTTACCAGGTTACAAAATTAACAATTTAGAAATACAAGCAACTGGCCTGTGTAAGAGTTGTAACATCTAATTTTCATTACAAAAAAAACATCTCTATTTTATAAATAATCGTTTAAAATCGTTCTTATATTCCTCCCAAATATTAATATTAATTAACTCAGATTTTATACTTTTAAAATATTTTCTCATTTCGTAAGATGCTAATAGTCCTGCAAAAACATTACTTAATGCAATTCCTACAAAGATACCAACCACACCATAAAAAGAACCAATTATCGTAAATGGAATCGTGAAGAGAATTGACTTAACTAACATAATTCTCATTGAATTTATTGGCAATTGTAAACCGTTGAAAATAGAAGACGTTATAATAAATAATCCATAAAAAACATAAGAAACACTTACAATATAAAAATACATAGATGCATAATTAACAATTTGTTGATCATCACTAAAGACAGCCACAATTGGTTTAATAAAAACCATCAATATAATACAAACTAATAAGCCCAAATAGGTACACGCCCTACCACCAAATGCAATAGACTCTAAAATTCGAACTTGATTATTCGCTCCTTTATTTTGAGCAATAAATGGGGTAATTGCAGTGCTGACTCCTAAAATACCAATCATTAATAACGCTTGTATTCTACTCGCAACTCCAAAAGCAGCAACCGCTTCAGATGTTTGCTTAGCAAATAGAAAAGTCAGATAAATAAGAGTAAGTGGACCAATAATTTGAGTGATAATTGTTGGTAAACCCAATTTACCAATCTCTTTGGTAATGGTAAAAAACCTAGAATAGAGATCTTTAAAATTTACTATTAAAAGTTTGTCCTTCACTAATAAAACCAGCATGCCCAAAAGAACAAATACCCATGAATAAACGGTAGCCAAGGCAGCACCTTTTATTCCCAATTCAGGAAATCCATATCTCCCAAAAATCAGGACATAATCCAAAATTAAATTAATGACTCCTGCAATTCCCATAATTACCTCTGGGTTTTTAATATTACCCGTCGCCCTTAATATTCCACCAGCCATTAAACCAGTTGTTAATAATGGAACACCATAAAGTAATGGTATAATATACATTTTAATAAGTGGAAGAATAATTTCATTTGATCCCATTGACATGAAAATTGGATCAACAAAATAAATACCCGCTAAAGAGAATAGACTAGAAGCTACTATGCTCATCAAAATAGCAACAAAAGCAGTTTGGTTCACTTTTTTCTTATCGTTTGACCCTTTTGCTGTACCTATAATAATTGACACGCCGACAGCAAGCCCCATAAACAACCCTACAACTAGAAAATAAATAGTTGAAGCAAAACCTAAGGCAGCCAATTCATTAGCACCTAGTTGCCCAACAAAATAGGTGTCAATAACTTGAAATAAAAACGTTGAAAGCATGCCAATACTTATTGGAATACTCATAGAAAATAAAACTTTATTGGTTTTATTATTTAGCAAATCTGTAGACATATCTTATAAAAATAAAGTGAAATCTAACCCGAAAGTTTAGTTAGATTTCACTGGTTAAATTAGTATTTTCCTGCGAAAGGATAGAAATGTTTCATCATTATTTCAACAAATCCACCTTTCGATTGTTTTCCTGAAAATGCTTTTTTATTTGTATAAGAACGCAACATTTCTGCTCCTGCACCTTCCCATGTAAATGGAATAGCTCCTGCTTGTACCATTCTATCAATAGCAGTATTATGTGCCATTGTAGTTGCATCTCCCATACAGTCCACCAAAATATAAACTTCATATCCATCAAGTAATGCATCTAATGTCGTATATGTTGGACAACCTGAAGTCCAAAGACCAGTAATTAATATTTTTTTTCTACCTGTTTCTTTTACTGCATCAACAACTGCCTTATTTTGCCAAGCATTGAGCGCAACTCTATCAATATTTACCACATTAGAGTCAATAGTACTTTTAATAGAATCTACAGTTGTTGCACTACCGGCCATTTTAACACCGATAGTAGTTTCAATAACCGGAACCCCAAATAGATTGGCTGTTTTTATCATACCTTGAATATTGTTCACCATAACATTTTGGTCAATATTATTCACTACTTTAATTAAATCTGGTTGCCAATCTATAACTAACAGTACCGTATTTTCTCCCGTTAATAGATTGTCTGTTTTTCCATCTTTAGGAACATAATTTACATCAGGGCTTGTATCTTGAGCACTTGTGGCTTGCGGTAAACCTATTACCGTTATTGCCATTAATCCTGCCATAAACGCCTTCATTACTTTTCTCATTTTTCTTGATTTCATCTTTTTTAATTTTTACTGTTTATTATTTATTTTACTTCTTTTGCATTTTCAAGTGCACTATTTAATAACTCAATTACACCTTCTTCATAAATTGATTCTACTATTTGTATTTCACTTCCTTGAATGTCATATATCAATTTTTTATAATCTTCCAGTGACCAACCTTCAGTATCTACACTCCCACCTGGGATTTGTTTTTTTGCTGCATTATACCTACAGGCTCCGGGTGCAAAATAGATCACTGACCACTTCTCAGATTTTAACTTTTCAATGAAGTCAACATCATCCGTTGTTGGAATGTATTCAGCATTTCCTATCATTGGTGGAACTACTTTTGAAAACCTTAAAGAAAGATCGGGATCACATCCGCGAGCTAATATTCGTTTTTTTGAATTATCCATTTTTATTTCTGTCATATTTAATTTATTTTTTGGTAATTGTATACACCCACTAACTATTGTTAAAATCGTTAATAGTTTAATAATTGATTTTTTCATCTCTAATTAATTTTGTAATTAAATCCAAACATCAATATTGAATTGTACTTTTCTATATTTTGTTTATCTTTTTGATTGAAAAATATTTGATGTCGCATATTGGCGAATAGTCGTTTATTAATTTTAAAATCAAATTGCAATACATTTCCACCTCCCCAATAATTTGCATCTTTTAAAGAATGATAACTCGATAATTCCCACTTGATGTAAACTTGTTTAGTTAATGGTAACGACATACGGATAACACTTCCAAAACCTACCGTTTTATGAGCTAACTCATTTTCAAATTTAAAATCTAGATAACCAGCAATTAAATGAGTTTGAAAATATTTCACTGTTGACCTATTGACAACATTTACACCAATTCCCACTCCTGATAGTGATGAATAGTCTATTTTATAAGATTTTGCGAATCCATTGTTTGCATACAGAACAGTAAATAATCTATGATCAGGTTTATACTGGTATAATCCATTAATCCAAAAATCATTTACTGGATTAAACTCCCCTATTTTTAAATAATTGTAAGTGGTATTTATTTCCGTATAAAAAGCACTATTACCTATTTTTATTCCTCCATTTGGTCTAATATTTAATTGCTTTAAATTACCTAACTGCCATCTCCCCATTACCCCGATTTGAGCTCGAATGATCAAAGAATCGTTGGCTTTGATACTATCAGCCTGCGCAGAACTTATCGTTGAGATAAACAGTATAACGACTTGTATTAAATACTTTTTCATACTAATTGATTATTGAGCCAAATTTTCCGTTCTGGAAATCAATATTAGCTTGGTTAATTTCTTCAGTTGTATTCATCACAAACGGGCCACCAAATACTACAGGTTCATTAAGTGGTTTGCCTGACAATATTATTAGTTGAGCAGCACACTTTGTTTCGATTTCAATGACACGATTATCAGCTTCAAAAGTCACTAGTTGGTACATTTCAATTATAGAACCATTGATTGATATATCCCCTTCTAACATATAGACCATTACAGTGTTCTCAATCGGAAACTCCCCAATTTTAATTGTTCCTTTTCCTGTAGCAATTAAATGAGCAATTTGAGTATCAGCTTTGGTTACTATTTTTCCCCTCACACCATTCAATACCCCAGAAATTACACGTAATGTTACGTTTCCTTGACTAAATCTACCGATATCATCACCCGAAACAGTGTCTATATCTGGTAGAGACATTTTTTCACTTATTGGGTTATTCACCCACAATTGCATTTCGTGAAACCTTTGCGTTATACTATCAGATGCCATGTCACCTCCATGAATAATCCCAGATCCTGCATTCATTCGTTGTACTGAACCTGACGTAAGTTCTACTCGATTACCCAAAGAATCTCTATGTTGCATATTCCCTTCAAACATAAAGGTTAATGTTTCGAATCCCTTATGTGGATGGTCATGCCCTTTTCCGTCAAGTAACCACTCACCTCCAACAACTTCTGGCCCAATATGATCTAACATCAAAAATGGATCGGTTGCTCTAAAACTGAGTGTAGGAAACGCTCTATGTCCCTTAACTCCAGGAATTAATCCATCTATATTTTTAGCGTTATATATTTCTTTAATTTTCTTTTTCATAACTTATACAATATTTGTAGGTACAAATAATTAAATAAAAGATTGAATTCACAACCTATTTTTTTTAAATTATAGCGCGACCTGTAATACCTTTATTTTCGAATTCAAATCTGCATTTAATTTTTCATCCTTCAATCCTGTTTCAGAAAAATTATCATAAAATAAAGGCAATGAAAAATCTGCAATAATGTTTCCTCCCATATGTGGAAAAGTCATTTTAGCACTTGCTAACACACTCATTCCTCCTCTTCCTCCAGGAGAAGTAGCCATTAATAACATTGGTTTATTTTTCCATACTTTTGGATCAATTCTTGACAACCAATCAAATGCATTTTTAAAAGCAGTCGAATAAGAACCGTTGTGCTCTGCTAATGATATTACTAATCCGTCCGTAGCCATTAAAAGACTATTTAGTCGACTTGCTTCATCAGGAATACCATCTTTCGTTTCCAAATCTACTCCATAGATTGGTAAAGCAAAGTCATTCAAATCTAATACAGTCACTTTTGCGTCCGTAACTTTATTTGCAGCATAAGCCGCTAACGTTTTGTTAATTGATTTTTCGCTATTACTTCCTCCAATTGCTATTACATTTTTCATACTATTGTCCTTTTAATTTGATTATTAATTCTTTCAATTTTACTGATTCTTCAGACGATAAATTAGTCACCATTGGTTTATGAAAATTATGAACTTTGTTATCCAATTTTTTCAACAGTTCAGCCCCCTCAGGTGTAATACTAATATCCATTTTTCTCCTATCCTCTTCTGACAAGACTCTCTCAACTAGACCTTTTTGAGTTAACTTATCTACAATTCTGGTTACATTACTTGATCGTTGCACCATTTGTTCCAAGATAGTATTTACAGATACAGGTACTCCTTTAGCTCCTCTTAGTATTCTTAAAACATTATACTGAGGTTCATATATGTCATACTCCTTTAATTCTTTTGAAACAGAATCTGTAATCCAATGTCCAGTTTTTATAATCTCTTGTATGGCTTCAAAATATAAATTCATAACTACTACTTTATTTGTAGGTACAAATGTAATACAAATAATTACACTTTACCTCATTTATATCAAAAAAAATAAAATTATCAAATAATTTACTCAGCCAAACTCTGACTTTAAAAGGAATAATTCATCCTAATTATGCTAAGTAGTAATAAATAAACCATGCCAAAGCACATTCAATTTACACTAACAGTTGTAAACTGGTTTATGTTCTGAAATTAATCACTTAGAGGTTTTAGTAAATTTTATCATTGAGTGATGACTTAAAAAGTGCACCAATTTAGTTTAATACTATCTGAATTTACGGTCTGTCATTTCTCCGACAACCCAACGAAATGAATTCAGTTACATTTACATTTCAATAAAATATACGTTTATGATTTTGGTATTACTTTTTTTTGCTGCTTGTTTCCTTGCCTATAGTAATGGTGCTAATGACAATTTTAAAGGAGTAGCAACCTTATTTGGAAGTGGAACAACAAATTATAGAACAGCCATTTCATGGGCTACCATAACAACATTAGCTGGTTCTATAGCTGCTATTTTCCTAGCCAGTACGTTAGTAAAAAACTTTTCAGGAAAAGGATTAGTACCTGATGCTTTAGTTCAATCTCCATTATTTGCTATTTCCATAGCTTTGGGAGCAGCAATCACTGTATTTTTAGCTACAAAAATCGGAATGCCCATATCAACTACTCATAGTTTAGTTGGTGCTTTATTTGGAAGCGGCGTTGTAGCAGTAGGATCTTCATTTAACTTTGCAAAACTAGGTAACGCATTTTTAATGCCCTTAATTGTAAGTCCATTAATGGCCGCTGTGGTTAGTTTAATTCTCTACGTCATTTTTAGAAAAATAAGGACTTTCACCTCAGTAGGAAAAGAATCACCAGCTTTAACAGATGATAATTCAGTTGAAAAATATACAGGTAAATTTATGGGAATTAATGCTCAAAAAATTTTAGATTTCTTTCATTTTATTAGTGCGGGTGTAGTGAGTTTTGCAAGAGGATTGAATGACACACCAAAAATAGTTGGGCTATTAGTTGTTATAAACACATTAGATATTAAATTTAGCATGGCCATATTAGCTGTTGCCATGGCTATTGGTGGAGTACTAAATGCAAAGAAAGTTGGTGAAATGATGAGTAAAAAAATAACACCCATGAATAGTGGTCAAGGATTTACTGCCAACTTAGTAACCGGTCTTTTAGTAACTACAGCAAGTATTCATGGAATGCCAGTATCTACGACACATGTATCTGTAGGATCTATTTTTGGAATAGGAACTGTGACCAAAAAAGCAGATTTTAAAGTAATAAAGAAGATTCTTTTATCCTGGGTACTGACTTTGCCTATTGCTGCTACTATTGCTGCCATAGTTTATGCCTCTTTAATTACTCTATTTTCTTAATACTGACATATTACCTTTTATAGAAGCAAGTCACCGCTATAGCTAATACATAATAAGATTGACATATTTAGCTTGCCACTTCACTTTTAACAACCTTATTTATAGTTAGTTACAAAATAGATACGAATACTTTGCTAATAAAAATTTGTGTTGCACGCTTGACTATTCTCTGAAGATGTTAGACTTAAGAATTTGATTTATTTTTAACCCTTGACTATTTAGCTTTTCATCATTCGTAAATTCGTGGTAAATTAAAGTATGGTCTTTAATATTAGCCATCCACTATGTAATTAATCGAATCAAACACTTTACTTCTTCATTCTTATTTTTTCTTACACCCATAACGAATCAATAATGTGCCTAGAGCGGTTAAAACTTTTTAATCCTTCTTTATTTACTTTTCAAAAAAAACACTCATGTCATTAAATTAAACGCAAAAAAGGTGAGGATACAAAACCCTCACCTTTTAAAAACTTTTTACTCTAATCAATTACATTTTTTTGAATTTTTTCAATTCTTTTACTGCTTCTTTAGTTGTAAATACATGACTTGCAATCATTTTGAAATTTACTAAAGCTGCTTCATAACCATTCATTCCTGGTAATATTGCTGCTGCTGTTGCATCTTTTACAACCGAAACTTCAAATCCAGACTCTACTAAATCTCTCATATGAGATTCTGTACAAAGGTTAGCTGACATTCCTGCTAACACTACTTTATTAAATCCATGCTTACGTAATTGTAATGCTAAATCATTTGATTCTGGACCATATACTTTATGAGGACTCGTTACAATAACATTTTCTCCATCAATATATTCCTTATATTTATCTAACCAATCTGCACCTGAACCTTCAAAACCTTCTGTTGATAAAACATTTGATCTGTCAAACATTCCTATTTTATGCATTAATACTTCTAAAGCACCTTCAAATTGCCATGTATGGTCATGCTTAAAATAGTAATGTGGTGATACAAATACTGTTATGCCTTTTTCTTTTGCTACTTTAAATAGAGCTTCAATGTTATCTACTGTATTGTTCTCCATTACACTTTGGCCAACAACTCCCCACGCTACACCATCTGGACTTAAAAAATCATTTTGAGGATCTGTAATTACGATTGCTGTATGTTTATCCACTATAAATCCTGGATCTGGTAATTGAGCAAATAAACTACTTACACTTGCTACTGTTAATGCGATTGTTAATGTTAATTTTCTCATCTTATTCTACTTTAAATTGTGTATCAAAATTGATAGAACAAAGGTACAGATAGAATAAAGTACGCTGGTAAACTATTTTTCCTTAAAGCTTAGCAATATATCCCTATTATCATAATTCTTTAATTAAGCATTTACTTATTGTTATTATTACCATAGAGTTGGCTCCCGCCATGTTTAGAAAATAAAGGTAATCCCAAAAGAATAAATACGGTTATTACAATATATTTTTCACTTTTAAAACGTTTAATTATACCAATAATGAGTTTCTATATTAAAGTTACATGATTTCAAATCCAATACATATTCATTTGTTTTCATCACAGAAACTTTTGTTCACATATTGATAGTCACTAAGCCTTTTTCGCTTTTGTTTTTCGCTTTTCCACATTCCTTACAAATATCAATTTATGTCTATTCTTGGCATTTACACGTTGTTCTACTTCAAAATTTCCAATGGATTTAATTAATGGGGTTAGTTTTTCAAATCCATAATTTCTTGAATCAAAATTAGGTTGTTTTTTCAATATTAAACTACCTACATCACCTAAAAACGCCCATCCATCGTCATCTGACAGATCAGAAATAGTACTAGATATTAAGTTGATTTCTTTACGCGTGATTTTATCTAAATTGGCTTTGGCTTTATCTACAGCATCTTCTTTCTTTTCAGATTGACTCCTTAATATTTCAATATAAATAAACTTATCACAAGCAACTATAAAAGGGTTTGGAGTTTTCTTTTCTCCTATTCCAATCACTTGCATACCTGCCTCTCGTAGTCTTGTCGCTAATCTTGTAAAATCACTGTCACTTGACACTAAACAAAATCCACTAACTTTTTGAGAATATAAAATATCCATAGCATCAATGATCATGGCTGAATCTGTTGCGTTTTTCCCAGTGGTATATGCATATTGTTGAATAGGCGTTATAGCATTTTCAAGCAATAAATTTTTCCATTTTGTTAAGTTTGGTTTGGTCCAATCCCCGTAAATTCTTTTAATGGTTGGGTTACCATATTTTGCTATTTCCTGCATCATTTCTTTGACATGCGCAGAAGGTATATTATCGCCATCAATAAGTACGGCTAAATTTAAATTCATAATTGTATTTGTATTGCTTCCTGTTAAATTGAAGCTGATTCTATTTTAAGTAGAGGCACATATTATGCCTTTATTTAAAACCTTAGTTGTTGTAAGGTAACAAATAGTTATGAATTTTAGGTTTTATGTATAATTATATTTCTTTTGAAATTCAAATGTATCACTCTTCAAAAATAGCCACAACTCTTGCTGGTGCAGCAGATGCTCCAACAATTTTCAAGGGGAATACTGCAATTTTGAAACCTTGATAGGGTAAAGCATCCAAGTTTACGAGTTGCTCCATATGGCAATATTCCTTTTTCTGTCCTACCAAATGTGCTTCCCAAAAGAGTTCTGAATTTTTAGTTTCTTTCGCTTTTTTAAGCATATGAGGCAATGGTAAATCCCACCCCCAAGCATCAATCCCCATCACCTTGATTCCTTTATCAATTAGCCATTCAGTAGCTTCAGCACTCATTCCTGTCCCTACTTTGTGAAAATTCTTAGTTCCGTTAAATTTATCTCTCCCCGTTTTAATTAAAACAATCATACCAGTTTTCACCTCTAGCTTATTTGTTTCCAAAAAGCCTACCATATCTTTTACCGAAATAGGGTCAAAATCTACCTTATGTTTCATATCAATTACCAACCCTTGACCAAAACACCATTCCAAAGGAATTTCATCTACAGTTTTAGATTTTTGTCCATTTGTAGTTGGTGAATAATGCCAAGGTGCATCAATATGAGTAGTCGCATGAACGCCCATTTGTTTAATAGTATCATCTGCCCAACCGTTAAAATTTTTCGGAAACAATTTGAACGGCAACCCTAAAAAACGAATTAACCACTTCGCTTTTTTATGTGATTTGTGTTTAATTTTCACCTTCATAAACCAAGGATCCGATTTATTGTATTGAATTGGTTTTGATAAATCTATTATTTTCATGTTGGGTGGGTGTTTTTTATCTTTCTACTTTTTAAAACGGTCTGGAAAACAAATAGAACCAGTTGCTCCACTTCCATATTCCAAAACTACATTATCTCTGTAAAATATTTCTTCACATTGGTTTTTAAATTGGCTTAATTGTAAATCATTTAAGTTCTCATCATAAATTATATAACCAAATTTACTCATCAAACTCCGTCTATATCCAATGGTATGATTTTTAAAATTACTAATTGAAATACAATTTGCTAAATCCATTTTTAACTTTAAACTTTCAATGTCATTTTTTGTCCATCCCAAAATTAAAAATAAGAAATCACACTTTTTTGAACTTAATGTCAACATTCCAATTGTTTTCATATTTTCCATTTTGTTTAATCTGAAACATATCGATAACATTCAAATCATTAATTTCAATATTTACGAACGTTTCTTTAGCTAGGATTGAATCAAAGTAAGTAATTAAATCTTTTATCTCGTTTTCATGTTCATCATAATTAGATGTCAAATCAATTAAATCATATGATTGTAAAAACTCACAACTTCTTATCCAAAAAATTAGTCCAATTAACAAACAAATAGAAATTATTAATTTTGGTTTCTTCATGTTTGCTGAGTGTTTATTTATATTCTACTTATTAAATCCTTTTGAATACAAATAGAACGACATAGCAAATGCCATGTATAGTCTTTAGATTATAGTACACACTCAAAAGACTATGCTATTTGAATGTGAAAGAAGATTAACTTTAATCTATTTCAAAAATACCCTGCAGTACATGCGTAATCTTTCAAAATAATATTCCATCCATTAGTTGTTTCTAAACGTATCCAACCAAACAGTATTTCGTTGTCAACATTAATTTTTATACCAATAAATTTATTTATTGAATTCTTCCACAAACCACCTTGTGAAGAAGGTTGTAAATAAACGTCAGATTTAAAATATAATATCCCAATTCCATTTTGCCAATGTAAATTATTATTAATAGTATTGTTCAACATTAAAGTATCAACAGAATTAGAGTCTAATTCAGAAACAGTAAAATAATTATCCCCAATAGCTGTAATGGTCGAATTTACGGTCGTATGAGAAGCTGAAGTTGAATTAAAGGTTTTTATTTCAAAATCATTTTCACCATCATTATTTACATCAATAAATTTAGACTCATGTATAGATGACAACTCAAATATGCTGTCATTTATTACACCTGAATAATTGATACCTTTACCTTCGGTTTCACCAGCAGAGATTTCATTCAAATATTTTAACTCTTGAGCCGCATCTTTCCTACATGAAGATACACTCAATATAATAAAAGATAATATTAATATACTTTTCATAGAATTATACTTTTTTTAAAGTTAGTCAAAAAAGCCCTATATTTAATTAATATTCTATTTTTTAATAACCACGTAATTCTAAACGATCTGTATTCTTAATTTTAGCGTTTATAATATTTTAATAAAAAAACTATCTAAAACAAAAAAAAAGCACCTTCTATCTAAAAAAGGTGCTCTTAGTTTTAATTATAAATTATTACTACTTATTTATTATTCAAAATAACGTAATCTAATACTTTTTGCATTAAGTGTACTCTGTCTTTTCCACGTACGTTATGCTTATGCATTGGGTAAGGGAAAAAGTCCATTTGTTTACCAGCTTCCACAAACGCTTGTACTAAGCTTAAGTTATGTTGCATTACCACAACGTCATCAGATGTTCCGTGAATTAATAATAGCTTTCCTTCTAAATCAGTTACATAATTTTTAAGTGCTGCTTTTTTATAACCTGCTTCATTTTCTTCTGGTCTGTCCATATAACGTTCACCATACATGGCTTCATAGTATTTCCAATCAGTAACTGGTCCACCAGCAATACCTGTTGTAAATACACCTGGATGACGTAACATTAATGAAGTCGTCATAAATCCACCATAACTCCAACCGTGAACAGCAATTCTATTCCCGTCAATATACGTTTTAGATTTTAAGAACTCCACTCCTTTTAATTGGTCATCCATTTCATTGTCACCTAAGTTTCTGTGAATTACGTTTTCAAATTCAAACCCTCTGTTTCCAGATCCTCTGTTATCAACCGTATATACTAAGTAGCCCTGCTCCGCCATCCAATACATCCATAAACTTGCACCACCTAACCAGTTATTTTTAACCATTTGTGCATGTGGTCCACCATACACATATACTAATACAGGATACTTTTTAGATTCATCAAAATTTGATGGCTTAATTAATCTGTAATGTAAATCAGTTGTGTTGTCAGCTGCTTTAATCGTTCCATACTCACATGTTCCCATTGTTACATCAGCATAAGGATTGTCAGCCGTTAAAACAGTTTTTACTTTTTTACGTTTCACTATGTCATAAATAATTTCTTGGTTTGGTACGGTTGTACTTGAATATTTATCGAACATATATTTAAAATCAGAACTGAATGAGGCTGAATGCGACCCCGCAATTTCCGTTAAACGGCATTGAAAATCAGTTTTGTAATTTACTTTAAAGTAATTTGTTTCTAATGGGCTTTCTCCAGTTCCTGAATAATACACATTTCCCTTCTCATCATGCCCTTCAATGTTTTGAACTGACCAATTGTGATCTGTTAATTGTTTTACCAATGTTCCATCTGCATTATATAAATATAAATTTGGGAAACCAGTCTTAATTTCATTCATCCAAACAAATTGATTGTCATTTACAAAGTAAACCCCATGTTCTGGTTCAGACCAAGTGTCATGCTTTTCTTCAAACAATGTTTTAATGAATTTACCATTTGCATCATACTTTTGTAATTGCATATGATTTTGATCTCTGTTTACCTCAGCAATATAAATGTATTCTGCTTTTGGTCCCCACGCTACATTTGTTAAATAATCTTCAGGATGTCCTTTTGGTGTAATGTAAACTGTTGCTTTAGTTTCTATATTATAAATACCAACTCTTGACTTTTCAGAAGCTTGACCAGCCATTGGGTATTTAATAGAATTTAATTTTCCTGGTGTAGCATTTACATCCAACAAAGGGTAATCTGCTACTTTACTTTCGTCTTTTTGGTAAAATGCTAGTTGTTTACCATTTTCCGACCAAAAAATTCCAACCGTAATTCCAAATTCACTTCTCGCAATCGCTTGTCCACTCACCGTAGCATCATTAAAATCTGTTACTTGAATTTGCTCAGTTGCAGTTCCAATATATAAATTATTTTTTATAGTATACGCTGTACTTCCAGAAGCTATATTAAAATCTCCATTCTCTGCATTTTCATCTACAGTATTCACTTTTGTAGCTGTTTTTTTAGAGACATTAATAATATAATTTGAATTTCCTGCTTTGATATAAAATTCATTTTCACTTTTCCAATCAGAAATACTTAACCATTTTAAGTCTTCACCAGTTAATTTGGCCACTTCAGCTGTAGTCATCACATCAGAAATACTACTGCTTTTTACATTACCTTTTTTCAAAGTTTGATAATCTGCAGATAAAAATGAATAGTTACTCGTGTTTGGTATCCATTTCACCATTGTACTATTTTTGGGATAATACGCTCTGTATTGATTCATCACCGCGTCCTCTAAGGTTAATTCAGTTTGAGCCGAAACGCTTAAAGTAGTTAATCCTATAAATAAGGTAATTAATATTTTTTTCATAATGTATGTTTATTCAGTTCCTAAATTTAATTCTTTTATTAGGAAATAAAAGAATTTACATTAAAATATTATCGATAAATGACAATAAGAGCATCAATTTCGTTCGTATTAGGCTGTTTAGTACAATACATTACAGTCTTACATCTAGAAACGCAGTCTTTTTTTTGCGTTAAGGAATTAATGGTTAGCTTTTGAGAAAATAACGTCATATATCTTAACCTAAAATTACGACTAACAGAAGTACATTTTAGGTTTTACAATTTATTAGGTTATGTTAAAAAACTAGAAAGTGTATTCCGTTAAAACGTCCAAATAAACTAACAAAACCTGTACTATATGTTTAAAACAAGCCGTTCATCTACTATTTAGACAACAAGATCAAGTAAATAACCAAAATGTTTTATTCTAAGAAACATAAACTGTATCTTAGCATTTCAAAATTATTTGTAACATGTCTGAGACTTCAACAAAAAAGAAAAAAAACAACATAAAAACTTCAAAAGAGATAATTGGTAAAGCTTTTGAGTTCATGAGTACTGCTAAAACAATGGCTGAAAAGTATGAAGCTAATGCGAAGGTAACTTCAAAATATGTTCATGCCACTAGTAGAGGACATGAAGCCATACAAATTGCTGTTGGTATGCAATTAAAACCACAGGATTGGGTGTCACCATATTACCGTGATGATTCCATTTTATTGAGTATTGGCATGTCGCCATATGAGATTATGTTACAAGTTTTCGCTAAAAAAGATGATCCATTTTCTGGTGGTAGAACTTACTATTCTCATGCGAGTTTAAGAGATGATGACAAACCAAAAATCATTCACCAAAGTAGTGCAACTGGTATGCAAGCTATTCCAACAACTGGAGTTGCTATGGGTATTCAGCACAAAGAAAAAATTGGATTAGCTGAGGATTTTGGCGGAGAAAACCCAGTAGTGGTTTGTTCTTTAGGTGATGCAAGTTGTACTGAAGGGGAAGTTTCAGAAGCTTTTCACATGGCCACTTTAAAGCAAATGCCAATTATTTATCTAGTGCAAGATAATGAATGGGATATTTCAGCTCATGCTGATGAAATTAGAGCAAATGATATTACACATTACGCTAGAGGTTTTAAAGGTTTAGAAGTTAGAACAATTGACGGAACTGATTTTGAGGAATGTTATCAAACCGTTCAAGAGGTTATAGAAATTATAAGAACTGAAAGACGTCCATTTTTAATTCACGCGAAAGTACCTTTATTAGGTCATCATACAAGTGGTGTTCGTAAGGAATGGTATAGACATGATTTAGATGAAGCGGCTTTAAGAGATCCCTTTCCAAAATTATTAAAATTAGCAGGTAAAGTTGGTTTTAGTGAAGACCAATTAAAAGCAGTTCAAACAAACGTTGAAAACACGGTAAATACAGAATTTGACAAAGCATTTAATGCGGAGGAACCAACACCTGAAAGTATTACTGATCATTATTTTGCACCTTCTCCGATTACAGAAGAACGTGGTGAACGTGAACCTGCAGGTAAGACACCAACAGTAATGGTGGATTCTGCTTTGTTTGCTATGACTGAAATAATGAGTAAGCATAAAGAGGCTATTTTATATGGTCAAGATGTTGGCGGACGATTGGGTGGTGTATTTAGAGAAGCAGCTACATTAGCTCAAAAATTTGGTGATGATCGTGTATTTAATACACCGATTCAAGAAGCATTTATTATTGGAAGTACGGTTGGAATGGCAGCTGTTGGTTTAAAACCAATTGTTGAAGTTCAATTTGCCGATTACATCTGGCCTGGGCTAAACCAATTATTTACTGAGTTAAGTCGTTCGTACTACTTAAGTAATGGGAAATGGCCTGCATCTGCAGTAATTAGAGTTCCAATTGGAGCTTATGGTTCTGGTGGTCCTTATCATTCATCTTCTGTTGAGTCTGTAGTGACAAACATTAGAGGTGTAAAAGTAGCATATCCATCAACTGGAGCAGATTTAAAAGGATTGTTAAAATCAGCTTATTATGATCCAAACCCTGTTGTGATTTTTGAACATAAAGGATTATATTGGTCAAAAATTAAAGGAACTGAAGGTGCGATTACAATTGAACCGGATGAAGATTATGTGATTCCGTTTGGGAAAGCAAGAACTGTTATTGAAGCGGATACTGATAAAATTGAAAATTCAGAATCTATGGTAATTATTACTTACGGTAGAGGTGTATATTGGAGTTTAGAAGCTGCTGAAAAATATAAAGGTCGCGTTGAAATTTTAGATTTAAGAACATTAAGTCCTATTGATGAAACGGCAATTTTTGCTGCGGTTAAAAAGCACAATAGAGCTATGCTTGTTACTGAAGAATCTATTGAAGCTACATTTACTTTGGCATTAGCGGGTAAAATTCAAAAGGAATGCTTTAAACATTTAGATGCTCCTGTAGAGATTATTGGATCGGTAGATACACCTGCTATTCCTTTAAATTCGATATTAGAAGCTGCCTTATTAACTAACGCTGATAAAGTAGAAGTTGGAATTGAAACAACATTGAATTTTTAAAATTCAATTCATTATACAATTTGAAAAGCTCAGTTTTTAACTGGGCTTTTTTGTATCAGAAAAAAACATTTTGCAATTCCAACAATTTATAATATATTTGTAATCTAGAATTCCTAACATATGGAAGAAATCGAGGAATTCTAAACGTAACATTCTAGTAATACACGTAGATACCATATTAAATTAGTAAACACTAAATTAATATAACATGCAAAAAAGTATCTTCAGAATAATCAAATTAAAACACATTAAACTTTTATTAGCATCCTGCTTAACACTTGGTTTAAGTGGACAATCCTACGCTGGGTCTTCCGAGAGTTGTAATTGTACAATAGATACCTTGGGGTATTCTGTGTTTGTACCTACACTAACAATTGCTGATGTACCAATGCAATTTCATGTAAACGGCACATTTGCCGTGGCCATTGGTTATATCACTTCAAACACACCAACTATAGTACAAAATTTAATTAGTAACAATCCTACGGTAACTACAATTGTATTGCTAAACTCGGGAGGTTCGGAAGATGATGAAGCCAATTTAGAAGCTTCACTATTAATTCATAATGCTGGATACAAAATGTATCTTCCTTCTAATGGAGAAATTGCTTCAGGCGCGGTAGATATGTTTTTAGCGGGTATAATTCGCGTTGCAGATATTGGCGCTCAAGTAGGTGTTCACTCTTGGAGTGATGGATCTAATGATGCTACCAATTTTCCTGTCGGTCACTCAAACCATTTACCTTATATTAACTATTACGTGAGTATAGGGTATACACAACAAGCAGCTGAAGATTTTTATTATTTTACCATTAATGCAGCAGCTGCCTCAAGCATTTATTGGATGACAGAAAGTGAAAAGGACTTATACAGTATTAGAACATGTACATTTGCATCAACTCCAGTTTACACGGCATCTATTCTTGGAAATACATTGTCTGCTAATTTAATTAATGCAACGTATCAATGGTTAGATTGTGATGCTAACAATACTGAGATTGTAGGAGCAATAACACAAATTTTTTCACCTCAACAAAACGGAAATTACTCTGTTATTGTAAGTGAAATTGGTGGATGTTCTGATACCACAATATGTTACACATACAGTACTGCTTCTTTTTATGAGACTAAACCTTACCATTCAGTTAACATTTACCCAAATCCAGGTTGTCAAAATATTTCTATTGACTTAACAGAAGTTAAAGAGACGACACATATAAAATTGATTAATACTTCAGGAAAAGTAGTTCGTAACCTTACCTCTTCAGGTTCTGAAAAAGTAGCGTTAAAACATCCAAAAAGGACAGGAATCTATTTTATAGTTTTATCAAATGACACGTCTTCAAAAACTGTCTTGTCCTGAAATAGCTATACAACTAAATTATAGTTGTAATGGATAAAAAGAAGAAAAAAAGAGTAGTATTACCTTTTGCTTTAAAGGAAAAAATCATATCCGATTTAGATAATGGGATA
>Ga0256845_1000071_pt1 | contig 83979 bp, 107 predicted proteins | sample RiftiametaG_FD_189101 | JGI IMG/M metagenome (GOLD analysis project Ga0256845, IMG submission 189101) | Tube worm associated microbial communities from hydrothermal vent at the East Pacific Rise, Pacific Ocean - Riftia | ecosystem: Host-associated > Annelida > Integument > Unclassified ...
CCCCGTCCCCGTCCCCGTCTCCGTCCCCGTCTCCGTCCCCGTCCCCGTCTCCGTCTCCGTCTCCGTCTCCGTCTCCGTCTCCGTCTCCGTCCGCGGTGTGCCCAGAATCGTCCGTGGCGTACCCAGAATCGTCCGTGGCGTACCCAGAATCGTAAAAGTCTACGTTTCCTGCGTCCTCAAAGCAGCCCGAACACAGGGTAAATAAGGGAACCACCAAAAACAAAACACTATTTTTTCTGTTGGACACAGGGTTTACCTTGCGACACAAAACTATTTTAGTCAACGAAAAAAAAAAAACCCTCGCTGGCCGCGTCCCGGCACGCCCAGCGAGGTATCAAGCAGAAACTACCCCGCAGGTTTTCTTTTGTTCCCCTTCGCGGACTTCTTCGCGGGCTTCTTCGCGGGCTTCTTCGCGGGCTTCTTCGCGGGCTTCTTCGCGGGCTTCTTCGCGGGCTTCTTCTCGGGACCATTTTGCGTGTCTATGGATACGTCTAGGCACGGATTGATGCTGACCAAGCAGATATTTGAGTACTCTTTGCCTGCTTGCTTAGCAATGTTTTTTGCTGTCTGCAGCCCCTGCACGACGTGTGCAGGGCTGAGTGCCCAAGTAGGTTCCGGGGTGTTGAATAGGATTGCGTCCATCCCCCCTTGACCATCCTCTCGGGTGTACCAGAAAGTTATTGCCCAAGTGCTTGTAGTGTTCGGACGCACCCGTGGTAGGTCTTCTTTTCGCACTACAGGTCTCCAGGTCGCATGGTCGTGCGGTTGTTTGCCGTTGTTCTCGCTGCTGCTTGCTTCAGCATAATTAGCACCTTTTTAGACACTGCGTCTGCTAACGCTCCGTCACAACGCAACCCTAGACGCGACACCTCTTCTTTTAGCCTACTGGTGACTACAATAATTTTTGTTTCTTGTGGCATGTTTGTTACCTAAGCTGAGGGGGATGTTAGCCCCAGACATTTCGGAGGGTAGTTCGTATATTCGCATAGCGCAAGCTAGATTATGCACTACGGCAAGCATTTGGCATAAAATTCAGAGATTGTAAGTATCTCAGTACCGTAACTTTTGGCCTTTTTTATTTTACTAGTATTTTCCTGGGGGTCTTTCACGATCAAGTGAGTCAGGTTTTTGTTGACTGTAGCCTTTACTTTTCCTCCAGCAAACTTTATTTTTTCTTCTAGTACTTTGTCACGGGTACCAGAAAAACACACACATATACCGTCAAGCTTACCTGACAGTTTTGTGGGCAACAAAATGCTGATTCCTGCGTTGCACAGCAAGGAATCAATAACATGACTGTTTTTTTCTAGTCCTAACACAAACGAGCTTGCCCGAGCTTGCCCTAGCCCCGGTATGCCTGATAGATCACTTGCCTTAGCTGCGCGCATCTTATCCAATGTGTCTATGCCCGCGTCACACAACGTAGAGCAGACAGTATTCCCGCACATGTCTATGCTCAGGCTACCTACGAACGTGGCTAGGGATAGCTCGGTTCTGTCAAGTAATCCAGACATAGCCTTTTTGGCGGATTTTGTGCCTAGTCGTTTTCCTGACAACTCTAAATCCGCTAGGTACAATTCTTCGAGCAGATACAGTGAAGGTATGTCTCGCATACCTTCGCCCACTAGGGCAGTAAGCAAAGATATCCCGAAGTTTTTTACCCCTATCCCCACAACCCATCTACGTAGTTTACCCACGATTTGTGCGTGGCAATTATCGTGTGTGCATATAGTGTGGGCACCTGACCTACATAGAGAATTTTCGCACGATGGGCACAGTACAGGAACACAAAATTCTGTTGTTCCCCCAGATATAACCTTCTCTATCTTAGGAATTACATCGTTTCTCCGAGACACTAGGATGGTGGCCCCTTCCTTTAGTGATAAGGACAGAAACGCTTGTGTGCTCCCTATACTCGCCCTGGACACGGTGACGCCACCCACATCTACTGGGGAGAATTCTCCTACAGGGATAACTACACTGGAGGCACCCACTTGCCAATGGATTGCCTTCAGTGTAGTTACTGCAGAATCCGAAGGGAATTTGCAGGCGAGCGCTCCGTTGGGCCTACCCTGCGATTGCCCTAGCCCCACCCTGCTTTCCAACGCGTCGTACTCTACCACGAGCCCATCGATGTCGTAATCTAGCCCGCCCCTAGTGCCGTTAGAGTATTCTGCCAGTACATCCTCCACTTCTCGCGCACCCGTGCAGGTGCGCCAACCTGGCACGATGAGCCCCACCGAAGACAAAAAAGAAAACTCCTCTTGTTTGGTACAAAACCCGTCCGCACGATAACAAATAACGGTGAGTGCTTTACAAATATCTGTGTCCGTCAGCCTCTTAGATATGCCTGCTGCGGCGTTTCTCCTGTTCTTGTATTTAGGTACTAGTGCGTGAGAAGACTTAGTTAGGACTATCTCTCCACGGATGAATCCAGTAAATGTATGCCCATGTAGGTTAGATATGCATCCACGCATCTTCCTGACGTTATCAGTAATGTCGTCACCTACCTTGCCGTCACCGCGAGTGACTGCCTGCACGAAATTACCGCGCAAGTATTTTAGTGATATAGATATCCCGTCTAGCTTATCTGATACCACAAGCAGAAAATCGCCGACATCGGGGCTCGTTTTTGACAACCAATTTCGTAGAGTGTTTGATCCCGGAGTAGCTTTGCGCAAAGAGCCCATCTCCTGAATGTGCTCCACCTTTAGGAATCCACCACCCTCCGGCTCTTCCGCACCTACAACGGAAAAGTAGTCGTTGTCCGGGTCAACATCAAACAACGATTCTTGTGCTGCATCGAATTCTGCGTCTGTCATTGTGGGTTCCCCAGAGTAATACGCAGCAGCCGCTACGGTAAGGGCACTCACCAAATCCATGTAAGATTCTGACAATTTAGGCCTGCCCGCCGTACTTTATTACAGTACCAGTATTCTTATGCCTAATCTGCATGTCCTCAGTCGCAACAAAAGCCCACATGCTCCCGTCTAGGTTATCGATGTGGTGCACGACCAACGCCTCAAGCGTTCGAGGAGGTACCGGAGATCCCCAGGCAACTTCGCCATGGTGCGCCAACAACACGTGAAATAGGTGCTGCTTCAGCTCTTCTGGCATATGTATCTTGGGCACAGCCGTATCTAATATTTTCTGTGCGTACATGGCCCCGCCTGCTACATGACCTACCAAGTAAGAATACCGAGTACGAGAAAATTCCCCTGGCGGCCCCTCAACGTATTCTTTGTGCTTCATGAAATCGTGCATAACGATTCCCGCAATCACCAAACCCCGACACATACCCCTAAAGTCTGGGTGTCCGGATCCGTGCATGGCAACAAAAAGAGTCAGCATACGCATTACGTGGTCCTGTAGACCACCACGAAAATTGTGGTGCATTCCCTTTGCTGCCGGGGCAGCCCAAAAAACATCTTCCTCCAACACAACGCGCAACAATTGTGACATGGATGTGCTCTCAATCATAGGTTCTACCTCACATAAATAGTAGTGCATCCAGTCATCCCTACATAGCGCAGGAGAGCTACTAACTCCCCTAGTTTCCGCACTAGAGCCACGGTTGCCTATGTATCCAGGAACACCCACAACAGAATTTTTGTTTTCGTACATATATCCCTCCTTAGCAATAAATACAGACTACAATTCGACAATTGTTCCCAACGATAGGTAATCATCCATGGGACCACCCCTGCGCGCCACGAACAAAGCGTAAGCTTCCCTAGAAGCATCTCCGTGGGTTTGAGCAGCGAGCGACTCTTCGTGACCAAATTCCACCAGCGATTCTTGGTCCGCAGGTAGTCCGTCCGGTCTGCGGTCTTCGGGTAAGGCATCTAAGTAAACTTTGGCTTTGCCTGCATCCCAAACAATCAGATATTCTCCGATGTTGGCATCGCCCTTACTACAAATAGTTCTTAGCGTAATCATTAGTATTCTTTCCTCACTGCAGTTTTTCACTAAAAAGTTGCTGGTGTACGCCGATGTGTGCCCATAACTGTACGTGTAGGAAAAGATATCGACCTAACTGCGGCCAACAACTCCTCCACTGTGCCTTCGTTTACTATGCGCACGTCTGCCATAGCTCTGAGTGTATCTGTGTGGGATTCCGATACGTGTCCCTCCCCTCCTAACTTAGCCAAACCGAACCTGTCTACGTGAATAAGCTTACCCCCTAGGTCCAATATCGCCAGCGCTTCCTGCGGGTACCTTACGTCGTCCACAATTATTCCTCCCTTGTTTCCGTAAAAATGTCCGGGCAGCGCTGCCTGCCATCGGTCTATCCAGAACGAAGAAGAAAATTTCGTGGTCCAAGACGTGCTTAGCTCTATCATCGCCTCCCTAGGTGTAGCACCATATAGAATTACACAAGGTAAGTCTTTAGCTTCCCCATATAGTTGATCGTCCGAAAGACCTAATGCTAAGAGCATGTCTTTTATAGGAGAAGCGAACGATGTTATTGAATAACCTAAGTCTTCGTAGCTTTCTGCAATAGTAGATTTTCCGCACCTAGATTTACCAGATATTCCTATAATCATACCTTATATACTCCATAACCAAGATGCCCACGCACCTTTAGATGTGATGTCGATGTGTGTAAGCATAAATAAGCACACTACACATAAAATTAGGTGTAGTGCTAACGAAGCAAGCAGCTCCGAAGTACCCCTATGTTTGTTGGCGTCATACGCACGCAGAGTAGAGAATCTAGTGACGAGATCCACGTGTTTGGTGGAGTTTCTATGTGTAACTACGGACAAAAAAACTAGTGACCTGTCGGCACAATACAAAAAACACGCAGCTAAAAACAACGGTGAAGTAGGGCAAGCCACTACGTACAATAGTAACAAAAACCTTGAGCATGTTATAGTTGAACACATAGCCTAGTTATCCCTAGGAGCATTTTTAGGGATACTCCTTCTCTCTATGACGTAATGCAGTTTATGTACTGCGCGAGACGCTGCAGTATATCTCCACCTAGCTATATCCCATTGCTTTTGCGTTTGCTCTACTACACATACACTGCCCCACTCGGAGCCCTGCGACTTGTGTACAGTAAGCACGTAGCCCCACTCGAATAGTCCGAACCCTTCTCGGATATCTTCATCAACGGAAAACGTTTCGGGGCTGTGTAGTTGAGGAGTGTACATAAGAACAGCAGATTCTACTCCTCCCTGTAGGTCTGTATACACTAGGTTGGCAGAGTCTTCGCAGACGTGCGTGCAAGACACAACACAAACCTGTTGCCCATTGTACAGCCCGAACACCCTATGGTTATTTATGCAAATCAACGTCTCCCCCGGTTGAGGTAATGTCCCAGAGAAACCCCTACTCTCACGAATATGTTTGTTCAGGTAATGCCTAGTGGAATTGTACCCACACAACACTGCATCATACATATGGATATCGTCCGGCCAAATGTTGCCTATCGACACACCATCAATATGTAGCGTCTTCCTACCATTTTCTTTGTCTTCTTTCCTGGTCGGCGACCTAGGTAGACCCAAATCGAACGGGTCTACTCCCTCCCTAACTGCGTGAGCAAAAGCAATTACCATGGAGTCCTCGGCCTGCCTATGTATTTTCTCCAAACGAATCTCCGGGTACTCCATCAACTTCGGATCCCCTCCGATGGGGGGAAGCTGCCCATGGTCCCCCACGTACAGTATCTTATTTGCCAAGCACTCCAGGTCTGAGTGCATTCTGCTGTTGACCATAGATGCCTCGTCAACAATAACTAAGCTGGGACGGATCTCGTTACGCCTAGAGAAAATAGGTTCCTTCTTCTCGTTTTCTCCACATACTCGATAAATCAATGCGTGTACAGTCATTGCCCTGGCCACCCCTTTACTTATCAGCACGGACACAGCTTTTCCTGTGAAAGCTACCACAGCTATCTCCGAGCTGTCTGGAGCTAGCCGTAATATCTCCTTTATTAGTGTGGTCTTGCCTGTTCCGGCTAATCCTCCCAACGTTAGGGTGCTTACTCCCGTACCCAACCATGCCAGTATCTTAGCCAACGCCTCAGATTGGTCGTCACTCAACCGTTGCTCAACTGTAGACATATTTTATCTATTTTCTCCAGTAACGACACGAAATCCGGTACTTCCTTGCCCTCACGCATCACCCGCTTGCCGTCCAACGCAGCAGACACACGAATTCTCTTGAGTGCTGCATGGCAGTCGCGCATAGCCCTTAGCTGTAACATGTTTTGCCTATACATATGAATGTCATCTACCGTAGTAATGTGTACCTGTGGCTCCATACAGCGATTCCCTCTACCTGCATTTACCTCCACTAAGGAAAGGTCGAGCTTACGGAACCTTTCCCCTTCTTCCGTTATCCATAATAAAGAAGTCTCCCTAGATATAGTAGATTCCCACATGCTGTGGGGGCCACGGACCACCACCTTACTACCTACCGCAATATCCCCTTCTCCCAACAAACTCTTGGCTTGTGCTGCCGCAGCCAATACATCTGCGGCAACGGGAACAGGCGTAGATAGTATTTTCCTGGACAGCATCCAAGCAGTATCTTCTTTAGCCAATAAATCATCTAATGCCCTACCTCTATCACAATTTCTGTGTTCCCCTAGAACATATAGGTCCAATAATTCGTACCTTGCTTGCAACACAGTGATGGCTTCCGGGGATTCTCCTATAACAGACAAATACAATTTACTGCAATTTGTTGTACTATATTTGTGGTTATTTGGCATAGTGTTTACTTATTCGTGACTTAGTAATAATGTGACTACTTACTAATTTCAGTGTCTGCGCACACCTTCGAGTCGCCGCACACCTTCGCGTCGCCGCACACCCGCACCGAGCAGTACACCCACGCCGAGCCGGACACCTTCGCGCGGTCGAACACCTGAGCGTCACCGAATACATGCGCCTCGCCGAACACCTGCGCCTCGCCGAACACCTTCGCGTCGTCGTACACCTGAGCGTCGCCATGTACCTGCGCGTCACCGAACACCTGCGCCTCGCAGCACACCCACGTGACGCCGAACGCCTGCGCCCGGCCGAACACCTGCGCCCGGTCGAACACCCGCGCCGAGTCGTACACCTTCGCCCGGCCGAACACCCGCGCCAAACCGCACACCTCAGCATCTTCGCATATCCACGACGAGTCGTACACCTGCGCCGAGTCGTACACCAGCACATCTCCGGACACCTGCGCATCGCCGAACACCCGCGCATCGCCGAACACCCGCGCCGATCCGTACACCCGCGCCGAGTCGAGCACCCGCGCGTGGCCGAACACCTTCGCGTGGCCGAACACCTTCGCATTCGGTCCAATTAACGCCGTGTCTTCTGCGGTAGCCGTGTCCTCTACGAGCCCTCCGCCGTTTGGGTGGCGATGCCAGCCCGCAGGGGCAGCGGGTAGTTTGGTGATATCTGTTTTTTCTTGTGTCATGCTTACTCTTATTTAGCTAAGTATTGTTGGAAGATATCAGAAAATTTTAGTTGAAAATAGCCGTCTTGGTGCCGAGAAACCGCAGGTGTACGACTAATCCTAAATTAGGGGGTAGGACTACTCACTAATTTAGGATTAGTCGTACACCTGAGCCTCGCAGGACACCTTCTCCGAGCCGAACACTTGCGCCCGGCCGAACACCCGCGCCGCGCCACACACTTCCGCCGAGCCATACACCTGCGCCCGGCCGAACACCTGCGCCCGGTCGAACACCTTCGCCCGGTCGAACACCTTCGCCGAACCGAACACCTCCACCTCACCGAACACCTCCGCCTCACCGAACACCTCCGCCGAGCCATACACCTTCGCATAGTCGTGAACATCCACATCTCCGGACACTTGCGCCCGGCCATACACCCACACATCTCCGTACACCCACACTGAGTCGAACACCCACGCCTCTCCGAACACCCTCACCGAGCCGAACACCAGCGCCGAGTCGGACACCCGTGCCTGACCGGACACCTCCGCCTCGCCGGACACCCGCGCCTGACCGGACACCTCCGCCGCACCGAGCACCTTAGCGTAGTCGCCCACCTTAGCGTAGTCGCCCACCTTAGCGTAGTCGCCCACCTTAGCGTAGCCGCTCACCTTAGCGTTCGGCCCAACAAACGCCGTGTCTTCTGCGGTAGCCGTGTCCTCTACGAGCCCTCCGCCGTTTGGGTGGCGATGCCAGCCCGCAGGGGCAGCGGGTAGTTTGGTGAGATATGTTTTTTCTTGCGTCATACCCATTATAGTAGGGATACAGTAGAAAAATAAATAGTCAAGGACATGTCCTGAACTATTATTTTTCACCCATTTATTTTGGTGTTACTGGACACATTTCCTGGCCGTACACATTTTCCTGCCCGCACACCTCCGCCGAGCCCCTAACCTCCACACACCCAAACACTGACGATTTACCAAATACTCGCGCCGATCCGTACACCTCCACCTTGCCCATCACCCACGCCTCGCCGAACACCTGCGCCTCGCCGTACACCTTAGCCTCGTTGAGTACTCTTGCATCGCCGTACACCTTCGCCGCGTCGAACACCTTCGCGTCACCGAATATCTGTGCTGAGTCGTATACCCGCGCCGAGTCGTACACATTCGCCTGGCCGCACACCTCCGCCGCACCGAGCACCTTAGCGTAGTCACCCACCTTAGCGTAGTCGCCAACCACAGCGTTCGGCCCAACAAACGCAGTGTCTTCTACGGTCGCTGTATTTTCGACGAGCCCCCCACCGTTTGGGTGGCGGTGCCAACCTGTAGGGGCGACGGGCAGTTTGGTTAGATCTGTTTTTTCTTGTGTCATGTCACCTACCTCAGAGTGGTACACGAAAAAATAATAGTCAAGAACATGTCCTGGACTATTATTTTGTTGTTCCCGAACACTTTTCCTGGCCGCATACATGTGCGTAATCGTACACCTCCGCCGAGCCGAACACTTGCGCACACCCAAATACCGACGATTCGCCAAATATGTGGGAACCGCTCACCGCAAGCCTTTCAACGCGAGCTCCGCCTCCTGCTCACCCATACGCAATTTTAGTGTGCGTAGTGACCTAGCGTATAGATCCAATCTTCCAGGGAGCTTGTCTTTTCCGGTGAATGTTGCCGCCAATAGCCCTACTAGGAACGTTTCGTCCCTATGGGGCACATCTACAGCAGACAAAAAAGCACTGCACTCTACAAACATCCCCTTGCGCAAACATAAATCTACTGCAGAAAACAAGATATCCATGTCCTTGTCGCAACTATCTGAATGGGAGATAGTAGGTTTTGTTGTTGCACCCATTTCGGTATGTCCACATACCCATAGGTCACCACAAACCCTAGCTTCCCCGTGCACCTGAGCGTTGTCAAACACTTTCACGCTGCCACACACGTGCACGTTTCCGTGCACCTGAGCTTCCCCGTACACCTTAGCATCTCCGAACACCCTAGCGCGCCCATATACCTCCGCATTGTCGTATACCTGAGCATCGCCGAACACCCAAGCATCTCCAGACACGTCAGCGCAGTAGTATATCTTCGCACGGCCACACACATTTGCTGTGTCTGCTACCCTCGATGTATCGTATACGCAGGAATTTTCGTATACCTTAGCATGTCCTGTGACTTGTGCCGAACCGTGTACACGAGCGTTGTCGTATACCTGAGCATTGTCTAATATCTGAGCATCACCGTATACCTCCGCTGAGCCGTATACCTTCGCGTGTGGGGCGACGTACGCAGTATTGGCTACGGTCGCGGTGTCTTCGACAAGCCCCCCTCCATAAGGGTGGCGGTTCCACCCTTCTGGTACTTCGGGGAACTCAGTCACCAAAATAGTTTCTTCTGTGCCCATAACTTACCCTACAACTAGCTGTTGCTTAGCCGCACATACACTTCTCCGCAAAACTTTACTTTTTCTGCTATAAAGGAATACCCGTAAACCATGGCTTCTCCATACACCAGAGCGCTCTCGCAGACTTCGGATTCCCCGTAAACTTGTGCTTGATCGCAAACCTTAGCTTCGCCGTGAACCTCTGAGGTGCCATACACCTCGGAGTCCCCGTACACCTCAGCTTCACCGTGAACCTTAGCTTCACCGTGAACCTCAGCGTTACCGTGCACTCTAGCTTCAGCGTATACCTCAGCATTTCCGTACACTCTCGCTAGATCGAATACTTGGGACTCATAATATACTTTGGTATGGCCATGCACCTTAGCGTGCCCGGATACTGTTGCGGAGTCAGACACCTCAGCGCCCCCGTACACCTTAGTGCAGTCGCACACCTCAGCGTTTCCGCACACCCACGCCGATTCGTACACCTGAGCCCGGCCATACACATTCGCCGAGTCGTACACCTGAGCCCGGCCGAACACTCGCGCATCGCCGGACACCCTCGCCGAGCCAAACACTCGCGCATCGCCGGACACCCTCACCCGGCCGGAGATCTGAGCGTAGCCGCACACCTGGGCTTCATCATACACCTGAGCCTCGTCGCACACCTCAGCATTCGGTCCGATGAACGCCGTGTCGGCCACGGTAGCCGTGTCCTCTACGAGCCCCCCGCCGTTTGGGTGGCGGTGCCAGCCTGTAGGAGCGACGGATAGTTTGGTGAGATCTGTTTTTTCTTGTGTCATGTTTACTCTTATTTAGCTAAGTATTGTGGGAAGATATCAGAAAATTCGGGGTAAAAATAGCCGTCTTGGTGCCGAGAAACCTCATGCGTTGCGCTACGCGCTGGTGTGCGGGGAAACGGAGGACTACTCACTAATTTAGGATTAGTCGTACACCTCCGTTTCCCCGCACACCAGCGCGTAGTCCGACACTCTCGCCGAGCCGAACACCTCAGCATAGCCGCACACCCACGCCCCGCCGAACACCTTAGCGTAGTCGTACACCTTCGCCCAGCCGAACACCTTAGCGTCTCCACACACCCTAGCCCGGCCGCACACCTTAGCCCGGTAGTATACGCTCGCCCGGTCGTACACATGAGCATCGCCGCACACCCGCGCCGAGCCATACACCTCCACCGAGCCATACACCCGCGCCGAGTCGTATACACGCGCGCGGTCGAACACCCGCACCGAGCCGTACACACTCGCCGAACCGGATACCTGCGCCGAGCCGTACACCTCCGCCGAGCCGTACACCTTAGCTGCGCCAGATATCCACGCTTCGCCGTACACCTTAGCGTAGTTGCGCACCTCCGCCGAGCCGAGCACTCGCGCCGTGCCGTACACCTTCGCGTCGGGCCCAACGAACGCCGTGTCGGCCACGGTAGTGGTATCCTCCACTAGCCCGCCGCCGTTTTGGTGGCGGTGCCAGCCGACATGGGCAACGGAGAGTTTTGTGGTGTCTGTTTTTATGCGTGCCATGTTTACTATTATTTAGTTAGGTATCACTGGCGGATATACGAAAATGGGAGGTAAAAATAGCCGTATCGGTGCCTAGGAACCTGTGCTGTGAACTATAGGGTTAGGGACTATCGAAGAATGTGACTACTTACTAATTTCAGTGTCCCCGAATACACTCGCAGAGCCGGACACCTGCGCCTCGCCGTACACCCACGCTGAGTCGAACACCTGCGCCGAGTCGGACACCCGCGCCGCGTCGAACACCTTCGCCGAGCCGGATACCTGCGCCGAGCCGGACACCTGCGCCGAGCCAAACACCGACGCATAGCCGTGAACACCCACATCTCCGGACACTTGCGCCCGGCCGTACACCCAAGCGTCTCCGGACATCCTCGCCGAGCCGTACACCCACGCCGAGCCGTACACCCAAGCATCTCCGGACATCCTCGCCGAGCCGTACACCCACGCCCCGTCATACACTTCCGCCGAGTCGTACACTTCCGCCGAGTCGTACACCTTCGCCGAGTCGTATACACGCACCGAGCCGTATACCTCCGCCGAGCCGTATACCTCCGCCGAACCGAACACTTCCGCCGAGCCGTACACCTTAGCTGAGCCGTACACCTTAGCGTCGCCGTGTACCCACGCTTCGCCGTACACCTTAGCTGAGCCGTGCACCTTAGCTGAGCCAGATATCCACGCTTCGCCGTACACCTTAGCGTAGTTGTGCACCTCCGCCGAGCCTAACACTCTCGCCGTGCCGTACACCTTCGCGTCAGATCCGACGAACGCCGTGTCGGCCACGGTAGTGGTATCCTCTACTAGCCCACCACCGTTTTGGTGGCGGTGCCAGCCGGCAGGGGCGGCGGAAAGTTTTGTGATATCTGTTTTTATGTGTGTCACGGTAGGTGCCTGGCGATGATGTAGGATAAATAATAATAATAATAAACAAGAAAATGTTCTGGCTTACTTAGCGCCCTCGCACACGAGGGCGTTTCCTGATACATTCGCCGCGCCGCATACCTGCGCCGAGTCGCATACCTGCGCCGAGTCGCATACCTGCGCCGAGTCGTATACCTGCGCATCGCCACGCACCTTCGCCCTGCCAGATACCGTTGCCCAGCCGAACACTCTAGCTGAACCATACACCTCTGCCGAACCGGACACCGTTGCCCAGCCGTCTACTCGCGCCTCACCGGACACCGTTGCCTCACCGGACACCGTTGCCCAGCCACCTACTCGCGCCTCGCCGTACACTTCTGCCGAGCCGCACACCGTTGCCCAGCCACATACATGCGCGTAAGGCCCAATAAACGCAGTATCGTCTACGGTAGTGGTGTCCTCCACTAGTCCGCCACCGTTTAGGTGCCGGTGCCAACCGGAAGGGGCAGAAGGTAGTTCGTCGACGTATGTTTTTTCGTTGCTCATGACCACGCCATTAGGAATACAGGAGAAAAAATAATAGTCAAGAAATATTTTGTTCGTTACCCATTTTTGTGTCTCCGTAGGCACCTGCGCCCGGCAGAGCCGGACACCTCGTACACCGACGACCGTGAGCTACCTCGATTTTTGGAGACAAGCGAACGCCGAGTCGATAATATCCCTAGTGATATCCCTGTTCTCGATCCTCGTGTTGCCGTAGGCCCAACCCTTGCGTTCCTCGTCGGTCAGGCGACTCGGGACCTTGTCCTCGGCATGGAGTCTTTTGACTCTTTGGATGAGCTCTTCGGTCGTCATCGATTCGCTTCGCTGCATGTGCTGTCATCATGGTGTAGTTGTCGGCACCTTGCAAGTCCCAAGCACGCAACGGTGACGTATCTCGGTCGGTGACCATAGTAGTGGTATGGTACGGCGTGTAATTACGATAAACCTAAACTATTTGTTGTATTATTATACATGCAGATTCTTTCGTCTCAATGATAAATAAAAATAATAGTCAAGAAACATTCTTACTGGTGGGGGTACCTGCTAGGAGGGATGTTTAGGGCAACCATGATTTTCCGGATATGTGAATTTAGGTTCACGAAATCTGCCGGTTCCGCAGAGATGGGGAATATTTGAGATGTGTCGTTGTCTCTATCTATTAGCGCCCTAACGATATCCGTTATTAGTGATGCGCACACCCTAGCGCTCTTAGTGTTGCGTACCCTTCTTGTATAATTAATACAATCTTCTAGGGAGATTGCTACAATTCTACTTTTGTTTGTTTCTTTACCTATGCCCACCAAATCATGTTTTCTGAATCTTAGTTTGCCTAGGACCCACTGTGTTTTAGTCTCTCGATCGACCCGTTCAAGTGAATGCTTGCTCTCGCTTATTAACATTACTGCACTCCCTACACCTATTTTATTGCTGCCCATCTTGTCTATTATTCCAGTTCCGGACACGCTAGATGTTCCGGACACCTTCGCGCGGACTAGCACCTCTGCCCCCGCCGGACACCTGTGCGTCAGGTCCAACGAACGCAGTATCGTCTACGGTTGCTGTATCTTCGACGAGCCCCCCGCCGTTTTTGTGGTGGTGCCAGCCCGGAGGGGCGGATGGGAGTTTGGTGAGATCTGTTTTTTCTTTCCTCATGACTATTCTAATGGGAATACAGGAGAAAAAACAAATGTTCAAGAAATGTTTTGCTAACTGTTTATTTTTGTGTCGCCGGACACCTCCTCCGAGTTGTGCACCTTCGCGCGGCCGGACACCTTCGCGCGGCCGGACACCTTCGCGCGGCCGTACACCTTCGCGTCGCCGTGTACCTGCGCCGAGCCGGACACCTCCACCTCGTCGAGCACCCAAGCATCTCCGGACACCCCCACTTCGCCGTGCACCCACGCCGAGCCGGACACCTTCGCGCGGTCGAACACCTGAGCGTCACCGAATACCTGCGCCTCGCAGGACACCTGCGCGTCGTCGTACACCTGCGCGTCGTCGTACACCTTCGCGTCGCCATGTACCCGCGCCGAGTCTAGTACCTTCGCGCGGCCGAACACCTGAGCCCGGCCGAATACCTGCGCCTCGCCGGACACCTTCGCGCGGCCGGACACCTTCGCATCGCCGTGTACCTGCGCCGAGCCGGACACCTCCACCTCGTCGAGCACCCAAGCATCTCCGGACACCTTCGCGTCGCCGAACACCCGCGCCGAGTCTAGCGCCTTCACGCGGTCGAACACCTGAGCGGCACCGAATACTTGCGCCTCGCAGGACACCTTCGCGTCGCCGTACACCTTCGCGTCTCCGGACACCTTCGCGTCGCCGTGTACCCACGCTTCGTCGTATACACGCGCGTGGCCGAACACTTGAGCCGATCCGAACACCCACGCCGAGTCGGACACCTGCGCCGAGTCGGACACCTGCGCCGAGCCGAGCACCCGAGCCGAGCCGAACACCCGAGCCGAGCCGGACACCTGCGCCGAGTCGGACACCTGCGCCGAGTCGGACACCATCGCCCTGTCGTACACCTTCGCATAAGGTCCGACGAATGCCGTGTCTTGGACGAATGCCGTGCCCTCTACGAGCCCTCCGCCGTTTGGGTGGCGATGCCAGCCCGCAGGGGCAGCGGGTAGTTTGGTGAGATCTGTTTTTTCTTGTGTCATGCCCATTCTAGTATGGATACAGGAGAAAAATAAATAGTCTAGGTGTATTTTGTCTGCTAGTCCCCCAAGTCAGCTATTTTCCTTGTCTCTCCGCTAACGTCGTCGACGTACAATTTAGTGGTTCTCGGGTCCTCGTGTCTAGCCCAAGCAGTTAGTGCTGCCTGGGACCCTGTCCACGCTTTTGCCCTGACTGTAATTGCGTGGTGGCGCAATTGATGTGGGTGTATGTGGGATAGCCCGGCGTCCTTTGCTCGTACGGCTACGCGAGCCCACAAACGCTTGCCGGATATGGCGTTGCCTCGGTCCGAAAAAAATAGTGGTCCGTGCAGCCCCTTCCAGGATAAAATTGATATCTTGCTGTCCACCACCCCCACCACCTCCGCTCTGACCAACAACCACGACTGTATCGCGGCCCACGTTTTTGGGTGTACGGGCTGCCATAGGTCTTTTCCTCCTTTGCCCTGAACAAAAATCTCAGGTCCGTGCTCCACAGAATCCCTCACGTGGTCGGGAAATAGTATTTTCCCTACTTCGCTGGCCCGGAACCCGTCGTTTCCTAGCAGCCGAAACATTGCTAGGTCCCGAGGCCCGTGCCAGCGGCGGTCGTCTTCTGTGTTTTGGAGTAAGGCATCCCACGCAGCCCTCCCTGGTCCCCTCACGTCTTTGTACGGGACTATCTTAGCCACAGGTATGCACAGCACCCAAGGTACCAGTTCGGCGAAGTTCAATTTTTTCACTATAGAATTGAGGCTGCGCATGGATCTAGCTATTGTTCCCTGCGCCAGGCCTTGCGACATGAGCTCGGACTGGTAACTCAGCACCGTCTGTCTGGCCTCTCCAGCAGACAGCGCCAATAGATAGGACAATGCGCATGCCGATGGGACTTTGCCGCCCGATGCGTCCTCCCACCAGTCGCCGAACCTGCGTACGTCCTGGCCGTACGCAGCAACGGTGTTTTTTCTGAGTTGTCCTAGAGCCACTCGTAACAACTCTGCGCTTCTGTGCTCGTGGCCCTGTGAACATACTGCAACCGTCCCCGATTCCCTACGCAAGGGCCCTACGGAAGCGGGAATGATCTCTACTTCTTTAGTTCTGTGTGTGGTCATGTTGCTGCTTTCTGAAAATAGTGGATGTCTGTGTAGCACAAATAGACAGGACATAATACCTATTTATTCCTGTCTATTGGCTAGCTATCGCCCTATTGCGCCTATTTGAAGGGCATGCTACACTCGTTATCGCGGAATACGCGACAACTAGAAAAAACACAAAAATATGGCGGCAGATCAAACACACGACCAAGGTATGGGTGAGAGCAGAGAGAGCAGAGAGAGCATAGCCAGGAAGCTGTGCTCTGCTTGGCCGTGCCTCCCGCGAAGCTTGCGGGAAAACATGGGCCTAACTGCTCTGCAGTCAGTTCAGGCGCACGCAATGATGAGAGAATGCGAACATCTAGGTGACTATGCTATGTTACAAAAGGTCCAGGACATGTTATCCTGCATGTAGGAGCGTGTAGGTATATGTCCTTTCATGACGAGATAGCGGAAAAAGTGGGTCACAGCAGCAGAGCCGTGGGTAAATTAGCGGGTGCCTTACGTGATCTTGGGGACGTGGCCAACGCACACATGGCAGATGCTGTAGCTAAAACTTTGGCTGACATTGCTAGTCAAGCACTGGCGGAGACACAACCCATAGATTTGTAGGTAAAATGACATGAAAATTCACGCAATAGCTTCTGCGGATTACGAATCTATCCGACAATATAAATATCGCACCATAAGGGAGATGGTATTTCAGACTCCGGTACCTGCAACAGAAATAGTTGTTACAGGTGACGGATACGTTAGCCTGGATGTTGTCGGAGTGTTGTCGCTACGCAAGGGCTACGCGTGGGACGGACCTTCCGGCCCTACTTACGACGACGCTACCAACATGATTCCTAGTTTGGAGCACGACGCCTTTTACCAATTGATGTCAGAGGGCCTGCTTGCGCAAGGGTCTAGGGTCGCAGTAGATAGGTATTTTCGCACCAGGTTACTTCACCACGGCATGGGTAGATTGCGCGCGTACATCTATTTCCGTAGTGTGCGTGTATTTGGCGGAAAATACTCAGCCCGTGCGTAGGTATCCCAACAACACTACGGAAATGCAGCGAAAAATGTTGCACAAGGTAGAGCACGAGCCGGGTTACGTCCCTAGCACGTTGAAGACGCGCAACCGTTTGGCCCTGCTAGTACAGCGTGGTTTCATCGTAGAACTACCTAATGGCAGGCACACGTTGGCCAAAGATATATTGCCGCAAATCACTTACTTCATACAGGAAGCGGGCGGCGGAGACATATGTATAGGTGTGAGTCACACACACAAAATAGTAGATGGGCTACAAGCAGGCAATCCGCGAAAGATTGCGTTGTTGGGAGCTTTTTCTGGTGACCGCATGCGCGACATGCTGCCTAGCATAAAGCGCCACAGTATTATAGGTAATTGGTATTCTCCGCACAGAGACGTTATTAGGTGGACTAAACATATAGACTTTTCTACGGTTGACGTATAGTACCATGGCGAAAAAATACTCATTAGTGTATCCCGCCCCTCGTGTCGGCGTAGGAACTACTCGTAGCGAATTGGTCAGCATTTTGCGCATGTTAGGTAAGCGACTAGGTTTCGTCTGCCCGGAGGATTGGTACTCCCTTGAATATAATGACCTAGACATATTTGTGGGGCTACGTGCCAGAGCAGGTAACCCTATTAGGGCAGCTAGGACTGTACATCCTGAGTTGAACCCGCTTGAGTTCCTCTGTCGTTCACCTTCGTGCTAACCTAGGGTATGTCCGACCAGTTCGTAGATAGGGTTGCGGCACTTTCCGGGCACACTACTCGTGCGTGTAAGGCAGTAGCGGACGCTTTAGAGTCCGCAGATATCGGCATGTCTGCACAAGCGGAAACTTTGCGCAGGGTAGCAAACGAGCACGCTAGTGTGGTGTTCGACTGTTTTTGTGAAACGCAACCCATCGAGCTTCACAGATTCCAGATTTGTGCGAGGTTGAAACTTAGCATATCTGAAATATCCGCCTTAGCTGTTGACTTAGAGCAAAGAAGTAGGCCAGGAGGCAAAAAAATAAAGCGTGCCGTCGATTTGTTAATTTCTGTGCTGCACGAACAACCAGACGACTGACTTGACTACGCGCCGAGCAAGTCGGTCGTCTGGAAATTGCGTGTAGTACTACTTACCGGCAGGGGTTGCGTCTGAGGTATCCGAGCCCTTGGGGGCTGCGTCTGGGGTATCCGAGCCCTTGGGGGCTGCGTCTGGGGCATCCGAGCCCTTGGGGGCTGCGTCTGAGGCATCCGAGCCCTTGTGGGCTGCGTCTGAGGCATCCGAGCCCTTGGGGGCTGCGTCTGAGGAATCCGAGCCCTTGGGGGCTGCGTGTGTTAGGCCTTGATTGTTACCGACCGTTGCCTTTTCTTCGTGTGTGCAACATGCAGGAATAATAGTTGCAAAAACAAAACAGGTGATTTTTGAGAACATGGCAGGTAACCTAACACCTGGTTGGCTGCATGTCACCCATTACCGATAGGTCCAAACATTCTAGGCCCCATGTTTTCTGGGTGAGTTAATTGGTCCACGGCGTGAGCTATGGCGTCTGCCCAGGGCCGAGTATCTTCACGCAGATATGGGAAAGTTTGCATAGCTACGCCTTCCGTAGGGGAGAAATCTACGACGACGATATTTGCCTGTGTATTGGAGCACATCCCCGTAACGTAGTCTGGAGATGCTGCCATGTTCCTCACCACAAATTCTGCGCTGTCGCTGTATGCGGAACAAAAATTATTGAACACTCGTAGCATGCCTTGGTCCACATCACATATTTCCAGTGCTACTATCGACTTGTTTTGTCTGCGTGCACGAAAAACTAGGTCTTCTCCGGAAGGCAATTTATTGTTGAAACAGAACCTACGGCTTGTTTTTTTGTTCTGTTTGGTGACCAAGATTGCTAGAAGGGCAGCAGCAGGGATGATTATGGGCAACATGCCAGCATACTACCTCGAAATCTGTGGGGGGTCACATATTTCGAGGTAGTATGCTGGCATGTTACTGTGATGGCTACTTATTGCCTCAGAGTAATTACTCGGACGTACCTAGCTCTGCTGCTCTGCTACGTACCATATCGAGCAAGCGAGGTAAGGTTGCGTCGTTTGCCCGGAAACTTACTCTCTGCGTGTCGGAGAAAGGTAGGGGCAAGCGGGTCCTCCACACTCTAGGGGTATACGGGTGCTTCTCCAAGCATTTTACTTTGCTGCTATCCGTACGGTATAGGGAATAGCCGCACAGATCGCAGGCCCCCCAAAGCATCGCTGACGACCTACTTTCGTGAAAATAGATAAAGCTACACTCCTTGTCGTTATCGTACCAATATGCCATAGGTAGGAGATGAGTCCCTATGGGAGAGTACACTATTGATCTGTGCCAAAGTTCCACTTAGAACTCGTGTGAGGAGATAAACAAGTCTGCTAGGGCGTCTAGTTCTGACCTAGACAGCCTGTTGCCTGACTTGCGGCTAGCTTTTATTCTAGCGTAAGTGGCACGTAGTGTCGTAGCTTTAGCTGCTTCGGTAGCGATGCTTTCTGCTGCCGTCAACCTGTCCTTCTCTGCTGCCGCATTGAAAGTTAGTCGCGAACCACACACGATTTTTCCGTTGTGTTCCCACCCAAAAAACTCCCCGTCCGCACCTTTTAGTACTACGGGGCGCTTATCCGAGTGAGCCTTGGAATGTACCGGAAATATCCCATCCTTACTCTCGTCCCAGTCTCTTATCTTTCTGTATGACATTACCCTTTGTCCTCTATGTAGTAAAGAGAGAAGCTCGTGCCTTGCAACATAGTTCCTGTGGTAGTGGTTATGGTTAGCCCATGCATGTTCGTGGATGCCTCGTCCCAGAACCCTCCGAACGACCTAGACAACACATTAGCTGACGTTGGCGCTGCCGTATATGCTAGCGTCATATTTCCTTGGTACATCCTTCTCCCCGCACGGGTACCGGATGACCCTCCCACGTTAGCTTCTGGATATATAGTTGCCTCTGTTAGGATAGTACCTTGTGCGGACCCTTCAGGTATGGCTAGGTGAGCAATAACCCAGCCTGTAGATGACGCAGTTATACCTTGCATGTCACTACCTATGTTAGAAGCTAGTCCATTAGGCCTAGCCTCCACTAGTATTGCTCCTGAAGTAGCTACCCTACCGACTAAATAATATGTTCCGTCGGCGTTACCATTCAGTCCGTCGAAGGTTAGTGTGGTAACATCTGCTGTCGCTGTTAGTGTGTCTATCAGCACCATACCTTGGCGTATGAACCTTTGTCGGTATACGTCGTGTGCCTGTCGAATCTCTATGTCAGATAGTTGCCTGTCCCACATACCGACAATATCTATATCTCCTGTGTATGGATTGTCGCCGTCCTCAGACCTACCTATGTATATGTCATTCCCTACATCGGAGTTTCGGGTACCGGCAGGTGTACCATCAAAGGATGGCACCAATTTACCGTCAAAAAATATATCTACTCCGCTGGTCGTTCCTCGGATGGCTAAAGATGTCCAGCGGTCAACTACTGCGTCTTCTGGGGTGGAGCTTGCTGCGTAATCCGTAATACTGAAATTTTGTCGGAATTGAACGCTTTCCGACCCTAGCAGTTTCACGTCCCACCCACTGTTTCCAGCCGGTCCCCTAGTACTTATTAGGGTCTTTGTTCCAGACGTACTGGTGTTCCTAAACCATAGCAATAGGGTGCCCCCTCCTGAGTCCCATAGGTTATCTAACACAGAATTCTTAGCGAAACTTACTGCTCCTGCCACTCCATCGAATGACATATGTGAGTCCACCACAGATGCGCCTGTTATTTTAGTTCCTCCGCTCGCGTTGCCCTGAACGTCGTTTATGTAAGAAAGCCCGTTGTCAGGCGCAGAGTAGTTGTTGCCAATGTCGAACAACATCTCTCGGTTGAGGTTAGGCAAACCACTAGGTGTTCCTTTGGTGACCATCTCCCACGAGGATGTTTGCGCCAGTACTTGTACAGGAGCACAAAAATTACTTATAGTCTCTACCCACGCCAAACACTCCAGTGTCAGCCCGTCGTCCGACCCTAGAGCTATGATATCATCCACGTTATCCACGTGGTAGAATAGTTTATTTGTGATTGTATTTATTGCCATTTCTTATGTTCGCCCTTACGCGCCCCAAGATACGACCTCTACACTGAAAGTAGCAATCCCGCCATCATTATTTGCTATCCTGCAGTACAATGTATTTGCCTCTAAACCTGCCCCGCTATCGCCTAGCAACGCTGAGTTAGACCTGTCGGAATACTCAAGTGACGTGTCTACGTTTGCTTGAGAATATATTGTATCTGTGCGCGAGGCGTCCCTAAAGAATGTTATCGTAGCATCTGAGCATGTTCCCGTTGCCGTGACTACTCGTAAAAACGGCAGAGATATATACGCAGACCCTACTACTATAGAAAAATCTACTATCCCACCTCCGCCTGCTGCTGACCCCGTAACGATGGGGGACCCTCTCGTATCGAGGGTTTCTCTAACTATCCCTGTTACTGCGGCTGCTGCACTGTTACTTATCGTGTTTGTTGTGCGGTACTGAACTCTCCAAGATATATTGGTAGCCACTAGTCCAGTAGCTATGACGACCACGCTGTTGTTGTCGGCAGCGAGGGTTGCAGTTACTGTATTAGCTAGGCTCTTGCGTGTCTCGAAACCGTTGGTCTCTTGCGTCCACGTCTGCGCCCCTGCACCATCTCTATAATAGGTGAACACCTGCCTGCGGAAGTATATGTTGCCTGGCCCTGCGTCTGCCGTGATCAATACTTCTACGCTGTGTTGTGTGCCGTCCGTGACCGTAGGTATGGGCGTAGCGATAGTTACGCCCACAGTAGCGTCGGTGGTTGTGAACGTATCTTCTCGCCAAGCGCCGGAATCTGTTGCCGTACCCAGTGTTATCCAATTTGTTCCTGGCGACACTCCTGGCGTGTTGTTGACGTAAATGCCCGAACCTACCCCGGCCCCTCTCAGGTATATCGACCCTGCTAGGGCAGCGATTGTGCCTCCTGGGTCTCGGTTGCCTGTAAATACTTGTGTGCTATTTGAAGTATTTGGCCCGGACGCAGACAAACGTAGATACGGCGACTCGTCTCCTGACCATTGAGGTATGATGTCGACATATCCGTCGCTAGTTGTCCCTTCTCCCAGCGATATGGCCACATTGCCTCCGGGTCCACCTGTAGCAGCACCCGTAGATATCTTTACGTCCCCTCCCAGGGACACTCCTCCTGACGCCGCCACATATACCATTTCCCCTGGTCCTGACGCACCGGGAGAACCGGAAGAAATTGATACTGCTCCTCCCGAACCTGCTCCGTCACCATCTCCTCCCACTACGGAAATTAGGTTGCCGTCGTCACCAGAGGCAGGTGCGGCAGATTGTCCATGAACGGTGTCTCCGGGGGCTACGAGCAGCCCGAGCCCATAAGTTCTGACTATTTTTTGCATTTATGTGCTTTATAGTTAGGTGCGGAAACTTACCGCACTGTGGATTAGAATGTCTTGACCACCAGTTTAACTACGTCTGTAGCAAACAAAGGGTAACCAAATTGTATGGAGTCTCCGGCAATTCCTGAGTTACCTGCAGCACATGTGAAGGATCCCGCTGTGCTCGATGTCACGTTGCTGTTTATCTCCTCTAGGCCATTCACCGACACGACAACGCGAGTGACGAAACCGGATCCTGTAGGCACAGAAGTAGGGATGGTCCCTCCCCCCAAATCCACCAGTGATGTGAGCAAAATGTCTGTGTTGGCGGAAACCGCCCCTGGGACAAACTGACCTACAGTTTCGGAGTACGAGGATCCTCCTGCACCCACCTCAGTCCAGGTTGTGCCTTCCGAAACTACATCCGACGTATTTATCCACAGCGCCCCCGGAATGCCGTCTACTGCTTGTGTGTTGCGGAAATACAGTGAAGACGGCATCGCAGCAATTGACGCGGCGCCTGGGTCACGAGTACCTACCAACATTTGTGCGGAAGATCCGTTTGTTCCACCCGTAGATAGCTCCACGATGTGCTCGTTGTCCAGGCTAGTGTCAGCATCCACAAATAAGTATCCGGGGATTCCTGCTGTCTCTAGGCCTGGCTGGACAACTACATTTCCTCCTCTGAGTCCCGTAATCCCTGCTGGTCCCCCCTTAATTATGGTGTCCGTGCCGGAAACTGATCCTACTGAGGCGCCCGCACTGATCACTAATGGTCCAGCGGATGCGTTAGTTCCCGCCAATCCTGCTCCCGACGTAATAGTTACGTCACCTCCGCCTTGATCGTCACATATTCCACCGGTGATGACGACCTTTCCTCCTAAAAAGCCGCCTGTTCCTACGTTGTGGGCATTTCCGCCAGTGATCGTTACGCTACCAGGAAGGCCGTCAGACTCTCCCATCGCCGCGTTTCCTGCCTTGATTGTGACGTTTCCGCCATTGCCGGGATCTCCGACGCCAGTATCTCCACATATCAGGCTGATGCTACCTGTTGCGGATTCGAGGTCTATGCCGTCTGCTGTGAGTATGGCGATGTCTCCGTAATTGCCTGCGGTCTGGATGGTTAGATTACTAAGATCTCCGAGCGTCTGAACAATTACATGTTCTTCGCTTTCTATAGTCTGTAGGGTTAGGTCTCCCGCAGACGCCTGAACTGTCCCTGACGTTCCTTCGAAATCTATAGTGTTCGCTACCCCGCCACCTGCGTGGAGTCCTACCTGGATGCGTGTGGATGCGCTCTCTGTGTCGAACGCCGCTCCGTCAAAGAATAAGTTTCGTGCTGTACGTACCTCTAGCCCGCCGGCAGAGTCTCCCACGTCACCTATCGTTATCAAGTCACCTATTGCCCTAGGATTGAGCGACAGTAGGTTGTTTGTTCCTGCATCATTGCTGAACGATAGCGTGTCAGCGTCGGTGATGCGCCAATCGAAAGATTGGTCCATGTTTGCATCGGTAGCGCCTGTGTCCTCTACTGCAACCTCTAGCGTTCCTCCCCCACCCGACCCCGTGCCTACCTGCACCCAGTCTGTGTTGTTGGGCACCGCACCATTATGTATGTACATGGTAGATAGCGTCCCGGATGCTCGGTATGCTATATCTCCTGGGTTGCCCGTAATGTTTCCTATGGGGCTGGCGGCAGTCACATACTGCCTAACGTCATCGGTCGTACCTGTGTTGAGCAAGCGCAACACAATATCCCCTGCAGTAGATGCGGGAGCAGAACGTACAGTGACTGCGCCCAGTATGCCGCTGGAAGACGTCCCTGGAGACAGGGTAATGTCTCCGCCTGCCCCCACTCCTGGGGCGGCTCCCGCGATGATGGACACGTCGCCCCCTCCACTAGTGCCTCCGCCGTTTCCTGCGGCCAGTGTGATGGCGCCCCCCACATTATTTCCTGAGCTGGCGCCTGCCGCTACGGTAACCGCCCCACCGAGCCCAGATACAGTGACATCTCCGGCAGCTATGCTTATGTCTCCAGAGCTGCCCGTGTTCACGTCCCCTGTGCCCAGCGTCAACGGCCCAGAATTACCTGAAATACTTCCTGCTCCACGAGTACCTACTAAGATACTACCAGAGTCCCCTGTAGTGGACCCTGGTACGCCGGAGAGAAGTCGTATGTCTCCAGACGTCCCTGTTCCGGACGCAGAACCTGGTCCGGAGACAATGTCAATATTCCCGCCAATAGATCCCGCCGTAGATCCCCCGGCTCCGCCATTCAGGACTAGTGTGCCGCCAGCACCTGTCCCGGAGCCGCCGCCCGCTATAACGGAAATTTCTCCTCCTGCGTTGTTGCCTCCCGTGGCGGACCCGGAAGTGACGTTTACTGAGTTTCCTGCTGCTGCGGGCTCGTCTCCTGCGGTGATGTTTACAGCGTCCGCGGCAAGTAGGTCTAAGTTTCCAGACGTTTCCGTAGAGACAGTGAACGTACCAGTGGTTACTGTGATGTTTGATGCGCCAGTACCATCGATGGAGAAAGTCCCTCCAGACAGAAGGTCGAATGTGCCCGCGACATCCACATCCATATTCGTTCCGGCATTTACGTCCAACACAGTGCCAGATGTTATATCTACGTCTTGTCCGGCAGATAGCGAAGCGTTGCCTGCGGAGGCCCCCACTGATATGTTGCCCGCAGATACTGTGAAATTAGACGTGGCGCCGGCGTCTAGGGACACCGCCCCTGCCATGAGTACGTCGAAGGTAGTCCCGTCGAAATCCTGTATCGGAGCATCTACGTCGAATATCAAGGCGGCTCCCGCCACCTGCACACTCGTCGCCTCCGTGACAACAAACATATTCGCACTCAAACTGTCCCGCAACCTCCAGGCGCGAGTAGCTGCCAGATTCACGGTAGCGTTGGTAGCTACTGTTACTGTGCTTGTGCCTTGGTTGTCGTACGCGTTTTGGCGTGTAACGTCTACCGCCGCTGCCTGGTCGACCAGGCCACCTGGCCAGGGAGCGAAACACTCTTCTGGGACGGACTCCAGTGTACTCCTAGCGACATACCCGTACTCGATGGTGAGCCCTGCTGCTGCTGTGGTCAGATCGAAGCCGTTACGTCCAGCGTTGACTACGACAAGCGAAATCTGAACTCCGTCTGCCCCGTTGTCGAAAGCGTTACCGTTTGTGGCCGTGCTGGGGCCCTGGAGTAGACCGTATACTTGGTCGCCTCCAGGAGTAGAGACCACGTCCCCTGTGGCAGTATCTACTAGTACACAAAGATTCTTAGGTGCCAGTGCGTTCTGTCCAGGCACGACCACTGAAGAATTACCTGTACCTACTGCTCCAGCGAGTTGGGCAGTGATGGCACCAGAAGTCGTCACAGCTCCAATGGCAGATACTTCTGTAGGTACCTGTCCAGGAGAAGCCAGAGTAACTACGTTTGCTCCTCCCCCAACTACAATATCGGCAAGGGTAGATACCCGGCAGAGTATTGTTTTCCCTTCGAGGTCAGATAAGTCAGAATCTAATTCAATGACGCCTCGCGCGGTTACTGCGTCGTACCAGTGCTCTCCTCCTGTGGGGACAATTCCGTGAATTAGTTTGTTTACTTGTGATCTAATCGCGTTGTAATCGAACTCCCCGCTAGATGCTGCGGTCTGTAGTGCAGCGAGCCCGGTGCCTAATGTGTCCGTGTACGTGTCAGAAGGACGAAGCTGGGTAGATTGCCGTGTTTTTGACATTGTTGTGCTCGCCCGGTACAGGCAATAGGAGATCCCTGTATCGGTGCCTCCCTATATTCCTTAGCCTACCATAGTAACAAGGAACATAGTACATGCGCTCTTTGCGCTAGTTGTGCTCTAACACGACTGTTCCGGCTACTTGTGCCGTGCCTCCAGAAAAAGTAAGTACTAGAGATATTTCGATGTCCGAATCGGCAGCGAAATCTGTAGCTTCTCCGGTAAAGTCGAAGGTTCTTGTTTGGTGCACACCTATGGCGGTGGCGGTAGTGACTTCTGCTGCAGGCAAAGCTCCCCGTGAGTGAAACACCCTTACCGTAGCACCGGTTATTTCTCTATCTGGGCTAATACTTACGGATTTTACTCTTCCTGCATACCCCATCACTAATTTAGAGTGTGGGTCCAGTTTAGAGCCCTCATAATATTGTACCCAACTAATGAATACGTTTGTCCCTACTTGCCCTAGGGACACTCCGTGAGCGAAAGACCTGGATCCTAGTCGGATATACTCTGAGCGTGGGGGGAACGGGGCGATGTCTCCCGCAGAAAGGATCCTGTCTCCGTATACTCCCGTACCGTCAGACCTGTAAACCGTTACAGTGGTTATTTTTCCTACGAGTAAGTCATGTATACGAAATATGTCACCTATTCGCACCCCTCCTCGCAATAAGTGTATTTCTCCGTTCCCTGCTGTGCTCCAATACGCGTCGGATAGGGGTATGCCTCCAGCAGTCAATAATACTCTGTCCATCTAGTACACTTCCGTGTTTATGAATGAAGCAGTAACCAGTCCGCCCGCTGCGGAATCGTCACACTGCGCGAATGTTCCTGTGCCTGGAAAAGTAGCAGATGCTGAGGACCCTGCGGTTCCTGACGTGCCTAAGTAATCTCCCGCGGTTGCAGCATTCGTTACTTTCACTGTGAATCTACCTGCTATAACCAACCATACCTCAGCATTGTTTGCTCCGCCTATGGCTACAGGGTAAACAACGTCAGTGTTGTCGGCTGTAGTGGTAGTGGTTACAGAATTAGCGTTAAATATATCCATGACTGCTAAGTCGTTCACCGCTAATGGTCCACCGGACCTGTTCGTTTTAGCTATACAAATAGCTTCTCCGATGAATCTAATAGATGCCGCTTTTACTACTTTTCCTGTAGATCCACTAAATAGTGCTACTTCATTATCTACAGAGCTTGCTGGGCCAGTAACGTCTCCACCAGATATCTCCGTCCAATCGGTTCCCTCTCCCGCTACGTCTGACGTGTTTATCCACACTGCCCCGGCTGTACCGTCCGCGACTTGTGTGTTCCTCAAGTATAGCGATGCAGGTCTAGCAGATATTGCTGTTGCATCTGGGTCACTTGTGCCTACAAGCATCTGTGCTGCGGATCCATTGCTTCCCCCCGTAGATAGTTCCACGATGTGTTCATCGTCACCGTTACTAGAACCTGCTAACGAGACGAACCCAGGCACTCCAGCAGTCTCTAGTCCTGGTCGCAACACTACGTTGCCGCCAGTAGCACCAGTAGCTCCTGCTGAACCTGCGGATATGACAACATCTTCTCCGGACGAGGACCCGTTTGCGTCACCTACGGTGATGGAAATTTCTCCTCCTGCGTTGTTTCCTCCCGTGGCGGACCCGGAAGTGATGTTTACTGAGTTGCCTGCTGCTGCGGGCTCGTCTCCTGCGGTGATGTTTACAGCGTCCGCGGCAAGTAGGTCTAAGTTTCCAGACGTTTCCGTAGAGACAGTGAACGTACCAGTGGTTACTGTGATGTTTGATGCGCCAGTACCATCGATGGAGAAAGTCCCTCCAGACAGAAGGTCGAATGTGCCCGCGACATCCACATCCATATTCGTTCCGGCATTTACGTCCAACACAGTGCCAGATGTTATATCTACGTCTTGTCCGGCAGATAGCGAAGCGTTGCCTGCGGAGGCCCCCACTGATATGTTGCCCGCAGATACTGTGAAATTAGACGTGGCGCCGGCGTCTAGGGACACCGCCCCTGCCATGAGTACGTCGAAGGTAGTCCCGTCGAAATCCTGTATCGGAGCATCTACGTCGAATATCAAGGCGGCTCCCGCCACCTGCACACTCGTCGCCTCCGTGACAACAAACATATTCGCACTCAAACTGTCCCGCAACCTCCAGGCGCGAGTAGCTGCCAGATTCACGGTAGCGTTGGTAGCTACTGTTACTGTGCTTGTGCCTTGGTTGTCGTACGCGTTTTGGCGTGTAACGTCTACCGCCGCTGCCTGGTCGACCAGGCCACCTGGCCAGGGAGCGAAACACTCTTCTGGGACGGACTCCAGTGTACTCCTAGCGACATACCCGTACTCGATGGTGAGCCCTGCTGCTGCTGTGGTCAGATCGAAGCCGTTACGTCCAGCGTTGACTACGACAAGCGAAATCTGAACTCCGTCTGCCCCGTTGTCGAAAGCGTTACCGTTTGTGGCCGTGCTGGGGCCCTGGAGTAGACCGTATACTTGGTCGCCTCCAGGAGTAGAGACCACGTCCCCTGTGGCAGTATCTACTAGTACACAAAGATTCTTAGGTGCCAGTGCGTTCTGTCCAGGCACGACCACTGAAGAATTACCTGTACCTACTGCTCCAGCGAGTTGGGCAGTGATGGCACCAGAAGTCGTCACAGCTCCAATGGCAGATACTTCTGTAGGTACCTGTCCAGGAGAAGCCAGAGTAACTACGTTTGCTCCTCCCCCAACTACAATATCGGCAAGGGTAGATACCCGGCAGAGTATTGTTTTCCCTTCGAGGTCAGATAAGTCAGAATCTAATTCAATGACGCCTCGCGCGGTTACTGCGTCGTACCAGTGCTCTCCTCCTGTGGGAACAATTCCGTGAATTAGTTTGTTTACTTGTGATCTAATCGCGTTGTAATCGAACTCCCCGCTAGATGCTGCGGTCTGTAGTGCAGCGAGCCCGGTGCCTAATGTGTCCGTGTACGTGTCAGAAGGGAGTAGCTGAGTAGATTGTCGTGTTGCCACCATCTCGCTGTCAGTCCTACGCCGGTATGTACCTGACTTCTAGGAAATCTCCTATACTTGGAGGTATTGATGTTGTGAAAGACACTACAGTTGTTCCCGGTGTGCCTCCTGGCGCTGTGGTGTAATCTACTCCTGGGTCTTCTCTTAGCCCGTTTCGGCTGTACTCCAAACGCGCTCCGTTAGCCCCTTGGTCCACAGCATCCACTCCTCCAGGAAAAGTAAATACTTGATTTGCCCCGTTTACTGGGCCCACAGGTTGTGCTGTAAGTACGGGACCTACGGCGACCCACCCTGCGTTACTGGGAGCGACACCTAAAAATTGCCAAAACGTGGAAGTGTTGTTTGACAGCCTAGCGTACAGCTCGCCGGAAGATAGTGCCAGTACGTTACCTTCAGGGACCAGTGGGCCTGAAGGTATTCCTGCCCCTGATATGGCCACGTCCACGGACCCTGCGCCGTTGGGGGTTACGAGCACGCCACCGCCCACAAAATTCATATTTGCTACAGCGGGATCGACGATAACTCCCTCGTCCTCTACTGTTAGGCTACCTCCACCACCTCCACCACCTCCGTTGCCGTACACTAGTGGGATTGTCCAATCAGAGTTTCCCGTTTTAGGGATTGCCATGACCGTAGCTCCGTCGTCGGACAATACGATGGGGGCTATCAATCCGTCATTGTACGTATCTGTTCCCTGCAGCGCAACAGTTACGGAGTTTCCTGACGTACCTGCGTTGATGGCGACAACCTGGAAATATGTCCCTCCGTTCACTAGCTCCCCGGCAGGCATCTGTACGGTGAACGATCCGGCAGAAGAGTCAGCAATTATTAGGGCGCCCAGATCTCCTGTGCCTAACACAGTAGCAGAGGAGACAAATACTTGTCTCCTGTACGGCAATCCCGCAGCGGCAAGCGTTCCCGGCAACACGCGACAAGTATCCCCCGCACAAGAGAAAAAAGCAACTGCTGTGTGTTTCTCTTGAGCTGTCGGGGAAGATGCAAGCAAAACCCTGCTCTCCTGTGGTAGTTGTGGTTCTTGCTCAGCGCAAATAAGATATTACTTAGCCTACGTAATGGGGAATCCTTACACGAATTACTAATCTTACGCCAAGATTTTTTGTGGTCAGATAGGCTCACGGTACCTAACGAGATAACTAGGGTATACAAGGGTATTTGTTGCGATTACCGCACAGCGGCATCCTTGTGTTCTCTGTTGCCTGTAGACGTGGAGCAAGGTGCAACACACAGCAGTATGTCGGCAGACTACACACCTATGAGGTACCGTATGGAACTGCCTTCTACAGAGAGGGCAAAACACAGCAGCGACGTGTGGAATATTTACCCTGAAAATGCTGTGTTGTCCGCCACACCTAAGCGTAAGAGGAAGGAGGCAAATTGGTGTGTTTTGCTCATGTACGAATTTGCCTGTCCTGTAAAAAGCGCGGCTTTCTACGTGAACCCTCTAGACCTTTCTTGGGATCTCCCTACCGTGAAGCAGGAAGATAGAGGGCAGACTTTCTACACGTCCCACCTACCTTTGCCTGTGACTCTAGCATTTATTAGGATAGATAAGTTACCTGGTAGCCAAGAGGATAGGGTTACCTTCGCAAGAAAGTCTTTGTTGGCAGACATAGCAGAGAAGGTACCTAGGTACGATTGGGCACCACCAAAAAGAAAAATACAAAATACGTTTATAGGAAAAATCCCTAGGTTAGTATTCTGTAGGGGAGGCAATTGTGCTCCGTAAACAAATAAAAACTTTTGTTCCGGAGGGACATTGCGTTAGTAAAGAAGATCGTCTACCTGTGGGGTCAGAATTATCTATAATTATTCGTCAGACAGCCAGGAAAAACATGTCACATAGGGCCGTCCCGTTTCGTACACGGCAAGGTAAACTTGCCGCGAAGTCTGTGCTCTCTGCGTCGTCCAGAGCTCTCAGGGAATATGTGTGTTTGTTATGTAAGGACAGTGGTTGGCCTGCTCGTATAGACTACGGGGAGTGGGCAATAGAGATATTTACTTACTGGAAGACAGTTAGGCACCTTCCTTCGGGTGACGGATCGCACATATTGCACCTACCTAACGGAGACATAGATGCACCTGTGACCCCTATCTTAGATGCAGTAAAATGTGCTGCATTCGACGACGATGCCAGAATATCCCCCCTTACGTCGGATCGGGCCGTGGATAAAGATGACCCTAGGATATTGGTAACTGTGTTGCGGCACAGGTAGTGCTACTTACCTTCCGCGTAAGCTATCCATGCTATTAGCGCGCACCCTACAACTACTGCTGTCTGTACACCAAAACGTTTTTTATTTTTCTTAGTTTCCATGTTGTGTTCCTGCCAATACCTTAGAAATCTCTGCGGCTACTTCTTTGTTCTTACGTATCCAGCGTAGGCTCCAATATATTACCGTGTCCGCACCTTCTCTCTCTGCTGCCTGCACAGCCAGGCGAATTCTAGTCTTTGCGGACAGGTCCCCTAAAGCGTTTTTAGGTGATTGTCTATACGCGGCTAATCCTATAGCCATGTCCACGTTGCCGAAATTCTTCTTCCACCGGGTTACTTGTTTATGTACTAACGTACTAGGGTCTGCCCCGTTTCTTGTGGTGGAATACGCTTGCGGTACTATATAATCACATATATTAGCAATGGGTGCGAATTTATCTTGTGGTGTGTAGCCTATGCCGTTAGCTCCCATTCTACATGACCTACTAGCAAACTGCTTCTCTATCAGCTTTGCCGCTTCCGTGTAGTCCATAGCACCCTTGGCACGGGTCCACGGTTCCTCTACGTCCCATTGGATGGATGTTGCCTCTGTAGCAGCGAGCAGCGGCAAAAGCACTGCTGCAGCTTGCTCTATGTATTCCTTATGGGGCATTACCCATGACATCAAGTGCACCTCTATGCCTGCATCCCTAGCTATTTTTGCTAGTCTGACTATCTTTGTTTGGCTACGTACACTAAATTTTCTTTTGCTTCGCGACCTACTGTGGTCGTTCACTATTATGTCGAGTCTGTTGATTCCATGAGCGCGAGCAAAAGCTACGTCGCGCTCAGGGTTTCGTAGACTGGTTGTCCCGCACCACGCACCTACCGTGGTTATCCTATTGCTACGCACGGCTGCCGTGGTTGGCTGCGTGGTTGTGGTGCTGTCTTTAGGGGTATGTGAAAGCTCGCGCATAAACTCAACAAAAGGCATAGTTGTCGCTTTAGGCTCTTTTTCGTCGCTAGGGTAAAAGAAAGATAATATTAGTCGGTATGCCTTAGAAAACATGTTTACTTTTTGTTCATGAGTAGAGCTATCGCAGCCATGGCTACAGTGCCCACCACCATTGCGCCTGCTCCGCCTGCGGGAGGTTTATTTCTTTTTCCCGGCAAAAGTGAGAAATTTGTTTTGTGTAGCACCTCAGACGTTGCTGGCGGCTCAGGTAACTTAGGGTCGCCCAGAACAGAAGGAGCAGAAAATTTCATACTTGCCATGCCGCACTCGCTCATGGGGGCTCCGGGCAAGCACGGAGGGTTCAGTTCATGTGGATCTAGTCCGCTTGCCTGCGCTAAACCTAACAATTCTCGCTTAGCACTGCCTTCTGGCATGTCTTGGTACCTAATATTTTTCCAACCACCTGACTGGAATATAGCAGTAACGGATTCGTACCATTTGTCTCGCAATTCTTTGTCCTGAAACGCGGAGAATCTTTGCCTGTTATCGTTGTCTGTGTCCCCCGAAACATACATGCACATGTTGGAAGACAGTGTAGCTGCCTGTCTACCTCTGAGGTTCCACAAAGCCTGAACAGGCACAGACTGGGATGTGTCGACATCTCCTGGCTCGGGCAGCCAAAACTGTTTGTTGTCTTTTCCCCGGGCCAGCGCGTCATATAGCTTCGGGTTATTTTTAGTGGGTAATCCTGAACAAACTCCTCCCAGTCCCGTACAAGAGTACTCCCTTAGCGCACCATAATTGCTGTTGCGTTTGTTTCCTTCGTACCATACGTTTTTCCAACTACCTACACGAAAGTACAGATTGTACAAGTGTGCTAGAAGGTCTCTAGACGCACCTCTCCTGCCGGGACCTTCTGGGATAGACAGCACGTCACCGCGCCTTTTTTTAGTACAATTACCTACCCCTTTTCTGGGGTCATTGCCGCGGAAATGTCCATCCAGACAGTAGAAAGTAGATGTCCAGGGGATACCCGCAGGCGCCGATGTCCAACCTGCACGTATCTCTTGTGCTAGGCGAAGCATGCCATACACGTAGTCTTCCCAGGGAGACATTAATTTTACGGGGTCCACTGAAAACATGGCAGGACCGGGTGATAAGACCATAGACCACCACGTGGACGCTAGTCCAGAGGATGTCGGGTATAGCGACCCCATGTCCCGCACTGCTCCTGGGTCAAGGTTTATTTTGTCGCCTAGCCCGGTCCTCAGTCCGGTAGGGAAAAACAGGGACCTAGCCACATTTCCTGTACCTGGAACTAGGCCGAAGCCCCCTGTAGCTTGCCCTGCTACAATCCAGCCGCTCGCGCTGCTCCCTATATTTTCTGTGCCTAGCGATCCGTCCTCCATCACCCCTTTAGCATCGAACCCCAAATACTCCCCTCCTTGGAGTAGTTGATACGCAGGAGCAGCGATTCTTTGCGTATCGTTGTTGTCCATCAACCGAAACAGGTACTTAACATGTTCCTGGTCTCGCATAGGAGAGTACTCTGTTGCTGTCACAGGTACGCTGAATTTTCGGGCGAATTCTTTCTGTACCACGCTGAGTTTGGCATCACGTGACGCCTTCACCAGGTTTGTTACTATCTTACATAGGCCAATTACTATGCGAATTATCCAACCGACTATTGGTATCTTAGTTAGTCCGTTAATTACTTTGGTGAAAACATCTGCTGCCACCACCCCGCCTACAACATCTAACACGCGAAGTAGGGAAGATGTTTCTTGTGAGTATATTGGGCCCATCCCACGTAGATTTTCAGACAGTATTCCCACTGTCTGAGTCATTTTCCCCAGCATCTGCTTTGTGGCGTCCGCCAAGTCGAACAGTCCAGTATCTGTCACGCCTCCCCACAACAAAGTAAAAACTTCCTTGTCGCCTAGACGCATGTCTGACCCCGCTGCCTGCAGTCTGGCGAGGGTAGCGCTGTCGGCACCTACTACAACCCCCGCAGGATCAGCATTCGCCAAATTCACCAGGTCGCCTAGTGATGGCGGCATGTTAGTTTTCCACGTATAAGCTAAGTCTGAACGTACTTCCCCCTGAAAAATTTCTCTTCCCCACTCAGTGTTTCGCATGTCTGTGTTTGATATGATCATGTTACTACCTGAATCTTACACACCCTTTTTACGTATAGTCGTATGGTTCGGTTCCATATAGCTATATCACTTTGCGATATGTTGGCGCGGCTATCTGAATCAGCCAAAGGGAATAGGTCTAGGGGGAATCCAGGGTAAGCTTTACCTATGGCGTACTTTGCAGCACTAACCATGCGTGGGTTAGGTACAGATATGACGAAGCCCCCATCTCCTTTGCTCGTCTGTTTGAACGGATTATCTACAGGTTTTCCAGCTACTCGAAAAGGTAAGCACGCGCCTTCTGGGCCCAATATAGCTACCTCTTCTTCCATGAGTCTGGCCAAGTAATCCTCAGAACCAGAATTCCAATACTCTACACAATCACCATTTTGGGTGTACGCGTACATAGACCCAGAGGCAGGGTTTTTTGGTGAGCACCAGCTGCCTTGTCCGGTATCGTTCCCTTTAGTGGAACCGCCATTAGGGGGGGCAGAACGGAACACAACCACACTGTTGCTTTTCGGCTTATTCTTTTTATTTTTCCCGCCGAAAAGAACTATGGCTAGGAGAGGAAGTATAAATAGCATTAGGTACCCTCCCCTAGCCTCGCACGTAATTCAATTATTTGCTAGCTAATAGCTGCTGCTAGCCCTTACACCTAGTTGTTACGTATCAGATATAAAATATCTGGCTGCCCTAGTGTTGCCTCGGCAGAATACTTTGTTGTCGTCGCGCAGTCGAGAAAGAGACCTAGCTACGCTAGGTCGACGAGCCTGTATTTTCTCCGCAATTTCCCGCACACCTACACCGGAATCCTCTTCTTCTGTATCTTGTTTCCCCACCATATAGCGAAACACTGCTGAATCCAATGTCTCTGCGGCTACTGCGGCTGGGCGACCGTCCCCGCTGGATTTTTTGCCTGCGTGGGCAGGCAAAACACCTTCTCGAACGAAGAACAAAATATCTCCTAGAGATAGTGCACGCACTGCGTCGTAGCTATGCACAGGCATCTTGCTTACTAGTTTGTCTACCTTGTCCAACACAGAAAAGATTTGTTTCTCTTGGTGGTAACCTAGACCGGTACCGCACTCCTCGTCATCCCGTAACAAAAGCAAGATGTCACTAAGTGTAAGGTCTCTCACTTCTTCGTATGCCGAGGCGCACATTTGGCCTACAAGGGTCCCGACCTTTTTTAGTCCGTCTTCACCCACAATTTTTTTATTTGCTGTCTTTTTTTCTTTCATGTTTGCTCCGACTTCTGCTTCGCGCAATGTGCGCTTTACCTAGGTTTATTTTAGGTGACGTTCATAGCTTCGGACATTACCGGCATAAAAGTAAAAAAGCAACCTAATGGGCGGAATTATTGTGAGAAAAGTAATTTATTTTCCTTTTATGAGAACTGCGACGGCCCCCGCGATTATCGCGGCCCCTACTAGCCCTACCATGCCGCTTGACTTCCTTACGTCACTTACTATCTCCGCGGCCCCTCTTCCAACAGCAACACCGAATCTCTCTGCCGCAAAGTAATATTCGTACAACACATAATTTATCTCGTTGACCATTGCGTCATAACCAACGGAGTTACTATACACTGCGCTGGCGTAGAGGTAATTTTTATATATTCTTGCTGGCTCACAAAAGTCTGATCCTGTATGTATCCATTTACTTGTAGGGTCAGTTATGACTAGGTACCTAGACCCCCGCAATATTGGGGCATACACATTGTCTATGAGCAACCTCCTGGCGTCTTCTGCACCTAGTTTGCTGGCTACCTCTAGTGTGTCTTTATAGTGATCTAATCTTGCACCTAGTCGCGCTAGATCGTCTTCTCCTACCCAATTGACTCCGTGAGGCGGGCGGAAATACTTGGTGTTGTCGGCGACCAATGACAATAAATTTTTATGTACCAGATCTAGTTCGGTAACTAGTTCTGTCATGTGTTGTAGGTCTATGCGGTCAGGGTTTTCCTCTGTGTGAGGTTTTCCTGACTTACTAGTCGCTAAACCTACAACCAATTGGTCTTTTAGTGCATTGCAACTATATAGCTTAGCTAACGCAAGGTCATATTTACTTAATTTAGGCATAGTGTGCTTGCGGTTACCGTAGATGTATTGTTAGTGAGCCGAACCGGCTTACTTTTTGCCCTTTCAGCCACCTGCATATCCTCCCGCTATGGCGGAACCTGTGTCCGGGCGGCAAGTATTTGCTTGAACGTCAAAATAGTACCCGTCAGGGCAACACACTTCGTGCAGAGCATCGTAGAAATAATTGGGTGGGCAAAGGTCGCTAACAGGTACGCTGTCAGGAGACAGTCCTGGCTCAGGTGCACCGGACCCAGATGTCCCAACAGAAATTACTCTGTTTGCCATGTCTGCAATAATTTGATACATGGCTAGCACTTTTGCATACGTGGGCGAAAAAGATGCCGTGTCTCCTCCTGACCAAGTCTTTGCTCTAGCTTTCATGGCGGACCACTCGCATACGGGCAACAGTTTGTGCATTAGGCTGTCTGCGAGCGCTGCGGGGGTGCGGTACTTTGCCCAGGCTGCGGAGTACATGTCCATCATCTCCGTCTCCATCATCGCCTGGTCTTCTATGCTTATGGTGTATGTGTTGTGGTAGTACTGCTCTGCTAGCGCCACAAAACAAGCGTCTAGCTTCACGTCCTCTTCTGTTGCAGCCACTTCTCCCGCCACTCCTGTAGCAGACCCGAACACGCACTCACCGCGGATGTTGGAGTACTGAAGACCGGCAGGACACACCGATGGGTCATTAGGGAGCGGTGCGTTGGGCGTGCTACCGTTTAGCTTCTTTTTCTTTGCTGCTGCGGAGTTGCTATACATGGCAAACACGAGGCCTGCCGCCAGTGCGGGAACGAGGATAGACATGGCCCCCATTATCTCAGTATTTCTCGTGGGTTGCAAGCGAGAGCTATGTGAATACCGCGCGTTCACTATGTCTGTTATCCACTACGGGCTATTGTCTTCTAGTGCCTCCAATTCTGCTTCTAGTGCTAGGTGTGTGTCGCTCTTAGTTGGTTGTTTACGATACCTGCCTGCGGCCCTATCCGCTGCCCACGCCTGTTTTCTGTCCGTATGTCCCTGTTCGTGCTTGTTTAGTAGTCGTTGTACCCTACGGGTAGCTCCCGCCCTTGCTTCCTCCTCAGTGTGCGCAGCCACTAATTTTGTGATGCCGACCTTGATAGGCAACATGTCTAGCTTCAATGTCTGTACGTCGGCTTTTAGTGGGTCTAGGTCTGTCTTTACGTGTAGAGACAGATCTGCCTGTGTTGCGTTGTTACCTATGGCTTGTTGGTATCCTGCACCTAGCCCAAATACTGCGGTGGCACCCCCGAAACATACACCTACTGCCCATTTTGCTACTTTCGCTATACGTTTCTTTGTGCTAAACATGTCTTCGAAAGCATTATCGGCAATGAGTTCTCGTTGCTGTGATTGCCTTATTTTTGCTTTCTGTTCGGGAGTAAGTACAGATAGAAGCGCCTCTACTGTTGCTGCCATATTCTCAATCACGTGCGGTATGTTTGGGGCCACTGCTGCTGTTTTTTGTGTTATAGTCCCCCCTATCTCACTGCTGCGTGTATGTTCTACTTTGGCGGCAGTCGCTGACCGTGAGTATAATCCGTGCTCAGACATGCTGCTAGCAGTGTATCACAAATGTGTTTGTCGACTATCGCGCACAATATAAGTATGTACCGCTAGCCTAGTGCTACGTCTTGAGGTACCCTACGAGGATGCCTAAATACTCGCCTGCGTGGGGGTTATTAGCTGTAGCGACATTCCTCATTACTCGAAAGGCTGCTGCGGGATCCGTTGCGGGCCGTGAGTTGGTACACAAGGACGAGGGCGAAGGCACACAAGAGCCAGAGATACCTACAGAGACTTACCCTATGAGACCAATAGACGATTCGTGGATCCCTCCTGGGCAGGGTGCCCCACTACATGCGATGCTTTCTGGTGACCCTAAACGTCCGGAGATTGCTGCTGCACTTTCTGAGATGGACGATTATTTGGCGTCTTCTGGTATAAACACCTCGTGGGTCAGCGCCAAAGAGTTGACCACAATGCCCAAAGGCTCAACATCTTCGGGTAGAAAACCCGTAGCCATCCCTCCTCGTGGACTATGGGAAAACATAATACCTACGTTGCGTCTGTGGGAAAACGAGATCCGTGGGCCCATGGGTGTGCCTATGAGGTTGAGAGCCTACCGCCCGGTGGATTACAACACAGCGGTAGGTGGGGCGGCAGGCTCTCAACATCAATGGTTTTCTGCACTAGATATTTATTTAGATGGAGACAATAATACTGCTAAGAATAGGAGATCTCTCGGAGTAATGGGGGCGTTGGCATATCTGTCGGCACCTGAACATAAAATAGGTTTCGGTGCGTACGGGTCACCTACACCTAGCAACATTCACCTAGATACAGGATTCAGTAGGCGCAAGTGGAAAGATGCGCAATACTTCATAGACAAAGCACAGAAGGTTTCGTAGGAACACAATTATTTGTAGTTGCTTTGTTGCCTATCGCGTTGACCTATATGCGCGATAGGCTTTCTTGGTAAGCGACGAAACTATAAAAGTTTTGTCTAAAGTCTTAACATATCTGTCTCTGTGCTCTGTCCAGGTATCTGGGTTTGTTGTAAATAAGACATCTCTGGCACTGCGTAGTATGTCGTTTACGTGGCCTACAGGTTCGGATAGGTGAGAAAAAGTGTTGGGCAACGCCTTTTTTGCTATGTCCCTAGTTGTAAGTAATATGCGCAGCACAGTAGAGATAATACCACAAAAAATGTTTTGTGGTATTATCTCTACTGTGCTGCGCATATTACTTACTTTGGTGCGCTAGTCTGCTGCCTCTTTTAGGCAGTCACTAGCGATACGGAATATCGTTGTTAGGTCTTCTTCTGTGTGATTGGTTCCGAATCGCACCTTAGCCGCTGCGCTAAGTACCGCCCTATTTTCCGTGAGTTCTTTTCTCCTACTCTGGCTGAGCACAGGTTCTTTTTTTCCGAATATTTTAGCCAGTAGTCCCTTTTTACTCTCTGGGATAGTTAGTATCTTATCTACATTCGCTATCTCTGATTCTATCATTGCATTCCATACGGACCCTAGTTTGTTTGTGGTAGGTACGGAACGAAGTATATTTAGTTGTATAACATCCCCGATCACCATCAACAACATGTTGGCTTTCTCGTGGTGTGCTACAGCTACGGCCAGGTGTGTGATGTTGTACATATCAACATCCCCACTAGCATCACGCATTTTTTGTATGCTTAGCTGCATTTTTGTAGGTAGTGCAGCTAGCCTATAAGACACGTCGTTCTTGTTCTTCTCGTAAATATCTTTACTTGCCTTGTATATTGTGCTTTCCTCTTCTGCTACCCACTCGGCATGCTCCTCCGGGCTACGAAAAAATACTTCGGTAGTGTGTCCAGCTTGTACTATGCTTACTCCCCTAGGGCCATAATCGTCGTCCGGTCGCCCCCAGGTACACAAACTATCTCCTGATTGCGGCTGTGGGTAACCCTCCCCTCTAGGGTAAGACACGCGCATTCCGTGATCCAGGATACACGTCCATGTATGTCCGTCGTTAGACAGTAATACTTCGGTTACTGTATAGCTCTCTGTAGGTCTTGTTTTTGTCATGATCAGTATTCTATGTGTGCCCGCACGTGTTTACTATGAGAGCAATGGTTGTTACCCACAAAAATAGTGTTGGTGCAGTAAGAACGAATATGGGAAGGTGGTACGACGTAATTTGTTTCACTCACGTTCCTGGTCATTTAGACGAAGCCGCTATAGATGTGTTTCTTATGACCCGTATGCCAGGTATGTTTATGTTACCTTTTGCTGCACGTATGTCTGACATTACTGTTTTCTCGCAAACTGCTATGTACTTGTCGGGTACTTTGCTCATGTCTAAGATATCGAAACTGAACGATATCCTTGTGCTTATGCCTGCGATATCAGAAAATTTGCTGTTCACCTCCTGTATAGTCGAACCCGCACTGCCTTGAGAAACTGCTAGGTCACCTACCTCTTGGAGCGCTGCAGACATCCTGTCGTGCTCAGAATCCATAGCGTCTGACATTTTCAGCTTTATTTGTTTTTCGCAAGACAATAATAATTTCAGCGGCTCAAGAAACCACGATCGCACTGTGCTCAGTGCTGCAGCCATAGGTTTTGTGGCTGCGTCACGCATAGCCGTTAGGTTTTTAGCTTTCCCCTTAATTTCTTTCAATATAGCAGCAGCAAACTCCATGTCCTCTTGGCTAGCTATCACCAGAGACTCCATCTCGTCGAGCACTCCCTGTGCGTCTTTTCCTGCGTTCTCTGCGTTTACTTTGTCTTTCTCGGAGACAGAGATGGTATTATTTTCTTTTTTATTTTTTGGCATGGTTCACCTATCTGTTCCGTTCCCACGGAATCATCTTACCGTTATTGTCGTACACTGCGCACGCCTCTTTCTCCCACCTCCGCATAATGTACGGCTCAGCCGTCATAGGCACGTTAGGGGTCCAGTAGTTGTACGCGTGCACCATCTCGTGTTTGAGTTCCCACGCTACGGCTTCCGCTACATCTTCCTTACACTCCACGTGAATCTCGTCGTGCAAGAAGTTCACGTTGTGTGAGCCGTACAGGGAAGACTCAGGGCAACAAAATTGTTTGTGTGCTACGTTGAACAGTGCTTCCTTGGCAGCATCTGCCGTGAGTCCCTGAAAGAACGTATTGCACGCTTGGGTGTATCCCACTCGTCCTCGTTCTCTGCAAGACCTGTATTGCTCTATGTTAGCCCTGTGCGACATACGCAACTTTGCCTCCTTCTCCGGGTCGTCACTTCTCTCCCGCCTAGGGAATAAGGAGTTTATGAACCTGAAATACTCCGTCATCTCGGGCCACGTCGTGTTCCACTGCCTTTTTAGCTCTCTGGTCTCATCCACGGAGATGTCGACACCGTAATTTCCTCTGGCGAACAACACAAATGTCTCTGCCCCTAGGCCGCCCGGAAAACCGAAGTTTGCTGCTTTGCCTAGTGTTCTCATCTTCCCCAAGTAAGCTTTTGTTTCTGCGTCACCTGTGGACCTGCCCTCCATGACCTCACGGTAGGGTATTCCTAGGATGTTTGCGACCATCCCCGAATGTGGGTCCTCACCTGCGTTTAGTGCAGAAGCTAACTTAGAGTGCCCAACTACCGACAAGCATATTTCCGCCAAGGCTCGCAGTTCTGCTAGATCGTAATCGCATCCTACGAACACATACCCGTCCCTAGGCACAATACATTGTCTAACCCCGAAAGCTCTGGGGGGGTTCTGAATGTTTGGGGAGCTTGAGCTTGTCCTCCCTGTCTCCAACAGTGATTCGAATCTAGTCTGGATGGGGTGCACCTCCCCTAACCTAAGCGCAGGTATATACGTTGTGCGCAGCTTTGTGACTTTTCCGTAATCCCTATATTGTAGGAGATATTCGGAGTTTGATCTCTCGCAGCTGTCCGCACTTAGGGAAACGTACTTATACTCGCACGACATAAGTACTTCTGCAGATATAGCCTTTTTAGCCAGCAGCTTATCTTGAGCGGATAGCCCAGCCGTCTCTGTGCGTGCCCTTGTTGTACATATGTCTTTCCCTTTCTTGGTTAGCGTGCAGTCATCCGCTAACGCTTTGTACATCATACTCTTTGCCAACTTAGTATTTTTTACTAGGTTCTTTCGCAGTAGCCCAGAAGCTAACATGAATTTTCTTAGTCTATCCTCCTCAGTACTAAGTTCGCCGTCAAGCAAAGATATGGCTGCGGCGTCTGTGCGCAGCCCCCAGCAAGATATTAGGTGCAGCGCCCAGTGTCCTCTACCTTGGCGAAATTGATCGGTCAATGTGCCTGCGGAGTCTGGTATCATGTTTTGTGCTAGAAACACATTGAGTGTAGCTATGGAATCACCGATAGCGTATTTTCTAGCACCTTCTTCCCAATCCTCTACGGGAACATCTAATAGTTCCCCGTACTGCAACCTGAAATTATCTTTATCTAACGGAGTACCTACTAGCCTATGGTGCACATCGGACAGGTTGTACACAATCTTTTTCTTCTTTTGTACCTTGCCTGCAACGCTCGCAGGTGACCAAAAGTCTCCGAGTATTCCCTCAGATAGGTCCAGTAATTTTTGTCTGGTCAGGACATCGTATACCCTATCGTCTATTAGTGCATCAAATATCACAGGCATTAGCCTAGGGAATTTTACCCCTATAACGGCTAAGTCAAATGGTGCGTTTGCCCAAATAGTGTGTCTGGACGTTAGACAATGCTCCAACAAATCCTCAGACTCGTCGCTACCAGATATGCCTACATCTCCCACACCGAAACCACTCCCGTCAAGCTCTGCCCAAGACAGGCAGGCCATGGGTGGGGCTAACCTGCCTGGACGTATGGGAGATGTCTCCGTGTCCATAGCAATGGGTCGCGCATGGCTAGAAGTTATTTCTATGGCCTTGGCATCCCTACGCTTCCACTCAGCGTTAGCCTCGGCAATTATGTTCGGTTTTTCCATATGTGATATACCACTTATAGGCAAAGACATATGCCCTCACGCATAAATACATGTGGGCATATGTTGTGTAGTCAGCTACTCAATAGCTGCTGGGGACCAAGTATGTACAGTAAATTCTTTTTTGTCGCTCTTGGTCAATATCGTGTGGCACTGAAGGCCCAACACAACTCCGGCAAGAGGCTGGTCGTCGCTAAGCACGTCCTCGACGGTGTCCTCGTCTACTTCTTTGTTGGTCTCCTCTGTAGCCTCAAGACCGTTCGCTGCCAAAATAAATCTCTTCAGATTGATAGGGCCCATGTCGTTGTTATATTTGATTAGTTGTGCGTAGGTAGTTCCCACGCGCATGTTTTCGCTATCTGTACTAAGTAGTTTTGCTTCAATCACAATAAACAATTCTCTGTTCCTGGACACCCTATCGATCACCTTAATGATCTCCACTGTGTGATTACCTACCAAAAAGTATGGATGCCTGTCTCCGGTAGCGTCCGCGTCATTTACTCCTGAATATTTTCCCATTTTGTTCCCTTGCTTTGTTTCTGCTTTGTTTCTGCTTTGTTTACTTTACTATTATTATTGCGCTACACAATAATAACTGTGTCTACGGGTCTACTACTTGTAATCCCGCCAGGAGGAGTTTCTGCTCTGTACCTTGCGTCTCCTGTATGTACTTAGCGTCACGTAACGCTTGGCGCATACCTTCACGTAACGTAGAATCCCCGAGCATTATCTCATAAAACACTTCGTCAGCCTTTTGCCCGAACCTATGTTGTCTGCCGAATAGTTGCTCGAATATCTTTCCGTTGGATGGGGGAGACACAATAAAATTTCTATTCCATGCCTGAAGATTTCTACCTGTCCCGTTACTGGCAATGCTGGCGATGGCTGGACCTTTGCCTGCGTATTCTTCAATAGGCATTTTTGTTTTGGTGTCCAGGCCTTTCCTGGAGAAGAACGGTATTCCAGACATCCTGGCAAGCTTTTCTCCTGTGGCTACGTGGTCCACCCAAATTATGCCGTTATGTTTACCAACACGGTCTATGACTTGCTGCATAACGCTAGTGTCTAACCATACGGGTACTGTGTTTGCCTTGAACGTATCCTTTATCTCTTCCCACTCCTCACATAGGTTTCCTGAATGAAGTAACCCACGATTACATGCCGTCCACACCTGCAGTGGGCTGTCTAGTCCGGGAGTGCGCTCCTCTAGTACCTGGCGAACGTAGTAGAACCACGCCCTTCTTTTGCGCAACCAATCTTCTGGTGGCTCCGGGTCCCAACGATAGTAGAATCCACATACTAGCTCACGCACGTGCCTCCATACGTCTATGGCTTGGCGGCACAGTTCTCCTCCGGGAGTCTCCCAGTCCTCTTTCAATTTATCTATATGTGACACTATGGTATCGGGTATTTCTGGCTCCCAGAAACTCCCTACTATGCTTGCCGCCACCTTAGACTCTTTAGTAGTTATGACTCCCCTTGACGCAACCAACCTAGAATTAAAGGCATACCTTGCGGCGGTCAAACCAGTGTAGTTGTTTTCTGGCACTAGGCTGCTGGTCAGTGTAAGTAGTGCCCCAGGGCTACGTCTCTGATTATCGCACTTCTCGTCTATAGCCTCGGCCCACTCAGTAGCTTCAGATGCTTTTGACGGCATGGGCATGTCGATATGCCCTAAGCTCCAGCGCAAAAGGTGGTGGAAGTCCATGATGCTTCTACTAGTAATTGTTCCTGATAGAGCACAAAATATAGTATTTTGGTGTTCTTCCATGTACCGCTCTACTCGTTTTGTTACGGCAGCATCCCTGTTTTTCAGGTACTGGGCTTCGTCTGCCACTATTAGGTCAGGTTGTCTATCGTCCAAGTAAGCGGAACCGGATACCCTACCTAGCTTCTGATAACTAACGATATCGTAGTCGTCGTGCTTTTGCCAATGTGCATCTAGGTCACAGAATTCTGCTATGGTTTTTTCTTTCAGATGTGCGGGCACTAATAGCACAGGCCTGGTGGCTTCGACCACCAAAGGGGCTAGCCTAGTAATTAGTGTCTTCCCCCCGCCCACTAGGATTATCCCTAGAAGCCCATTCATGTCGTGTAGGTCTGTCAGGCTCATGACTTGAGCTGCTCGAAGAGTTTGCCCCCCGCCTAGAGTGCGCAACCAATCTGTCATTTCCTCTTGCAGTAAATGTATGTCTTCTTTTTCCCAGTCGCGTTGGGATAGGTTCCTTACGCGGATCAGTTCGTCCGTCTCTTGTATCCCTGTTGCCTTCCTTCTCTTTGCTATGTTCGAAGAAGGAGAGAGATCCTGCACAGTCTTTCCGCGCTTCGCTAACATTTTCACGAGTAATTTTGTTACCATTAGGGCTCTCTCCTTCCTTACTTACTTGATTGTTTACTTACTTTCGTGAGCAGGGAATTCTTTTTTGTATTCTTCCCACACGTCAGTGGCTACACCGATAGGGTCGTCCAGCCCAGGCATTGCTAGGACCTCCACATAGATGGACACGAACGCTTTTTTGTCTTCTGACTTAGCGAGTAGGTCTTGTGTACCCTGCTTATCTGCACGATCTGTAGCTACGTGATTCGATACCGCAGACAGTAGCTCAGACAACATACTAGCGAAGTCTGTCGTCCCCTCTCCCGGTTGTTCACTATCAACCACTCTGTTTTTTGCTCCCTTGGGACGGCCTGCCCTAGTCTTCTTTTTTGGTGGGTCTCTTGTACCATCCACGGACCCATCTGGAACTTCCGATGCGGTAGTATCTACTGGAATCACATCCTGTTCTGGTGGGTTCACAGGTACTCCCTTTTCTCCCTTTGTTTCTGTGTTTCCTTGTTTAGCAGCTTTGCGCTGCGCCATACGTTCTTTTAGAGTCATAGCCATTATGTCGTTCGTCCTTCTCTGTATTGATTTTATTCTCTCCATACTAGAGAGATTACACCTGTCTTGATAATAGCAACCACCGTAGTCGTTGCATGCATATGCGTTGTAGTCTACCTGCAACACACTTAATTTTTTGTTTGCGTACCTGTTTCGCAAGTCTGCCATCTTGTCTGCGTAAGCGCGTATGATGGTCATTCCTGCATCTACTTCTTCTCTAGATACGGTGACCTGTACTGCTCTGGCCTTACCTTTTCCTTTGGTGGGGTAGTACACCCATCTGAGCATCACGGAGTCCACATCGAAACTGTCTAGGGACTCTTTTGCGTAGATTATCCCCTGAACGTCGTTCCTCAGTCCTTCTTCGCTGAGTGCCCATTTCAGGTCGCCCGTTGTTTTATGGTCTAAGACTATTCTAATGTCGTCGGCAGATACCGACAACAGTTCCTGTTTAGAATTTCCGTAGTCTGCGCTACTTAGCCGCAGATCTACAAAACCTCTGTACTTGTGTGGACCTAAAGAGAATATGAAAGAGTGCTCCACACCTAGGCTCTTTGAGGGCAGAGGTAGTAGATGTATCCCCTTTGTCGCAATCTTGCCCTCTTTTGTCTTTATGTCTGGAGCAACACCACTCCCTAACCATCTCTCTAATATCTCGTGTACTCTCCCTCCCAGTGCTGCTGCTGGTCCTTGAGGTGATATTATGCCTTCTAGGTAGTGCCACGCCCACGCCCTCTCACAACTGGCGAATTTCTTTATTTGTGATGCACTGAAAGGTTTCGGCATTATCATTCTTTTCTCGCTTGCCACCACGCAGGTTCGTCAATAATTTCTAGGTCTATGGCTGCCTGCGTGTCCGCTATCTTGCGCTGAGACGATCTAGATTGCGCTTGCCTGCAGCGATTGCCGTACTGTGCTTCGTGATACTTAGGGATCACTAGCGCTTCCGGCAACACTATTACTGCGCAAAACATAATGAGCTTAGGTAGGTGCTCCTCCACAAAATCTACGTGAGGGCAGTCTATTGCTGCCGCTACTTGCGCAGAAATGTCCGGTATTTCGGTAGAGTCCAGAGATAACACTCCTGCCTTATTCGCAGACTTTATTATCTCTGTCATTAGTGCTCTACCGAAAAAACCTAGGACTACGCCTTGCGCTGACGTGTCAGTATATATTTTGACGTAATTCGCAGACGAAAAATCCATGTAGGTCTACCTACACGGCAGGAAAGACAAACGCAAGCTTTTTGTGATGTTCGTGCGGATAATTTTACTTTTGTTATTGAAACACCTCAATTGTCTGGCGTAGGGGAGATTTATCGTGTAGTGTTCGCGCGGCGTGAAGTCAAAAGTCCGCAACGGAAGCATGGAAAAATTACCTATCCGATTTACGACGTTCGCGCATCCCACATCGGTACAGCCCACCACCCACAGTGGTGAGAAGGCGTTCCTAGACCTATTCAGGCTGGTTGTTTGTGAAGATAAGCTAGGCGTAGGGCTGTATTGCGCTTGTGAGTATCTACTAGGAAAGACGAGGAAAAAGGCTAACGTACTGCATGTTACTTGCGGAGTAATAGACGTGGACAGCGCAAGTGAGAGTGCTGTGAGGGATGTTGTGGCGGAGTTGGATGACCTGAATCTCCACTATATTTTTCACTCAACTCACAGCCATAAGGTAGGGCTGTCTGAGGGTAAGTTCAAATGTCGTATCGTGCTGTTCTTGGATCGCCCATGTTCACTGTCAGATTGGCCTAATGTGTGGGCGGCGATAAACGTGCACCTAATTGCAGGACTCGCGGACACCAGTTGTCGGGACCCCAGTAGGATGTATTTTTTGCCTTCTTGTCCGCCTGGAGCAGAAGATGTTGCTTTCGTGAAGCACGTGAACGTGGGCGGCGAGTGTTTGCGTGTATCGGATCTCCTAGAGCTAGCGGAGTCTTTACCTGCGCTGTGTGACGAACAGAGGAACATAGGAATACCTGTACCTGACGAGGATTTGCTTAAACGTATACTAAAAGAAGACAGGATGTTAGCACTTAAATATGGGCTTGCTGCATACCCTGCAGCTATATCTGGACAGCATGGGGATGTGTGTACCTTGCGCGCAGCTATGCTTATTGGGGATTATGGTGTGGATGACGTATCGGGTTGGCCGCTTCTTTGCGAATATAACCTGCGGTGCTCTCCCCCGTGGGAAGAGTCTGAGTTACGGGAAAAGATGGCGAACGCCAGAAAGTACCGCACCTATTCTGTAGGTTGGAGGTTGGTAAGTAGTGTCGACGGAGACACTGTCTCCGCAGAACAACTAAAGAAATTTGCTAAAAAGATGTCGGACAAGTTAGGCCGTGATGGGGCTAACGGGCGAATGTTATCACGCATATTGTCGGGTTCCGGAGTGTTGGAAGACGCGTCGCAAGTATTCGAATCTATGGCCAGGATTGTGGCTAGTCGTTTCCCTTTTGCGGATGCTGCAGTCATGGCGAACCACATGGCTGCTGCAGTCAAGGCAACAGAGAAATTGGGAGACAGCACAGTTACTGAGGAGTATATAGCAAAAACTATACTCACTGCTCAACATGACATACATAGCAAAAAAGACTTGGATAGGCTTACAAGTCAAGCACTAGACTTGCGTAAAATAAAAGACGCATTTCGTACCATCGGCGTAGATAGGGAGACGCCCTACACGTTTAGTGAGATAGCTACTTTTGCTGCGGATGCAGGAGTAGCAGCAAACGAATTCAAGTCTAGGTGGATAATAAAGCACCACAACCAGACTTTCTTCTTTATCGGGGGAGAGTACACTAGGGGATATTCTGATCATGAGGCGCGCATGATGGCAATAGAGGCGCTGAAACCTACGAAGCTACCTATGTTCAAGGATGGGGCAAGTGGCCCTTCCCCTATGAAAATGTCTGAGATCGCTGAGAGGTATGGCTCTGTGGCAAATTGTGTAGTATCGGACATGTCAAAATCTACATCTCAATACTCTGGTGACACTAAAACCCTAGTGTTGGCCCCTTGCCCTATGCGGGATTTGATTCCTGCTTATAGTGAGCACGTAGATGGGTGGTTGCGTTCCCTTTGTCCGTCCGAAGAATTACAGGGTCTCCTCTTGGATTGGTGCGCGTGTGTTACGTTACTAGACAAGCCTTGTGCTGCGGTGTTCCTATACGGTGAGCCAGGTACAGGCAAGTCACTGTTTGGGTACGCTTGCGCTAGGCTTTGGCGGGCTGACGATATCGGCCCCACAGAGTTAGAGGATGTTACCGGAGATTTCAACGAGCTGTTGGCGAGTTGTCCTCTAGTACTTGGTGACGAATTTGTACCTACGGACCGTATCACTGGAGAACCAAAAACGGACCTACTTAGGCGCATCGTACAAGAGAGATCTAGGAGCTACAAAGTAAAACATGTTAGCACATCTAAGCTACTGGGGGCGATACGACTAGTGCTAACGGCAAACAACCCAGACATCTTAGTTAGCGATAGGAAGCACCTAACCAATCAAGACATTGCTGCAATAACCGAGAGGTTTCTGTGCATAAAGGTGGGGGACAAATCCAAGAAATTTTTGTCTTCGTTGCGGGGAGTGCTGAACAAAGAAGAGTATTACGAGTTCTTTAGCGGGGACACCATACCTAGACACCTCCTATGGTTGAGGGATAACAGAGAAGTAGCTTATGGGCCTAGGTTTCTTGTGGAGGGGTTGCCTGGATCCGAGTTAGAGATGGCCATGATGGTGGGTTCGGGATTACGATCCGAGGTGTGTCACTGGTTATCGAGATACATACTATCTGACAAACAAACTCGCGCAATAAAAACAGCTAATACTTCGAGTAAACCAGAGGTTATACGTACCGAAGGGGGTAATGCGTTATTAGTAACAGCTCAGGCACTGTATGATTTGTGGATAATATTCAATCCAGAATCTAATAAGCCTACTATAGGGTCACTAGAAAAGGCGTTGGGTGGAGTATGTGGTACAGGGAGAATAAAACACAACGGAAATAGGTACAGGGTAGTGAACCTGACTAGGGTAGGCTACTGGGCAACGAATAACGGAGTATGTTCGGAGGAACAATTCTCCTCTGCTTTGGAGGTCCTAGGGTTGTCGTACACTCAGGCCAAGTAATTTTTTGTTTGTCTTGCTTTGTTTGTGTATGTGTGATACACGGCAATTATGGGGCCCGTAGCTCAGTTGGTTAGAGCATCCGGCTTATAACCGGAAGGTCTCTGGTTCAATCCCAGATGGGCCCACAAAAGTCACCCCCGCAATCTTAGTTGATTGTGGGGGTGACTTTCTAACATGCAACACAGATATGTGCGCTAGCTCGTGTTCGTGCGTACGTGCGTGCTCTGGGTCGTGTGTGTGATTGTATGCGCTCGCTAGTGTGCTTGTATGCGCTCGTGTTCGTGTATGAGCTCGCCCGTGTGCGTTCTAGGGTGCGTGTATGCGCTCGCTCGCTCGTGTGCGTGAGATAGTGCGTGTATGGGCTCGCTCGTGTGCGTTCGAGAGTGCGTGTATGTGCTCTCTCGTGTGCGTGAGATAGTGCGTGTATGTGCTCGCTCGTGTGCGTTCGAGAGTGCGTGTATGCGCTCGCTCGTGTGCGTGCGAGAGTGCTTGTACGCGCTCGCTCGTGTGCGTGCGAGAGTGCGTGTACGCGCTCGTGTACCCTGTCTGGCTCTAACGTGTCGCCGTGGGCGGTATTGTGTAGATTGTCGTGCTTGCGCGTACGGCGAAACGGCTTGTGTACATAGCTGTAGTCTTGCGCACACCGCACCAAACAAAAAACACAATTCATTATGTATTTTTGGTTACTTGCACATAGGTGCTAGATGGTAGTTAGGTGATAATGCCGCGCAATATGTGCCTCAATATTTATATAATAAAAATATTCGTCACAGTTTTTGTGTCGTGAGGTACATTTATGCCTCGATCGATCAGGTAACATTACTACCACAATATTTATATTACCGATATATTGCCGGATATCGGTGCAAGTTCCGCTCAATATCCTGCAATATAAGGCAATATAAATATTATTTAGGTAAGATCTCACGGAAAATTGTCGGAATAATATTTTATTAGGCTAATTAATATTTTATTAGTTACCCTGCAAGGCTGACATGTTCTCCAACGAAACCATATATTTAGTAACGTACAACACAAAACAATATTTTATTATGTGGCTTCTACCCGAATTATATGTGTAATGTGTACCAGAATGTAACAAAACTACACTCGGTGCGCCAACCCCGTGATAGTGCGTATTCTTGTAGTTACCACCCCGTGCGGCACACATACAGAACAAAAATTAGTTGCGCAGTTTACGCGGGGCCAGCTGGAAAACGCCTAATTGGAAGGTTAATTTATTGAGAAATTTTTGGTTAGAATTAATTCTTCTTATTTCCCAAGCAACCAATTTGGCGTTTTCCAGCTGGCCCCGCGCACACACCGCTTTTTGCGTTCGGTTTTTCTTACGTCGATCCCTCAGCTTCAGTGATCGCTTGAGGTACTCTCAACACCAGCACACATCTTACCCCGTATGGCGCTCACATGGGCCGTGGTGAGGTTTCGCCCACCGGGGCCCGGGCATAGCAGCAAAAAACGCTAGGACGTTACTGGGGGCAACACATGGCGCACAGACACGAACACATAAAATTAGTTTTTGTTGCTGTACGGGAAGCATCCCGGATTGACTGCGAACGCAAACCAAGGTAGTACTGTGCCGGACAGCCGATACATATGCGACAAGCCACAGCTGCAGCCACATCTGCAGCCACATCTGCAGCCACATCTGCAGCCACATCTGCAGCCTCATCTTCAGCCGCATCTGCAGCCACATCTGCAGCCACATCTGCAGCCACATCTGCAGCCACATCTGCAGCCACATCTGCAGCCACATCTGCAGCCACATCTGCAGCCACATCTGCAGCCACATCTGCAGCCACATCTGCAGCCACATCTGCAGAGACGTATTCGGAAACTTACACTTTGTGCGTGATACCGGATCATGTTGGGGATGAACCATTCGTGTATGGGTACTCTATACTGAAGACAAACGTTGGGTGGGATATATTGTTTAGGGAGGGTTACGGCAGTGCCCCTAACTACTCTGACTGCTGCAGTATCACTCACTTACTAGGCTCCACTTACCGAAGAGCAAACGATTTGGCGTGGGAGCAAGTAAAACAAAAATTTCCTGTCAGTGCTTGACATATGTGGAACACGTAAAGCACTGACCATACCTATAAGTAATAGCGATTTGGTCACACCATGCGGCAAACACGAGATTGTCTAACGCTTAGGCACAGATACGTATTTATGTATAGATCAGGAAATGTCACTACGAAAGCATTCGTGTACGCCTATTACATATTATGGGCAATGTTCCTGTGTTGGTTATGTATCTATGGTTGATTGTGAATTATAACTAAGATCAACCACAATCCCTGGATGTCTCTAGTGCGGGTAGTAGAGCAGCTAAAGATTCTTTTTCGTATTGTACCGCATCGATGTCGTGCAGCCAGTATGTGTCTCTCATGGTCTTTATTCTCCTATATATGCCTTTCTCTACTTCTTCCTCAGGGTAGCATTGCAACATACGCGTAACGAATGTTTGCTTGTATGCGGGTATCTCCACTCTCCACCTCCCCGAAGATTGTAATATATTGGCATCAAACACATTATTCCCTAACTGTCTCCTTTGGCAATAGTGAACAAGCTCGTGAGACAGGATAGCTACACGAGATTCTGCTCTCTTGTCCCAAAACCCGTCAGATATCAATAACCTCTTGCGTAGGGCAGTAGCAGCAGGTCGCCCTACACCTAACCCCGACAGGTCTACCTCCTGCACACGTATACCTAGGCGACCGAGCATGGCCAGCGCTTCCTTCTCATCGTATTCGGCGTTACCTGTGACCCAACCCTGAGCACAATCTACAGCGTTAGCGTACTCGACATCGAAGTCAGATAATTTGTGGGTATCCGCACCCGGGGACCGAGCACCCAACAACACCGACGGAATACAGCCCACTAGAATAAATATAAACGACACTACGGACAGCCCGACCGCTAAAGATGACAAAAATACCATGGCGTAAACTAAAAAATCTCTGGTGCTAAACATAGCCCAGAGATTACCACATATGTTGACCTAGCGAGACTAGTTAGCGACAATCTACAATATATATGTATTCTTTGTTTTCCGTGTGGCTCACTTCGCCAACACAACTACCCTTTTTGTTGTGTATCCCTATCTTGGCCCCAACATATCTCCTATAAGGTTTGGTTACGACGGTAACTTCCCCTCTGTTGGACAGCAAAGAAAACATGTCTTCTTTCTTTTGGTATCCTTCGTTGCTGAAAGACACAATTATAAGCTTGGCAGACACGTTGCGAAGTAGCACACAAAATTCTTCTGTGTGCTTAGGTTTAGAATTATAATTACTTTTCCTATCCCTGACATCTACTCGCTTGCAGGCTACACCATAATGCTCCGGTTTGTCCCAAAGCGTCAAAGACTCCCAGATGTGATAATTTCCTAGGTAACTGTGCTGGTTGTACGGAGGATCTAAATACACGATGTCTGCCGCTACCTCAGCAGCGGCATCGGCTGCGTCCATACACAAAGCCAGGCCGTTGCCATGTTTAGCAGCAGGCAACACATCAGGCATACGCATCAATAGATCTTTTCCCGCTCGTGGTGCCCAACTCTTTAGGTATGCCATCTGTAGCCCGCAAGTACTGTCCACACGATCTGCTGCCTCCATTAGTGATGTGATCAATACAGATTTCAGGATTGGGGGCAGACACTTTCGCTCCAATTCTTCCCTAATGGAATCCACGCGCCTGCCGTTCTTTGGGTGAAAGAACCTAGACCGCTCGCAGAATGTTTGTGTGAAGTACCCGGCTTCGCCACACAAATTATTGAATTCTGAGATCAACGACTCTGCTGCAGATTCGATGTTCTCCCTATCAGCCTCTACATAGCAAGTAGCTAAACAGTGAGCATAAGCGTTATGGTCGTTAGAGGTTACGCTATATCCTGCTTTTTTGAACGCATGACCTACCCTAGAAGTACCAGAAAAAATGTCTGCCACACTCGACAATTCAGAATATTTACTTGCTGCACACAATATGTCTGGGAGTAATGTCCTCTTAGAGCCTAAATATTTTATCATGACCTGCGTAACCTGCGTAACTTGCTTGGCCTGAACAACAACGTCAATAACATAATTACTGCAGTGGATATTGTACCACTAAATATTTCTCCAGTGTCGTTGCCTAGTATGTTCATACCTATATAAGGCAAACAATTGCGCACCAGCGCGTACACCACTAAATAGTCCACAACACACACAAGTAAAAACACTATATTCAACATAAAATGCATATCTTTCCCCATCTCATTTTCTTACTACACATGCACATAGCTACGTTTGGCACCTATGTAACCATCCAGCCAAGAAGTGGGCTCCACATGAAATTCGTCGTCTTCCTCTATGTCCATACACGCTAACTCTTCTGCCACACGCCTTGACGCACACATAGACATCTCAGATACGGTCAAAGCAGCAGAGCTTGTTTTCTTATTGCGTGCGTCCCTCTCCCCGTTTAGACGCTCTGCTACTGTGGCCACTGCTCCCAACAAAAATGATGTTTCGCAACCCCCACAATCAATGGGCAAAGACAGCAATACAGACCTAGCAGCACGTGCAAGACATAACGCATGGTTAGCAGCCTGCTCCTGACCCACAATGGAAATTTCTCCGCAGTCGGATATCAACACCTGACAAGAGTTATGTTCGGCAAATAAATCGAACAACTCCACCTCCCAAATGTTCCTGGCAGTATCTGTGTCTTCCTGAAGACGCACGCCCGAACCGCCGGAAATATTGTTAGTTTGGATGTTGTATTTGCTGGCAAGAGCTTGCGCGCGAGCTGCTGCGTTTGCTGCCTCGTACACATTGCTGGACGTGGCAAGGAGCATCAATTTTGAGATCCTATCCTCTTGCCTACGTAGAAAACTAACACTTGTGTGTTTTGTTGTACTGTACACACCCCGAAACCCCGTGCGGTTAGCTACGGGGTCAGTGTCTATAGGGTAACAGTGCTACTGGTTAATTATCTCTATCCCTAGTACGCATGTTGAACCGCACACCTCTGCTGAGCCGGACACATACGCATCTCCGTGCACCTGGGCATCTCCGTGCACCTGGGCATCTCCGGATACATGTGCGCGTCCGAACACCTGCGCCGAGCCGAACACCTTAGCGTAGTCGCACACCTCCGCCGCGCCAGCTAACCACGCATGTCCGCACACCTTAGCCGAGCCGGACACCTCCGCCGAGCCATACACCCAGGCCGAGTCGTATACTAGCACATCCCCAAACACCTTAGCCGAGCCGAACACCTCCGCCGAGCCGAACACCTGTGCAGAACCGGACACCTTCGCCGATCCGGACACCTCCGCCGTGTCGAATACTTGCGCCGAGTCACATACCTCCGCCTCGTCTCGCACCCGAGCACCTCGCCCAACAAAAGCAGTAGGTGCTACGGACGCTGTATCTTCTACGAGCCCACCTCCGTTTTTGTGGTGGTGCCAACCAGGAGGGGCAGAGGAGAGACCAATTAGATTTGTTTTTACTTGTTCCATTTTTTGTTCCTATTTCTTAGACTGATATTGCGGTAGACTATTCAAAATAAACGAGATAAAATAATCGTCCTGGCACCTCGAAACCCCGTGCGGTTAGCTACGGGGTCAGGGCCCATTGAGGCGGCTGACTACTCACCAATTTCGGCGTCACCGCACACACACTCTCGGCCACACACCCTCGCCCGGCCGTACACCCACACATCTCCGGACACCTGCGCCGAGTCGTACACCCGCGCCGAGTCGTACACCCGCGCATCGCCGAACACCCGCGCATCGCCGAACACCCGCGCCGCGCCGTATACCTGCGCCGCGCCGTATACCTGCGCCGCGCCGTATGCCTGCGCCGAGCCGTATACCTGCACATCGCCGGACACCTTCGCGCGGTCAAGTACCCACGCCTTGCCGTATACATGTGCCGAGCCGTACACATGTGCCGAGCCGTACACCTCCGCCGAGCCGTACACCTCCGCCGAGCCGTACACCTTAGCGTAGTCGTGAACATCCGCCGATCCGAACACCTTCGCTTTTCCGCATATCGCCGCCTCTCTGTACACCATCGCCTCGCCAAACACCTTCGCCGATCCGCACACCTCTGCACACTCAAACACTCGCGCCGACCCATACACCGAAGCATTGCCGGATACTTCCGCCGAGCCGGATACTTCCGCCGAGCCAAACACTCGCGCCGTGCCGGACACCTCAGCGCGCCCGCGCACCTTAGCGCAGTTGTACACCTCCGCCGAGCCCAGCACCCGAGCACCCGGGCCAACAAACGCAGTGGTTGCGACGGTTGCCGTATCTTCTACGAGCCCGCCTCCGTTTGGGTGGCGGTGCCAACCTACGGGAGCGACGGAGAGTTTTACTATATATGTTTTTTCTTGTCCCATGTCCGTAACCATTTATTAGACTGGTGTTGTGAGCTACTATTCAAAATAAAAGAAAGAAAATAATCGTCCCGGCACCTAGAAACCCCGTGCGGTGAGCTACGGGGTCATGGCCTATAGGGCAATAGTGCTACTTACTAATTTCGGTGTCACCAAATATCTGCGCTTCGCCAAACACCTCAGCCGATCCGCACACATGGGCATCTCCGAACACCCAAGCTAAGCCGTGCACCAGCGCCCGCACGGACACCTTAGAATTACCAAACACTTTAGCGTTTCCGGATACCCGAGCCGAGCCGAACACCCGAGCAGAGCCGAACATTTGCGCGTAGTCCAACACTCTCGCCGAGTCGAACACCTCAGCATCTTCGCATATCCACGCATAACCGCACACATTCGCCGAGCCGGACACCTGCGCATCGCCGGACACCTTCGCGCTGCCGTACACCTGTACCTCACCACACACCAGTGCCGATTCGAACACCAGTGCCGATTCGAACACCAGTGCATGACCGTACACCTTCGCCGAGCCGTACACCTTCGCCGAGTCGTGCACCTTAGCGCAGTCGTACACCTCCGCCGATCCGAACACCTTCGCTTCTCCACATATAACCGCATCGCTGTATACCCTAGCCCTACCAAACACCTGTACCTCACCACTCACCCGAGCCGAGCCGTACACCCGCGCCGAGCCGTACACCCGCGCCGAGCCGTACACCAGCGCCGAGTCGGACACCAGCGCCGAGCCGTACACCCACGCGTAGTCGAACACCTTCGCCGAGCCGGACACCCGCGCCGCGCCACACACCAGCGCCGAGCCGTACACCTGCGCCCGGCCGCACACCTGTGCATCGGGTCCAACAAACGCAGTATCGTCTACGGTTGCCGTATCTTCTACGAGACCGCCGCCGTGGGGGTGGTGGTGCCAACCTGTAGGGGCGACGGATAGTTCGGTAAGATCTGTTTTTCCTTGTGCCATTTTTCGTCCTATCTATTAGACTGGTGTTGTGAGCGACTATTCAAAAAGGGAGTAAAAATAACCGTCCCGGCACCCCGAAACCTCCGTGCGGTGAGCTACGGAGTTTTGAGATGCTTATTTTTACCGCCTAACAATTTCTTTTCCGCGTACCTTATCTTCGCCACACACCCGCGCCGAACCACGCACCCTAGCTTCGCCGGACACTTCCGCCGATCCATACACTTCCGCCGATCCATACACTTCCGCCGATCCATGCACCTTCGCATGGCCACATATCTGCGCCTCCTCATGCGCACGCGCCGAGCCGCACACTCGAGCATCTCCGTACATCGACACATCTCCGTACATCGACGCATCTCCGTACGTCCGCGACGAGCCGTGTATCACCGCACCGCCGTAAACCCGAGCTTCGCCGTAAACCCGAGCTTCGCCGGACACCCACGCCTCGTCAAATACCTGCGCCGAGCCATATATCCTAGCTCCTATGGACACTATCCCCAGGCCGTACACCCGCGCCCGGCCGTACACCTCCGCGTGATCTAGCACCCTCGCCCGGCCGTATACCCCAGCATCCGGCCCAACAAACGCAGTATCGTCTACGGTTGCCGTATCTTCTACGAGCCCACCGCCGTTTGGGTGGCGGTGCCAACCAGGAGGAGCAGAGGAAAGCCTAGTTAGATTTGTTTTTACTTGCTTCATTTTTTGTCCCTATTTCTTAGACTCTGGTTGTCTAAACGTATTCAAAATAAAAGAAAGAAAATAATCGTCCTAGCACCTCGAAACCCCGTGCGGTGAGCTACGGGGTCGATCAAAGATCGGTGCTACCGATCTTTGACGCACCAATTTCCGTTGACGCTAATCAAAATTCCGTGATCATCCCAAGAATATATCTCGGCAGTGTCCACCGGGGCGGGGCCGCCGAAAACGCGTAGGCCGGTCACGTCTATCCCGATATCCATTAGCGACTTGCACGCACCATCGGGACCACAGATAGAATTTTCTGCTCGATTCAACGTCTCGGCCAATTCCTCCAGGCTGTCGGAGTCGACTACGGCCTGCGCTTCCTCGGATAATTCTGAATCCATGTATGTGATTGTCGTTACGCGAGATCCGTCATATGAGCGGTTAGCCCCTGTATCCGTGACGCGCAAAATTCCACAATATGCGATATCGACGACGATGACACCCCCATGACGCGACCCCACGACGCTCTTCTGCCGCCACACGGTATCCCCGTCCACCCCCGCGGGCAGGCTAGGGTGGATGGTTATGTCATGTGACGCACATAGTTCGCCATTAAAGTGAACACCTACGGTCCACGTGTACGACCTATCGTCCGTAGACAGATCTCCGGCGAATTGTTTGGCGGCGTCGTACGGACACGCGGCTAGCACCAGATATTTTTCTTCGCATCCAACAGTATCACAATAGTATGTTTTTTCTTGTGTCATTTTTTGTCCTATCTATTAGACTCGGGTTGGCTCAACATATTCAAAATAAAAGAAATAAAACAACCGTCCTAGCACCCCGAAACCCCGTGCGGCTAGCTACCTACTCGGCATAATTAAAATTTCCCAATACCCCCCCGAGGTACCTATATAATCCGAGCAGCTCAACATGAAAATTATCGGGTCCATGGCACCCACTCCCAGATACATATCCACAACACTAGGGTTCCTTCCGTCGGCTAGCTTGAGCATCCGCGCCAACAATTGAATGTTCACACGTATGTCGCTCGCACGCTTATTTTCGGGTCTTTCTGCAGACTGCACGGCAGCAGAGTAAATTGTGCCTAGCTTGGCACCAACGACCATACCGGAGCTGTTTACCCGCACACGCTCGGTAACAGAAAATTTTCCTGACATCTGTACACCATCCACACAAATTGTGGCTACTCCTTCACCTGAATCGTACGGTGCTTGTACGGATATAACCGATTTACGCCCAGCCGATTTTAGTGCTATTTCTGCGCACGCTAGTGGTAGGCAGTGAAATGTGTCCGGAATTTCGCGCACGTGTTCACTCCCTCTGTCCGTACGGACGGCGCACGCATGACCGTCAGTAGCAGCTAGGTGATGTCTAGACACTAACAACGGTAACAGATAAGAATCTTCCTTATTTCCTACAATCTTGGACGCAGACGCTATCAAGAAAGACAACTCTTTTTTTGTGATTATGTGGCTAACCATTTTTTGCTCTATCTATTAGACTCGGGTCGGCTAAACATATTCAAAATAAAAGAAAGAAAATAATCGTCCCGGCACCTCGAAGCCCCGTGCGGTGAGCTACGGGGGCCAGGGCCGATAGGATAATAGTACTAATTCCTAATTTCGGTGTCGCCGGACACATCCGCCGAGTCGAGCACCCACGCCTGGCCGCGCACCTGCGCTTCGCCGCGCACCTGCGACGAGCCGGACACCCGAGCCATTTCGAACACCTGAGCCGCGCCGAATACACTAGCCCCGTCGGACACCTCCGCAGAGCCGTACACCCGCGCGGATCCGTATATCGCCGCGCCCGACACCCGCGCCGAGCCAGACACTCTCGCCGAACCGAATATCACAGTATCCCCGCATATATGTGCTCCGTCACTAATCTGGGATTTTTCGTTTACCCACACCTCGCCGGATACCTTCGCGCGGCCGGACACCCGCGCCGAGCCAGATATCCACGCCGAGCCAGATATCCGCGCCGAGTCCAGTATCTGCGCATCCCCGTACACTTGCGCTTCCTCGCTGACCTGTGCGTCAGGTCCAACAAACGCAGTAGGTGCTGCGGTAGCCGTGTCCTCTACGAGCCCGCCACCGTTTGGGTGGCGGCTCCATCCGGTAGGAGCGACGGATAATTTGGTCAAATCTGTTTTTTCCAGTCTCATTTTTTGTCCCTATCTATTAGACTCGGGCCGGATAAACGCATTCAAAATAAGCGAAATAAAAGAAATTGAACTTCATTCTACGGGATACGCGCATTCTATGTTTTCCCCGCAAGCGTCGCACGATAAATTGTCGTCCTTCCAATTTATACCTCCCTCGGTATCCCCGGGTGGTCCCGACAGATTCGACTCAGCTACCGACGCGCAATCGGGACAGTATGCGGCATGGTCGCACACATAATATATCGGGTATCCCCCCACGAGAGTGAATTTGCGCGCACCACCCGCAGGCATAGTGTCGATCACGGAGATTGTTTTTTCGTTTCCAGACATCCTGGTCATTTAGACGGATATTGTTCGTCACCTATTCAATAAAATAAAATAAAATAAAAAGAATAATCGAGGAAGAATACACGTCTAAATTGCGTGAACGTCGCAAAAAACATCTCTTCCGCACTATCGTCGCACGTACTAATTGCCGCTTTCGCGATGTTTGCGCGAAAGCGTCAATCTCGCCTATACACGGCGGCGAGTTACCGGGACTGTCAATTACTTGACGCGGCAGGCATCGGCGTAGGGTTTCGCGCAGGTGACGCACATTATGCTATGCTATTGACGCCGCGTGGTACGCGATTACTGCGCGCGTACCGAAATATGGGAGAGGAAAGAAATAAAAATAATGAGGATAAAAATAGTGTTACGGAGTCTAATTAGATAGGGACAGAGGATGACAAAAACTAAAAATTACTCGGCAGAAAAAACTGAGATGCATATATGGATCAGCAATACGGAGAACCTCTATGCGCATATTATCCGCATGGAGGAGGAATCACTAAAAAAAGCAGCCGCGGGTAAATATACCCGAGCGGCTGCAATCAGATTGTGGAGGCGCGTGGTAAACGACGGGGCCACATATTGCGCTAAGTCCGGAGGGCGAACATTCCCAAAATTGTTGTGCGAGGAAATAGCTACAGAAATGGTAGAAGAATTCGAGGAAACCGGAGAATTCAGGAATCTGCGGCCAACTCGTTCAATTTGAGAAGCATCGTAGTTTGGTCCGCTGACAGTAACGCACTGATCCGCACTAAATTCGGACCGGCCATTAGCAGGTCGCGAAAAGATAACACCGCCTCGGCGGTGGCGACATCATCGCCCCTAGACGTAGCAAATTGCAGCGCCTCCAACTCAAGGGCGGACAACAATTGCCCAATCTCTAGCGCTTGATCGGAGGACAACGAATCTCTAAACGCATGCGCGAACACTGTGAGTGGATTAGTCCGCAGGTCAATATCAGAGGACAGGTCAATATCTGTAGGAGTATGCTCCTCATTCTCAGCATTGATCTCTTGTTTTTCCACTTGCGTTTCTTCGCCCGGTTTCGCTCTAGATTGCATATATGCACCGAATTGAGTCACTGCAGCGGGGGCCGCCATTTTTAACATGTCAATCAACGCGGCCTGGTTTTGGCCCTTCATTTTGTCGGCAGCTAGATTGCGCTCCACGTCCAGAGTGAGGGCCATCGCGTTAGATTGCATGGCCAGCCCCTTGTGATATTTATCGACCAACAATTCGTTAGTTTTTAATAGTTGGTGTATCTGTTGTGTAGAGCTGTGTGAGAATTCAAGTATTCGGTTGTTCTGCGCTTCCAGGTGCGCGTTTTGTATCGTTATGAAATGTGCTTGCTGCTGCAGCACCATACCAATTATGCTTGACATGTCCGAATCTGAGGCGTCAAGTATTGCCTCTGAATCGTCGCCAAGTCCTTGCTTAAACGAGAACGTCTTTTTGTCCTCTTTCCCGGATATGATGCGCACGAACCTTGCTCGGTAGGTGGCGGGCTCTCCCGAATCCTCAACGTCATAGGCAGCAATTGCTACGATTAGAGTGGCTATATGCTCTGCTGTGTCCGAAGGTTCGCCGTCTATACTCTCGGACAGCGCAAAACCGTTCACCTTCTTCCACGATTTCCTTATTCTCTTCTCTACCGCTACTCGTACCAGGTCCTTGCTGAGCTTATCTACGCGCTCAAGTAGCCTATCCGGTAGAGGAAAGGCTTCCGACGTGGGGTCAAAATGGTTGTCTAGTTGCATTATTTGTCCTCCGCTGCGAAGTAACGCAGCTAGGAGAGCGTATACCAGGCGCAAAAACATATCCAATTTACCTCGTACACAAGTAAAAACACCAAGGATTACAGCACCTTGGAAAAATACACTTGTGGTGCACACAAGACATCAAATAATTGCTTGCGTAAGAGTATGTAATTTATGTAAATTACATATAGATATCGCCGTGTATGTATGCGGTGAGTTACTACCACCACCAGATGCTTACATCGCATTTAGCGAATTACTAAGGACTACAAACATGGCAATTGATAAATCAGATCTTATGAAGCTTCCTAAAGAGGAAGTCGTTAGCGGTTTCGCACGTATGACCGCAAGCTTGCGCAAGAGCAAGGAAGTCGCACGACGCAAAGCCGAAGACGTCATGGAATACGCAATTAGCGGCGGTGCGTCATTCGGTGTCGGATATTGGATTGGTACTACCAAGGGAGAGCACGCGCTCTCAGGAACAGACCCCACCGAAGACCTAAAGATTGTAGGTGTCGATAAGGACCTACTAATCGGAGGAGCTTTGGCCGTCATGGGAATTACCGGCATCGGAGGAAAGAAAGCGTCGGCAGCAGCATCCTCAGCAGGCAAGGGCGTCTTGTCGTATTGGGCGGGCAGCGCGGGCGAACGCATGGCGATTGAGCGTGCCACCGAAGAGGATTCGAGCATCTAAAATTGTTGGGTGTTTGACTACCTAGCGAACACCTATATTTTGTTCTAGCGTTCCGAGAAGAAGTATAGACGCGCGAAATGCGCATATGCGCACTTCGCACATATTAGTCTTTCTAGGGGAAGAAGAGCGCGCAGGGTATAACTAAATTGTGTGAGATATCTCACACATAACCAATCACAACCTGCAAAAGGAATACTACTATGTCTCGACAACGAATTATCGCGGGGCGCTCGCGCGCACCATGGGCCGGGCTTTCCGGCAACTCTGAAGGTTACGCCGGCGGAAGCTGCCCCACGGGCAACAACAACGTCAACGATAACCGATACTCATGCCAATCGAGTATGTGTGAAGACGAGGCACCCGTCTGCGGGTGCAACGTAATCGGCGCCAACACGTTTGACACCGATCAGAACGGGGTCGCGGCAGGTGTTAGCCGCAAGCTCAGCATCGACGCAGGCGACGCATGTCGCTGGCAGCCACGATCTATGTTGATCGTCGGGTACGACGCTGACGCAGCAAACGCAGAGCGTTTGTCCTCTCCCGTCGTTCAAACCCCCACTGTGCTATTGACTGCCAGTGTCGGAACAATTCCGATGATTCGGCGCACAGGCGCCAACAGCTTCGGAATTATCAGCGACGGTTATAGTGACCGCAAAGAGATCACTTGCGTCGATTGGGCACCATTCACGTCGGTGCAAAATCAGGGTCTCACTCTGGAGTTTCTCCAGGTCGGCGCGAACCCGCTGCACATCTTCGTGATCCTCTGGGGCGATAACCTCGGGTAGTGCGTGCGCAGCAAGACCTACATTATGTAGGTCTTGCTGCGTATTATTTTTATAGTTATATTTTATTTAGGTATTATATACCTAACGACATACAGGGAAAAATGCGCGCACCATACCTAACGGCAGCTACGGCAAATGTCGCCATAAACACTTGTGCGGGTACGAGAGACCCTAACGGCGGACCACTGCTAAGCATGCCACCGGCATGGAATAGGCAGAGGCAGTATAGTGGGCTGTGGTGGGATGGAGGACAATTTTCTCCTACACTAACGAAGTCCGAACGTGACTTCTTGATGCAACAAACGCCCGATCCTTTGACAGAGGTAGGGGATTTACTTTTTGTTCACGCAGAGTCCACCACGTGGTGGACTGTAGACTTGTGGGGCATGGAGGTATCTAGGTACATCGAGTTTGGGCTACCCGGTGTGTCATCGCTATCCCAAGGAGAGGTGATAGCAGAAAATCGCAGATTTACCCGTATAAAGGCACGAGTTACGTGGGAAAACACTCAAGTTCCTAGATCTGTGGACGTAGATGTTGGCCCAGGAACTAGGTTCTCTGTCGCCGCTAACGCGGTGCGCGTAACCCCACTAATACCAAAAAACCATATGTTTGTGGAGGTCGGCACGACCACGAACACAGCAAGAGACAACAATATAGTGCTACCTACAGGCAACTCCGGGGGCCTGGTACTTGACTCCATCATAGGTGGGTCAATATACCCATGCTTTTCTCCGTCTGCGGGAACAACTGCTACATATACTCAAACCATTCGGCAGTTGTCCTCTAATGATCCAGGGGTTGTTCCCCAACTAAACGTAAGCGTCCCTCCCGCAGCAAAGCGAGTCTCCATATATGTCCAAGGGGACCCATTCCTATCGCCTTGGTACTGGGTAGTAGCATCTGCGGGATCTAGTACGCCTGACCTAGGTCCCTCTATAACTTTCGACGCATCGCTGGGTGCGGTGGCCAACATAGGAGTCCCTCAGAACGTAATAGGAATCCTCATGCCTGCTCCAGCAGCCATGAGGAGAACCTGGACGATAGTGTGGGATCTAGAACTATGAGCAGCATATACACAGATGTACAGATAGCCTCCGGAGCATTCTCTAACGACTCATTCTCTAACGGAGGCGTATTTTCCCCTACGTCGCCAGAATACCCAATTGCTTTCAGGATACCCGCTGTTCCTGGGGCTATCGTACGCATAGAGGACATACAAATATCTGCCGATGGCCTGCACGATATGGAGATATGGTGGTCGCCTATAAAGACAGAGATTATACCAATCTCTGTCCCTGTAGCTGGAGGTACATCTGGATACACACTCATATACAAGTACGCCGCAAGGCGACAAGCATCACCGTTCGGAGAGCCTGACGATTCGGGCAGAACACTGCAGAAGCCTTTGTATATGGGCGGTAATTTATCCGCGAGCGGAGAACAAAATTCTGGTGGTGTAGGTACGATACAATTCGTAATGCCTGGAGCAGTGTCCGCAGCACTGCGAGCCATGACCACATACACGTATACGCCCACAGGAGGGGCAGCACTATGATACAGGATTTCGATCCTGTATGGGAATTTCGTGTCGTCTTCGATGCGTATGATGACGCTATGGCGATGCAGGTACTCGGAGGCCTGTGCGAAGGAGTAATTAGGGCAAACATGATATGGATTTCCGAAGCAGGAGATAGAGCACCATGTTGTTTGTCCGAAGCAGGGGTCAGATATGTGTCTCCTATAGGGTGCGGTTCTCCTCACCCTTGCCAAACTGTCCGAGGGGCAGCAGAAATACTAGAAAAAGGGGTAGCTACCTGTATAGACATAGCACCGTACATGGCAGCACAACTACGCCTACGTGGCCAAGGGGCTACAGTAGTGTTCGTGAACATGCGGGACCATGCAGGAAATAAGATATCCGGCATGTACCACGCACTGGTACAATTGTCTAAAGGTAAGACAATAGACTATACTCAAGACCTAATCGACGGCAACACCGCCAGGTGCGCTGAGATCTGCTCAAAGCGGATAAAGAAATAGATACCCACCATGCCTACCTTCACTTCTGCCGCTGTCGGAATCACTGCTCTCCTTCTCCTTCTAGGAGGATCTAAGAAGAAAAAGAACGGGGGTAAAGGTACAACTCCCGCAGGATGTCCTCCGTTCGAGTATTCGGAAGAGCAGGTAGACGCAGCTATAGCGTCGGCTATAGTAGCAGGTAAACAATCAAAAGAGTCTATTGCTAGCTCGGTAGGCGCAAACATGTGGCCCACCTACCCTAACGGTAAGAGCAGACTAGCATGGCCACCTAGCTCGACCGCTCCGGACGAGGTTGTCTGTCTATGGGAGTTACTCTTGCGGCAGATTGAAGACTACCTGCAAGAAAACAATATTCCCCCTTTCCCTGACTGCCCAGCAGGTACCTCAATAAACCAGTCCGCGGGTGTATGCGAACCTACCACCGCTAGCACCTTCGATCCCACAGGTTACGAGACGCCACTAAACTCTAACTACCCCACGCACGGTACGTTACTGCAGGTCAGACACGGTGACCGCCTGTTAGGGACATTTTCCGAGATCAACGTCGGCCAAGACATCCAAGGGGAGGCGCTTAGATCTATTGCGTACACCACACTACTAGGTGCTGCCTGGGATACAGCTAAATCCAATGGTGCATCTGACGCAGACGCTAAGAAATTCGCACAAGATGTCGCCTACGACAACAGCAACAGGGTTGACTACATACACCTAATCCAGTGCTCTCCCTGGAATGATGCGCTATACACCACCTACGGGTTCGGGCCGCAGGCCATGGAAAGCCCCGCAGGCCGAGCGCTTAGGTTCCTTCCACAGCACCACGATAACCGCAAGAGGATGATGCAAGGCTATGCCCCCCGGCGAAACATCACGCTGGGAGACATCACAGATAAGGGAGCAGGAAACGCTCAAGCGCAAAGCGGGGACCGTAACTTGGCGTACTTGTGGCTGCCTAAGCTAAACGAGGACACGCTATGGGATAGTGGCGGCAAGGACATCACGACGAATGGTGTGAATTGGGCAGACGGAAGCAGCGCAATCATGCCTCCCCCAGAAGTAGTAGAGCTAGGCGTAGAAAACGTCCCGGAGGGAGCAGGGTGGGGATGTCTGGGATACGAAGCTAGTTCAGTGGGTGAGTAGGTAATATGTCCACCAAACTAACTTTATCAGCAAGCATGGCGGCAGTAGGCGGAGCACTATTGTTGCTCGCATACATAGGCAAACAGGGCAAACAGGGCAAACAGGGCAAGAGAACAAAAACTAACAAAACCCACGCCGTTCCCGAAGATAGTGCTCGGCCAGTGGGCGAGCGCATGCTATTAGATACAGCATGCGGCACACTGCTGGAGCGGGTAGACAGCGCCAGATACGATGTCCGGATAACGGAAATATACTGGAAAATGCGAGCTATGGGAGAAGAAGACCCAGAAGATATCGCGGCTGGGATCTTGCGGGAAGATTCCCCCCACTGCTCGTGGCCCCCAGAAGAGGGTAGCACAATGCGAGCAAGGAGCCTGTGGGAGTCCGTGTACCGGGCAGTATCCAATTACCGAGAGTTAGAGCTTACGGGGAAACTCGAAGAGTTTCCTGCGATATTTGGTACTGGAGAAATAATAGAGTAACATGTGGGCATGTTGCTACAAGTAAAGGCCGCAAGAAACAACGCAACCTCTCGCGGCTTTGTCGTGATAGACCCTTCAGCGGAGATACATTCCTGCGGGGACGGTAACTCGCTATGGGACACACTAGACCTTCTAGAAGGTAGGTACGGCAGCGGCAGCGGAGAAAACCAACACACAGAGTACTTCCCAGGCGCTACCTTGCTGCAGGTTGACGGAGACGAAAATTCGTTGACGGTGACTGACGGAGCAGGGAATAATTTCATTTGTTCTACCTCAGCAGATTTGTGGGAAGCCGTAACTTCCCTCACAAAGGAAGTTCGTGGTGGCGAGTTGGTTGTGCGCCAACATGCAGCTCCAGCACAAAACAGGAGGTGCGGAGAGCAAACGATATTCGCTACAGAAGAATGTAGTGAAGACGATAGTTACTCCCCCGTGCGCGACATGTTGAATGTTTTTGTTGGGGGAGACTCAGCAGCAATAGGGGAGAGCATAATAAGGAAACTCCGCTCAGTAGGGCACAGGGGGGCAGCACCCAAACCAGGCTCGCGCAAAATTAGAAAAGTGCGCAGAGGAGATATATACTAATGTCTATAAATAGCCTATTACTTATGGGTGCCGTAGCCGCTGCGGCATACTCAGCCTCAGGAAAACAAACAAGGACAATAGGCAAACAGTCGCACTATACCAACAGGGGAGAGCAAAACGTAAACCTCGCGGGGGTGAGCGAACTACATAAGCTCATGGAATTGGCAAACCTGTCTAACCCATGGAAAATTTTCTTGGAGACGGTTGTATATAACGAGAGCAAATTCAACAATTTAGTTGGGCTAGGTGACATTGACATGTTCCCCCCGTGGGCACAACCTAACGCGAAAGCAACAAAGGCCAGTAGGATGCGGGAGGCCCAGGCAGCAAAGGCAGTGTACATTCGACAAGAGTACTTGGCGAACTGCGATCACCCAGAATGGAAGTATTCTTTTGGTTCTGGTGGGTGGTTCGGTATGCTCCCCGCCAGTGGAGTATACGCTTTCAAAAATACGGAGTACAGATGTATGGATCCATGGGAGGTTTTTTCTCCTGCGGCGTCACTGGTCATGGCCATAGAGTTCGCTCGTAGGCTAATGCGACGCAAAGGATTCACGGAATACCCTACTTGGGCAAACCTTCGCGTAGGTTGGGGCAGACCGTCCAGTATGGGGGATGAGGCAGCCCTGGAGAGGATATATCCGAAATTTGGACAAAAACTGAGGGCGCTAGCACATCAAGAAAATTTCATGTATGGGGAAGTAGGCAAGCTACCTGAGTATTCACCAGTAGCGCTACTAGACAAACTAGAAATGGGTAGGCAATAAATGACAAGAAAATTCCATAACGTGGGTAAAGGTTCTGATAGCGGAGCTTTCTCTGGGGCTGCAGGTCAGACGAATACAACAGGGAGAGTGTCCGCAAACCCTGGTGATACTGTAAACGTAGTATGTGCCCCAAGAAACAAAAAAACAAGTTTCCCGTGGAGGACAATATTCCTTACTGCCGGAGTCGCTACGATAGGTACAGTGGTAGCCACTAAACTAATCAAGAGCTTCTCAGATAGTGGCGATGCTACCGATAAAGCGCAACTCAACCCTAAGGCTAAGTCTACCCAAATGTCTTTGAGGGAAGCCAGCATAGCCGCACTATTCGCGTCACCTAACAACTCAGGAGCAGCCATACCTAACCCGCTTACTCCTGTACCTTTGCCTGCACCTGCATTGCCTGCCGGGCCTAGTCATAGAGAGCTAGAGTTAGTTGAGCGCGAAGCCGTACTGCGAGAGAGGCTCGCCGAAATGGAAGGATTTATGTCTGCACAGCGGCAGGAGGCGGAACGTAAAGAGATAGAGGAAGCCAAACCTAAAGTAGATTCTTTGGCTGCTTTGCTTGCTGCGGACGACTAACCATACAGCAGGTAGCAAATAACATAAGAATGTGCGAAACTGTGGGAGCCACTAATTTGGGGACCCATGGATACAAAAACAAAACTAATAATTCGGCAAAGATCACGTAAATTCGTGCGTTCATCTAGAGTTCGCGTGGCAAAGAGCCAACCTTTTGCCGGAGGGGTATTCCCTGGTCACGTAGGTGACTGCTCCCCTTGTCAGCAGTATGCTCAGGACACGTGCTCTCCGTGCGACGAACCGCACGTGCAAGATCCTTGTCCCGAACCCCCACCTGTGCGCACGCCCACTAAGCCTAGACAGCCCCCTACACGCACGCCCACTAAGCCTCGACAGCCTCCCGCCCCTCGACCGCGACCTCCCGCCCCTCGACCGCGACCTCCTGCTCCTCGACCTCCTGCTCCTCGACCTCCTGCTCCTCGACCTCCTGCTCCTCGACCTCCTGCTCCTCCTGCTCCTCGACCGCGACCTCCTGCTCCACCCACTAAGCCTAAGCACCCACCTACTAAGCCTAAGCACCCACCTACTAAGCCTAAGCACCCACCTACTAAGCCTAAGCACCCCCGTCCTCCCGTACCCCCCACAGCCGGGCCACGAGGACCGTTAGTATATAACACTGTCCCATATACACCGCCGTCGTGCCTAGATGTTTGTGAGCATAGGTACAAGGCCGGGCAGATGTCCAAAGAAGCATACGCAGCATGCGTGCTAGATTGCTGTGTCGCAGAATGTGTCGCAGCAGGGGGTAACGCGGACTTGTGTCGGCGTAATTGTTCCCCTAAACCTGCAGGATTACCTAAAAACTCCGTGTCGTGTTCCCAACATTGTCGTGGGAAGCACGGGACAAACACTAAAGCTTACTTCCGCTGTATGGCCGAAATTTGTGAGGGCGGCCTGGATACGCAACGGCCCAGCGGCGCCCACGTAGAGCCGCTCGTCACGAATAGCTCACCCACACATTCTGTGGGAGGTTCGGTAGGCGGCAGTGCTGCAGCAGTGCTGCACGGAGGGTTCAAGGCAACACTAAATTCGATGGGAAAGAAGTAAGACATGGCATACAGAAGCACACTACAAAGCGTCCGCACAGCAGCCAACCTAGGGCGCTCCCCGGGGTTTGCGGGCAGTCAGATATATGGAATGGTTTTGCCTAGGATCCCCCAGATCGAACAGCACAACCACGCACACAATCGAAGTCAGGTGTTCGGTCTAGTGCTTCCTGCGAAGCAAGGATACTCAGGCAAACGGAAGGCGGACGACATCCGCCTAGGAAAATCCTTGACCAAAAAGCCATGTTGCGAGTCTTGTTCGCATGGCGGGACGTGCGAAAGCGAAGCCTAGGGACATGTCAGGAAAATACCCCTCCCCCTGCAACGCGGCAGGAAAAGATGTGTGGCCATCCGTAACAAGGGCCTGGGACGGGCGGGAACGCTCGTGCTCCGTACAAAATCTCAGAACTACTGCTTTTGCTGGGGGGGCAGTAGTTAGGTCGCTAGACACCACTAGGGCAGTGTCTGACATTCTAGCTTCTAGGAGAGCTAGAAAGAATCGTCCGGGAGGGGCACGCGCGTTCCACATAGGTTTTTCTGGCGGAGCAAAAATAATATACCGAGAACGCGTTCGGTAGTGTAGGATGTAGAGCTATGTCAGGCAAACCCGAGTACCTAGGAGACCCTGGATCTGTAGTCCTTCTGGGGTCTGTGGTCAGTTTGGGAGCATTAGAGCCTAGCGGCAGAGAGGTTGCCCACACGTGGAGTCTTCGTGGTGCCCCAGGGTTGCTGTGGAGCCCAAAGAAGAAAACGCTGCTCATCTTCCCTAAGATGTCGTTCTCTTGCTGGGTAGACATCAGGAATTCCTCCGGACCTGCCTCCGGACCTGCCCTAAGGAAGCACAGGCTAGACATGCGCGAGGCAGCAAGCACCTTAGCAGAACTAGGCGTGGAGGCACCAAAAGACCTACTTTCTGTGGCTAAACTATACACGGAGTGGGCGGCAAGGCCGCCCACTAAATTTGCTCAATACTCCGTATCGGACAGAGTGATGTACCTGTCCGGAACAGCCAAGGATATCGTGTACGTGAGCGATAAATGGAATGGAGAAAACGGAGAACGGGTACACTACATCCATAAATTTTCGAACTCCGGCACAGTGAAACTACGTTCAGATAAACATATAAGCGGACATGAGCCCAGTTGCTTTACTATAAGTGGTGGGCGACTAACAGTAACACACAGAGGGATAATATACTAACATGGAAGATTACAATACTGAAAAAGTTGAGCTTCTTACATTCATAGATAACGACGAAATGTTGTACGAGCACGGCAACTCAATCCAAAAAAATATCGTACGTAAGGTTATGTCGGGTAAGTACGACGCTAAAAAAGCACCTAAGCTATGGCAGTATCTAGTAGACGCTGGAGCTAAGGCGTATGCGAAAATGGGCCATTTGTCTGTACGAGAAGTTTTCCCTAAAGACCTACGCGTACATATGGCCAAGGAGCTGGCAGAAGAATTCGAGGGGACAGAATGCTTCGCCGAGGCTAAGTTAGCCGCTAAGAACAAGAAAAAAGTCACCAAACGAAAGAAGTAAAAACTATGAGCAACAAATTGGACAATTTCAAACAAAACCTAGTGCTAGATGAGGGCCTGCCGATGCGGGTATTGGATTGGCACGGAGGGATGTACTCCGCACTGTATAGCCTGGGATCTACAGCAATGGAGAATACAGTATCCATAGCTATGATTCAGGCAGCAGCAGACGAACTATCGGATTGTTTGTCTAAAGTGTCACACACACCACAAAGCAAACAAGATAAACTAGACTCCGATGATATCGAGGAAATTAGGTACGAACTAGCGAGAATTGTGGATTACCCAGACGAGAATATCTATGAACCAGAAGATGAGGATCACGAAATGGTGTACTCAACACACCTAATGAGCGATCGGCAGAGGTTGAATTACAGTAGAGGACAAAGATGATTCCCCCATTCCTACTGGGTGCGATAGCCATAGGTATACTATACTCCAGCGCGAACAAACGAAAACACGCAAAACGTGAACGTGAAGGGGAAGGGGACCTGTTGTCTATCGGTAAGTCGGCCATCAAAGTAGGTGTTGGGTGCAGCACATGGACAGTGGTAGACCATGACAAATTAGTGCTACTTCTACGCAAGGTGTACGCAGACGCTAGGCTGGCAGGTAACAGCGACCCCTACGATATAACAGAACGAATTTTCCGCGTAGGTATCCCCTCGTGCAGAGGAAAAATATCTACTGCTCGCAACCAAGAAGAGATTTTCTTGCAGCAAGAAGTATTTCTCGGAGTAGTAGATATGTTGTCGGAAGACGGTGTGTATTCCGAGGAGGATACAGCAAACGTATACGAAACATTTTTGTTGGCCAGTCAACATAGAGGGGAAGCTTTGGCGTGAACACAATACACAATAGCTTTCCTAGGCAGGCGGGGTACTCAGGGTACCCAGGTAAACAACAGAAAAATAAACATAAATTGTCAGTTTCGTTGAGCTACGCCATCGCTGTACTACTAGCAATTACCATTCTTCCTAAGATAAAGATAAAATAATGAGTTACAAAATGACCGTGGTGGCGAACCCACACAAAAACAAAACACAGAATGCTGGTTTTGCTAGCAGGGTAACTGGCCAGGCCACGCACAGGCACCCCAACGGGGGAGGTACTGTAGCAAACACTGCTCACGTAGACGCATCTGTGTTTGTGGCCGAGGGCGGCGCCGTTCTGGAACACGCTAGGGTTTACGGCAACGTCAAAGTTTACGGAAAGGTCTTAGACGATTCCTACGTAGAAGGTGATGTAGTGATAGGCGAAAATTGTTCGGTGTACGAAAATGCCAGTGTAACCGACAACGTGATCGTCGAAGGACACGCGAATATTTTCGGGCATGCGGAAGTAGGGGGCTATTGCCTAATAAGACATAGGGCCAAAATTTACGGTAGCGCCAAATTAGTAGATTACGTAGAAGTTAAAGAGGACGCAAAAGTATACGGGAATGTTCGAGCGTCGGACCACGTCAGGATATCTCGCAAAGCTAAAGTTTACGGCAACGCCAAATTGTCTGGCGACGCACATGTGTCCGGATACTATACGCATGTGTACGGCGACGCCGTGATAAAAGACGAAGTTATTATCGGGGGCTCAGCGAGGTTGTTCGGTGATGTGCGAGTAGAGGGAGACAGGGTTATCGACTCAGGAGAACACTCTGTACTCTCTTATGATTATTTTGATTACAGTGCAAATCCAAGGAGAAGTAAAATGATAAAGAAGAACACGACCAAGAAGAAGGTAGCCAAGAAGGCCGCCAAGAAGAAGACCGCCAAGAAGGCCGCCAAGAAGAAGACCGCCAAGAAGGCCGCCAAGAAGAAGACCGCCAAGAAGGCCGCCAAGAAGAAGACCGCCAAGAAGACCGCCAAGAAGACCGCCAAGAAGAAGACCGCCAGGTTCGGTGCTACCATCCCCAAGAAGGGTAAAAAGGTTAGCACTAGTGTCCCTGCTCGCCGCCGCAGGGTTGACGCCAAAGAAGCTAGACGGGCAACCGGGGTTGTCCGCAAGCGCGTGTCGCTACCTAAGAGAAAATCTTCGGCTTCTTGGCCTGCAGGTATCCCAAAACCGAGACATAACGCAGCAGAAGCAGAAGCCAAGTTATCTAGGGCAAGCCGCATTATGTCTCGGTCGAGAAGCAAGACTAATCGTTCACGAAAGGGCAACACAAAGATCAGCAACGCCGCACACAGGATGCAGTTAGCTTCTCACAACCTCCTACAAGTAAATCCAGTGTCTGTGATACCAGGACACCCAGGGTTTTTCTTAGTTAAACCGGGAAAAACGGACAAGGTGAGAAAACTAGCTGTGGTCGTACGTACAGGAAAAGGTAGAGACCCCACTAAGGCGGGGCGCGGTCACGTGCGCTCTAAGGTTAGTACTAAGAAGGAGAAATCTCTCGCTGAGCTGAATCGTATCCGTAAGGCCGCAGGACTACCTGCCAAAAAATCGTAGGTATGTTGCGAACACTAGCGCCCATATGGGCGCTAGTGTTTTTGTACATATTAAGGATAACACATGTTCGAAAAAATAAAGCGCCCAAAGGGACTTATAGTAGACTTCACTGACCCCAATATCGTGAGGATATCTGGGAAAGTTCGAGGAGTAGGTATACGTGGACAAACGCGACATTTACATACCGGGCTATACCCAACAAACTTGAGCAGAAAATCAACAGAAATTGTCGTGTTCCGAGACGTAGAGGCTAAGCTCCACCTAGCGCGCACAGATGGATACGGAAAGCCGGTCACAGAGGCGACAAAATTAGCAGTGGCTGTTACAATAGCTAGAGAGATAGTGGGGATGCTTATGGCACCCAAGAAAAACCCAAATAAAGACAAGAGTAAATCCCGCACTCGTTACGACTCAGAAGGTAATATATCTGGGCCATACATACCACCTAAGATTGGATCTAAGAAAGGGCAGCTGCGTGCCACCAAAGCAGAGGTAGCTGCTTGTTCCAGGAGGGCATTGGCGCGAGGTTCCTCCCCGTCCATAACATGCGGACCCAGATCCCTGAAAAGCATGAGTAAAGCAGCAGCGGGCCGAGCATTCTTTGGCTTCCCAAAAGGTTGGCCAAAGAATACTCGTGTAAGTAACCCCAGCTACCCCATAGATGACCGTTTCCTAGTTCGTACATTTAGGGCAGATTCCGGCTCGCCCAGCGACTACGGGTACGGGGTGTGGGAATTGTCTGGAGGGTTGCCTGTGATCATTGACGTATCAGACACGTCAGAAGAAGCCGCAGCAGTCTCCGGCGTCGCCGCAGCACATTCTCTGCTGTAGTGTTACACTAAGTAAAATTATGGTTACCTACCCAGAATTAGAGAATATGCCTTCTGTTTGTGCAGAAGCTAATTTTTTGTCCTTCGATCCCATCCTAGTGTCTTCGCCGTACAATGGTGTAGGCGATGTTGTAGTAGAACAGCATCCGTTGATCGGTAGAGACGACCTAGCTGCCAGGGAAATGTTCAACGGTAGAGAGGGAAAAGAACCCTTTTTGGGGGACGTAGAGGGAGGGATAGGTTACGCGGAGCCAGGAGGTACAGAAGATGCCGTTAGGGCTAACCTACTGGCTTTAGCAAGCAAACTAAAGTTTTCTGCCCCACACAAGGGAGCAGACAAAAATACAGCGAGCAAGATATACGACTTATCGAGGCGCGCCACAGAACTGCTGGGGGAGGTAGAGGAAAGCTATACACGATTCGATAACAAGCAATATCCTGCGGACTCCGGCATACCTCCACACTACCCATTGTCGGTACCGGACAGCGAATTCGGCGTCCGTGTTGCGGGCAGCGATATAGTTATGGCACAATTTAGGAATGAGCGAGAGCTGGCCAGGAAAGACATTAGGTACAAATTCCATAGGGCTATGTCTGATTTGTGGTGCGCACTGTATGGGTCCAACCAGGTGTTATCCCGATGGGAAAACAAACTACTATGGGACGAACGACAAGATTCAGGTACATCGGTATTTTCACAGAACCCTGCTCGGGGAGGGTTACCTAAGTTCAGCAATAGGCTATCCCACAACCAGTCTCCATACCCTACTGGGCAACAATACCCTACTGGGCAACAATACCCTACTGGGCAACAATACCCTACTGGGCAACAATACCCAGAAAATGGTTCCGGCGGTTTAGGTGAAGAATTACTTACGCAGGAAGAAGGGGAAGTAAGTAAGAATAAAAACAAAATATCTGTGCTCCCCATAATCGCTGCGGCAATGGTAGGACTTATACTTTTCGGTAAGAAGTAATAGATAAAATAGGATCTACCTGCTACTGTACCCGCACATGAGCAAAATTAGCGCTCCTACACCAGGCATAAGGCGAAATATGCGCAATAGTAACATTACAACCCATACTACAGAACAACAACGCAGAAGAAATAAAAGGTTGCGTGCACTAGAGGTACAATCAGGAGTATCTTTCCGAGAGCTCCCTACGGACCACAGAGTCCCGCCAGGCCGCTCACGACAATACTTAGAAGATGCGAGCCCTTTCTCGCCCCAACCGCAAAGCTACTCCGCAGAGGTGGTCCCCGCAGTTCCCCCAGCAGAGGGGGTCCCCGCAGTTCACCCAGCAGAGGATGTCCCCGCAATTCATCCAGCAGAGGATGTCCCCGCAGTTCACCCAGCAGAGGATGTCCCCGCAATTCATCCAGCAGAGGATGTCCCCGCAGTCCATCCAGCAGAGGATGTCCCCGCAGTTCATCCAGCAGAGGATGTCCCCGCAGTTCACCCAACAGAGGCGGCCCCCGTAGTTCAACACACAGAACTGCCGGCGGATGTACCCACAGAACTGCCGGCGGATGCACCCACAGAACTGCCGGCGGATGCACCCACAGAACTGCCGGTGGGGGATGTGCCCACAGAACTGCCGGCGGATGCACCCACAGAACTGCCGGCACGTAAGAAGAACAAAAATAGGAAGAGCAGAAAAAAGACTGTTAATACCAAACAAAAGACAACGTACGGACATAATGCTGAGCGCACCTAAGTGCGCACAGGCCCGAGTGAGCAACGATATAGGGGCAACTGTAGTACATGCCCCCGGTAAAAAGGTAGTAGTTATCATAAGCCGTAGGGCGTGGGGCGAACTAGGTACAAACTTCTGGGGCAGCGGCCCAGAGGAGGTAAGTACTTTACTCATAGGAGCAGCTCAATTGCTGTCTAAGGAAGACAGGTACGTTGCTAACACTGTGTCAGTGTCTCCAGAGTATTCCGCCATGTTGCGAGCACTGGTATCCGGTTTATCGCACAGGGACGGAGTGAGAAAACTAGACTACTTAGATGAACACATTACTCCCTCTGCATGGGGACCATACTGCGGAGTAATAAGGCGGGGCGGACAAGCTATTCGGGCGTTTAGAAGAAAACAAAAAGTAGACCAACACAGAACGGACAATTTTTTGGTGGATTTACTATCTAGTTTTTGTCCACTATGTCTATTATAGTGTAATTGGGTAGGGCGACGCATGTTACATGCGTCGCCCTACTGTTATGTTACTACTTTGTTGCCACAGCAGCAGATGCTGCCGCCACCGCGAGGTCTCGAACAGTAGATACTACTTGTGCAGTAGAAGTAGCTTGAGGGGCAACCAAAGCGGCAATTTGCTCCAGGGCTTCGGATAGTTCTTTGTTTTTGTTGAGCGCCATAGCCACTGTGTTGTCAGTCTCAGCGATTAGGGATTCCGCTTTTTCTTGGTACCCCTCAGATCCGTCCAGATGGGACCGCTCGAACGTACCACCGGCGCAGAATGCGTCGATGATGTCAGTAAACGTGGCTCGCCCAACATAACGCGACCTCCGACCTTTTTCGTTTAGCCAACAGTCCGCCAACAACAGCCGTCGCTGTTGGCGGTCCTTCAGGTCCTCATTCATCCTAACTAACATTTTGCTGGGCGTGCTGGGGCTGTTGGGATGTACTAGCGCAGCGCTGTTTTCGCTACCTTTGCCGGACACTGCCCTCAAGCCAGCGAGCAGAGCAACCTCTGGAGATGTTTCCCTGCCACTACCTTGGCGAGCTGAGTTATACGCTTGCTTATATTCCGATATGAGTTCTGAATCTTCCATTATTATTCCTTCTATTCCCGTACATAGTATGCTTTTTCTAGGGATTCTTGGTCATCCTGCGCGATCATGAATGCCTTGTCAGCAATTATTTTACCTGCACGTATGTTTTCACCGATCTCCACTACTGTGTGACCGAACGCCTCACGTGACAGCTTTGAGCTGTACGCAATAGCTGCAAGTATACTCCCAATTAGTTCTTTTATCATGATTTTGTTCTCACTACATCAAAGCATCAATGCGCTTGCTCCAGCGCGCCCCCGCAGGAAATAGCGCTAGCAGTTTTCGTGCGGCTGCTATCGTGCGCACCGCGGCAAGTTTGAGCTCAGCGGAGGACAATTTTTCCGGTGAGCCTTCATGGGCAAGCAACAACGAAGATAGTTCCTCTGCTACTACGTTGTAAGCAGCTAGAGATTTCACCACCGACGCATTGGCGCGTACCGTGAACGGGCCCATACAGGAAATAAAATCAGACAAGGATCCAGGGACAGGCGGTATGGACGCATCGCACGCAGCTTTTCGCTCACGTAGAGGCTCAGACCACAACACCCTGTGCGCTTCTGATACAGTAACCTGAGAAATGTATGCTGCCCTGTACGTTTTCACGTATGGTGAATGTATGCAACCAGAGCACAGAATAGCCACAAGTAAGCAGACGGAGATTAGCGCACCGCGTGTACGTACGCTACTGTGTTTTTTGTTTACCATAGTCGCTAGGGAGCATACTACTATGCGACAAATATCTCTACTGCCCAGCTACACTAATAAGAAAAAGCACACAAGCCCAGACATGTCCCAACGTACTCGGCCTGTGCCAGACACCCATAGATCATGACCACGTATGCTCGGTACTAGCAATGGGTCCCTATCTCCGTCGCGCGGTCGTCCGGAGCTAGAGAATGTTCCCCATTGCCAGACTTCTCGCTCACCCTATCGGACGCGCGCTCGACCGTTTCTCGTGTGATGCGGCCGTTACTTATGTTCGTGTTTCCGTACGCGAAACTCAAACGTTGGGCACAACGTTCGGCCGGAGACATCTCGCACTCCCGGACTTTATTGAGCAGCTCTAGGATATCTTTCACGGACATTCGTACAATTTATGCGAATAGGTCTTGGAAGTCAACGAAATAAAACGTTACCAACGGCGATGTTAGACGACCAAACTCGGGCAGATTGCTCAGAATAGAGCTCGGCGTTACCTCACGCCTAAGGTCTAGCTAAACAAGACGTGTTTTCGTGTAACTGTCGGCAGGACCCCAGACAACCATGATGAGGAACAGGCACATCTCGCAACCTGTTCCTGACAATAGGCACGTTCTTAGGGCCCGGCCCCGACCCACAACATGCTTCCCATAGCCGCAGGGTGGTCGCCCCTAACGAAGTTTATAGAACACATAATCCGCTTCGTACTAAGACACATCTACTTACCGATAACTAGAAACATCTACCAACTATGCGTTACGGCAAAAATCTCTTGCGGAACCTACCCAAGATAACAATACTGCTAAGTCCGCAGCGCTTAGATTAGGTGTATCGTACGTCTTGCTCCAAGTCTTCTTCTTCTCCTCTTTGCCTGCAGACAAGAGGAGGATTATCTCCCCAACATTCTCCCCCTTTCTTGCGGATATTTCGCAAGGTGAGGGCAATATGCACATGCTGAGCACCATCCTATGCATGGTTCCCAAGGAGTCAGGGGAGACACCAAAAGATGCAAATACGTCTAGTAGGGTGACATTGTGTTTACCATATATTTTTTTGTCGGAGAATGTTTCCCCACCCAACAACTGAGCAGCAGCTTCCACTGTCGTTACACCAGATGAAGACGTGATAGTAATGCAAAAATACTTTGGTATGGTGGTCTGTTGTGCTATCGCGGTCATATATTTCTCCGTTATCTCTGTCAGAACGTGTTTGTGTCAACACCACACTTTTAGGTATCCGCGCAACGCTTCCAAATCAGCGATCGTTTTTGCTTCACCAAGCTCCCTTAGGGCCGCGGACGTAGCAAAATGGTGCCTGCCCACATCGATATTTGTCCATATCTTCACCATGTATAGCTCTTTACGTGAGCTGTAATCGTAGCCGTAAAAGCCATCTAACTCAACGCTTGGTGCCACGTAGTCGTCTGAGTCTGAGTCTGAGTCTGAGTCTACGTCTACGTCTACGTCTACGTCTTTAGAGTACTCTGACTCCCCGTCTACGTCTTTAGAGTACTCTGACTCCCCGTAGCCCACAACTACATCGATGTCGATGTCAAGTCCTACTGCATCATGTACAAAAACTTCATCTGTATCTACATCAACATGAATACTTGCCCTCACGGGTAGTTTACTGTCTGGAGAGGTATGACCCTAGCAAGCAACCAATTTAGCTCTTGCTCGGAAGAAGATAGTTTTCTGTCATGCACGTCTGGACTACTTAGCACAAATTTCAAGTGAGCGATGCGTTTTTCGTATATAAGTAGGGAACTACGAGGTAGAGTTTTGTTCCAGGCGCCCATGCGATCCTTTAGTTCGTCCACATAGCTACAAACATCCCCACCACTACGCACACCAGCAATTTTTGCCATGGCCTTAGCGTAGTCGCTCTCCGACTCTATTGTCCAAGCAGAAGAGAAAACACTACCATTGTACGAATCTAGGTAAACATCCGTCATGATGCCTTGCCACGATATGTTCAAAACGTACCTGCACACAAAATTATAAGCTATTTCGTTAGGTGCCAACCCCTCAGATTTTTCCCAAGAAGAGATTGTTTTACTTATAGCCGACAACAGAGAATTCTGTTGTTTGATGTCAGGCATGTTCAGACCAGGCATCTGAGTGTTTTCCCAACGCAAGTCTTCTGACCTGCGGCACACGTCTTCCAACAAGTGGTACGTTGCCTCCGAGTCAAACATGCTGGAGTAAGATGGGACAACTACAGAAAATACCCACACATCTTCTCCGGGGAACAATTCACGCTCTCTTGCGTCGATAGCAGCAGCTAGCTTAGTGCTGTGCCTACCACCCACCTCGCCGTCCAACGAATGTGCCGCCACATACCCACAACTGTTATTTGTTACCATATCACACCATACCATACCATTCCCATATAACCTCCGCAGAATCCCTCAGGACATTGGCTGCAGCAATATCTCCTTTGTTGTCCAACTCTCCCGCTACTAGTGCTAAACAATCGTATATGTGTCGTGGGTCACGCAGCAAATTGCCCTCTAACTCAACAATAGTTTTTCTTGCTTCCAACAATTCCCCTTTTGCTTTCGTCAAGGCATCTTTTTCCCCCAAGATGCGGGAAGACGTAAGAGCAGCATCTAATGTATCTATGAGAGTCTCTTTGTTCGTGAATAGGTTAGGTGTAGCTCCGTGAACCATAAGCGAAGTTCGCACAGAAAAGTCTATTATGTCTTTAGCTAGTTGTGGCATGTTGTTAGTTACCAATATCCCCTGAGCTTGGTCGAGAAGATGAAATTAGTTGTACACAGGACGAATCATCTACTTGCCGCAACACGCACATTAGATCTTTGGTAGTACTAATGTCTGAAACATTTGCTATCTCCGCAACACCTTCGCCAGATTCATCTGATAAAATGAAAGTCAATTCCATCACACAATTAACGGTTACACGTGTACACAAATTCACGATGATTTCCTAAAGCTAACATTACTAGGAGAACAGAAAAAATTTGCTACTTCTCGTGCGTCTAACAACATATCCCATACAGAGCCGTGTCCTGCTAAGGAGATACCTAGAGTTATAGATGTATCTACCACTGGTGCGGACAACATCCACCAAAACTTGCCTTCGTTATCTACCCTAGTATCCAGTGAGCACCCACTAGACAGCGGTAGGCGCCTTTCAGCAGCGTAACCGCACACGTAACCATCACTAAATCCGCGCATCGCTGTGCCCATAGCCCAGTAACGCAAGCGTATATCGTCCACATTCTTTGATCTCTTGGACGTGTATAACAGCTCCCCTACGGATGAAAACATAGAGTAATCCCAACAAGAATCTTTGTATTGAGAAAACAGTAGTTGGGGATGGTCCACTTCCCCAGAATAATTTTCTTCGGGACGCATTACTTTTTACCTAACTTATCTAGAAATTTGTTGGCGCTACCTATGCCATCCTTCGCAGCATGCATAAGTCCCCCGTGTACGTCGGAAACCCTAGGCCCATCCCCTGTGTGCCCATTTGATGATTTGTAACCATCCTTGGCCCAACCTACTCCCTTGAAATGCGTGGCAGCAGTAGTTAGTGCCCTAACAGAAGCCGCACCACATTTTTCACACAACATTTCCCCAGAAAAAGAAATTTTTTGTATGTGCTCTTCCTCAAAATAACAACTGGTACATCTGTATTTATAGATCGGCATGTATTACCTTATTCTCTACGCCATCAATATCCGCAAAAACCTTAGTACTATCGGAGAATCCTAAGACCTCTCCCCTAAACAAGAACATATGCTCAGGTACGGACTGTTTTCCTTCTAAGTAAGATACCCCTTCGAAAGTTATTCTACATATGTTTGGGTATCTGTCCTTACTAGCAGAAGACCAAGGTATAATTTCCCCCCTAATTTTACCTGTGTGTAAGGTCAATAATTTCCACATACATAGTTTTTTTGCTGCTTTCCCTAGGCCCCTAATGGTAGCTACTTCAACATAACTAGAGCTGTTGAAGTCACTACTCTCCAACACATCTTGCAACAGCTTGTCCGCGTGCTTAGTCAACGTCGCTTTGTCTATGTGTAGGGCTGCGTGGCACAGTGGACAATGCGGGTTTTCTCCCACTACAACTTTTTGTGCTGTTTTTCTCATTTCGTTCCTAACTACTCCGGAGCACGACTCTCCCGGCAGGAGGAATTCGTTAGGGCAAAATACTCTGTAATTAGCGCTTTTATTTACTTGCTTCATGCTGTTTCTCCAGTGCTCGCTCCGCATCTTTAGCCAACAAAGCGAGGGCGTCGTCCAGGGATTTACGGACAACTTTTAGGGAATCCTCCGCAGATTTTACTAAGTATCCTGCGTTACTTACCTCCGATAACGCGAGCATTTTCTTTTGTACGTCGTGCCCAGCAGTTGCCTGGGAAGTACTGTGTCTGGCTTGACCAATCTGAGCAGCCAACAACTGGATGGTCACTCCCGCGTGCTGTAGAGATAGGCCTAAGGTGTTCACCAGCGAAACATCTATTTTTTTATCCATGGGTATTAGTGCCATCTAACCTACAACAATGAAAACGAGTAACGCAAGCGCATCCTGATTGGCTCTTGCCATACCGCCACCGTGGAGTCGTCCACTATGTGCGTATACGTGATTCCGCTCCGTAGCATGCCCAAAGTTATAGTTTGGCTCACAGATAGTATTTGTACATCTGGTCCCGACTCCCCAGGCACCCCGTCGTCTATCTCCAATAACCTTATTGTGTGCATATCGCCCACAGATAACTTACCTACCCTAGCCGGTCCGCCTGACAACATATTATCGAATAGCCCGAACTCCGCGAACATGTCTGACGTGTACTCGTTCAAAAAGTTAGTGTCTATTTCCCAAACGAACTCGTACATTCCTGGGCCCCCGCAAGCATCCTCCGCTTGGTCAGGGCAACCCGAAGGGTGGTAATAGGACTCCAACAAAAACATGTTTGCCTTGTACTCCGCGCCATCCAAGAGCACACACTTGTTACCAGATAGCGGGCAACCCATATCGTCTGGACAATCTTCGTAGGTACTGCAGACAATGCTACCGTCTCCGTCTCCGTCTCCGTCCCCGTCTCCGTCTCCGTCTCCGTCCCCGTCTCCGTCCCCGTCTCCGTCCCCGTCCCCGACC
>Ga0256845_1000072_pt1 | contig 83738 bp, 73 predicted proteins | sample RiftiametaG_FD_189101 | JGI IMG/M metagenome (GOLD analysis project Ga0256845, IMG submission 189101) | Tube worm associated microbial communities from hydrothermal vent at the East Pacific Rise, Pacific Ocean - Riftia | ecosystem: Host-associated > Annelida > Integument > Unclassified ...
CATGTGCACGAAGGACCGCTTGTCGCCACGACCGATTGCCCGTCGCACGGTCTTCCCATCGATCGCTACGACGCCCTTCACGGCTCCCGCCAGCGACTCCACCCATCCTGCAAACATCCTTTCAAGCGCGTCGGGGTCGAGCATCCCGAGCACGCGTCCGATGGTGTCGTGACGGGGCACGCCGTTCTCGTAGGGCAGGATTCGACGCAGCCATTCGAGCTTGTAGTTTCCAAACTTCTCGACCTCGGTAAGGAAGTTTACGCCGCTGACGGTTGCCGCCAAGACCAGGAACAGAACTTCCGCCAGAGAATAGTCCCGCGTTCGCTCAACCCTCGGATCTTCGAGTCTTTCGAACAACGAGATTAGGGACTCCATCGACTGAGCCTCGCCCATTGTGGCCTTGGCTTTCGGTTTTCGTCGCGCGATCTCAGCCACCAGATCATGCTGACGGGGGCGTCGGCAAACATCGCCCTACGTGACCGGAATTACTCAGGATTTAGATGCGATCGCCCTGGGTCGCGGTCATCAAGAAACGAGGGAATCCCGTAGGGGGGCGGAAGGCTGTTCGAATTCGCGCATTCGTGTCCATTTGACCGGTGGTGACATTGAGACAGCGGTTATTCGTAAAGTTCTCCAACTGACGGTGCTGGTAAAATCCGACTATCGCCCCCATACGAGGCTTTTGCGGGCCATGTTCGGCATATTGATTTTCTTGCTCAAGATTTCGTAGATCATTTGATTCGCGTTTTTGCGCCTACGAGGATGGGCTCGTGCGATCTTGTGCTCAGGAATTTGTCGGCGACGTCGACCTTTCAGAATCTATCGTCGGCGTCGAAGTGACGGGAGATGGCCGAGGCCTTGCATTGGTAGGAGGGCTTCTTCGGATGCTGCCACGTCATGGCCGGATTTGGGCGATTCTCTTGGCAACAGTTTAGTTGTAAATTCAAAGAAAGCAGATAGGCTATGTCTTCCCATGGACCTCATCGACCGACTTACAAAGATCGCGGAACGTATACCTAAACAGCTGGAACATATTCAGACGGAAGAGGCAACAAAAAATGCTTTTGTTATGCCATTTATCAATGCGCTTGGATATGACGTGTTTGATCCTGTTCAAGTGATTCCAGAGTTCACCGCGGATGTCGGAAAAAAGAAAGGCGAGAAAGTTGACTACGCTCTGATGGTCGACGGCAAGCCTGCAATTCTTGTCGAATGCAAAAATGCTCATAGTAATTTGGATGGAGACCATGCCCAGTTGTTTCGCTACTTCACGGCGACGACCGCGAAAGTGGGGATCTTGACCAATGGCATCAAGTATCGGCTTTTTACCGATCTTGAGGAGCCAAACAAGATGGATGAGCGACCATTCCTCGAGTTTGATCTTACCGAGATCAATGATGTTCTGGCATCTGAGCTCAAGAAGTTGAGCCGTGATAGCTTTGATGCTGAAACGATGGTTGGCGCGGCGACGGAGCTGAAGTTCACACGAGAAATCAAAGGCATCTTACGTGAGCAAATGGCGAACCCCTCTGAAGAATTCGTTCGGTTTTTCGGTGCACGAGTGTATTCGGGTCGTATGACGGCCCAGGTAATGGCGCAATTCACCGACATCACAAAACGAGCTCTGGGACAGTTCATTCAGGAGGAGTTTAGTGCACGCCTCGAGCCGGTGCTCGGTGTGCAGACGACTGCATCCAAGACAGAAGGGATGACCTCTGATATTGCTGAAGATCTCGGTGTGGATTCTGACGGTATTGTGACAACCCAGGAAGAAATTGATGGCTACCACATGGTTAAGGCTATCGTCGCTGAAATCGTAGACCCCGAACGCGTCGCCATCCGCGACACGAAAAGCTACTGCGGAATTTTACTCGATGACAACAACCGGAAACCGATTTGTCGGATGCACTTCAACAGCTCAACAGTGAAATATCTTGGGTTATTTGATGCGGAGAAGAAGGAAACCAGGATCAAGTTGATTGAAATTCGGGATGTCTTCAAGCACTCCGTTGCGTTGAAGGCGGGGGTACAGAGATTCTTGGATGCCGAGGAGGCGAATCGTATCTCATCGGAGACCGGCACTTAGGATTTGACTGGTGGACCGAATCCTTCTGTGCATCGTGCCGCTTCCCGCATTTTTCGGTCTTTGGGAGTGTTTGTTGCAGGGGAAGAATCGAAGAAGTGCTGTTGGGAAGAACGATGTGATTTTTCGTCGTAATCTCGACATGAAATCAGCACGCGTTGTCTCGAAAGATGATGTCGATTGGCCAGTTCAGGGACGCATTCGTCGTGACCGGTGAGGTGTGGCTCTTTGCCGTCGGGCCATCTGAATCTGAACGCTAAAGGTATGAAAGACCCAAGATGGTCTCAGGAACAGTGGGGCAAGAGCATCGCGTATCTCGGGTGTGCCCGTTGAACGAGGCCGTGCTCACACCCGAGTTCGCGGCCAGCACACTTCAGCACCGGGGCTCGGGTGTCGCGGCACATTCGATGCGAGCAGGAGCGACACCATGGCCATGGCCATACCCACGAGGAACACGGCGTGGGGGGCGATCGCGTAGAGACTGCCGAGGGCTGCGGGCAAAACGACAGCAGCGATGTGATTGATCGAGAAGCTGATGCTCGCTGTGGCGGGGATGTCTTCGGCCGCGGCGATCCGCTGAAAGTAGCTCTTGATGGCGACGGAGAAGGAGAAAAAGAGGTGATCGAGCACAAAAAATAGGGCGCACAACCACCACGCTTCAATTTGCAGACCGCCGATTTCGTAGGGGTGAGGCCCTCGGAGGGCCACAAATGCGTAGCCGGAGAAAATTACGATGAGCCCCCCGTACTCGAGGCGCAGGGCGAGACGCTCTCCAAATACGGAGATCAGCGTGCCAATGCGTGGCGCAAGAAACATGGTGGCCAGGTGACTCGAGAAGTAGATCAGAGCCATATGTGAGAGATCGACGCCGAAGATGCTCACCATCATAAACCCTCCGAAGACCACAAAAATCTGCCGACGAGCGCCTCCCATGAAGGTCAAGGCATAAAAGAGCCAATAGCGGCGACGCAGGATAAGACGAGGGCGTTTCAGTGCCGAGCCGCTTGCGCCCTGGCTATACTTCCAGACCAAGGCGACCAGGAACACTGTGATCATGCCCGCCACAGCGTAGAGGGTCAAAAACGAAACCTCGAAGAGCGTCTGAGCGCTGAAGACCGCAACGTAGATCAACAGTGCCGTGAAGGACGATGCCGCCATGATTCGACCGCTGACGATCGGCATGGTGCCCTTTGGAAGCCACTGAAGGGTGAGCGACATGTTCATGGCCTCAAAGAAGTGAAAGCCGATGGACATAACCGAGGTCGTGATGCAAAGCCCTAAAAAGGTCGGGAAGTAGCCGGTGATGGCGACGCCGATTCCCAGCAGCGCGAGCGAAAGCAGGGCCAAGGTGCGCTCCTTCATGAGAAAGAGTACGAAGATGGAGAGAAAACTGAGCAGCCCCGGAACCTCTCGAATCGACTGCAGCATCCCAATCTGTTCGCCGCCAAAGCCCCCCATCGTCACGACAAAGTTGTCGAGCATCAGCCGCCACGTGGTGAAGGAGATCGTCGACGCCAAGGCCATGCCGAGCAGGCATGCTTCGGCGCTTCGCTTGGGCCATTGTGCGGTGAGCGCTCGAAAGCTAGGGGGCATGGCCGCAGTGGTAGCGCGGACCGAGGCTTAGCGCTCGGCCCGGTGGGTTGCGACCAGTTCGTCGACGATGTCAGGGTTTGCGAGCGTGCTTACGTCACCGAGTTCGTCGTATTGGCTGGCAGCAATCTTGCGGAGGATCCTACGCATGATTTTTCCGGAGCGGGTCTTGGGCAAACTCGAGGCAATTTGAATGCGATCCGGAGTGGCGATGGGACCGATCGCATCACGCACCCGCGTGCGTAGGGAGCCGAGCAGCGTGTCGTCGCAGTTTGTTCCTGGTTGAACTTGGACAAAGGCAAAGATCCCTGTGCCCTTGATGGCGTGGGGCATGCCGACCACGGCCGCCTCGGCAATGGCGGGGTGGGCGACCAGGGCGCTCTCGACCTCGGCGGTTCCGAGTCGGTGTCCTGAGACGTTGAGCACGTCGTCGACCCTTCCGGTGATCCAATAGTAGCCGTCCTCGTCTCGCCGGCAGCCGTCGCCGGTGAAATAGAGCCCGGGGAAGTCGGCGAAGTAGGTCGAGACGAAGCGCTCGTGGTCGCCCCAGAGGGTCCTGGCCTGGCCTGGCCACGGGCTTCGAAGACACAGCCGCCCCGAGACGCCGTTGCCTTCGAGAATATTTCCCGCTTCGTCCACCAAAACGGGGTCGACGCCCGGCAAAGGTAGAGTCGCGGAACCGGGCTTGCAAGGCGTGGCACCCGGAAGCGGGCTGATCATAATTCCGCCGGTTTCGGTCTGCCACCAGGTGTCGACGAGAGCGCAATCTCCGGATCCAACCACGTCGTGGTACCAGTTCCAGACCTCTGGGTTGATGGGTTCTCCAACAGTGCCTAAAATCCTCAAGGAGCTGCGATCGTGCTTGTGGACTGGTTGGTCGCCAAAACATGCGATCGCCCGGATGGCTGTCGGTGCCGTGTAAAAGATGTTGACGCCGAGATCCTCGACGACCTGCCAGTAGCGGCTGGCGTCGGGGTAGAGCGGAGTGGACTCGAACATCACGGTCGTGGCGCCATTGGCGAGCGGGCCATACACGATGTAGCTGTGGCCCGTCACCCAGCCAATGTCCGCGGCACAGAAGTAGACATCGTCCTCGCGCAGGTCGAAGACCAACTCGTGAGTCATGGCGGCGTAGGTCAAATACCCCCCCGTGGTGTGCACGACGCCCTTGGGCATGCCCGTCGAACCAGAGGTATAGAGGATGAACAGCGGAGACTCGGAGTCCATCCACTCGATCGGGGCGACAGGCCGTTGGGCGGCCATGGCCGTGTCGAGATCCAGATCTCGGCCCTCGACCATGGGAACTTCGTGCTCGGTACGTCGCAGGACCAAGACCTGCTCGACCGGGTTGCTCGTTGTCGGGATCCCTGCAAGGGCGCTGTCCACGGTGGCCTTTAATGGGATGTGTTTTCCACCCCGTAGCCCTTCGTTGGCGGTGACCACCACCTTGCAGCCGGCATCGATGATTCTGTCGCGTAGTGCCTCGGCCGAAAAACCGGCAAAGACCACCGAATGAATGGCGCCGATGCGTGCGCAAGCCAACATCGTGATGGCCAGTTCCGGGACCATCGGGAGATAGAGGCACACTCGATCGCCGCGGCGAACGCCGAGGTGTGTGAGCAAATTTGCGGCTCGATTGACCTGATCTGAAAGCTGGCGGTAGCTGATGTGCTGATATTCGCCGGGTTCATCTTTCACCCAGATGATCGCCGTTTTGTCGCCACGCTCCGCCAGATGCCGGTCCACGCAGTTGTGGGAGGCGTTGAGGCGACCGCCCGAGAACCACGAGAAACTCGCTTTGCGCATGTCGTAGTCGAGGACGGTGCTCGGTTCAACGAACCACGAGAGCCGACGCGCTTGTTCTTTCCAAAACTCGTCGGGCTCACGCAGCGAGCGGCGATGGTTGGCACGTTGCGACTCTAAGCTGGTGACTTTGGCTCGTTTTGCGATCTCCGGCTTGACGGGGACGGTCATGGCGTGAGGGTACCGACTCTGGCATCGCGGACGAAGACTTTTCTCGCGCAGGCGACGCTGAGGACGAAGGCAGGCCGACGGGATTGATTCGGAGCGCCGCTTATAGAACCATGCAGCCCCCGAGCGCCTGAAGATGCGTATCATCGACGAAACTATTCGGTTGTGGCAGTGGGTACGCCTGGGCACGTTGGTGTTCGGGCACCATTTCGTTAAGGTCATCGGCAATTGGATCGACCGAGAAGACGGGGTCATCGAGCAGCAGGTAGCAAAGCGAATGTCCCGACGTATGCTCGAGGTGCTCGGGCTGGATGTGCATGTGGAAGGTTTGGAGCATGTGCGAGACCTTCGAAACTATGCGATTGTCTCAAATCACACCTCGTACCTCGACTGGGTGCTCTTGCTCGCCGAGATTCCGCAAGGGTTGCGGTTCATCGCCAAGAAAGAAGCGACCTGGATGCCCGTGTTCGGGAGCTACCTGCGAAATCGGGGGATCTTGATCGACCGCAAAAAAGGTGCGTCGGCGCGCACGGTGATCCGAGCAGGCGCGAAGGTAGAGAGCTGGCCGATCGTGCTGTTTGCCGAGGGGACACGCAGCGGCGACGGCGAGGTCAAAAAATTTAGGCGCGCGGGTCTTCGGATCCTTGCAGAAGAAAAAGTGACCTTGGTGCCCGTGGTCTTGCTCGGGACCCACGAGGCCCTAGCGAAAGACGGACGCGCGATTCGCTATGGTCGGAAGATTGCGATGCTCGTGGGAGAACCGGTGGATTCGGCATCTCTAGGCGTAGAGGACTCGGTGAAGCAGGTGGAGGCACGGGTTCGTGCGCTTCATGCGGCGCGACGCGCGGAGTTTGTGGGCTGACGCGGGGCTGGTTCTCTTCTGCGCACCGACCGCTACCCGGAGTGGGACGGGGCGGTAGCGATGAAAACCAAAAGTGCGCGGATCGCAAATATCTCTGTTCACGCTCCGGGAGTAAAGTTGACGCGGACACTGAACGGATGATACAGAGCTTCGACTGTTCAGTGTGAGCGGTCTCGAAGGTTCAATGCTAGAGCAGTTGCCAGGCTTTCCCCGCGCACGGACCCTCCTTTCGGAAACACGGGATCCTCCTTCGAAATCAAGTGTTTCTGCGCGCGCGGGGGAGCCTGATGTTTGTTTTAGAGAAGCGGTCGACGGTTCACTCGCTCCGATCGTCGCAGCGCTGGAGCGGCTTGACGTCGCCGATGTGACAACGATTCGACGGGTGCCGCCCAGGGCCGGTCAACATGAAGAGTGGCCCACTTCGTTGGATCCACGCATTCGCGAATGCTGGGGAGTGCGCGGAGTGGCCCGGCCCTATCGGCACCAACGGCGCGCGCTCGATGCATTGGCCGCGGGTAGAGACCTGCTGTTGGCGACCGCGACGGCATCGGGGAAGTCGCTCTGCTTTCAGACCCCTGTTTTGCAGGCGGTGCTTGAAGACTCCGGAGCGCGCGCATTTTTCATGTTTCCAACGAAGGCGCTGGCGCGCGATCAGATCGAGGGCCTGCGTCGCTTGGTAGGAGAGGGCACCGCGCTAGACGGACTGATTGGCGCCGGTGTCTATGACGGTGACACTCCGCCGGATCAACGCCGAGCTGCACGGGCACACGCCCATGTTGTGGCGAGCAACCCTGACATGTTGCATCGAGCGGTGCTTCCGCATCACGATCGGTGGTCCGCATTCCTCTCAGGTCTGCGCTACATCGTCGTCGACGAGTTGCACACGTACCGGGGCCTGTTTGGTAGCCACGTCGCCAACGTTCTACGGAGGCTGCTACGTCTGTGTGCATTTTATGGCACGCGACCGCAAATTATCGCTTGCTCTGCGACGATCGCAAACCCGCGGGAGTTGGCCGAGGGGCTCACAGGCCGCGATGATTTTGCAGTGATCGACGAGAGCTGTGCTCCTGTTGGACCGCGAACCTTCGTGATCTTGAATCCGAAGGTCGTAGACCCACTGACGGGTGTTCGACGCGACTTTCTCAAGGTGACACGAAAGGTGAGTTCGCTGCTGGCAAAGGCTCGTGTGCCGACGCTTGCATTTTGCCGAACTCGCAAGGCGGTGGAGCTTCTGACTCGCTATTTACGTGAGGACGAGGCGGGATTGGAGCCAGGGGCCGTCTACGAAGACGGGGGCGCTCCGATGCAACCGCGCCCTTTGCATGCCGGACGAGAAGCCGCGGCTCAGAGCCGCGTGCGCGGTTATAGAGGTGGTTATCTGCCCGAGCATCGACGCGAGATCGAAGCTGCGTTGCGCAGCGGCGAGGCACAGATCGTCGTGTCCACCAATGCTCTCGAGCTTGGGATGGACATTGGGGGCCTCGATGCGGTGGTGCTGGCGGGGTATCCGGGTACGCGCGCGGCGACGATTCAGCGGTCGGGTCGGGCGGGACGCCGCACCGAGCCGGCCTTGACGATCATGGTGTTGTCCTCGGCACCTCTCGATCAGTTTATCGCCGCGGATCCGGGTTTTTTACTCGATGCATCGCCTGAGCATGCACGTGTGGATCCGGACAATCCGGAGGTCCTGATTCCGCACCTCCGTTGTGCGGCGTATGAGCTTCCCTTTAATATTCCAGGGAGGGCATCGAGCGACAGCTATGGGCCGCTGGCAGCGAATGAGTTGCATGCTGCGCTCAATTACCTCGACGAATCTGGAGTGCTTCACGTGGAAGACTCGCCGGTCTCACCGACGGGAAAAGTGCCAGGCAGGGTACGGCGTTTCTTTGCGGTCGGCTCTGATTATCCTGCGGAGAGCATCGATTTGCGCGGTCCTCACGAAGAAAATTTCGTTGTGGTGGAGCGGCCTCAAGAAGGGATGGAATCGGGTCGGATCCTGGCAGAGGTCGATTTCCTCGATGCGCCATCCTACATTCACGTCGGTGCGATCTACGTGCTGGAGGGGCGTTGCTTCGAGGTCCTGCAGCTCGACTGGGATGCTCGCAAGGCCTTTGTAAAGGCTGTGCAGAGCCAATACTACACGGAGGCGGTCGAAAAACTGCGTGTTCGTATGATCGACCCGGGGGACGAGGGGAGTCCCCGCGAAGACGACGGGCCATCGTTTCGGGGGATCGCCGCGACCGGATATGCCCATGTCGTTCGGGCGTATCCGATGTTCAAAAAGCTGCGCTTTCGTACCCACGAGACCGTTGGTTCTGGGCCGATCAATCTCCCCAACATCGAGCTTCATACTGTCGCGGCTCTATGGAGAATCCCCCATGCCGCGCTCGCCCAGCTTGGTGATGCACGCCAAAGAGCTTCAGTCGCGCTTGCGGTTGGACACGCGATTCACCACGTGGCGGCGATGGTATTGATGTGTGATGTGAGCGACCTTGGTCACGCGGTTGCGTCGGGATCGGACGATGCATGGGCGATCTCGCCGTCGTCAGGTGCAAAGGCCCTCGTTGAGATGGCGTTGACAGCGACAGGGCGGCCGACGATCTATCTTTATGATCAGGTCGCGGGTGGTGCCGGATTTGCTGCACATGCGCATGCGCTCGGTGCAGAATTTTTGCGCCGCGTGTTGAGCGTCGTCCAAGGCTGTCAGTGCGTCGGGGGGTGTCCTGTCTGTGTGGGGATGGAGTCGCTTGCCAGCCTCGCGGATCCTCAGGCACAGGATCGAGGGCCGTGTTCGGGTGGAGTGCGGGATGATGCAACCACAGTGCTTGAGTCGCTCATCGAGGCGGTGATCTCTTGAGTTTTCTCGCCCGGTTGGCCCGGACACGAGGCACGCAGAGGGGGATGGAGTCGATGGCGAGGCTCGCGGCCCCGATCTCCGAAGGGGGTCCCGGGTATTCCTGTGTACGGAGCGAGTGGTCGTGCGCAGGGGCAGGGGTTCGACCCAAAGTCTTGGGGGATGCTGTCGAGGGCGTGACGATTCCAGATCTTGGTGAGATGGCAAGGGCATTGTCGTTGCTGTCGAGGGAGAGCGTTGATACCCAGGGGTTTTGCCCGGTTTTTGTTGATCTTGAAACTACGGGATTGTCTGGGATGGGGGCGATCCCCTTTGTGATCGGGATTGCAACGATCGCAACCGATTCCACGATTGGCCCGGCTTCGAGCCACGCCGGCTCTCGACTTGTTGTTGAACAGTGGTGTCTGGAGCGTCTTGGCGAGGAAAATGCGATGTTACGTGCATTTGCGGAGCGACTTGAGCAAATACAACCAACGCACCTGTTCTCGTTCAATGGCGCGAGTTTCGATATTCCGCTGTTGAGACGGCGTTTTTCGTTTTATGGGATCCCGGAGTCGGCGCAGGGCGAAGGACTCGCTGCCCACCACATCGATCTCTTGCACCCCGCTCGTCGGCTGTGGCGCGATGTTTTGGAGAACTGTCGACTCTCCACACTGGAGCGGCGTTATTTGGGAATCCATCGGGTAGGAGACCTTTCCGGAGCCGAAATTCCCGAGGTTTTTTGGGCATGGCTACGCGCGCCGAATTGCCCGGAAGCACAGGCCCAGATCACAGGGGTGCGTGTGCATAATCAGATCGACCTTGTGGCACTTCCTGCGTTGGTCGCCCGGTTGGCGCGCGATATCCTAAGACCGCCGGACCTTCGGGGGGTCCTATGCGCGGCGCGGCATCTGACGCGGTTGGGAGGGAGTCAGCATGAGCGCGCGGCGATCGCCTTGTTGCGGAGAGACCGGTCCGGCGGGTTGTTGGCGACCGAGCTGCAGCGCTGTGTGGCGTTGTTCGAAGCGAGCCTTCTAAAGCGACATGCACGGCACGAGGAGGCCGTGGGATTGTGGGAGCTCTTACGCAAGTCCCATCCAGGAGATCCCGAGGTTCACGAGGCCTTGGCGAAAGACCTTGAGCACCGCCGACGCGATCCGGTGAGGGCCCTGCGAGTGGCGAGAGCGTCCTCCGCGCCGTGTGCTCATCGAGTGGCTCGGTTGGAGCAGAAAGTTGGACGAATTCGGAATGCAGAGGGCGGATCGTCCTAGGATGTGTGTCGCTCGCTCGCGCGCTGGACACACGTGTTACCTTTGGGTGGCCGGTGAGCCAGTATCTACGATTGACGAAGACCCTGACCCGAGTCGCGCTGTCCGCATCGCTGACGGTTTCTGTGGCGAGTGCGGGATGCATGTCATTTTCGCCGCAGCTACAGCCCACCGACTTGGCCGCGCTCGAACGCCTCGAAGACCGTAGCGAGCGGGAGAGCGCCTACGTCGAGAACGCTATTTATTCACGGGATGAGAGCCGAGAAGGTCGCTACGTGAAAGGCACCAAATTCGATGCTACGCCGCGAGGCTGGCAGTCTCTGGATGTGGTGTTGCGCTCCGATGCCGTGTCGGCGGCGGCGCTGCCGGAGCGTCCACTCCGAGCGAGCCGCATTTTGTTGGGCTTGGCGCTCGTCTCGGCGCTTGTCTCCTTCGCCGGAATCTCCGCGAGCGCCCGAGAGGGTCTTGACTTGAATGAGATGAAAGGGACCGGCGTTTTGCTTTTGGCGGGCGGTGTCGGGTTGGTCGGGTTTGGGCTCTCGAGTGGGATCACCTTCGGACGCGCTCGGAAGGGCTATGAGCGGGCGGTGAACGTCTACAACGACAGTCTTGGGCTCCGTCTCGGTCTATACACCGCGGAGGGCGAGTACATTCCACCTGAGGGGGTGATGGTGGACGAGGAGGGCTTCATCGTTCTCGACCAGAAGGAGGTTCAGTTTCTCGATAGAGTTGAGACCGCACCGGAAGCGATTCCAGGGACGCCCGTGCCCACCGTGGATGCGGAGTCGCCGACGCCTTCCTCTGAGTTGACGGAGACCGCGGCTCCCACGGAGACGACCGAGTTCCCGAAGCCGACCGACATCCCGGAGCCGACCGACATCCCCGAACCAACGGCGGTACCGCGACCGCCACCCGCTACCCAGTATCCAGATGCGAAGAAGGCGCCTGCCCTGGACGAAAAAACAGGCTCCGAAGAGGTCGGCGCCTCGGAGCGCGACTCTGTCCCCGGTGAGGGCGGGCCGGCGGGAAGCCTACACGAGGGGGCTCGCGGAACCTTCGCAAGGTCCGAGAACGACCCGTTGCGACCAAACCACGCCTTTTCCAATCAGCGGGGCTTGACGCTGCTGCCACGTAGGTAGTCATCTCATCCCGTGCAAGGCCCAAAGAAACGGCGCTCGGATTTCGGACGGCGGTGGCTCGCCGCCGTAGCGCTCGCTGGCAGCTCCGCCGGGTGCGTCACGGATGCCGGACCTGAGCGAGAAATCTCAGGACAGTTTCTCTACGAGCGTCACTGCGGCCGTTGCCACGGGGTCGCGGGTGTTCCACCGGAGGGCATCGAGGGCGTGCCGGTGTTCGCGGACGCGAAGGTCCTCGCGGCGCTGTCCGATGAGCAGGTCGCGGGTGTTATTCGTGCGGGGCGTCCTCCTCGTATGCCCGCATTTGGAGAACAGTTTCTCGAACCGTCGCGGCGAGTGTTGATCGCCTACACGCGAAGCCTTGGCAGGTCTGCGGTGCCACCTGCGGAAAAATTAGTCTCCGCCAAGCCTGAAGGTGGGGACCGAGGAGCCTCGAAATAGGATGGGCATCTCCCGATCGGCCGTCGGGGTTGAGATTGTTTGGTCCGGAAAATACGCGGACGACGGTACCCGTGCGCCCTTGCCGACGCCCGGCGCCTTGCCGCGGCTCGAGGAGCGTCTACCCGCGGTGGCTTCCGTAGTTGAGGGGGGCGAGCCCGCGAGTCTCGAAACCGACGGGCAGCTGATACAGGGGGAGAATCTTGCGGTTCTCGCTTCGTTTGCCGCCGATCGACCGGCGTCGATCGACCTGATGTATATCGACCCGCCCTTTAATACGGGGTCTCGTTTCAGCGTGCGTCGTACGGTTGGCGAGCAAGAGGGGTCGATCGAGGTACCGGCTTACTCCGATGCGTGGGAGGGCGGTGCGGCGGGTTTTTTGTCCATGTTGGATCCTCGACTGCGTTTGATGCATCAACTGCTCGCGGAGAACGGGAGCCTCTACGTGCACGTAGATCCTACGATCGGGCACGCGGTGAAGATCTTACTCGATGAAATTTTTGGCCCTGGCTGTTTCCAACGCGAAATCGTCTGGCGTATTGGCTGGCTCTCAGGTTTCAAAACGGGCGCGCGTAATTGGATTCGAAACCACGACCTGATCTTTTTTTACGTCAAAAATCCGAGACGTTTCACCTTCAACAAAATGTATACGCCCTACCCCGAAGGCTATCTGAGACGGGATGGGAAACCGCCGACGGGCAAAGGATTCCCTTTGGACGACGTATGGAACGCGAATGAGGCCGAGTTCGGCTTGGCCAGCAGGGACTCGCTAGACTCGATTCAAATCAAGAGCTTTTCGCGGGAGAAGACTGGCTGGGCGACGCAAAAGAACGAGAGCATCTTGCGTAGAATCGTACAGGTGTCTTCCAATCCAGGGGATTTGGTGGCCGATTTTTTCTGTGGCTCCGGGACCACCGCTGCGGCTGCTCAGGATTTGGGGCGTCGCTGGATCGTCTGTGATTCTTCCCCGGTGGCAGTGCAAATCACTCGCGCGCGCCTGCTTGATTTGGGGGCCCGCTTTGACCTGCTCTCGGATGGCGATGGGAGCCAAAGCGAGACCCACGGCTTGTTGTTCGACGTTCGTCTGGGTCCCCAGGGATGCCTAAAAATACGTGTGTGGGTAGAGGGGATTCGATGGATCCCGCTGCCGATATCTTCGGTTGACTCGGTTGCCAGCGTGGCCACCACGGAAATGGAGCAGAGACTGAGGGCGCTGTCGGACGGGGGCGTGGCGGGGGATTCGCTCGTGGAAGCTTGGGCCGTGACCAGCGAAGAAGATCCCGAGACGGTGCTCTATGAAGCCCATCGTGGTCACCGCGATCGGACCCTAAAATTGGAGTCCCCAGATTTCAGCTTTCCCGAGGGCTGTAGAGGACTGCGAATCGTTGTGTGGGATCTTTGCGGTCAGCGAAGCGTTCAACGGGTGTCGCTCTCCGAGCACTTCGGCGAGGCTACGAAGGGGATCTCGTAGCGCCTGCCGTCGATCTCGATCGCGGGCCGAAGATCCTCGATGTCGAGGTGGTTTGGATTGGACCATACAAACCAATCGGCGAGTGCCATCTGAGCGCGATTTGTGAAACGAGCGTTGAGTGGGCGACCGCTGCGTCGGGCTGGAAATTCGCAGCGAAGCCCGCCGACCGCGTCCTCCCGCAAGGTGTCTGGAACCAGCGGTAGGCTCCGTCCGTCGTCGATCGTCAAGAGCGGTCGCTTGTCGACCGAGGCCACGCTCAAGACACGTAGCGGGAGGTCGCGGACTGTGAGATAGGCCCATTGTTCCCCCTCAGGAGTGGCCATGCAGACAATCTCTTCGCCATGGTCGCTGAGATCGAGGCAGCCGCGAAGGAAATGAACGACTCTTGGGTGTGTGACTTCATCGCCCTCAAAGAAGAAGCGGCCCATGCCGTCCATGGTCAGAGGCAGGCCTCGACGCAGGATCTCCAAGGGCGTCTGAGGGGCTCCCATGGCCGTAGACTACCCCCGATCCCCCCTCAGAGGCACCCTCTCTACGATCGATAGGAACCGCGACTGGCGCATCGTGCCTGTGCTAACAAGCCGCCGTGTCACTCGTCGTTCTCGAGCAGATATCCCTGGGTTTTGGAAAAAAGACCATCGTAGACAAACTCGATCTCCGTATTGGGGAGCAAGATCGAATTGGTCTCATTGGTCCTAACGGCTCTGGCAAGTCGACGCTGCTGCGCATGTTGGCCCAGGAGCAGAGCGAGGATGCCGGTAATATTCGTCAGAGCAGCGATCTGCGGCTGGGATACTTGCCTCAGGACATCGCGCTGGGGTCGGGCGTTGGCCTTCTGGATTTCGTCCGGCGGAGTGTCCCTGGGCGAACAGATCTTGAGGATCGCTTGACAAGTGCCGAGACCGAGCTCGCGGTGGTTCAGGAAAAACTTGAGGCTCAGATGGCGGTGGCTCCGGATGCCCACGCGGAAATCGAGGCGACGACCGAGAGTCTAATGGCGCTCGCCGGGCGCATCGCGGATATTCACGAGCACCTCACGCATCACGATATGCACTACTCGGATCACGAGGCCATGCAGATCCTCGCTGGACTCGGGTTCGAAGGTGAAGACCGAGATCGCGACATTGGCGAGCTAAGCGGTGGGTGGAAGATGCGTGCCGTGCTGGCGGCTCTGCTCTTTCAGCAGCCCGATCTCCTATTGCTCGATGAGCCTACGAACCATCTTGATATGCCATCGGTGGCCTGGTTTGGTGATTTCCTGCGTCGCCACAAGCGTGCCTTTGTCTTGATATGCCACGATCGGGAGTTTCTGAACGAGCAGGTCAATCGGGTGGTCAGCTTCGAGAGCGAGGGGGTTCGTCAGTATCGCGGGAACTACGACAAATATCTCCGGCAGCGAGAAGAAGAGGAAATTGTTCTCGAGAACCAGGCCCGCAACCAGGCCCGCGAGCGCGAGAAGACCGAGCAGTTTATCACCCGATTTCGTGCACAGGCCAACAAGGCTCGCGCGGTTCAGAGTCGGGTTAAAGCCCTCGAAAAGATGGGCAAAGTCGCCGTCTTCGAGCGGCGGAATGTGATTCGATTCACCTTCCCTCCATGCCCGCGGACAGGGGCTGAGGTTATCAAGATTCGTGGGCTCAAGAAGTCTTTTGGCGACCGGGTCATTTTTCCCGGGCTTGACCTCAATGTTATGCGTGGCGAAAAGATCGGAATCATCGGCGTCAACGGGGCCGGAAAAACAACACTGTTACGAATGATCGCATCGGAAATTGGCATAGACAGTGGTGAGATTGAGCTCGGTCACAAGGTCGTCGCCGGGCACTACGCCCAGCACCACGCTGACGCGCTTTCTCGAGAGCTGACCGTTTTTGACGAGGTCGCGTCCCAAGACCCTTCGGCTGGGCAGACTCGCGTGCGCTCGATTCTGGGTGCATTTTTGTTCAGTGGCGATGACGTCGACAAACGAATCGGCGTGCTTTCAGGAGGAGAGCGTGCTCGGGTCGCGCTGGCGCGCCTGCTGATCAATCCCGGAAATTTGCTCTTGATGGACGAGCCGACCAATCACCTTGACCTGGAGTCGAGTGAGGCCTTGGCGGAGTCTTTGGCGGAGTACGACGGGACGCTGCTCTTTGTGAGCCACAACCGTAGTTTTGTCCGCCGGTTGGCCACCAAAATTTGGAACGTCGCGGATGGCACGGTCGATACCTACCCCGGCACCCTCGATGAGTATCTTGACGCGTGTCGAGAGCGGGAAGCGGGGACTGGCGGTGGTGAAGCTCTTTCGACTGGGTCCTCAAAGCCGACACGTGGGGAAGCCGGATCTCAGGTTCGGGCAGCGAAAAAATCCGAGGGAAAGCAAGAGGATGTGCGCAGTCGGCACCTGTCACGGGATCAGAAGCGTGAACAAGCACGGAAGCGAGGCGAGCGGAGCCGGCGGCTGGCTCCGCTGCAAAAGCAGGTCGCAGAGTTCGAAGGAAAAATCGCGGATCTTGAGCGAAAGCAGAAAGAGCGCGGTGCGAAGCTTGCGGATCCCGCCATCTACGACGACCCTGCGCAACGGATTGAACTGCTGGGCGGCTATCAAGCGGGAGCGGAACAACTCGTAGAATTTGGTTCGCGCTGGGAGGCTGCCCAGGAACAGCTAGAGGCACTAGAGGCTGAGATCAGCCAAACTCAGCTCTGATCGGGGATCTCCGAAGTGGGCGCGGATGCTGTGCGCTTTCAATTTCTTGGGAACCTTGCCTATGCTCGGAGCTGAATTATGAGGATCAGCGCGAATTTTGATGGGGGTAATATCGAGGTCTTGGACGCGAAAAATTCGGGCAACGTGCGCCTGAAAATTCGGCCCGACAAGGACTCTGAACACATGCAGTGGTTCTATTTCCGAGTGACGGAAGCCCGGGATATGGAGCTAGAACTCGCCCTGACCAACGCCTCGGAGGTGAGCTACCCGGCAGGGTTTGAGGGCTATGATGCTGTCGCGTCTTACGATCGCGATCATTGGTTTAGGGTGCCGTCGAGCTACGACGGCAAGGTCTTGACGATTTCCCACACTCCCGACATGGACTCCGTCTACTATGCGTATTTTGCGCCATATTCCATGGAGCGTCATGCCGATCTCGTCGCGGATTGTCAGTGCTCACCACGGGCTCAGCTCGAAGGTTTGGGATCGACACTCGATGGCCAAGACATGGATCTGCTACGGGTCGAGGACCCGACGTTGCAGCCGGCGAGCGGCGACAAGAAAATTTGTTGGATTTTTGCGCGCCAGCATCCGGGGGAGACGATGGCCGAGTTTCTCGTTGAAGGTGTGCTTGAGCGACTCTTGGATGAAGAAGATCCGGTGGCCCGTGAACTTCTGCGTCGAGCCATCTTTTATGTCGTTCCAAATATGAACCCGGATGGCAGCCGAAGAGGGCACCTGCGGACCAACGCCGCTGGCGCAAATCTAAATCGAGAATGGGAGACTCCGACGATGGCTCGTAGTCCAGAGGTGTTCTTGGTGCTGAACAAGATGCGTGAAACCGGTGTGGATTTCGCGCTGGATGTCCATGGTGATGAGGCGCTCCCATACAATTTTATTGCGGGTTCTGAAGGTGTCGCTTCGATCGACGATGAGACGCGACAACTTCAGCGGGACTACATGGCGGCCTTAGTCGTTGCGAGCCCAGACTTTCAGACTGCTCAGGGCTATCCCGTCGACGCGCCAGGCGAGGCAAACCTGAGTATGGCGACCAATTGCATCGCAGCGGCTTTCGACTGTTTGTCGATGACGTTGGAGCAGCCGTTCAAGGACACGATCGAGACCCCGAACGAAGAGGTGGGCTGGTCGCCAGATCGTTGCGCGAAATTGGGCGCGGCCAATCTGGATGCCTTGTTGCAGATTATCGACCGGCTCTAGCGAACAAAAAACTGACCGCGAGAGCGGGCAACGCCGCCGGGTAGCATTGCCGATGCTACCCGGCGGCGAATTCGTTGAACTATTTTTTGGACTTGGACTTGGAGGAGAAGCCTCGATCACGCATGAGTGCTTCAATTTCGGCGTCTCGTCCTCGGAAATCTCGGTACGCATCGGCAGGATCGACGGCATTGCGTGGTGAGAACAGAAACTGGACGAGTTTCGTGGCTTGCTGGGGGTCGTAGAAGCCCCCCGGTGCCTCTGCGAAGGACTCGGCAGCATCCGCGGTGAGAACGTCGGACCACATGTAGCCGTAGTATCCGGCTGAATAGCCTTCTCCAGAGAAAATATGGCTGAACTGGGTTGAACGGTGGCGCATGACGATCTGTTTGGGCATCTTCAGTTTGGAAAGGGTCTCGCGCTCGAAGGTGGCGGGATCGATCCCTGTCGGATCCGTCATGTGATAGCGCATGTCCATGATCGCAGAGGCCAGATACTCTGTGGTGGAGAAGCCCTGATTGAAGGTCGAGGCTTTCTTGATCTTGGCGATAAGATCCGCAGGCATCGGCGCCCCCGTCTTGTAGTGTACGAGATAGCCTTGAATCACCTTGTCCGTGAGCAACCACCGCTCAAGCAGCTGAGAGTGGAACTCGGTGTAATCACGCACGCCGTTGTTGAGGGTCGGGTAGGTGACCTTGGACGAGAGCGCGTGCAAGGCATGACCAAATTCGTGGAAATAGGTTGTGGCATCATCCCAAGAGATCAACACGGCCTGGCCTGGAGCCGCCTTGCTGAAGTTGGAGTTGTTCGAAGACAGCACGGTCTTCGCTCCGTCGAAGGTTGCGTGACCTCGATAGGAAGTGGCCCATGCTCCGGATCGTTTTCCTGGGCGAGCGTAGGGATCGAGGTACCAAAGGCCAATATGTGTGCCGTTTGACTTGTTGGTGACCTCCCACACTTTCACATCCTCGTGGAAGACAGGAACCGAACCTTCGGGGACGGGAGTGAAGGAAAAGCCAAAGAGCTCACCGGCGACCATGAACATCGCCTCGCGTAGTTTGTCGAGTTGTAGGTACTCTTTGACCTCGTTGGAATCGAGGTCATATTTGTCTTTACGGACTTTGTCGGCATAGTAGCGATAGTCCCACGGCTCGATCTTGATCTTCTTGCTCGTCTTGTCGGCGGCGAGTTCTTTGTCTGCCAACGCCTGCATCTCTTGAACCTCTTCGTGGGCACGGGCGATAGCCGCAGGCCAGACGGCCTCGAGAAGCTCGAGGGCACGCTCTGGAGTTTTCGCCATTCGGTTCTCAAGGCGCCATTCGGCATAATTTTTGTATCCGAGCAGCGTGATGCGTTCGTGGCGAAGCCTGAGAATCTCGGCAATGATCGCGTTGTTGTCGAATTTATCGCCGTTGCCACCGCGGCTGTAATAGGACCGCCATACCTGCTCACGAAGTCCACGCTCATTCGAGTAGGTCAAGAAGGGGTCCATCGAAGACCGGGTATTGGCGATGGCAAACTCACCGGCATGGTCGCGGTCGGTGGCGGCTTTGGCCGCGGCGGCTTTGACGGACGCAGGCAACCCGCCAAGCTGCGATTCGCTGAGATACAGGACGTAACCTTCTTCGTCCGCGAGTACATTGTTGCTAAATTTGGTGTGCAGCTCCGCGAGACGCTGATTGATGGCCGCGTAGCGTTTCTTGGCCGCGGGGTTTAAGGTGGCGCCGTTACGAGCGAAGCTGTCGTAGGTCAGCTGTACAAGACGCTGCTGTGCGGGGCTGAGCGATTTTAATTCGGGGCTGTCGTGTACCGCCTTCACGCGGGAAAACAGTCGTTCATTTTGAGTGATTTGCGAGCTGAATTCAGAAAGAATCGGTGCCATGCGCCCCTGGATCTCACGAAATTCGGGTGTTGAGAGGTTGGAACTCCAGATTCCCCAAAACGAAAAAACCCGGTTGAGACGCGCGCCCGAGCGCTCTTGAGCGACGATCGTATTTTCGAAGGTCGGTGGTTCCTGGTTGTCGGCGATAGCGTCGATCTCGGCCAGGTTCTCATTCATGGCCAACGTCATGGCTTTCTCAAGATCCTTCAGCTGCATTTGGTCGAAGGCAGGGACACCACCGTAAGGGCCGGCCCAGGCCGCCAACAGTGCGTTGTTCTGGTCTCCAGAGGCTTCAGCAGAGGGAGGGGTCTCGGTCGCAGCGGTGTTGTCGGGGACCACGGTCGGCGTCGGGCCACATGAGAGCACCGATGTGCCAAGGAGAGGCAGCACAAGCAGTGCTGAGGCGAAGGAAGGGATGGCGGAATTCTTGCGGCGCATGATGAACCTCGAAGCGGTGCAAGCTCAGGGATGAGTGCGGGCACCGGGAGATGAAAACGCGCAGCCTATCGCGGATAGAGAGTCGTCGACCACCACCGCGAATGCCGCTTGAGGCGACCAAGGCCCATCGATTCAGGGGTCTATCCTGTGGGCCCCGCGGGTAGGCCGTCAGAGAGGGCGAGGGAGGGGCGGTCGCGATCGCAGATGCGAGCGTCGGCTGGGCCGACGCGTCGGCCTAGCCGACGATGTGAGAAACCGTACGTGCATCGACTCGCCTGGGTCCGCGAGTCGATGTGGACCGAGCGATGTCGCGGACGCGAGCCTGGCGAAGACTACAGGCGTTGGCCTAGCCGATCTTCTTTCGCAGTTTTCTCAGCTCTGATTTTGCGTGAGAGATGTAGCGCGATTTTGGAGCGGCATGATCCAAGTAGTTCTGATAGGCGGTCACGGCTGCTGGGAAGCGCTTGTGCTCCTGCTCGATGACACCGATCGTCAGCCAGCAGTCGGCTTGATGAGGGGCAACCTGAACGCAGGATCGAGCCGTTTCGATCGCCGCGTTCATATCCGCCTGCTCGAGCTGGACTTGAGCGAGGATCACCAGTCCATCGGGATGCATGGGTGATAATATCAAGGCAGCCTCGACCTCGGATTTTGCCCGGCTCAGCTTGTTGCGTTGATAGGCCCTTTTGGCCGCATCGAGGGCCGTCGTAAAGGCTTTGATGTCCGCCGGCGATCGGGCCGCCACCTCCTGCGGCTTGGCCAGCGGGCCGGCTTGCGGGGTAGAAGCCGTCATCACGGGCGTTTCGGCGGGTATTTGGGCCGTCGTCGGGAGCGATTTGACCTGAGGTGCTGCTTTGGTCTCGTTTTTTTGCGGGGCGGCCAGGGACCCTTCGCGGACGCCTTCAGCAATCTCGATCGGGGCAGTCTCCGGGGTTGGCCCGGTGGCGAAAATCGACGCACGAAACATATAGAGACCAATAATTACGACGACACTTACGCCCAAGCCGACGGGCACGAGGGGGATGGAGCGGCGTCGAGAAACTGCGCTCGAAAAATCGCCGTCCATTTCGTCATCGTCGTCATCGTCGTCATCGTCGTCGTCCATGTCGCCAAGAAAACTCGACTCGAAGCTCGTAGCGAGGTTGGTGGATCGGGCGGTGGTTGGCGTGACCGATTCCACGGCATGGGGCGTGGGCCCGCCCCGGAGGCGCTCGTGCTTAGGGGGGTCCAGAGTGGAGTCGTGACCCTCGTGATCTTGAAACCCATCTTCTCCGAGTTCTCCAAAGGTCCCGGTGGAATAGCGACGAGATTCCACCGCTGGCGCACTCGGCATGCGCACTGGTTCCGAATCGCGGACGGCTGGAACCGAGCGAGTGCGGAGGTCTGTCTCCGGGTTCTCGTGAACCGTCGCAGGCGCTGCGGGCTCGCTCGGATGGAGAGCTTCTACCTGTCGGGTGACCTCGACAGATTTCGTGGGCTTGACGGGCTCCTGCGAGGCGGTGCTGAGCGGCAAGGTCGAGTTGAGATCAGCGATGGGAGCGACCGATTGTCCGCGTGTTTCGCTCATGTCCGCCCGGACTTGGACGGCAGTGGATTTTAGTCGTGTGATTTTGTGCGCGACTTCTTCGAGGACCGCCTGTTCGCCATGGGTCGATTCCACCGGTCGCCAGCCTGGCGCGAGCTCCTCAGGCGGCTCCGCGGACAGGAACATCCCACTCGCGTCGTTTCCAGGGCTGGGTGCGCGGGGCGAATCCCCTGAAAGATTGGTGTGAGGGGCTGTGTTGCTGGTCGCCGCCAGGGTTGCTGGGCTGGACCTCTCCGCATTTTGCTCTGCCCCCAGTTTCGCGTGGTTCGCTCCGCGATCGATCGACCACTCGGGCCGCTTGCTCGGGTCCAACCATTCGCCGCAAAAGCGGCACTTTGCCGCCGCGCCCTGGATCGTTTCTGCACAATACGGACAAATTTTCACGGTTTTTACAGCGTAACACAGACGAGCAGCGAGGCTGGAACAATGCCTAGCGCGCAGCCCGAACCACTTTTGGGACTCGTGGGATCGATGCCTAGTCCTGCGTTGGACGAGGTCTTGGGCGCATGAGAAAGGCGCGGTTCTTCCGCTCTGCGCCCACGATAGTTCATTGTTCGTATCCCTGGATCAATGTCAGTATCGGAGTGTTCCAGTCGGCGCCGGATCCGATCCGATTCGGGGCGTCGTGCGAAAGACGGAGAGCGCAACCGAGGGCTGCCGCCGTGGGGCTATGCGCGGGGGACGACGATAGGCTTTTCAGAGTCCCAACACGGGACCCCGAAGAGTCCGTCGCACGGGCCGATTGGGCCAAACGGATTCCGTAGTGGATTGATTACTCGGAGAGAACTTTTTGGACGAGCTTTCGAGCGAGATCGCCGTCGAGATCGTCACGATGATCTTTCATGAGCAGTCCCATCATTTTGCCCATCATCTTCGGACTGTCGATGCCGTTGTCCTTTGCAACCTGTCGGACCAGGGCTTCGGTGGCGAGTTCATCGAGCTTTGAGGGCAGGAATTGCTGGCAAAACTCAAGCTCGTAGTGGGCTTCGTCGAGGGCCTCTGCTCCCCGCTCCCCAATCGCGGCGAATTCGGGGATCGCCTTGCTTACCTTTTTTGCATAGGCGGCGATGTTCTTCAGCCAGAGTGCATCGTCATCGGCAACATCCGATCCTGATTTCAACTCCAAGAGCACCGTCGTCTTGATCATTGAGATCACATTTTTGGCCCTCTCATTCCGTGCGAGTCGTGCCTCGCGGAAGGCGGCGTCAATCTTCTTTTTGATGGTGCTCATGGCCCGCGAGACTACCCGACTTTGTTCTGGGATCCACGTCGATCACCGCGCGGGATCCGGCGCTAATCCCCGGTGAAGCGAGGAGGCCGGCGTTCCGATTGCGCGGCGCGGGCTTCTTTGTGGTCGGCGCTCGCGTAGGCGCGCGTTCGGGCGCTGGCGTGTCGCTGGAGGGCTTCGCTGGGAAGTTCGATGGAGTCCATCGCGCGAAGTAGCCTGCGGTTCTGACTCACGCTTTGGGGGGCCAGGCTTGTGATTCTTTGGGCGAGCAGGAGGCTCGCGTCGTCGAGCATCTCCGAAAGCACGACACTGTGCAGGGCCCCCGCATCATCGGCCTGTTGGGCGCTTAGCGTCTCTCCCGCAATAATTAGGCGACGTGTGGCGGCGGGCCCAAAGACATTCCGAATCCGGGCGAGACCTGCCGCGTGATAGATGACTCCGAGTTTTCCGGCCGGTACACGAAAGCTCGAGTGTCGGACGGCGAGACGAAAGTCGCAGGTTGCTGCGAGTTCGACTCCGGCCCCGATCGCGTAGCCGTTGATTCCGGCGATAAAGGTCGCGTCAGCAGCGACCATGGCCTTCATCGCTACGACAAGCGAATGATCAGGCAATTCAGGAGAGTTGGGCTCACCGGATGTGTTCTGTTGCGCGTGGGAGCCCTCGGGACTGAGCTTCGTGAGATCGAAGCCGGCGCAAAACGCGGTATCTCCTTGGCCGCGAAGAATCACGACTTCGCCCGAAAGACGGGCGCTCGACTGGGCGATCCATCGAAAATCTTCTGGAGCAAGAGCGTTTCTGCGTTCGCTCCGATGAAGGGTCCACCTGCGAATTCTCGGGTTCGCAGGATCAGGATGATCCTCGGCGATGCCCAGGGAGGGGGCGGCCTTCGGAGCCTGTCCTTGGTCGTTCGTCACGGGGCTTTGTTGCTAGGCTTGTCGCTGGCCTCGGTACTACCCTGAGGTAGGGGAATTACGATGCCATCTTTTACGTCCGATGCGGCGCCAGCCGGCGGGGCGGACTTTGGCGTGTAGTTTGCGCCCTCGAGAAGGGCTTGCGCGCCACGAAGCAACGCTTGCGCCTGGGGGGAGTCGGGCGTTTGCATAATTTTTTTGCGACGAGCGTAGGCGCGTGCACGACGCTGGTCTTTCGTGAGGCTTTTTATATCGGCATCGATGAGGGCTTGCTCGTCGGAGGTGAGCGGGCCCTCGGGTTCGTGTTCAATGAAGTCAGGATCCCCTCGCTTCGCGGATCCGAGCGGGCGGTCTGGCGGGACCACCTCGGCGGCTGGATCGGCCTCGACGGCGACGGATTTTGTGGAGCGGACAGCCGCTGGTTTTTCGGAATTTGCCATTGGGGCCGCCTTGGCCTCGACGGCATCTTTCGAATCGCAGGCTGCTGTGGACAAGAAGACTGTTGCGGAGAGCACCCAGGTCATTCGCATCGCGCGACACTACCAGCTGCGAGCATGGCTCGCTACTGCCCGCCCGATCGCACGATTTTGGGTCGCCAACAGGACCTATGTCCCGCTGTTCAGGGCCCACGACTCGGCGAGTGCGTGAATAAGCATGCCAAGTTCAGTTGTTGAGAGCCGTCGTGGCCGTTGTTTGTCCGCGGAGAGTGGCCGCTAGGGCATCCGGGATCTATGCTGGAGATCGGGATGATGGCGATGAAGAGCAGGAGTGCATGCTCAGCGGGGAAGTTCGACCGAATTGGCCCGGCAACTGTGCTGTTTCGCCGAGTAATTCTCGTTGTGGCATGGAGTATAGGCCTTGGCGCCTGCTCGCATCCACAGCCACGAGATGTTCGGGTCGAGACCGGGACCCCGTCGAAGACGCTGCGACCGGATGAGGTGGCGAGGCGCACGGTTGGAGCGGTCGGTGTAATCACGACGGATGCAGGGCGAGGCATGGGCTTCGTGATCGATCCCTCGGGATATTTTTTGACAAATCGGCACGTGATCGAAAACTCAAATCATATCTCCAGCGTGGTTTTTCCAGGGCTTGATCCTTCGTTGACCTTTCGTTCCGTCGACATCGTCTATATCGACCCACTGCGCGACTTGGCGCTGCTGAAGATTCATGGGTCGAAAGCGTTGCCTTTTTTACCCTTGGCGACTGGAAGCGGAGGACCGATGTCCGCCTACATCGCCCAGAAAGATTCCGTTCTCCTTTTGTCTCGGGACTACGCCGCCGAGGCGAAAGTTCCGAAGGGAGGGGCGCAATTTTTGGGTCTCGTGGCCTATCTTGGCGAAATTCGTCGGGTTGAGGTCTACAACCCGGCGGCCGGACCAGGGACGTTCTTTAGCGTGACGATGAACGTCCAAAAGGGGCAGAGTGGCGGACCCGTTGTCGATCGATTTGGACGGGCTGTAGGCATTGTGACGTGGACACGGAAAGATCGCACTGGAGGCTTCGCCGTCCCGATTGGTGAAGTGAATCGGATGATCGAGGAGCGGCCGAATCTCGACACCGAGACCGCACACATCGTCCGTGTTCGCCAACGTGTTGAGCAGTTTGTTGCTGCGGTCGATCTTGGTGATCCCGACCGAATCCGGTCAATGACCTCACCGAGTTTGGCGCGGGCGCGTAGGGAGTCGATCGTTCCGTTGTTGTTGGAACGCGCGATGGTAGCGACGCCCGTTCTCCAAAAATATCTAGAGTCGCTGGACGAGGCGATCGTCGAGGCCCAGCAGTCGGACACGAGCCCCTTTCCCAGGTTCAATGGAATCACCATGGCTCTGGGGCGCCCCGAGTTTGTGAGGGGGCTCGGCGTGCAGGGGGTATCGAACGCCACGGTGTTGGCATTTTTTTTCGAGTTTGGTCAAGCCTACCTTGCGGCGCGGTATCACGGTGAACTTGGCTCGAAACGCGCTGTCGAGGTGGCCCTCGAACGAGTCCACAGCCTTGAGGCGGCACGAAATTTTGTGAGGGCGGAGACCATGTCGGTCTTCGAGAATGGCGTCTTCGAGGTTGAAGCGGTCAAGATCGTTCGCGGGCAGTTTGCACCGCGTGCGCTGGTGACCGTGGGGCGTCGGGCGGGGTCTGAGAAAACGAAATACGCGTTTCAGATGCGTTTGGAGTGGGGCGATTGGTACCTTGGCGAGGTTCAAAAAATCGGTGCGAACTGAGTGCAGAACATGACGGACTGGAGCGCCTACTTGCGGTTTCTTCCGGGGGACCGCAGACTTCCTTTGCGGTGACTGTGCCAAACATTGACCTTCCCGCGGGTGTCTGCCTATCCGAAAAATATACGGCATTGCTAGGCATGCGACGCCGAGCGGAGTCTCGTCGCACCTGTCTCGTCGAAAGACCTGCCATCGGCCCGGCCGCGGATGCATCGGTGGCGGTCTCAATGCGAAGGCTCGCAGCTCACTTTCCGGGGGCGCTGCGTGAGTTGGATCGGGTCTCCACGTCGGAGCTCCTGACTCGAAGACAGAGCTGTGGTGAGATTCCACAGCCATCGTGGGTGCTCGTTGTTGAAAATTATCATTACCTCTGGCGTTGCGTCCGGAGACAAAAATCTGGATTCGCCATCCAATCTGTTTCTGAAAATTTCAGACGCCTTCGTGGCGAGCTCGTTGAACTTACGGAGCGGATTCAGGGGACAAACGGTGTTCAAAAAGGTGGGCTCAACGATTGGGTCTTGGCTCACGCCGGAGCGGCCGAAGGTGTGAGTGCAGATCAGGTACGAGCGTTGTTTGACGGCCGGGCGCAGGTGAGTCGTTTTTCAGCGGGGGATCCCAACGGGCAGGGGGGAGTGGGGCTTTGTCACCACTGCGAACATCGCCGAAGTCTGCGGTCCGCGCGAGGCAGCGAATTCCATCGTTGTGGTCTCTATAAGACCGATCCTCGTCGAAAAAAGTACCCACCGCTGCCCGTTGTCGCCTGTTCAGGATATTCTTTTCCGCGCGAGGGAGGGCCGGTTAACCCTCGCGTGGAATCCACGTCTGATTGAGCGCAAATCCGGTCATGTCAGAGTAGGTGTAGGCGCCCGTGAGACCCGAAAAAGTGTCGAATTCACCGGTGTCGGGATCGAGTCGAAAGGCTTGGGAGCCGTCCGTTGTCCCGCTACCCGTCCAGGTTCCTGTGACGCCCCAAACACGGCCCGCGTTGTCGATGCTTATTCCATGTACGTGGTTTGGGAGCTCGTAAATCGAGATGCCGTCGAGGGTTTCGGTATCGAACGACGCGACTCCAAAACGGGTGTTTGTGACGTCGAGTCGCACGGGCACCCAGATGCGTTCCTCCGCGTCGGCCATACACCCGCCAAAGTCGAAGCCAATGATGCGCGAAATGCCGACGGCGTCAGGGGTTCGGGTGATCCATTGACCCTCGTCGGGATCGAAACGGCCTAACACGACGCCGCATGACCATGGCCGTCCTTCGCCGTCAATAGTGAATCCGTAGGAGAAATGCTCCTTAGGCCATTGGTCCACGGAAAGGTCCGTGCGACCGACTCGAACGATCACTGCGTCATTTCCGAACGTTGTAAACCAAAAATTGCTGTCTCGATCCACGGCCCCGCCGTAGGCTCGGTAGGGGAACTTTGCACCGGGAGAGTCGTCTTGGTCGATCGTGAGAACAAAGGTTGTTTCGCGCTCCACGATTCCGCTGTCGCCGTCGACGAGCATCACCGTCACCCCCGTTTCATTTTCTTGCTCGCCTGCGAGCCACACCTTTTCGTTCGTGGTAATTCTTGAATCGGGATCGGTTTCGCCCGAGGTCCACGCGACTGCACGTTGACTGTCGAAGTCGGTCGCTAGGTACCAGGCCACGCACTTGTCAGGCCACGCGCTGACAAGGTTGGGGCCATCGCTGCTGAGCCCCCCGGGGGGACAGTTCGTCGAGCTTCCAAAAATTTTAACGAGCCCACCCTTTCGGTTGGCGACGACGACATCTCCCTTGATACTGACCGATGTTCGCGAAGGGTCGCCATGGCCGTCCTCGCTCGTCCAAAAGCGGCCCTCCTCGATCATTGTGTCGGTGTTGATCTTCGACACCTGCCCAAGCGGCGAGTTGGCGATCCAAATGTAGGGGATTCCGTCGGTCGGCTCCTGAGGGATTGTGGGACCGAGGTCGAGCCGAAGTTCGCTGCCGTCGAGGTCGTTGCCGTTTCGACCCGTCGTGCCGTTGCCGTTGCCGTTGCCGTTGCCGTTGTCGTCGCTGTCGCCGTCGCCGCCGCGAGTCTCAGTACCGAGGATCACATGGCTGAGATCACCGCAGGCGAGGGCCCCTAGCAACGGCGCGTACAGGGTTGCTCGCGCGAGAACGTCGCCCAAAATTCGGAGTCCCAGCAATCGCGGCTCCAGGCATCGATTGGCCTCGAGGAGGGATCGTTGTGACAATAAGAGGACGCGCATGGCATCAGCGCCAAGAAAATTGGATATTTCCTTGTGAACGGGTGTCGGACCACGATCGTAGCACGGCCAAGAGCGGTTCAAGACGAAATCTAGCGCGGACCAAGGGGGGCGGAGCGCGATGTTGGTTTTTGTACCCTAAAAAATTCGAGTTTCTCCGCAGCGTGGCAGGCGTTGCAAGCGGATGTGAGCTGGCGGAAAGATCGGTCAAATGCATCCAAGTCCTTGGCGTGAATTGCGGTATTCAGCTCAGTGAGGCCGTCTTCAAAAAAATTGGCGTAGGAGGGGGCGCGAGCCGGTCGCCTCTGTATGGCCAGCTCCATCGTTAGACGTATCTTCTTGATTTGGTATGCCGCGAGGGCCCAGTTGCCGGCGGATCCTGACCAAAAAAGTTCACCGTAGCGGTACCCGACTTCCCACATGGCGAGATCATTGCCTCGTAAATGACGGGCGATGGTGTCGATCTGCTTGTGGGTTGAACCCTGAAGCCACCCATCCTTACCGGCGGCTCGTGTTTCGATTCGATCCTGTGCCAGTGGGGAAGGACTGGAGTCGCAGCCGCAAAATAGGAAGAGCATGACAAGAAAGTAAGTTTTGAACGTTTTCATGAGACGCTTCGCAGGGGCAGGCGGTGAGTTTGTGCCCACCGCGCGCGCGGCACCCGGCTGGGATCCCGCCGGGCCCTGTGGGGAAGCACCCACGGAAAAACGTAACAAAATTGGCTATGATGAACAGGCTCATTGTCGGTTCTAGCCCTCTAAGGCCACCTGCAGTAGTGTTGCTCGAATGGGAGAATCTGGCTCGGATGTGGTCGTCGTTGCGCTCTATCATTTCGCGCCCATGGAGGCCCTCAAAGAGCTCCAGGTACGGCTACTGGAGCAGTGTACGAGGGCCGAGATCCAAGGGACGCTACTTCTTGCAGGTGAAGGCATCAACGGGACCATCGCGGGGGATGACGACGGGGTCGAAACGGTTTTGGCTTTCCTTCGTGCCCAGCCGGGTCTGGGAAACCTGGAGCACAAGCGGTCGTTTTGCTCGCGTAATCCTTTTCACCGCATGAAGGTTCGTCTCAAACGTGAAATCGTGACGATGGGCGACGACGAAATCGATCCGACGCGGCGTGTGGGCACCTATGTTGATCCGACGGACTGGAATGAGATCATTTCCGATCCGGAGGTTATCGTCGTCGACACCCGGAACGATTACGAGGTGCGAATTGGAACCTTTGATGGCGCTGTGGATCCGGGTCTGGTCTCGTTTCGAGAGTTTCCGGAATGGGCGAAGACCCATCTTGATCCACAGCGCACACCGAAGGTGGCGATGTTTTGTACGGGGGGTATCCGCTGCGAAAAGGCATCGTCGTTGCTCCTGCGCGAGGGATTCTCAGAGGTCCTGCACCTGCGAGGAGGCATTCTTGCCTATCTTGCAGAGACCGAAGAGGTTGATAGCATGTGGAACGGAGAGTGCTTTGTGTTCGATCAGCGGGTGGCGTTGGATGCGGATCTCAAGCCGGGGGAGCATCGGCTCTGCTTTGGCTGCCAAGAGCCTGTCTCAAAGAAAGAGCGGGAGTCTTCGAACTACGAGGAGGGGGTCACGTGTCCGCGCTGTCATACCCGGACGAGTGATGAGGAACGTCGTCAACGTCGTGAACGAGTTCAGCAGGTCGAGCGCGCGCGCGCGCGCGGCGAAAGACATATTGGCGGGCCCATGCCAGGTCGGGTATCATGTTAGCTTCGCTGTTGTCCTGAAGAGCGAAAGTCGAACGGAAGGTCGCAGAGTTCTAGCTCTGCGGGCTTGGGGCTTTGCGACGGTCGCGGGCGGCATCAGGCTTTGCACCGGCGTTGCCGGGAGACGGCTTCTCTTGCGCCTCACCGGCTTGGGGCTCGGCTTGGGGCTCGTCTTGGCGAGGACGCGGAGACCTGCGCCTCCTCCTGCGTCTCTTTGGCGGCGTCGGTGAGGATTCGCCCTCGGGGTGATTATTGGACACTCGGGAGTCGGGGGAGTGGGTCTGTGGGCGCTCGGGGCTCGGTTCTGGTGGATGCAATGAACGTGTGCGGCCGTCGCTTGAACGCACGCGGACCTCAACGGTCGGCTTGGTACCCTGAGGCGGACGCTCGTTGTTGCCGCCGTTGCGAGCGCCCTGATGGCGCGGTCGGTCCTGCGTGCCACCATTGTCGCGGCCACCGCGGCCACCGCGGCGAGTTTGTGACCCGTATCGCGCGTGTTCCCGTTCGCTCTCGTTGATGTGAGCGAGCACGTCTTTGGTATTCGCCTGCCGCCGGTTGTCTCGATACTGGCCTCGGAGCTGGGTCTGAGGCTGAAGTTCGTTGCGCTCGTAGAGGTCCCAGATCTCGGGGCCATAGGGGAGTCGGGGATGACGAACGACGCCCGACAAAAAGCTGTGCAAATTGTCGACGTCACGTAGGAGAAGTCTTCGTGCGTTTGAATTGTGTGCGGGGTCGACCGCCTGTGGAAAATCGATGATCACAGGGCCATTGGCTCCCATGAGAATATTGAGATCCGAGAGATCTCCGTGAACGATTCCGGCACACAACATACGCACGACGTCCTGGAGAACGTGGGTATAGACTCGTCGTGCTTCGTCAGGGCCTAACGAAAGGTCGCCAAGCCGCGGGGCGGGAAGACCTTCCTCGTCGCAAATCAGCTCCATGATGAGAACCCCCTCTGAAAAGCTGTAGGGGGTCGGCACGGTGACGCCGGCATCCCGAAGTCGATAGATCACGTCGACTTCGGCGCTTCGCCAGGCGGCCTCGTCCTGCTCGCGACCGTAGCGACTGCGTTTATGCATGGCTCGTCGGTCCCGGCTGTTCCGTACTTTTCGCCCTTCGGTATAGTCAGCGCGGCTCTTGAAGCTGCGCTGTGACGCCTCTTTATAAACCTTCGCTACGCGCTGTTCACCTCCTGAAATAATCAGAAAGAGCTGTGCTTCTTTACCGCTCATCAACGGGCGGAGTACACGGTCGATGAGACCCATCTCGATGAGTGACGCCAGACTAGCAGGAATCCGCATGGTTGCTCCGTAGAGAGTTCGTTCGTAACAGAGAACAGACTTGAGGGCTAGACGTCAGCGTGGCGCGAATCGTGTTCGCGGAGCCGAATAGCGAAGAGCGTGAATCCCACGGTGTCCATTGGCCTAGATTCCACGACCCCGAGGGTGGGGCCCGGAGTCCGAGAAGGCGGTTGTTCCGATGGGGACGGGCGTGAACTCACGCATATTGCCCGTCTCCGGGTGCAACAAGTCTGTCATGAGGGCTGCGAAAAGCTGACAGTCCATAGGTTTACGGACTGAGCGAGTTGGACCCATGCCAATAACCCGCTGGACGGAGGGATCTGTCGGTTCGTCGGAAACGACGATCGCGGGCATCTCAGGAAAGATCTCACGGACGGTACGAAAGACACGCGCGGCGTCGATCTCTTGAAGCTGCCAGTCAAGGATCATGAGATCGATCTGGTCGCCCATTTCAGTGACGAGAGTCATGGCGGCCTTCGCATCGTTCGAGCAAATGGGAGCGCAATCGGTGGTCTCGAGAAGCTCCTCGATCTCATCAAGGGTGTCTTGATCTTCGGTGATGACGATGACGACCGGACCCACCGGCTCGCCGCGCAGCACCGGCCAGTTTACCGGTGCTTCCTTTTCTTCGGAGGGGGCCAGCGGCAGCATGAGCGTAAAAGTTGTTCCCTTACCTTGGGTGCTCTCGACCAGGACCTTTCCTCCATGACGGGTGACCGTGCCCTGGACCATCGCCAATCCGAGACCGGTGCCCGAACCGACGGCTTTCGTCGTGAAAAATGGATCGAAAATTCGATCGAGGTGATCGCTTTGAATGCCGGATCCAGTATCGGAGATGGTGATGACAGCGCTTCGTTGGATGCCGTCGGCGGCATCGACGGTTCCCGCGTCTGACTCTGAACAGGGGCGCGATGTCGTGGCGAGCCCGATGCGAATATCGCCGCCATTGGGCATTGCGTCCACAGCGTTGAAGATCAGATTGGTCACACATTGCTGAAACAGGAGCCGATCGACATCGATCGAAACACTGCGTTCCAAATCGAGGCGCAGGTGAATCGTGCTGGGTAGGCTCTTGGACAACACCGGGAGGATCTGGCTTTGGAGCAGTTGACGGGCATTCGACCGGACGGGCTGAAAGGTTCCTTGACGGGTGTAGGTGAGCAAGGCGCCGGTAATTTGTGCAGCGGCCACCGCCGAATCCAAGATCCTTCGCCCGTAGCGGCTACTTTGCTCCGGGGTCGCTCCCTCGGCGATAAGCTCGGCGAGACCGCGTATCGGTGTAAGTATGTTGTTCAGCTCGTGGGCGAGGCCCGAGGCCATGGTACCGACAGTCTTCAGTTTTTGGGCCTGCATCAGCTGCTCGCGAGAATCCGCGAGTTCTTTTGCCTTGCGCTCAAGGCGTCCTGCCAGGTCGTGGCGCTCTCGGTTTAGGAGGTCAATGTTTACGGCGAGCCGCGACTGCAGGAGCCGGTCGCGAAAGTGAATTCCAGATCCCATCGCCCATGCGACGAGAGGGAAGATGACCTCTAACGGGTAGGTGATGGTACCTAGCGTGGATCGTGGACCGCTCATTGGGACAAAATCGGCCCCGAATACCCACAAGCCGGCCATGGCGACGACGGCCATCATGCCGTTGAGCGCGGGGTGGATCAGGAGCCCGTTCCACAGCACGATCAACGTGATGGCCACAATCGAGTCCATTCCTGGGCGCGCGGCCACATCCGGAACAATCGATCCCAGTGCGAGCATGCTCATGGCGATCACGAGTATGCGTAGATGGGATTCTTTTCGCTTCCACCACCAGGCCATCCAGCTGGTGACGCTGCACAGAGCCAGCGAGATCTGAGCCGGAAGCGAGATGACGTCGTTGGAGAGCAGCGCGTAGGCAAGGGTTGTCGCGGTGAGTACCCCTGCGGCAAAAAAAGCTTGACCGTGCACGCGCAGATAGCTCGCGCGGATGGGCGGGGAGGATACCAGGCTGCGGAGCATATCCTGGGTGTCGGAGGCTCCACCGGGATGCCCGAGAATATCCGTAGGACTGTCTCGTGGGTCAGAGGGGGGGCCGCTGTCCATGCCCGTGATTCTACTCTCATTTCTACGCGACGTTGGGTACGCTATCGCCCGCAAGAGTTGGCTTCTTGGGTCCCTCGGCACGAAGTTTCTCCGTATTGGCTGAGAGGGTCCAGAGGAGCTCCAGCGTCGGGCGTTGACCGTCGCTAGGGACCGCGCAGGACAGCATCGTAGGTGTCGCGGACAATCCTGGCGGAACGGTGCCACGGCGTGGAGGCAGCGATCTCCCGATTCTTCAGACCGGCAGCGACGCGGCGATCTAGGGTGGTGAGCGAAGCGGCAAGCGCTTTGGAGAGCGCTTGGGGGTTGTCGGGCTCGTAGAGTTCATTTTGACTGTCGCCCCCGAGCAGCTCTTCGATCGAAGCCAGCCGCGGCGCGACGACCGCTCGACCAAAGGTCAGGGCGAGCATGATCGACCCGGATGTCAAGGATCGTCGAAAGGGGAAGACCGCAAGATCGCAGGCGGCAAGAAGGTTCGCCAGGCGCTGATCTTCTAAGAAACCAAGCTCGAGCGAGACCTGTGTGTCATCGCCGGCCAGCCGCCGCAGCGTCATGGTCTCCGTCGGGTCGAAGACCCGCCCTGCAATATGCAGTCGTGCATCGGTGGGCGCGCGGCGCTCCTGAAATGCACGGATGAGCGCAGGAACATTCTTGTAGTCTCGAATCGCTCCGAAGAATAGCACCAGCGGTGTCGAGCCGGGCACCGTAAGTTCTTCGCGTGTCGTCCCTCGATCTCCTGGAGGATAGGCCCCATCGTAGTTTCCGTGAGGCATGACGACGATCTTGTCGGGGGCGAGAGCAAAGAGTCGCTGGGCTTCGAGCGCGGCGGCTGCTGAATGAACGACGATCCGGTCCGCTTCCTGTGCCATCCGCAATCGCACCGATCTGTCGAGGGTGGGGTGGCTCTTGTCGTGGCCTTGGAGATTGTGGCAGGTCCAAATCACTCGCGTACCCGCACGCTTCGCTCGGGCCACAAGAGCGAAGAATGTTCGTGCCGACCACGGGGCCATCCATGGATAGGGCGCGGCATAGGCCTGATGGGCCCACCCGATGTGCAAAATCGAAGGGCGCTTTAGCAAGGCCTTCGCCAGACTGGGGAGTCCGCGACCCGCATTGTCCGATAGGATCGACTCTCGCGTACAGGCCTCTTGGAGGAGTCCCATGTAGGGGTTTGCGAGGAACGCCGGCCAGTGGACGACATGCAGCGGGGGGAGATCGTCAGATCTCGGGCTTGGCGTGTTCGACTCCGCGTTCATCGTTGTTTGGTCCTCGCAGGGGCGTGGCCGTGTTGAAAGGCGGACTTGACTTCAGAGGGCGATTGTTGTCGGCGGGCACGGTGACGGTCGGCGGCTTGACTAGGGACTTGGCTCCCACGCGATAAGTAGATCGGCGGACGAAAATCCATGGACTCGAGCAGTGAGCGAAGTCCGGATAGGCAGTGAGCGAAGCGCTTGCTCGAAGATGGCGAAGTGAAAGATCTCGGGAAAGGTCCACAAATTGCGCAGACGCACCTCGATGGAGCATGGGCCGCGGGGGACGATGATTGCCCGTCCGGACGACAAGGGGACGTAGGTTTGTGCAGCATGGCGGATAAAAGCTCCACAGTCGTTCCCCGCAAGATCTCCGACAATTCGCCCCAGGGAGGAGGAGCGGACGGTGTCGTAGGCCAAAAATCCCTGTTGGCGGAGGCCCTCCGCGGGAGTGAGGTCGGGGTAGGCCAATCGAGAAGCCTCAACGAGTAGGCGCATGTATTCCGCGACAGGGTAGGATTTGAAAGGGAAATAGCGGTCTCGCGCAGACTCGGGGCGGACTCCGGCGCGCTTGACTGTTTGTTCTACGGTGCTTTGCAGCACCATTCCGCGGGTGAAGGTTCCTTCAGGAACCGCGGCCAAGCGATCCTTGAGCTGGATATCCTCCAGGAAGGTGGGCACCGAAAACTGGAGAGACACCTGGTGTCTCTGTCCCTGGATCGCAAGATTCTTGGGCGAGGCGTTGGTGCCTGCATCGGGAGGCGTGGTCGTCTCGGGAGAGGGGTGAACCGAGAGCATGGCGAGCTTCAGCTCCCCGTAGATCTGATCCATACACTCGAAGCGGTCATCTCGACGCGGTAGGAGGCCACGCAGCAAGAGATCGCAAATACGTTGGGGGATCGTCTCGCGTTGGCCGTGAACGGTTCGCGTCTGGGGCACGTTCGAGACGAACCCCCGTTCGGGCAGATGTCCGAAGAGCGCCCGAAAAAGAGAAACGCAAAATGCAAATTGATCGGCCCGGCCATCGACTTTACTGCCGGATTCCTGTTCGGGAGCCGTGTACGCTGGAGTTCCTGCGCGCCGCGATGGCGGGTTTTCAGATCGATCGGAGGTTTGCAACGAAATTTGCGAGGGAGCGGTCGTTGGGGGTGAGGCGCCCGCGATTCCGAAGTCGCAGATCCGGGCCTCTCCGTTCGCATCCAAAAGGATATTCGCGGGCTTGATGTCGCGGTGAACCATACCCGTCCGATGGATCGCGGCGAGTGCGTCTGCGACTTGAACAAAAAGTTTCAAGACGATCGTTGTCGGCAGATCGTCGCGCTCGATGGCATCCTTGAGCGAGCCTCCTGGGGCGAGTTCCATCGCCATGAATGGATGGCCGTTTGTCTCGCCGATCTCGTAAATCGTCAAGATATGGGGGTGGTTGAGCTGGGCCATCGCCCTCGCCTCGGTCTTGAATTGCGCCGTGAGTCGCGCGGTGCACTCTGCTGGGGCTCTTCGAATCACTTTTACCGCGATCTCCCGATCGAGACCGCTGTCCCACGCGAGGTAGACCTCGCCCATTCCACCCGCTCCAAGCTGGCGAAGCGCTCGGTAGCGGCCAATCATGGCGCTGGCTCCCATGACGAGATCACCCGGTGAAGAGAGCGGACCGAGATCACCGTCAGTCGTAGCTTCGTGGATGGTGAGCCCAGTCTCCTCCGCGATCGTTTGAATCTCAGTTTCCAACTCACGGTACGCTACCACTCTCGATGGCCGCGATGCCCGAGATCACTCGATTGCTTGTCGGGGCGGGACGAAGAGACGTAGGCGGCACAAAGAAAGAGCGCAAGAGGCGCTAGTCGCCTTTCTGCTCGGTCGTCGAGACCAAGCCCGTCTATGCATCGCGCCGTTTCCGCGACATCGTTCCGTCCCGATACGATCCATGTGAAACCCTCGAGGATCCCATTCGTTTTGGTGGCTATCGGAACGATCGTGGCCTAGTCTTGATAGCTCCTGGATGAATCATATGCGCTGGTGTTACCCAATGATCTCTTTCGTCGCTGTTGGTCTTTCCCCCGGGTTGCTCCTGGCGGCTGAGCGCCGTTTCGAGCCGACCGCGAAGGATGTTCCTGCGATTTCGCAGGGAATCCCGGTGGGAGAGTGCGGCTGGCCCACGACTGTCGCCGTAACGGGCGGCGGCGGGTTGTGCACCGGGAGCTTGGTACACCCGCGGCTTGTGCTCTACGCGGCGCATTGCGGCGCGGGCAACAAGACGATTCGGTTCAGCAATCGGGCGTTTAGCGGCGGAAGGACGGTGTCAACGTCGTCATGTCGGACGAATCCTGATTATTCGGGAGAACCGAACGATCAGACAAACGATGGCGCGTATTGCGTGCTAAGCCAGGCGGTCGACTTGCCAATTACACCGATTCTTTACGGGTGTGAGAGAAGTGAGTTGACAACCGGGATCCAGGCGGCGATCGCCGGTTTCGGCGACAGCGGCGCTCAAGGCGGATCGGGGACCTTGCGCTGGGCAATGACGACGATTGAATTGGTAAACTTTAGTACCAATAAAACTGTCCATGTGGGTGGAGATAAACCGACGATTTGTCCTGGGGATTCGGGCGGTCCGGCTTTCATCAAGTTGGATGATGGCGTTTGGCATGTGTTCGGGATTACGTCCACGGGGCCGGAAGGGGATTGCGGTCAGTCTGGGAACTATACTCATTCGATTGCATCGGGTCATGTGCCTTGGATCGAAGAATCGTCCGGAATTGATATCACACCATGCCACGACAGGGATGGGTCGTGGAACCCCGGTCCCGATTGCGGCGGTTTTTTTGGGAGCGGATCACAGGAATTTGGGTCGTGGAACAATTGGTGCTCAGGAACGCCAACCAGTGGGCTTTCGAGCAACTGTGGTCCCACCTACGGTACCCCGCCGGAGGCAAACAAACCTGAGGTCTCGTGGGTTTCCCCGACTTCAGACATCTCGTTGGCGGCCGGAGATGTGATCGAATTTGAGGTAGAGGCTAGCGACGACACCTATGTCAATGAGGTTCAGCTGTTTATCGATGGCGAGCAAGTGGCGACAGAGCAAACCCCGCCCTATGGCTGGGATGAGGTGATCTTTCCCGCCGGCCAGTACGAGGTCTATGTTAACGCCGAGGACTACTGGGGGAATGTTTCCACAACGAAGACTCTGGTGATCTCGGTTACAGGCGATGGTACCACTGGCGACGGGGACGGGGACGGCGACGGCGACGGGGACGGCGATGGGGACGGCGACGGGGACGGCGACGGCGATGGCGATGGCGATGGCGATGGCGTTGGAGATAGTGGAGATGGGACGGGAGACGGCGGAGCCTTAGAGTCATCTGGGAACGAAGGAGGCTGTGCGTGTTCCTCTCAGGGCCTCCCAGGCCAGTTCCCCCTGTGGGTGGGGTTGATGGGTCTGTTCGCGTTTCGGCTCAGAGACCGGGATTCGAAGAAAATTCCAGTGTCAAGGAAACTGTAGATTCGGTGCTGGAAGTGGGTGAACTTGGCTCGGTTTCGAGATAGGGTTTGCCGCGAAGGCTTTGGAGTCGGTGCCGTTTGGTTCGGACAACGTCCAACCGAACAACGTGGCGCTCATAATTTTACAAACCAGGTGGCCGGGCCTCCGCTCACCCCATAGTTCCCCCGAATACTGGATCGTGCTTCCACGAGCTATCGAACAGCGCACGGAAAATAGGGAAAGAACATGAAAAAAGAAAATCTCAATCTCGAAATCGCTCCGTTACGCCGTCGTCTCGGAAGTTTGGCCATGTTGGCGCTGGTGATTCCCCTCTTTGCCTGTGGCGAGGACTCCGAAGCTCCTGCTGAAAATGCGTGCACGACCAACTGTGGAGACGGAGACGGAGACGGAGACGGAGACGGAGACGGAGACGGAGACGGAGACGGAGACGGAGACGGAGACGGAGACGGAGACGGAGACGGAGACGGAGACGGCTTTGTTGGAGGAGCCACCGACACAAATTCCGGGCCACCGACTTGCGATGCCTTTTTTCAAGATTGTCCGGACGACGAAAAATGTGTTGCCTACGCGAGTTCGGGCGGTACCTGGGACGCGAATAAGTGTGTGCCGGTGACTGGCGTCGGCACGAAGGGCGACTCGTGCAAGTACAATGGGTGGATCGATGCTAGCGACGATTGCGATGCAGCGAGCTTCTGCTTTAGGGTGGTCGACGTCGACGGTGAGCAGGTCGGTACCTGTACAAATTTCTGTAGTGGTGACGCTAAGAACCCCGTCTGTGACGGTGACGAGTACTGTCACATCGTCAATACTGGATCGATCAATGCCTGCCTCGGGACCTGCGACCCGATTCTTCAGCCGTGCGCCGACAATGAAGGATGCTACTGGGGGGTGAGCGACTTCAGCTGTCGGCCCACCGCGGGCGGGATCGAAGACGGCGAGAGCTGCGGTTTCCTGAACGATTGTAACCCGGGGCTGTACTGCATCGACGCGGCTACGTTGCCCTCGTGCTCCGGTACCGGGTGCTGCACCGCGTACTGCGATCTGACGGAGACCGATCCCTGTGCGGCCGGGACCCAGTGCACGTCCTTTTTCGAGGACGGTCAAGCGCCGCCAAACCTGACCCATGTGGGTCTGTGCATCGTGCCGTAGCACATCCTGTTGTCTGTTGAGGCCTCGTTCGGCGCTAGCCGCCAGACGAGGTTCGTACGAAGGGCCTGAACTGACATTCAGGCCCTTCGTACGAACTGGGGTACAGTCGCGTATGCGCGCCTGCCCATGCGAGAGTAGAGACCGATGACCGAGAGATTTCACGGTACCGATCAGTACATCGTCTCTGACGAGCTTGGGAGCGCTGTTAACGTGGCGATCGCACTGGGCCGTCCACTCTTGCTTAAGGGTGAGCCAGGCACTGGAAAAACTTTGCTAGCGGTGAACGTCGCAGCGAGCTTGGGATACGAACTACTGCGATGGCAGATCAAGTCAACCACCAAAGCGGTTGAGGGGCTCTATACCTACGACACCATTCGTCGTCTGCATGACAGCCGTTTCGGCGATGGGGATGTGAAGGAGATCGGGCAGTATATCGATCTCGGGCCTTTGGGACGCGCGTTTGATACAGACGAGCAAAAAGTCGTGTTGATCGATGAGATTGACAAGGCCGATCTGGAGTTTCCCAACGACCTGTTGCACGAACTCGACGCCATGAGCTTTACCGTTCCCGAGACAGGGAGGACGTACACCGCTAAGCATCGTCCGGTGGTGATCATTACTAGCAACAACGAGAAAGAGCTTCCCGACGCGTTTCTACGGCGCTGCGTCTTTCATTGGATCGAGTTTCCATCGCGCGAATTGATGGCCAGAATCGTCGCCGTTCATCATCCCGACGTGGAGGAGCGATTGCTCACGGGGGCCTTGGAGGCATTTTATAGGCTCCGATCCATGACGGGGCTACGTAAGCCACCAAGCACGAGCGAGCTGATTGATTGGCTCTCAGCCTTGCGTCACGGCGGCATCGCTCCGGCCAAGCTGAGCGATGCGGGGCTACCATTTCTTGGTGTTCTCCTCAAGAAAGAACAGGATCTTCGAGCGATCGAGCAAGGTCACAGCGGTGCTCGCAGCCGACATCGTTGATCGTTGATTCCGTCGACCGTGGGCTCATGAGCGAACTTTTTCTCGACTTTTTTTTTCGGCTACGGAGGGGGGGTCTACCTATTAGTTCACACGAGTGGCTCGCGTTTGTGGATTCGTTGAAGCGTGGCTTGCACCGAAACAGCTTGGATGGCTTCTATGAAGTTGCTCGCTGTGTCCTCGTAACCAGCGAGGTTCACTACGATGCATTTGATCAAGCTTTCGCTGAGGTGTTTCGTGGCGTCGCCATCGATCGCGATAAACTCTTGAAGAACCTCGATGCTTGGCTCAGCGATCCGCGACAGCTCGAGATGCTCGAACCAGCCGCGCTTGCTCAGCTTCAGTCGCTGGATATCCATGAGCTGCGAGAGCAGCTGCTCAAACGTTTAGAGGAGCAAAACGAGCGTCATTCGGGAGGCAGCAAGTGGATTGGTACCGGTGGTACTTCAGCCTTTGGACAAAGTGGAATCCATCCCACTGGGGTACGAATTGGAGGTCAAGCGGGCCGGCGGTCGGCGTTGGCAGTCGCGGACAAATGCCGGTTTCGTGGGTTTCGTCAGGATTTGGTGCTCGACACTCGTCAAATCGCCGCGGCGCTTCGTCGTCTCCGAAAATTATCAAGGCGGGGAGGTCGTGGGGAACTCGATCTTGACGCGACGGTTGTTGAGACCGCGCGGAACTGCGGCGATCTTGAGGTCGTGATGCGGCCGCCCCGAAAAAACGATGTGCGTATGCTCCTGCTGCTGGATGTTGGAGGGAGTATGGATGCTCATGCTCGATTGGTTAGCCGCCTTTTTTCTGCGGCGAATCGTGGAGGAGGCTTCCGCGAGCTACGTCATTACTATTTTCATAATTGCGTATATTCCAAATTGTACGAGGATGCGGAGTTTACTCGCCCCGTCGAACTCGAAGATGTCCTGCGACTGTCAGGATCCAGTTGGTACTTGGTGATGGTGGGCGATGCTTGGATGCACCCGGGCGAGCTCAGCATGAGCGGCTCGGCATTTTGGGAGGCATCGACAGCACCATCGGGTCTTCGCTGTCTTTCGCAATTGGCGGACACGTTCAAGCGGTCGGCCTGGCTAAACCCTGAGTCTCGGAATATTTGGGATGCTCCCAGCGTCGAGCAAATCCGAGACGTGTTTTCGATGTTTGAGTTGACCCTTGAAGGTATCGACGCGATGGTCGCGTATCTGCGCCGCGCGTCGCATCGTGCACCCTAGAGGAAGTCGTACGACATTGGCTCTCCGATGTCGTCACCGTGATTCTTGAACGACTATTTTCCACGTCGTGTCGGGAGAAATGCGTTGCGCTCGTCCTCGGTGTGCGGCTGCTTGGCGCGGACCATGGCCTCAAGCAGTGCGGGCATTTTGGCACGCTCGCAGTCCCGGTCGGTCCAGCTGACTTGGCGCGCGCCCTTCCATCCCGGAATGAATGCCCAGTTAAAGCCCTCTGCAGTAGCTCGGCTCCACAGCCCTCCCTTGACTCCTGGAATCGAGGTCGACTTGAAATTTTCGTCTTTGAGCGCGCGACTCAGTTGGCGATCATGGGCGCCCGCTGCGTCGACAACGCTGACGGCCCCCAGGGGCTGGACGCGGATCGAGATTGGTTGTTCTGTTTTTCCCGCAAAGTAGTACCCGCAGCTCCCGTAGAGGGACTCCCCAAGGTAGATCTGGAACCCGCACGCGTCGCGGGCATCTTCGAGATCGAAGCCGGTCTCACCCGGACAGCAGGATGGCTCTGGCAGTTGGGGAGAAAATAACCGGCATACGCCGTTGGTCTCGTCGGGGCGCCCGCTTCCCGGGGCGTGGTTTCCGTCCGAAGCTTGCCGCTGTTTGGGATCGAGGTCGGGAGCGTTGCCGACAGCGTAGAGGTCGGTCCCCCGTTTTTCGACGCGCGGGTCCTCTGTTCCTAAGGCTTCATTTTTAGAAACGATCTCGATGGACCCGCCTGCGGGATTGGAGACGGGGCACGCCATCAACAGGACGAGCGCCGGAAGCAGTTCGAGCGGGGCACGGAAAGTCGCCATGGCGGGCCTGGTCTAGCGCTTTCCTCAGCTTCGCACCAGCCATCCCAATCGCTTCACAGGAGATCGATGCCGGGCTATAGTACGGCGTCTAGCGAGAATCTTTCGCCGCTAGCGCACATACCGATATGGGTTCAATTGGCACGACACTCGCCCGGACGCAGCTACTTGGTGATTTTCAGGCCATCGTTGTGGGCTCGGGGCTCGCGGGCCTTGGTACCGCGGTCTTCTTGGCAAAGGCAGGATGGCGAGTGTTGGTGCTGGAACAGCACTACACGGCAGGTGGCATGTTGCACACCTTTCGCCGTGGGCGGTACGACTGGAACACCGGGTGTCACTACATCGGGCAGATGCGCACAGAGCAGCATCTTGTACGGCAGTCGTTCGACTATGTGACAGGGGGTGGTTTGGCCTGGACGCACATGGCCGACAACTACGATCGCCTGGAGTTTCCCGGGATGAATTTTGAATTTGTCCGGGGCGCGTCTTCGTTGCGGTCGGCGCTCATCGCTGCATTCCCACACGAACGCGTGGGCATCGAGAAATACATTGGGGTCCTTGAGAAAATGAGCCGCGACACCGCTCGTTTTTCGGTCGGACGACTGCTTCCTGGACGTCTCGGACTGATGTTCGACAAGACCTTCGCTCGGGGGTTTATGCGTCACGCCCGAAGCACCACTGCGGAAGCCATCCATGGGATGGTTCAAGACCCCGCGCTGCGCGCTGTCCTCGCGGGGCGATACGGAAACTATGGCCTCCCGCCGGGTCGAAGTAGCTTCGTCGCCGACGCCCTGGTTTCGGCTCACTATTTGAATGGAGGTTCATTTCCAACGTTGGGCTCCGACGCTGTGTCCGCGGCGATGGTCCGGACGATCGAAGAGTTCGGTGGGCAGGTCGTGACAAAGGCCGATGTCCAAAAAATCGTGGTTCGTGGAGGACGTGCATCCGGCGTATTGCTCAGTGATGGGAGCACGATCGAGGCCCCGGTGATTGTGAGTAGCGTCGGCGCCGAGAACACCTATGGAGGACTGCTTGAAGACGTGGCTGAGGTCGCTTCGCTGCGGACACGGGTCGAGAATATTCAGCCTTCGACAGGTCATCTTTGTCTCTATTTGGGTATCCGGGGGCAACCATCAGATTTTGGCTTGAAGACACAGAACCTGTGGTTGCTGCCTGGCTTGAACCACGACCGCCAATTTGAGGCGTTCGAAAGCGACAGCTCTGCCCCGTTTCCTGGTGTATACATCAGCGCTCCGAAGGTCGTCTCCCGCCCCCACCCCGACGGCGAGCCACGATTTACGCTCGAGGCGATTGTACCCGCGGCGTTCAAGGAATTCGAACACTGGAAGAATGCGCGCGTGGCGAAACGAGGTGAGGATTACGTGCAGCTCAAGGACGCGCTCCGAACCAGACTGTTCGACGTCGTTAAGGCGAGGATTCCTGGGCTGGACACGAAGGTTGAAACAACAGAATTTTCGACGCCGCTGTCGACGTCTTTTTACACCCGCCATGCCCGTGGCCAGATGTACGGCCTAGAGGGGTCCCCGGCTCGATATGACTCTCGCGCCATTGGTTTTCGTACACCGATACGAGGGGTCTACATGGCGGGGCAAGATGCTTTTCTCCCGGGTGTTAGCGGTGCGCTACTTTCGAGCGTATTGGTGAGTTCGTTGCTGTTGCGCAAGAATCTGACGCGCACTGTCGCAGATCGCTAGTCGCACACCTGCTTGTGTCACGCCGTAGGGTCCTGCACCTGGAGCTAGCGACGGGGAGCGAGGGCGAGCAAAATCCCGCGGACGAGCCGGGCTGCGGCGACGTTGGATCGCCCGCTCATATCGAGATTTGGCGCCAGTTCGACGATATCGGCACCTACGAGCCCCGGGCCCCGGGTGATTCCTGCAGCGAGCAGGCCGATAAGCGCCTCGACGTCCGCGAAGGGCAGCCCGTCTGGCTCTGGGGTGCCGGTGCCTGGAATCACGGCAGGATCGATGCCATCGACATCGAGGGTCAAGTAGATCGGTTGGTCGGCCGCCAGCAGCCCCTGGACGTGTTGAAGGACGGCGAACCGGTCTCGAGAAAGAAGAGCGATTCTGTCTTCGGTCTGCACATAGGCATATTCAGAGCGCAAGCCGGAGCGGATTCCCCAACTGTGGATTTTTGCTTTGGGGCCCATCGACTCAAGGGTGCGACGGATGATGCTTGCATGGTTAAGGGGCTCGCCTTGCCAATGTTCACGCAGGTCCCAGTGGGCGTCGATGTGAAGGATTTGGAGGTCGGGGTGACGGACGAGCGCACGCCGGAGAAAGGGGAGGGCTACGAGATGGTCGCCGCCGATACCGAGGAGCGAGAGCTCTCGGAACGGGCGCAGTTGCTCGCCGACCTGAGCGACAAGACTTTCGGGATCACGCTCGTCGGCATTTAGAATGACGTCTCCCAGATCGACGTAACGAAGGTCGTCGAGATCCTGGTCTTGTTTCGGGCAGTAGGTCTCGATGCTTTGCGAGGCCGCGCGCAGGCTCGCTGGACCTCGGCTCGCTCCTGCACGATAGGTTACGGCGCCGTCGTAGGGAACGCCGAGGATTCCGACGGTGGCGTTTTCGACGACGTCCGAGGCGCCGAGAAACCGAGGCTCGGCAGGCTGAATGGTGCTCACGGAATAGATCGCAGCCTAGAATCGGCCCGCAAGGGAAAATCCGCCGAATCCGGGGCCGACGTTTGGTGCGAGGTTGATGTTTGTCGCTTCGTCCTTGTTTCCATCCGCATCGCGTTTTTTTGCTCCGACGATCGTCATGATAAGCCCGGCAGTTAGGGCTGCTCCCGCGGTGGAGAAGCCAACAATGGCCATGAGATTGGCATTGTTGCCTCCGCGGTCGGCTTCGCTTAATGCGTCAGCGGCACTGAGTGGATCGTCGGCGGTCTCTTGGTGTTTCTTGCCGATCAAGAGGCCTGCGGTTCCCAGACCCGCGGCCCCCGCTCCGATCGCCATCGTAATTATGCCCCCGACCATCAGGCCACGACCGGGATGCGGCGGTTTCTCTTTTGGCGCCTCAACCGTCACAGGGGCGCTCGCCTCTGCGGCGGCGGCCTCGATTTCCGCCTCAATCTCAGCCTGGAGGCTTTCGCTCTCTGAGAGGACGGCCTCGGCACGCGAAGTGAGGGACGACGCTGCGCCCGGTTCGAGTGGCCGCCAGCGTTGGGAGTTGTCACGGGACTCAAGGCAGTAAAGCATGTCGAGTGCGACCACCGCTTGGTCTCTCGCATCATCGATACTCGGCAGGTTCCGCTCGTTTCCGGCCCACTGTAAATAGGTTTCTGCGGCTTCCACAAGCAGCTGAGGATCCTTAAGATCGACCCCGGATTCCGCCAGTCGTTCCGCGGCCTCCGTGAGGTCCCCCGAGTCTTGCAGGGCCGATGTTTTCGAGTGAACTTGATCGCGGGCCTCGGCGGCGCCCTCGGGATTGATTGCCGCCGGAACTGCGTGTGCGGGGAGCGGAGCGAGGACAAGCGCGCCACAGACCAAGGCCGTAGGAAGCATAAGAGCCTGCTTCAGACGGAGGGAATTCACACAAACCATAGGTCGTACGCTAACAGTCCCGACTGTTTGACACAAACGGTCGCCAAAATTGCGAGGGCCGCGATCGCATCCGTTTGGTACAGGACTCGAGGACTGGGTTTGCATTCGATATGCGGCCGACCGACGGTTTTCAGTGTAGGCCACGGCACTCAAGGGACGAGACCACCCCGGAGCTAGGAGTGTGTTCGTGGACTGCTCTTTGAAGTGGGCCAATTCTTGCCGCCTGTGTCGGTGGCGATTTTGCTATGGTCTTTCCAGAATGATGGGTTTCGGCATCGATCTCGGGCAGCTTGGCCTCGGCTTGTTGTTGGGTCTGTTGGGGGTGCCTCTGGCGATCGTGGGAGTCCTAATCCTCTCACGATCCCGCCTGGCGGACGATGGAACACGGCCGTGGCGGGGCCGTGAAAACGGCGGGCCTCGTGCAGGTTCGGATAGCGACGACTCTCCCCCCGACTAGGGTCCCCGAAACTTTGGGGTCTCGCGTGGGAGCGAGGTCTCGTCTGTGACGAATGCGAGATCCTTGTGCATACGACTACGAACTTGCGCGAGTTGGCTGCAAGTCTTTGCGGCATCCCAGCCCAACGCGTTGGCCATGGACCGCGCTACGGGCTCGAGGTTGCGTTCGGCATTCAGCTCGTAAAGAGGAAGTCGAAGTCGTCGGTAGATCACGTCTTCGAGGGTCATGGCGCCTTCATGACGCACAGCCCACGCGATTTCTCCGGTCACCGCATTGGAGCCGGGCGCGAGCGTGGTTTTTCCGAGGGCGAGGACCTGGGCCGCCTCCGTGCCATAGAGCTGGGCGAGACGGCGGGCCGTGTTCGGGGAGAGAGCATACTCGCGCGCAATGGTGTCGGAGAGGTTCTGAAGGTCGCCGTCAAAGTCGCCGCCGGGCAAAGGGGGCTCGTTGCGAAGCTTAGCGAGCGGTTTGCCAAGGCGCTCTGCAACGGAGGCGAGCACGCGTCGGGCCATGCCGCGATAGCCGGTGAGTTTTCCACCTGCGACCGAGAGCATTCCGGATGGGCCGACCAGCAACTCGTCTCGTCGAGACAGCTCCGAAGGGTTTCGGGTGTTGGGATCCGCGATGAGCGGTCGGAGACCGGCCCAGGCGCCGACGACATCTTCGGGCCTGACCGGATCGATGTCGAAATATCGGGCGAGGGGTTCGAGGAGATTTTCGACGTCTCTACGTCCAATCTCCGGCCAGTGTTGCGCGCCCGAGGTATGGGTCGTGTCTGTTGTGCCGAGGTAACAGACCGGTCCGCGGCGAATTGCAAAGATTCTTCGTTTGTCTGCCGCGCGCAAGACGAGAAGATTATTAACGGGGAGTTTTGCAGCCGGAAGAGCGATATGGATCCCCTTTGAGATATGGAGGAATCGTCGAGATTCGGAATGCTCAAGGCGTTGGACTTCTTCGACCCACGGCCCGGTCGCGTTAACGATGACCTTTGACTTGACCCTAAACTCGCGAGCGGAGTGTTGGCAGCGCACCAAGACGGCATCGGCGGAACCCGCGGTGGTTAGTACACGGAAGACTCGTGCATGATTCAGGACTTGGGCGCCGTGGGCCGCTGCCGAGCGAATGTTGGCGAGAACGAGCCGGGCATCGTCGGTGAGGTATTCACGGTAGGCGAGGGCATGGCGGAACCGCTTTGGGTTAAGCGCTGGTTCCATCTCCTTTAGTTTTTTTCCGCTCCACCCTCGATGGATGTCCTGGCGCTCCACAGCTCCGAGTTTTTCATAGGTGGTGACCGCGACTCGCAGACTCATCAGGGCTGCGCGACGGCGGAAGGGAATGACCATCCACCGCGAGTCCGCAAGATGAGGGGCAAGTTTTCGGATCTCTTTGCGCTCGAGGCAGGTCTTGCGAACGAGGCCGATTTCGCCCCGCTCCAAGTAGCGCAAGCCACCGTGTATCAGCTTGGACGAGCGACTTGAGGTTCCAGACGCAAAATCAGCAGCCTCGATAACGGCGACTTCCAGTCCCTGAAGTGCAGCTTCGCGAGCGATTCCAGCGCCGGTAATTCCGCCGCCGATGATTAGAAGATCGAAGTTCGCGGTCTCGAGGTTGTCGATCGTTGTCACTCGAGCGCGGGCAGAGAGCTGAGAACCGGTCATATTTGTCTTTGAGGTCGCGCGGCGTGGGGGCTAGGTGCTGCGGTTCGCTGCGAGGATTTCCGACATGTGCTGGAGCAAATAGGCGTTCTCATGCGGGAGACCGGTCGTGATGCGAAAATAGGGATCATAGGTCTCGCCGAGTGCCGGTTCAAAGATCTTGATCGATATTTTCTTGTGTCTCAGCCGACGGGCTAGATCTGAGCCGCGACGGCCGTCGGTGAACCGACACAGTAGGAAGTTTGCCTGGGAGCGAAACACTTGAATGGCACCGAAGGATGTGAGGCCGCGGGTGAGTTGATTTCGCGCCTTCTCCGTGTCAGCGCGAAGCGAGGGGAGGTGATTGGGGTCGTTCAGGGCTGCGATGGCGATGGCCTCTTGGAGGCCACCGAGTCGATAGTTGGTGATTTTTTCTTCCAACTCGCGGATGAACTCGGGCTGGGCGAGCAGATAGCCGATTCGGACACCCGCGAGCCCATAGGCAAAGGAGAATGAACGTCCGACGAGGAGGTTCTTATGTCGTGGGACCAGGTCGCTGAGATATTGGTGCTCCACCGGGTCTATGTACTGAACATAGGCCTCGTCGATCCAAAACCGAGATTGAGGAAAGTTCTTGAGCAGGCGCACGAGATCAGGCCGGTGGATCAAGAGGTTTCCGGTGGGATTGTTTGGATTGACCAGATACACCAGTCCATCGCCAGCCTCGAGCCGCGCCTCGAGGCTGGCGATGTCCAGGACAAAATCATCGGAGGCGGCAAGTGGTAACAGCTCGACGTGCATGCCCCCCTCCGCCGCTTTTTTTGGGATTTTTGAGTATGTGAATCGAGGGGTGATGATCGGGAAACCGTCACGTCGAAGCAGATGGCGCAAGATACGTCTTGGTGAGGCGAGGACTCGGCGCTTTAGAAGGTGGGGAATGGCGAGTTTTAGGATCGGTCCTGAGCCGTTGTGGACAAATACGTGCTCGAGAGCGACGCGATCGAGTCGCGCGATGGTTTCGCGCAAGGGATCGTTCGATGGGCTGGCGTAGTTACGAAAACTCGTGCGGCTTGTGAAGTTCCGCAAGATGTCGACACAGGCCTGTGGCGCATAGGTGCCGTCATTGAGGCCAAGGTTAAGCGGCAGCGTAATTTTCGGCGCATGCGTAGGATCGGGCATCACGATTTCGCGGGCGTTGCGTGCGCGAACCCGGTCGGTGAATGTAACCATTTCCTGGGGCCCACAGATACCGTGGACTCGATCGGCCCGCGAGCCCCGGTCCAGCGAGCTGAAGACTTACGCCTCCACGCCCAGGGAGGCGCGGAGCTGAATCCGTGAATCGCGCTACGCGGGACGGGGGGAGGGATCGACTCTTTCAGCCAAGGCAATTCGTCGCATTTCCCGGGGATCGTTGGCATCGACCAACTCCGCGCGAACGAGAGGAACCCGTCCGCGAATTTCGCCGCGATGGGCATCGAACGCGTGAATACCGGCAGCCGTCAACAACGCGCCGGGCACGGCGGCGAGCAGTGGAAGGCTCGTGAGCAACAGCAAGGGCAAGAGCAACATCGCCGCAATTAGGCCAAGGGAAGGCTTGAGGGGGGATCTTCGTTGTGGCTGGGTGCTCATGTTCGTGTTGTGCCTCTCGTATCGAAGGTGTGTCCGTCTTTGCGGGTGTCAACGGACTTTTCGTGCACAGTCGGTCCATGCAGATTTTCGTGAACGGGGCCGTGCGTTTAGGTTGTGTACCACGCGAAACGCGCTGGTGGCGATGAAGGTTCAGGCGCCTGTGGTCTGCCACCTGGGTCGTTCGGTCTGGCGTTCGAGCCTTTGCTCGGTGTACAGGATCGTTGATGGCCAACGGACGACGAAGGCGTAAGTTTCCAAAGCCGCGAGAAGGCGTTTGTGGTGACCTTGACCGCAAGGGGCGAGGCGTGATCGTTGAGGGCCTAGAGCGCCCGATGCATGTGGAAGGGGCGATGGCTGGCGAGCGCGTGATTTACCGCCGAAAAAAACGCCGTGGCGATTACGACGAAGGGCTGCTCGTCGAGGTCCTGGAGCCGTCGCTATTACGCGTCGAGCCCCCGTGCACTCACTACGAAATTTGTGGGGGCTGCAAACTCCAACACATGGGCGCCGAACAGCAAATTTCGCATAAGCAGGCGGTATTGCTCGATGGCTTACGGGACCTGGGTGGCGTCGAGCCTTCGCGAATACTTCCACCACTGCGCGGACCGACCACGGGCTATCGAAGGCGGGCTCGATTGGGGGTTCGGAAGGTGGACAAAAAGGGGAAGGTGCTTGTGGGATTTCGGGAGAAAGGCGGACGTTTGGTCGCCGACCTCCTTGGATGCGAGATATTGCTCCCGCCCGGAGGCGAACTGATCCCGAAGCTCTCGTTGTTGGTGGCGGCGATGTCCATCGCCAACGCGGTCCCTCAGATCGAGGTCTCTGTTGGCGACGACGCGATTGGGCTCACGCTCCGTGTCCTTGAAGACCCTTCGGAGAACGATCTGGAGCTTCTGCGGGCCTTCGCTCTCGCCGAGGGTCTGCGAATCTATCTCCAACGTGGTGGCTTGGAGACTGTGGCGCCCCTCGATGGTGAGGAGCCCTTGTTGCACTACGATATTCCAGAGTTGGATCTGAGGCTCGGATTTTTACCGACAGACTTCGTTCAGGTGAATGGTGTGATGAACCGAGCGGTGGTCTCGATGGTCATGGAACTCATGGATCTACAGAGCGATCATCGTGTGCTGGACCTTTTTTGCGGCCTCGGAAACTTCACGCTTCCTTTGGCTCGTCGATCGCACTCGGTTGTGGGAATCGAAGGGGACGACGGTCTGGTTCAACGTGGACGGGACAATGCCCGCCGCAATGAAATCGAGAATGTGCGTTTTGAAGTGGGCGACCTTTATGGAAAGATCGAGAGCGCCTCGTGGCTCGACGGCCGCTATGATCGGATCTTGATCGATCCGCCTCGAACCGGGGCGGAGGCTGTGGTTGCGCGGCTGGGAGCGCTGGGCGCCAACAAAATTGTCTATGTCGCCTGCGGACCCGACAGCCTGGCGCGGGATGCAGGTGTGCTGGTTCGGGAGTACGGATACCGGCTCGAGGCCGCGGGAATCATGGACATGTTCCCTCACACCGCACACGTCGAGTCGGTCGCTCTTTTTGTCCACTCCTAACGTCCGAGCGGGTCGATGGAAGACTTGATCTCGCAAACGGCCTGGCCTAGGTAGGGCGCGCCTTGCCGGGCGTAATCCGGCGAAATCACAGGTCCGGATCCATCTTGCCTCGTGCCAAGAGAACGACATTTGGGGGATGGTGACGGCAAGACGAAACGTGACGACATGACAATTTTCGACAACAAGATGACCCTGCCACGCGGCGTGTTTGTGCTTTCTTGTGTGGCCCTGATGTCCTTCTCCATAGGTTGCGATGATACCGAGGAAGAGAGTCTCGAAATCATTGGGGAGTACACCGATGAATGGGACAACACTCATACGATCTCGGAGAGCCAGTGGAAGGTGGTCAGTACATCGGGCACGGATGTGTTTCACATCAGGACCGTCGACGCTGCCGCGATGTGGCTTGTCGCCTAAAATGACGCCGAAAATGCCTACAACCCTGAACTCTGGAGTCGATTCGATTGGACGTGGTCCGACGGCATTTTGTATTATTGCCAGGGAAGTTTTGATGAGAGCAGCGCCGTAGGCGCGCAGGATGCCCTCGCCTCAGATCCGACCGACGTGGGCGAAGAATGTGGGACGGATGGGTTTCCCTGGATGCGTCTGAGCGATTTGCCTGATCGCTAACGGAAATAGGAGAGCGAGCTCAGCGGCCTCGTTCGCGGATCGCCCGGTGCATTTCGAGCTTTTGCTCGCGTTCTTTGATGCTCGCGCGTTTGTCGTGCAATTTTTTCCCACGAGCGAGGGCGATCCGAAGCTTGATCACGCGGTTTCTCAGGTAGACGGCGAGTGGGACGATCGTCAGACCGTTGCGCTTGACGCCATCGGCAAGCCGTTCGAGCTCACGGGCGTGAAGAAGCAGCTTGCGCGACCGATGCGGCAGGTGATTGCGGGCATGGGCCTGCGTAAACTCCGACACATGGGCCTGTAGCAGAAACAATTCGTTGCCCGTAAACTGGCAGAAGGCTTCTTTGAGGCTGATCTTTCCTTCGCGAATCGATTTCACCTCGCTGCCATGCAAAACGATGCCCGCTTCGAGCTCCTCAAGAAGTTCGTAGTTGAAGTTGGCCTTCCGGTTGTCTTCGAAGACCTCATCTCCGAGCTTCACCTTTTTCTTTTTGCGGGCCACGGGTTCTCGTGCACAGGGGCGACGGGAGCTATAGCCTAATTGAAGCCTTCAGGCACCCGCCGCGCTGCCGGTGCGCGTCATGGGCGCCGAACGTTGTGGGGTGGTTGCCAAGGCGGGAGGAGGCCTTAGTGTGGCAGTCATGCGTCAGCACCAAAACCCCACAGCTGAGTCCCGATGGGTCTGGAGCGTCGGCAAGATCGCTGGGATACCTACAGGTGTTCATGCAAGCTTCGTCCTTCTACTGGGGTGGATCGCGTACAGGGCAGTGTCGAGCGGCGGGTCGCTGTGGGTGGTCGTCGCGAGCCTGGCGTTTACACTCGCCGTCTTCGCTTCTGTGTTGATGCATGAATTTGGCCATGCTCTTGTGGCGAGGCATTTTGGTATCGCTACAGACAGCATCATGCTGTATCCGCTTGGCGGGGTGGCGCGGCTGCTCGGGACCCCCTCAACGTCACGCGCCGAGCTGTGGATCGCGGTCGCAGGGCCGGCGGTCAACGTCTTGTTGGCCGGGGTCAGCTTCGGCTTCTATTGGGCTTGGATTGGAGCCGCGGGCATTCCGTGGCTTTCGAATTTTGCAGGAGCCTTCATTTACGCAAACATCGCGCTAGCGGTGTTCAACATGTTGCCGGCCTTCCCGATGGACGGAGGTCGTGTGCTGCGAGCCGTGCTCCGACGGAGGCGCGGGCTGCTGCCTGCGACCGAAATCGCGGTCGTGGTCGGAAAAGCATTCGCCGTATTTTTTGCACTGATCGGCCTGTTCTCAAATCCGATGTTGGTGTTCATCGCCCCTTTCGTGTGGATCGCGGGAAATCGAGAGCTCACCCAGGTTCGATGGCATTATGCCCAGGCCACGGGGCGTAGGAAAGACGTATCACGCATGCCGCGCCCCGACTCTCGGTCAGGTCCCCAATTACGCAGGCCTTGAGTCGTCATGGAGGCGCGACCCCCGACGACGAAGAACCTCAGGTGGGTGCGAAGTGCGCCGAGGGGGGGGAGGGCCTCCCCCCCCCTCGGCGCATGAGATCTCCGACAAAAGGTGACGCTGGGGAGATGGAGTTTCGTCTGGCACCGCGGTGGGGTTTCAGGGCCGTTGACACCGGCGTGTGTCGGCGTAGTTTCGGCACCTCATGAGCAGCGCCGAGGCCAATGGACACCTTGTAATCGACCCAGGAACGACGCACTGCCGGGTCGTGCGCGTTGAGGCAGGTGTCGCACAAAATATTGAGCTTCATCCTGCGGCGACCCTCCCGAGTTCCGTCGCCTGGATGGATGACGATCGATTGGTGGTGGGGGATGAGGCTCGGCGGCTCGCGCTTACACATCCGGAGCGCGTTGAGCATCGTTTTTTTTCCTGGTGTGGCCGCGGGTTTGATTCCTTGGTCACGGAGGATGAGAGCGCTTCAAACCGTCGGCGCGGTGACGGGGGAGACATTGAGATCGAATTGGGGGGAACGAGTGTGCCGAGTGTGCTCGCGGTCAGTCGAATACTTACCGTGTTGCGGCGGGGGGTCGGTGAAGAACTCGCGCGTTCGCCTCGTGCTCAAGTTGATGACGATGATTCAGAGCCTCAGGCATCCATGCCTCCCTTTGCTCCTCCGGCACTGCACGTGATGATTCGGCCACACTGGGACCACAACCGTCGCTTTGGCTTGGCTTCGGCTCTGAAGATCGCCGGACTTGAGCGCGCGGTCATGGTCCACAGCACGACGGCCTTGGCCTTGGCCTATAGGGCGCTTCGGAGCGGCCATGAGGACGAATTGTTGCTCGTGTGTGACTTTGGCGGAGGCGCCTGCGACGTCGCGGTGATCGAGGTGCGGATGAAGGGGGTTGAGATTTTGGCGACTGTGGGCACAGACGAATTCGGTGGAGACTCGATCGACGCGTGCCTGGTCGACTGGATGATCGGCGAATTTTCGAGCGAAAACGATATCGATCTGAGCGGAGATGCATCCGCTGTGGAGAGAATGCGGGACGCCGCCCGCAAGGCAAAACACAGGCTCACCGATGCGGAATGCTGCGAGATTCACCTGCCGCATCTGTGGGCGGACGCGAGCGGGTCAAAACATTTACATCGGACCCTTAGACGCCGGGACTTCGAACAAATGTTTTCGGGTCAGGTTGATCGTTGTGCAGATCTCGTCCGCCAGGTCCTTCGTCGGGCACGGCGTGAGGTCAAAGACATCTCAGAGATCGTGATGGCGGGTGGATGTTCGCGTGTCCCGGTGATTCAAGACAGGCTTGAGGCCCTGTTTTCGAGGGTGCCTTACCTCGAATTTGAAGATGCCTGGCAGGTCGCGCGGGGGGGACTCTTGATGCCTCTTCCTGGGCAGGTGACCCCTGAAATTGTCGAGCAGAGCGCCTATGGGATGTGGATGATCGAGGCGGGGTGTGAACCTCGCCAGATCGTTCGAGCGGATGCCGAGCTTCCTGCTCGGGTCGCAGACAATTCGGAGGGCGATGATGCCCGAGTTGTGGAGTTTCACGAGGGGGATGAGCAAGGTGGTGTGCTTCTCGGGTCTTTGGTCTTTGAACCCGGGACAACACGATGGGGAGTGACCCTGTCGGAAGAAAACCGGCTACGATTCACGATTAATGGCGTGGAGGTGGAGCTCGATGGTGCGCTTGGCCCTGGCGCGAGCGAGCGGGCGACGATGCTTGAAGTTGCGCGTGGTGAAGAAGAACTGGCCCACGTGGCCATGGTAAGCCTTGAGCGCATCACATCGTTGCGAGAGGTCCTGGCGGTCGTAGACCGCCAACTCCCATCGCTTCGCGATCGTTTGGATCCCCTTGTGGTGACCGCTATTGGGGCGTGGCAGCGCGAGAGCGAGTCGGCGATCGATCGGGGGGACGACGAGGCCGTCGGCCACGGACTCGAGTCTTGGACTCAACTTCTTGATGGAATACCCACAAAAGAGCGAGCCATTCTCGAGGGGAGTGCAACGGTGCCGGATCCAAAAACTCCCACGACCCAATCAAAGGAACAGACATCCGTCGAGCCCGATACAGAGGAAGAGGAACAAGGGCAGCCGGAGGCCTAGTCCTTCCAGTGGGCGTGCCAGTTTTTCTCAAGGCATTGTCGGTGCTGAGGCGCGGCGATTGCGGTCAGCGCATGGGCGCGCTCATCGAGGGTTTTTCCGTAGAGATCCGCGACTCCGTGCTCGGTGACGACGTAGTGCACGTGCGCGCGGGTCGTTACGACACCGGCTCCGGGTTGGAGCTGTGACACGATGCGACTCGCTCCAGAGTGTGTGGTGCTGGGTAGCGCAATGATCGGCTTGCCACCGGGGGACAATGAGGCACCGCGCATGAAGTCCATCTGGCCGCCCACTCCTGAGATGATGTTGGGACCGATGGAATCGGCGCAGACCTGACCGGTGAGGTCGACCTCGACCGCGGAATTGATGGCGGAAACCTTGGGGTTGCGGGCAATGACGTTGGGGTGATTGACGTAGCCAATATCGAGGAGAACGGTCGCGGGATTGTCGTCGATGTAGTCGTAGACTTCTCGGGTCCCCATGACAAAACCGGCGACGGTCTTGCCGATGTGAACGGCCTTGCGGGAGTTGTCGATGGCGCCGGATCTGAGAAGCGGGAGCAGTCCGTCGGACCACATTTCGGAGTGCACGCCAAGATATCGATGGGAGGACAGGGCTTCGAGGACAGCATCTGGGATGGCGCCGATGCCGACTTGGAGCGTTGCCCCGTCCTCAATGAGCGATGCGACATGGGCCCCGATGGCGCGCTCGACCGGCCCGAGGCTGCGAGGTCTAACGGTGGGGAGCGGGGTCGCATGCTCAACCGCGATATCGATGGCGTCGGTGTGAACAAAACCGTCGCCATGAACTCGGGGGATGTAGGGGTTGATTTGGGCGATGACTGTCGTCGCGGCGTCCATCGCTGCGCGCGCGATATCGACGCTGGGACCGAGGGAGCAGTGGCCGCTGGAGTCGGGGGGCGAGACCTGGATCAGAGCGATGTCGATCTTTCGTCGACCCGAGCGCAGGAGCTGGGGAATCTCCGAGAGAAAACACGGAAGGTAGTCCACGCCTTCACGGAGGCGTCCGCGCAAGTTTGCCCCAACAAATAGGTTTGTGACTCTAAATCGATCTGCGAATTTAGGATCGGCGTATCGGGCCGGCCCTTCCGTGTGCAGATGCAGCAGCTCAACCGAGCGCAGCTCCGACGACTGCTCAACCAGGGCGTCGATGAGGGTGTTGGGCGTCGCGGCCCCTCCATGAATAAATACGCGGTGTCCCGATCGAATACGAGAAACCGCTTCCGTGGCGGAAGTGATCTTCATGGTCAGTCTTCGCTTCTTTTAGACCTCATCGACCTCCGAAGTCCAGGGCCCTTTCGAAGCGCCAATGCGGGCTCGAAAGGGTTCTGGACTTCCTTGTCGGGAGTTCAGATGCCTGGTTCTGTGGCCTGGTGCCCTGCTCGATAGGTCGTGTAGACGTACACGGGAATCTCGAGCTCTTCGAGCCTTGAGCGAAGAATGGGACGAACGTCGTCCCATTCAAGACCCCCAACTCCGGTCGCCAGTCGAGGGAGTGCCAGGGACGTAAATCGCTCTTTCTTCACCATCTTGAACAACGAGCGAAGCGTGTGATTGACGAGAGTGAGGGTCGCCGGGCCCGGGTGACCACCATGACCGTAGCCGCCGGATTGGGTCAAAAGGCAGACGACTCGGACTCCATCGGGCCCCCCCCACATCCAGGACTCTCCAGGTTGTGGGTGCTGCTGTTTGCACCAGTGATGAAAATCTTTGTGCATGTTTGGAAACCGCTCGTGCAGCGCCCGTGCGAGGCCCGTGGACATAGGATCCATGGGGGCCACGCCATGGGCGATAACCTGAGCTTTCGAAAATAAGATGTCGCCTTCTACCTCATGAATCATTGGTGTCTCTCCTCGGCCAGGATAGAGATGAATTCGGTCGAGTCTCGCGAAAGAATAGAGAGTCGGGGGAATAGGAGGTGCAGAACATGCAGGTTTTGGGTCGACCTCGATTGCATCGCCGGTGAATCTCCACCTGACCGGGTCTTCACTGTTTGCAAAAATGCGGTTCGGTCGGCAAAATGACGACATGGGGTTTGTCGTGTTTTTGGAGGGTCGAAGCATGCCGTATCAGTCGGTGATGACTCGGGAGCCGGTGCCGGCTGCGTTGGCACCGAGCGGAGCTGTATCGCCCATTCGTGGAAACGATGAGCCGACAAGAAGGCCGATTTTGGGCCGCTCAAAACGCGGAACACCTCGGGACTACGGGCGCCGTGACACGATGCCCATGCAACACCAACGGGCGCTCACCGTCGGTCAAATCATGTGTCATCCGGTGGTCAGCGCTCGTCCGGACATGACGATTGCGCAAACACGAGATCTGTTTCGTGAGCGGCGTTTTCGGCACCTGCCCGTCGTCACAATCTCTGGAGCAATTGGGGGAATCGTCTCCGATCGGGACGTGCTTGGCGTGTCCGCAGAGCGCGACAGCGATTGGGTGGTGCAGGTCATGAGCAAGCGTGTGGTGACGGCGATGGTCGATACGTCGTTGCGCGATGTGGCGAAGACGATGACGGAGGAGCGGATCGGCGGCCTTCCGGTCGTCGACACCGAACACCGTTTGGTCGGCATCGTCACCCGTTCGGATTTGCTTCGCTGTATCGTTAACGAGGCTCCGATCGATCTGTGGATCTAGGTCGGGCCTACAATTGGATGCTCGATCTCGAGGGTACGTAGAAGAGTGAGGCCGGCGACACGAAGGGCACCCACACTATGTAGGGCGCGCATGCAGGCATCGAGAGTTGCACCGGTCGTGGTGACGTCGTCGACAAGAAGGAGACGTGCTCCACGCACATGGTTCTTTACCTTCTCTGGCACTCGAAAGGCTTGCGCGACGTTGATGTCACGCCGTCGAGCCGGCAGTCCGTGCTGCGCTGCGGTGTTTCGATGGCGACGCAGGAGCCCAGGTCGAAGTCGGGTCTTTCCGATCTTTGCTGAGGACCGAGCATGTCTGAGCATCCAGCGCGCCAGCAGGAGCGACTGATTGTAGCCACGGGAGCATAGTCTCCAGGGGTGAAGTGGGACGGGAATGATGGCATTCCATCGGGTATTGTGCAGGAGCGAGGAGCGGCTCAAGAGGCAACCGAGGGGCCCCGCGAGTGCGGTCATCCCCGAAAATTTGAGTCCACGGGTGGCACGAACCAAGGGTCCCTGGTAGGCAAAAAGTGACTCGACCATTCCGAACTCCCGCGATTGTTGTTGTTGCTCAGGTGCGAGTGGAAGGTGTCCGATGTCGCACATTGAGCAGATTGGTTCTTGGCTGTTCAGTCGATGCTCGCGCGCCAAAATTCGTCCACAACCGACACAGACAGGAGGAAAAAATAGATCCAACACGTTCATGGGTCGGCCTTAGAGCCCCCATGTTTCAACGATTGTGTGGGGGGAGGGACCGAAATGAGAGAGTATTGCGCATGCGTGATTTTCACGTCGGGGGGTGGAGTTCATTCTGCTATGGTGCGCACGGGCCGACGCCCCCGGGATCGCTGTGAAAGAATCATCTGCCCCATCCGCCACTCCACGGAGCCTCTTTGGGCATCCGCTTGGACTTTTCTCGCTTTTTTTTACTGAGATGTTCGAGCGGCTGGCGTTTTACACCATGCTCAACGTGCTCTTCCTGTACGCGACAGACGCGGAGAGCGGTGGCTTGGGCCTCACGACAACGGATGGCAGCGCAGTTGTTGGCGCATATTTGGCATTTGTTTACCTCACGCCTTTTCCTGGGGGAATCATCGCCGACCGTTTCATTGGCTACCGAAAAGCGGTCCTTATCGGAGGTTTCACGATGGCGATTGGGTTGTTCTCGATGAGCACCCCGGGATCGAATTTCTTTATTGTGGGCCTGATCTTGTTGTGCGTCGGGAACGGTTTTCTCAAGCCCAATATCTCGGTGATGGTCGGGCATTTGTACAAGGCCGGTGACGCGAAGCGGGACGCGGGGTTCAATATTTTTTACATGGGCATCAACATCGGTGCTTTTGTCGCTTCGTACCTCTCGTCGTACATGCGCGGGAATCATGGCTGGCTCTGGACCTTCCGCGCTGCGGGGATAGGCCTGATCGTCGGGATGGTCGTCCTCTTGGTCAGTTGGAAGCTCTTGGCGGAGGCCGATCGCCGTCCAGAGCGAGATCCCGATGACGTCAGCGTGGCGACCATCGTTCTCAAGATCTTCTTGCCCGCCGGGGTGGCTGGCACCGTGGGATACGTCGCCGCGTCATTTTTCCCAGATCTTCCAGTCAGCCCGACGGATGTTGGATTCCTTTGCGCGATGATCCCGGTGGTGTTGTTTTTTGTCCGTCTGGCGACAGGCGCAAAACCCTCGGAGCGTTCGGGGCTTCTGGCTTTGCTCCCGATCTATGTCGCCGGTGGTACATTTTTCATGATCCTGCATCTTAACAGCACGGCCATGACCCAGTGGGCCCAGGACTCGACCGCGCGGACGGAACAAATGTGGCCGTTTTCTGAATTCGAGCAGGATGCCTACCCAAGCTACTACGGCAATGCCGCAGAAGATGTGCCACGTCCGAATCGGGCGACCCTTTTGCCCGTGGAGTCAGCGGCAGTTGCGCGAGAGTTCGGACAGCGTATGGTGCCACAGGACGTGCTTCGCGCGCTCGAAGAGGCCCACGGGGATGTCCGTGTGGTGTCCTTCGAGAGCGACGCGAAACCAAGTGGTAGCGATGCCGCGCTGTTGGCTGTCGCTTCGAAGGTTTACGAGAAGGGTGTTGTCTCCGTAAAAGAGGGAAAGGGGAGCCACGGTGAATCTGTGGTCACCGTTTCCGTGCCCGATGACGCGCGGCCCACCGGGTTGGTGACCCTTGTTCGCGAAACCGATGGGATCACCCACCCCGTGCACGTTGTGAGTCAGGTTCAGTACGACGCGATTTATGGTGGCTACGAGGAGCGATTCGGACATCCACCCACGGAACTCAAGCCAGGCGAGTGGGTGCGGGTCGCCGGGGCTGAGCTCTATCAGTCGTTCAACGCCTTATTTGTGGTTCTTTTTACACCCATCCTTGTCTTTATTTTCGGTTGGCTGGTGGCGCGTAAACGCGGAATCACCACCGCGCGAAAGATCTTTCTTGGTCTAAGTCTCACCACGGTGTCGCTGTTGCTAATGGCCGTGGCTGGCTTGGCCTCCGAAGGAGGCTTGATCAAGGTGTCCTCGCTCTATTTGGTTGGATTCTACGGAATCATTACGATCGGGGAGCTGTGTCTGTCCCCGATCGGTTTGTCGCTTGTTACGAAACTCACCCCAAAGCGCTTGGTGGGTCTGACGATGGGGGGATGGTTCTTGGCCACCGCGATCGGCAACAAGTTCTCCGGATTTTTTGGTGGCATACAAGGCTCCATGGATCCGGTGTCCTTCTTCTTGTTGTTGGCGGGATTGGCCGCAACATCGGCGTTGTTTATCCGATTGTTGCTGCCGCGCTTGGACGCCGCCATCAAGGAATGCGGCGGTTAGCTGGCGGTCTCATCGGTGATCGCGGTCGAGGCCCGAGGAGACCACGGGATGTTCGTTCGCGGTCTTCCATGGGATCTCTGGCCACCATCGTGTGAGGGGACTCAGGGTTGCGGGCTCGATGCTTTGTCCGGGCATGGGGACCGCGACCGATAGTTGGAGACGCGCGGCCTCGGCGAGAATTCGCTCGACCGGTTCAGTCCATGCATGCAGAGCCAGGTCAAAGGTTGCCCAGTGAATCGGCATGAACAGGCTTCCACGTACGTCCTGAAAGGCTTGAAGGGCCTGCTCGGGTCCGAGGTGGACATCCGCCCACGCCTTGTTGTAGGCGCCAGACTCGATTAGCGCCACATCGAAGGGTCCAAGGCGGTCGCCGATGGTCTTGAAGTCCGGTGACATCGCGGTATCACCGCTGAAATAGACACGGTGTTCTGGCCCGATCAGTGACCAGCTTGCCCACAATGTCGCGTTGGTATCGACGATGCGGCGTCCCGAAAAATGCCGCGAGGGGGTGGCGATCAGTTGGAGGGCGCCCACATCATGGGCCTGCCACCAATCCAACTCGACGATCTTCTCGGCCGCGACTCCCCAGGACTCAAGGTGTGCACCGACTCCCAAGGGAACCAAGAACAAGGGCACCCGGTCGGCGAGGTCACGGATCGTCGGCGCGTCGAGATGATCGTAGTGGTCATGGGAGATGACGACTGCATCGAGGGGGGGAAGATCCGAGAGTGCGAGAGCCGGTGCGTGAAAACGCTCGGGACCGATGAAGCTCCACGGGGACGCACGAGGTCCCCACACGGGGTCTGTGAGCACCCGCGAACCATCGATCTCGATGAGTACCGAGGAATGGCCGAGCCATGTGATCCGCAGGTCGCTGGCGGGCGGTCGAGCCAAGACTGCTGCGGTCCCGTCGAAGATCGGCGGCGGCGTGCTGGGCCGCGTATTTGTGCCCCCCTTGATCCAATCCAGAGCAAGCTGCGAGATCGGTGTCTTGTGGGTCGACAATTGGTTGTTGAACTGTCCCGTGTCGAGGTCGTAGCGGGACGACTGCTGCATGGTGGCCAGCCGCTGCCCCTCCGCGTGCCCGCCGAGGTTGGACCAACCCGTGGCGGCGAGCATTCCTACGATGAGTCCCGGAAGGCCGGCAGCGATCAGCACCCCACGTCTCCGCCGAGTATTTGTGGCATGCGGAACAGCGGGTCGGTCGCGGTGGGCTTGCGGCAGCACGTTCGAGAGCTATCACGGTAGGCGAGAGATCTGACACGATCTCTCGCCTACCGGAGAGGAAGCCGGGGCAATCGTGATGGATCGAGCGGCAATTGCATTGAGTTGGCGCGTTTAGGGGTTGTTGGGACCTCGCTCTCGAAATCATCGATATTTTGACTTTTCGGGTGGCAGCTTCGGCGATTCCACTGCACACCCAATTAGGAGGTGAATTTGATGAGCCACGCTGCCCCGGCATTTTCTACGGATGAGGTGATGATCGTTGGAAGTTTTCGGGTGACACCGGAAGATCTCACAGGTTTCCATCGTGCACGCAGCCATGACGATCGAGTCGAGCTGAACGCGCGAATTGGCAACGGACTGTACGAGACGCATCAAGGGTGCTCGACCGCGGTTCCACAGGCTTTGCTTGTGCAGCAGGCGATCGCGGAGCTTGGTCGTTGCGGTCGCCTTCGCGGTGCCAAAATTGGTGTGCAAGCGGGATGCAAGACGAGGGTTCTCGGAGAAGCCGTCGCCGGAGAGGTTCTCGGTTGCGTGGCGACGGTCCGCTTTCACAGCATTGGCGCAAATGGCGACGAATGTGTAATTTCCCTGCTGGTTGAAGTGCGCCGACCTCGCGGAGGAACCCTGCTTCGATTTGAGGTCGTGGCTGAGTTTCCAGAAAAGCTATCAGGCGCGCGCCGGACTCGATTTGCTACGCGGTCGGCGTCCGCGATGCGAATGCACGCAGCCTGAGGGGGATTTTCACCTGGTATCTTCGCCGCGGGATCTAGCCGTGATGATAGGGATGCCCGGCCAAGATAGTACCCGCGCGATAGAGCTGCTCGACCACGAGGAGTTGGGCGATTCTGTGGGGGAGGGTCAGTCGCGAGAGGCCGAGAACACGGGTCGCGGCCTGGCGGTCGGTATCCGTAAAGCCGTGAGCGTCGCCCACAAGAAAATCGATCTGCCGTATGCCGCGATCGCGCCAGTCGCGGATCCACCCTGCGAGCTCACGGCTGTTTGGTTGCTCTCCGCGTTCATCGACGACAACACGTTGCGCATCGGCTTTGTCACGCAGGGCCGCCATCGAGCGCAGAGCCAGGTACTCGAGGGGCAAAAACGGCTGGGAGCGGCGGATATAGCCGTTTAGTTGGGATTCAAAGCCGACATCTTTGAGTTTGCCGACCACGAGAATTCGAATTTTCATCCAACAGGCCTTTCGCCTCGAAGTCCGGGCCGTGGACCTGTCGGCGGTAGGAGGTGCTGTGCGGCGGTCGTTGCCGCGGCTGAAAAACTAGTCCTCGTCGAAGAGCGATTCTTCGGTATCGGGAAGATCCGCGGGTTCTTTTGCGGAGGTACCCGTGTCTTGGTCGCTCTCGTCTGCGGGGGATGTCGGCGAGCTGACGCTCTCGGTTTCGCCGTCATCTTCGTCGTCAAATTCATCCTCGTCGCCAAATTCGTCTTCAAAGCCGCCGAAATTCATGTCGCCGCGGAATGACGGCATCGGCTCGGGTGTATCGAGCGCGACGAGGTCGGCACCATCGGTAAATTCGGCCGGGAGATCGAGCTCGACGCGAGGAGCGTCATTCCACATGCTCTCGAGGTCGTAGTAGCCTCGAACGGGATGGAGAAAAATGTGGACGAGGAAATCGTCGTAGTCGATTAACGTCCACAGATATTCGTTCGCCCCGTCGGTTGCGAGAGGTTCGCGGCCGGTCTTCCCCAACGCATCGAGAACGCCCCCCGCGATACCTCGCACGTTTCGCTCGGATCGCCCCGAGAGGATCAGCACCCAATCGGTGTAACCTGACTTTTCGGTCATGCGGAGGACCACAGGGACCCGGCCACCCTTTTCAAGCGCCGCCTCAAGGGCAAGGTCGAGTGCCTTGGGCAGATCTTTGCGCGTCCAATTTCGCTCCTCCGTCACGGCTCGCTTGTAGCCGTATGCCCCTGTGACAGCAACCCCAGGGCATTAACCTTCGTTGGCGTTCACGGCGCTAGCGACCGCGGAGGCCCTCAAGTAGCTTTTTCGCCTCAAGCTCCGGCCGGATGCGTTCGGGGAGCGGAGCCGCCACCGCCGGTGGGAGGAGAACCGGCGGTGGCGCGTCATCGTCGTAGAACCGCAGGCTACCATTCAGACGAGCGAATCCGTCCACGGTATTTCCTTCGTCATCGCGGGTGGTGAAGCGGGTATCGAGGGTCGCTCGGAGCCAAATGCCCGTTGCGCTGTCGACCGTCACCGAGCCCGAGATCGCGCCGATGACGATCCTACGGCGCCAGGTTTGCGGGTCGTTGGCGATGACGAGGGGGTGACTGAGTAACTTGTCGTCGGGATCCCCCGCCAAAGAGAGGGTAAAGCGCAGCGCCGGTCGCCCCTCCACTTTCAGGTCCTCAGCACGGGAAAGCGCCAGTCGCGGGGCCATAAGACTGACCAGGTCTCCAACGGCATGCTGGGCATCGTCGAGCCATAATTTGTGCACGTCGCCGTCAAGGTCTCGAGCGAACCAGCCTCGGTGTGCGAGGTGAGAATAGACGCGATCTCCAATTAGAATAATCTCGCGTCCCGCGTGCTTGTCGTTGTGCTGTTCGAGGCGAAATTGAGGGGGGTGTTCAGGCGCAGAGACCCATTCGAGGACCATTGAATCCTCGACGCGGATACGAGCCGGGACTCCTTTGCCAACCTGTGGGCGGGGGCGCGTTGCGTCGTCGCCTGCTGTGGTTCGGCCGAAGCCGAAGGTCGCTTGGTATTCCAAACGGTGGGGGCCAATGGCGGCGGTCGCAGAGTGGGGTTGGGCCAGAAGTTCCAACAGCTCCAGGACGGTCGAAGCTGGAGAGACGTTGTGTTTCGACGGATGGCCAGGTTCTGGGTCCGCCTGGGCGAGTATCGAGCCAACTCGACGGTGTGGTGCCGTGTTTTGCGCCGTGTCGCCACACGCGCACAGGAGCGTCAATACGGCATGGACCACAAGTTCTCTTCGGCGGCCGAACAGTGAGCGGCATGAGCGCACAGGCTGGATGATACCCGCTCCCGTGGCAGACGCGAATCGAGCGTTTTGCGCCCATGTGATTGTGGGCGCCGCGGGTCTGAGAGCCGCTCGCTAGCCACGGCTACGGACTTGCACACCATGCTCTTCGTGTTCGGTGGCGGTCCGCCGTAGACTCGCGGCGGTGCTCGGAACCGATTTTTCACAGACCCTCCCCGTGGTCGTCGACCCGACCATGCTCGCGCTCCTGCTGTCGCCGTGGTCACAAATCGCGGCCTTCGTTTGGGGGACGCTCTGGGGCTCCTTCGCCAACGTCGTGATCTATCGGCTTCCTCGGGGCCGAAGCGTCGTTCGTCCAGGTTCGTGTTGCGGAGCCTGTGGATCGACGATCGCCTGGTACGATAATATTCCGATCGTCTCTTATCTCGTGCTGATGGGTCGCTGTCGGAAGTGTGAGGCTAAGGTGACGGTCCGCTATTTGGTGGTCGAATCCATCGCCGGGATCTTGAGTTTCGCGCTCTATATGATGTGCGTGATCACCCCCTTGTTGTCGGGAGGCGGGATCGATGGACTCCTTGTATGGCAGCTGATGTTTGTGTTCTGTCTCGGGCTGGTGATTGTGACCTACACCGACCTGGACGTTTGGATCATCCCGAACGAGGTCGTCTTGCCCTTAGGATCGATAGGGCTGGTCGTCGCCTATTTTTCCCCCGATCTGTTGGGGGTCTCCCTTCCGGACGCGGCGATTGCAGCATTTTCTGGCTATGCGCTGATCTACGTCATGCGTCTCGTCTATTTTCGACTGCGCGGGGTTGAGGGGCTAGGCCTGGGCGACGGCAAGCTACTGTTCATGATTGGAGCGTTTCAGGGGATGGGGGGCCTAACCTGGGCGCTCAGTGCAGGTGCAATTCAGGGCTTGCTCGTTTCGGTGCCGCTGCTCATGTCAGGACGGAATATCGCCAATCGTGAGCTGCGTGACGTTCATGGCGACGACCCCGATCTTGGAGAGCATGATCCAGACGGTGGGCTGGGAAAGGCTGCGGTTCCCTTTGGTCCATTTTTGGCCTTGGCGGCGCTCGAGTTTACGCTCGTGCCAAAGACCATCGAGGCCCTGATGTATTGGGTCTGGTTGTCCGCTTTGAATATTTCTGATTGGACCTATGCGCTGATCGGCCTGCGATGAGGTACGCTCCGGCCGATGGCAGCGAAAATCACAACGCTTAGGGGACTCCGGACGAAGGCCGGCGGTCACCTCGACAAGGCGTGGATCGGCGGTGGCTCTCTTGCGGTCATCTTGTTGGCTCTAGTCTCTTTCACGTCGATCGAACCCGGAGAAGTCGCGGTTCGAATCAACAACATGACTGGTCAGCAAGAGGCGATTGTTCAGCCCGGCTGGGTCTTGAGACTGCCCTTTGGCATGCACACGGTGCACAAAGTCGACGCGAGTCCACAGACGTTTACGATGGCAGGGTCGACAAACGACGACGACGTCAACGTTCGTCGCCTGACCGTTCGCGCTAGCGACGGCTCGAACTTTCACTTTGAGGATACGACGATGATCTTTCAGATCAACGTCGATGAAGTGGTGTCCGCGATGCGCGATGCGGGGCCGGGCTACGGCTACCGGCGCTGGATAAAACCCTACGCAAGAACGTTGTTGCGCGATGAATTCGGTAAGGAGTCGACGATCACTGTGTCGAATCCCGCGACTTACGATGCGGCGGCGGATCGCTCCCAGAAACGATTGAATGACCAATTCAATGTCCATGGAGTGACCGTGACGCAAATTGTGACCCCACGGCCGAAATTCAACGAGGCCTACGAAAAGCTTATCGAACAACGAAACAGTTTAGGCAACGAACTGCGGGTCATCGAATCAAATTTGGCTCGTGCCGAGACCGACCGCGGACGAACGCTCGCGGAGGTCGATCGAGATCAGAACAAGGTGATTCAGGAGCGTCGTGCCGCTCTTGAACGGGGGCTGGCGACAGCCGTCGCGGATCAGGCAAATGCAGTGCGTGAGGCCGATACGTACAAAATTGAAAAGATCGGAGAAGGGCGGGCGCGGTTGAGTTCTGCGACCCGCGAGGCCGTTGAGTTGCAGGGTCAATTGGATGCCGAGTATGTAGCGAAACGTGCCGAAATTCAGGCCTTTCGAACACAGCCCGTCGAGCGGGTTATGGAGCGCTTGGGCGAGCGTCTAAAAGGCGTGACCATAGCGATTCAACCCTTTGCAGACGATGCGACACCGTCGCGTATTCGCTTGGATAAATAGGAAGAAAACATGGCAAAAATTGGTAAAATCATCGTTTTCTTCGTGGCTGTATTCGTCCTTCTGCGGGGTATATCAACCTATACCGTGCAAGTGGGGAATGTTGGTGTTCGGGTGTCGAATTTTAGCGGCGTCGATACTGCTGACCTGAAGCCTGGTTGGCGAATGGAGATTCCGGGCGTGCACAAAATCTGGGAGATGCCTGGACATTATCAATATCTAAACTTCACGGGTGAGGAGGCCCTTGAGATCCGCACTAAAGACAACAACATCGTGAAGCTTGACATCTCGGTGCCGTATCGAATCGTTCCGGGCGATGCGCATCTCGTGGTGTCCGCCGGCAACCACCTGCCGGATGGCGGCGGGGGATTTCGCTATCAGAGACTGATGCGCGAGACCACGATCAGCGTGCTGCGGGCGAAGCTCGCCGACCTAAAAAGCAGCGACTTTTACGACACGAATCGACGTATGGAAGTTGCCGAAGATGCGACCGTTACACTGACCGCCGAGTTGGGACCGCTTCATCTAGAGGCCGAAAATGTGTTGCTCCGCGCCTCGTACTTTCGCGCTGAATACGAACTCCAGCTCTCCAGTATCCAGTTGAATGAGCAGAGCAAACTTCTTGACGGCGCGCGTGAGCGAGTCGCGGATCGCCAACAAAAGCTTGATAATTATGTCCAGGCGACCGCCGCGCAGGCGGCGTCGTTGGAGCAAAATTGGGCCAAGCGCATCGCGGATATGGACCGGGCGTATCAGGTCGGATTCGTGAAACAAGAAGAAAATGGAGTGGGAGCCGCGCGAATTTTTTTGGATGCGATGGAGGAAGCGCCGCGGGGTGAGATCGTGGTCGTGGCGGCGAAGACCTTCAGTCTGGAACCTCCGGCGATCACCGACGGACATCTGCTTGGGATCAAGACCGTTCAGGCGGAGACGCTCGAATACGACCAACGAGTGAAGGCCGAGGCCGATGGTGTCTCGGGCCGCTTGGCCGCTGAGGGGGCGGCCAAGGTCGCAGAGGTTCGCGGCGAATTTGAGGCGCGGGTGAATGCCCTTCTCAACAGCCCCGCGGGCCGAGCGTATGTGGCGTATGTTGCCGCCGAGAACATCCAGTTTGCGGAGACGCTGACGTTTCAGTCGGGTGAAGGTATCCCTTCGGTCTTGCGACTGCGTGAATTCGCGCGCGCCTTCATGGGCGGTTAGCGTCGAGTTTCGTTTCAGGCGGCGCAGTGTCCCTATGTGGGCCAGGGTGATTGAAAACGCTCGGGCCCGCTTGCGGAACGCTGCCGCCGCCGTAGGAAGCCCCTATGCGCGGTGTACTTCTCGCAGGCGGGACAGGCAGCCGGATGGAACCGCTGACGCGGGCGGTGAACAAACATCTTTTGCCGGTCGGCGGCGAGCCTATGCTCTTTCATGGACTCCGGCATATGGCTTCGCTTGGCCTTGAGGACGTCATGATTGTGACGGGTTCCTACGATGTTGGGGCGTTGGCGCTTGCGGTCGGCGATGGATCGGAGTTTGGTCTGGAGATCTCAATGCGGGCACAGGCGCGTCCGGGAGGAATCGCACAGGCCTTGTCCCTCGCGCGGAAATTCTCCGGAAACGATGCGCTGCTGGTCATGCTTGGAGACAATATTTTTGCCGGGGACCTCACGAGTTTTATACAGGGTTTTGAGACGGATTCGGCCACCGAAGATGCGAGGGTCTTGCTCAAGCAGGTGGATGACCCTCGACGCTACGGGGTTGCCGAGGTTCGGGAGGGTCGCGTGGTGTCGATCGAGGAAAAACCTGACGAGCCACGGAGCGCGTTGGCGGTGATCGGGGCCTACTTGTATCGTCCCGACGTATTTGACGTGGTCCAAACCCTACGCCCGTCGACACGGGGGGAGTTGGAGGTCAGCGACATCAATGAGACGTATATGCGGCGCGGACGTCTCGGGCATCGAGAGTTTTCCGGACCGTGGATCGACGCGGGAACGCTGGCTTCTTACGCCAAGGCGAACGCGATGCTGGCGCCAGTGACTCTGGGGCACTCCGCCCCATTGAAGGTGGTCGCGTAGTGGCGGAGCGAGGATTCGGTAGGGTGCTTGTTACCGGGGGGGCGGGATTCATTGGTTCGAATCTCGTTCGGCGGTTGTTGGCCCAACCTCAAGTTGGCGCAGGCGCGGTACGGTCGGTCGTAGTCTTGGATTTGTTGACCTACGCCGGACACGAGGCAACGCTTGTCGGGAGCGACTCCGATCCCCGTTTTAGCCTTGTACGGGGTGATATCTCGGATTTAGCGATTGTCGACTCTCTGTTTGAGATTCACGAATTTGATACGGTCTATCATCTGGCCGCGGAGTCCCACGTCGATCGATCGATCTTGTTCCCAGGAGAATTTGTGAGGACAAATGTCGTCGGTAGCTGGAATCTTCTCGAGTGTGCTCGTAGGCACTGGCGAGGTGCGAGGGAGGCCGAGCCGGCCAAGGTCTTTGTGCACGTCTCGACCGACGAGGTGTTCGGAGATCTGGGAGCCGAAGGGAAATTCTCAGAATCGACCGCCTACGATCCTTCGAGTCCTTATTCAGCGTCGAAGGCCGCCGCAGACCATTTTGCTCGGGCCTATTTTCGAACCTACGGGCTCCCTGTCGTTGTCACCAACTGCAGCAACAACTACGGTCCGTACCAGTTTCCCGAAAAGCTAATTCCCGTCATGATCACGCGGGCGCTGGGAGGACTGAGTCTTCCGGTCTACGGAGACGGGCAGCAGGTTCGAGACTGGTTGCACGTGCAGGACCACTGTGAGGCGCTTCTTGCGGTGGGCCGCCGCGCTCGACTCGGCGCGACCTATACGATCGGTGCGGGGTGTGAGCGCACAAATATAGAGCTTGTTCACGTCCTTTGTGATGTTCTAGAGGTACAGACAGGGGTTCCACGGGGGTCGATTCGGGACCGAATCGAATTTGTACCCGACCGTCCTGGGCACGATCGGCGTTATGCCGTCGATGCCTCGAAGATCAACAAGGACTTGGGGTGGACCGCTGAAATCGATTTCGAGAAGGGGATCGCGGATACGGTTGCATTTTACTTGCGCGAGGCTGACGGCTGGGTTCGACGGGTTATGGAGTCGGCGCGGCGTAGCACGGGCCACGAAGATTTTGAGCGACGCAACTACGCTGGCCGTTAGTCGCTCTTGGAGATACGTGTTGGTGCGAGATCGAGTGGGGGATGTGAGGTCGTGAGCGGAAGCTCACTTGCCGCTTTCGCGGTGGCTCTGTTTCAATCGTGGCCAGCCGACAATGGCGCCGCGCGCGAAATCGAATCGAAGTCCGAGCGGTCGGCGATCTTTGGAGGAGAGCAGGCTGCCCCGTGCGCCTGGCCTTCCGCCGCATCGATGGAGGGTCAAGCTTGCTCCGCGATCTTGATAGCGCCGCGGCTGGTCGTGCTTGCAGCGCACTGTCTCGCCGGTGCGGTGTTGCCGAAATCGGTGCGGTTTACCGACGATTGGTCGGGAAACCTGGGGATTGAGATCGAGATTGAGTCTTGTGAATATGATGCGCGTTTTGATTCTGAGTCGTTTGCGCACGACATCGGCTATTGCGTACTCGTACAGCCCGCGGTCGCCATACCGATCGTTCCCGTACTCATGGGGTGTGAGACCGAAATCATCACCGTGGGACTCAGCACGACCCTCGTCGGCTTTGGATCTGCGGACGATGATCTCGGGGATGGCCCCAAGCGCGCCGTAGCGACTACGCTTCAATCGATTCATACGGTTGACGGGCTTGTTGCGGAGGAGGTCTTTATCGGGGGTAGCGGCGAGGATAGCTGTCAGGGAGATTCTGGCGGCCCGGTCTATGTCGAGCTCGACAACGGTGAGTGGCGCGTTCTTGGCGTGATTTCTCACGGTGGAAGCTGCGGTGAGGGGGGGTATGCCAAGCCACTGCATCACGCGATCCCGTGGATTGAGATGTCGGCGGGAATGGACGTGACTCCCTGCCACGATGCGAATGGCACATGGAATCCAGGGGGGCACTGTGGACAATTTCCAGCGGAACCCGGGCGGGGCGTCGGCCTTTGGGAGAGCGGTTGCTCGGGAGGTCCAACGACCAGGATGGCGGACACCTGCGGTGATCCTGCCACCTCAGCCTTCGGAGACGGAGACGGAGATGGAGACGGCGATGGAGACGGCGATGGAGACGGCGACGGAGACCTCGAGGATGCTCGAAAGCCGAGGGTCGGGTGTACCGTCCGTGAATCGGGTCCCCGACGGGGTCGATCCCTTGATGGGGTTCTTCTGTTGTTGTGCGTGTTTCTTCGCCGTGGACGGCTACGCGTGAAATAGCGACGGTTCCCAAGGATGCTTCGTGCTCGATGGGGGATGTCGTGGCATCGATAACGTTTCAGCCCACAGGATCGTTGTGTCGTTGCATCGATCTCGCGGGCTGAATGGGAGCGAGGTTAGACCTTGAGCACGATGGCCGCGGCCGTGTCTCCAGCCGCGCAGCCGGCGAAGAGCACGTACCCTCCACCGAGATCGCGTGCTTCCTCGATACCCTCCGCGATGAGGCGGGCACCTGTTGGCGCCTGCGGATGACCGTAGACCAACGACGATCCGAAGTTGTTGAAGGACTCCGCTTCGATCTCGAATTCTCGCGCCATGAAGATATCGTTGACCGCGAAGGGATTGTGGGTCTTGATCACTTTACAGTCGCCAATACCGATACCCGCGGCATTGAGGGCCTTGCGGGCTGCCGGGACAACCGCTTTGGCCATGAACCCCTTCTCGACGCGGGCTTCTCCGTAAGCCACCAATTGGATAGGGGCTTCGCCGTGGCTCCATGCTTTCGCTTGGGCCTCGTCGCAGACCACCAGCCCCGCGTTGCCATCGGCCGGATGGGTCTGGCTACCAAAGGTGATGGTGCCATCGGGCATGACAGGGCGCAGGCGAGCGAGACCCTCGAGCGTGGTCGGAAAGACCCCCTCGTCGCCTTCGACGGTCCCGATGACCTTACGGCCGTTCGGATTGATGTCGTAAGGGGCGACCATGAATCGTTTATGGAAGCCGGTGTCGACGGCTTTTTTATATTGTTCGAAACGATGCACTGAGAGCGCATCCATGGCCTCGCGTCCGATTCCCGCCTCCTTGGCGACGTTCTCTGCCGTTTGGATCATTGAGTTTTTGGCCCAAGGGTCCTTAGCGAAGGAGTCCATGACCACGTTTTCAGAATCGGTCGTGCCCCCGGGCGCTCCGGGGTTGGGATAGATCACATGAGGCCCGTTGCTGGTCTTGTCGGCGAGAACCACAAGCGACGCCATACTTCCGCCGCACTCGACCTTGGACGCGGCATGTGCGAGCGCTGCGGCGGAGGTCGCACATGCTTGTGAAATCATGGATCCGGTGATCCCAGGGGCTCCGACGAGCCCTGCCAGCCACGGCGCTCCGTAGAAGCTCTGCTTCGAGGGCACGGTACACCCGAGCACCAGGGTGTCGAAGCGAGCGGCATCGATCTTTCGTCTTGCCAGGGCCTGCTTGGTTACGTCGGCGGCAAAGCGGAGCGTATGCAGGTTGGCGAAACTTCCTTGCCACTTGCAAAAGGGCGACGACCAGTAGCCGCCGGCGGGGAGGAATGCCTTTTCAAACTTCATCGCGGCCAGTATGAACAACTCCGCGGTCGATCGGACCCCCCATTTGCCATTGCGAGGTGCGGAATCTCCTGTCTGGATGAACAGCGCACAAATCGCGTCACGGACGATGAAATGCGGCTTGCAGTTCGTCGAGGCGGTCGAGCTGCGCCCGAATCCCAGCGACCATCGCGCTTGGCGAGCCGCCGCTTTGGCATAGTTCCGAAAGCCCTCGTTTCCAGCTTCGGGTCCCGGGGAGCGTCGCGTGGAGATTGAGCAGGTTCCGGAGCACGGGGGTTGGACTGGATCCGGCCTGAAGCTCGGCAGCAATATAAGGAAGATAACTCTCGGCAACTTCCCGGCGAGTGCGCGGTTGCGCCGTAGAGTGAAAGAAACGAGTGTCGGCCGTGGCGAACAGGTAGGGCTGGTCCCAAGCCCCACGGCCGATCATTGCACCGTCAAGACCGCCATCGAGGATGCTTTGAACAGAGTTGAGGTCTCGGATCCCACCATTCATTTCGATCTGAAGATGCGGTCGTTCGGCCTTGAGGCGGTAGACATCCTCTGGACGCAAGGGAGGCACCGTACGGTTTTGACGCGGACTCAGACCCTGCAGCCACGCCTTTCGGGCATGCACAGTAAAGCGTTCACAGCCGGCCGCGGCGACCACGTCCACGAAATTGAGGAGGTGTTCGAAGCGGTCGTGGTCGTCCACGCCGATTCGATGTTTGACTGTGACCGGCAGCTCTGTGACCGCGCGCATGGCGGAGACGCATTCGGCGACGCGTTCGGGTCGGAGCATCAGACATGCGCCAAAGTTTCCGTTTTGAACTCGGTCGCTGGGACAGCCGACATTGAGATTGATCTCGTCAAACCCTAACTGCTCTGCGATTTTTGCGCACTCGGCGAGATCCAGAGGTTGATCCCCACCGAGTTGAAGGGCGATAGGGTGCTCTTGGGGGGCATAGGCCAACAATCGGTCCCGGTTCCCTCGCAGGATCGCGCCTGTCGTGACCATTTCTGTGTAAAGCAGCGTTTTTTTTGAAATCGTTCGTAGAAACGCCCGGAAATGCCGATCGCTGTAGTCCATCATTGGAGCGACGCTAAGCGGCCGCGGTGGGCGATCGGAGCATGCTGGCATTGCGGGAAGCTATACCCTTGGCGGGCCATGGGCGATAGACTCCCGCGATGAGAGACGGAGTTCGCCCATCTTCACGGCTCGTGAATCGCGCTCATGCAAGCGGTCTTGGCTCGTTATTGGCGTGTTTGGCCGCGTGTGATCCATCGCCTCAGGCCCTATGTGATCATGTTTTGGAGTTGGCCTCAGGCAAGGTAGAGGCTGGTTTTGTGGATCGAGAGCGGTGCGTCGAGGACATGACCCGCAGGCAAAAAAGCGCGCTGTCCACGGAGTCTAGGGAGATCGACTGCATCATGGCCGCCAAGAGCCTCGGTGCGCTGGACCTTTGTGCGCGAAAGAAAGCAGAATCGGCCGAGTGAGACGAGCAGCGGCGGCCTTGCTTTCCAAGATCACCCGCTTCGATACGGGCGGGTCGATCTCTCTAACGAGGGTCTTGCGGCGCCGTCACGAAAGAGCGCAGGCACTCGACGCAATTCTTGCCGACTCGGCGGGCGTCCGGTCCAGAATGGGGCAGAGCACTACGTCTGCGCAAATTCGCTGAGCCATGTCCGTGAACGACGCGATCATGCGCGCTTCACAATGACGATATTTGCGTGCTAGCGGCCCCTCTTGGCACGTTGACGAGCTTCCGTCCAGCATGCTAGGCATGCGGCGCTCTGGACGGCGCTTTCATCCCGAAATCACCTCTGCCGCCACGCAGCCCGCGGATACCGAACCATGATGCATTTTCTACAGCGACAGCAGCTCAATAGGCGCAGCGCCGCGCAGCATGAGCGCACCGGCGTCGGTTTGGGTCGTCGAGTTTTTCGCAACAGCGTTGGGTTCATCGCCACCATCGTGCTCTCAATGAGCGCGACGGCGTGCCATAGCGAGCCTGTAAAGGTCGAGGTTGGCCTCGCCCGAGGACAAGAACTGTACGACACCTGCACTCCATGCCATGGCGCGGCCGGAGACGGGAAAGCCGTCATCGAGGCCCCCGCGATCGCGGGTATGGACGAGTGGTATCTCAAGTCGCAGCTTCAAAAATTCAAGACAGCGACCCGCGGGGCGCATCCAGACGATGACGGCGGGATGCGCATGCGACCGATGGCACGTAGTCTTGATCTAGAAGGCGATCTTGAGTCCGTCGCTATGTTCGTGGCGCAAATGTCGCCTACGACTCCAGAATCAACCCTCGAAGGTGGAGACGCGAAGCTGGGTGAGTCTTCCTATATGGCCTGTGCCGCGTGTCATGGTGCCAACGGAAAAGGCATGGAAGCGCTCAAAGCGCCATCTTTGGTTGGCCAAAGCGACTGGTATCTCGCCAAACAGCTCGATCATTTCAAAAAGGGCATCCGCGGTGCCAACGTAGAGCAAGATCCGACCGCTGCCGCAATGGTCGGAATGGCCGCCACGCTTCCCGACGAACAGGCGATTCTGAATGTGGTCGCCTACATCAAGTCCCTTTAATTACCGCGAGGAACACCGATGTCCGACACCGAAGAAAAATCCAAGGGCGCCAAAGATGCGGCCGTCGATCCTCCGGCCCCGCCTCCAGACGACCAGAACGTCGCTGTTAGTTTTGGTGCCAAGACCTTCCTCGGAACCATGGTCGGCGCGATTCTATGGATCGCTGCTGCCCTTCTGTTCGTCCTTTGATTCCACGCGATTGAGCCGACATGGGTAATTTCTCTATCGAACAGGCCTCGACCTTCGCAGACGATATCGATCTGGTGATCTTAGTGATCACCATCATCGTCGGTATCTGGTGGGTGGCGACCGAAAGTCTCTTCTTGGGCTTCATCTTGAAGTTCCGCGAAAGCAAGGTCGAACGGGCCATGTACATCACTGGCGAGAAGAAGGAGCACATGAAGTGGATCAACCTCCCTCATGGTCTCGTGCTTGCTTGCGATGTCATCGTCATCGTGTTCGCCGTGCGTGTCTGGTACAACGTGAAACAGGATCTTCCGGAGCCAGACCGGGTGGTGAGAATCACCGGTCAGCAATGGACCTGGAGTTTTCAGCATCCTGGTCCCGACAATCGACTCGATACCGAGGACGACATTCGGACCGTGGATGACCTGTATATCGAGCTGGGTAAGACCTACCACTTCGAGCTGGTGGCGAAGGACGTGATGCACAGCTTCTCGGTGCCAGCGTTTCGTCTCAAACAGGACCTGGTTCCTGGCCGCACGATCAAGGGGTGGTTTCAGACCACCATGACCGGCGACTTTGACCTGCAGTGCGCGGAGATGTGTGGCATCGGCCATGGCATCATGGCGGCGAAGGTCCATGTCATCGACAGTCCCGACTACGCCAAGTGGGTGGCAGATAACTCAGAGCACCCCGAGCACCCATAGGGGCGCCAAGTTGTTGACACACAGGATCTAAGATGTCGCACGATAATCACGACCACCATGACGCCGGGTTCTTTGCGACCTACGTCTTCTCGACCGATCACAAGATGATCGCCAAACAGTACATGTTCACGGGCATGTTCATGGCGCTCATCGGGGGCTTTATGGCCTACGTGTTTCGAATGCAGCTGGCATTCCCGGGGATCAGCGTCCCTGGCTTCGGCGTGGTCTCGCCAGGCGAATACAACGCGATGGTGACCAACCACGGGACGATCATGATCTTCTGGGTAGCGATGCCCGTCTTGATCGCGGCGTTTGGGAATTTCCTCATTCCGCTGATGATCGGGGCCGACGACATGGTGTTTCCGCGGCTGAATCGGCTCTCGTACCAGATTTTTGTGATCAGCGTGCTCGTGATCCTGAGCTCGCTTATCGTCGAGGGTGGGGGATTCGGTGGCGCATGGACGGCATATCCGCCGCTGTCGACGAAGGCGGAATACAGTCTGACCCCCTTGGGCTCGATTCTGTGGATTGTCGGCGTCGCGCTTGAGTTCGTGGCGTTCCTGATCGGCGGAATCAACTTCATCACGACCCTGATGAACGCTCGCGCTCCTGGAATGCGAGCCTACGACATTCCGATGGTGGCGTGGATGATCGTCGTCGCCAGCATTCTTTTTATGCTCTCCGTGGGGCCGCTTATCGCAGGCGCCGTGATGATGTTCTTCGACCAGGCCGTTGGGACAGGGTTCTTTGACCCCGAAAGCGGCGGTGATCCGGTCCTATGGCAGCACCTCTTTTGGTTCTTCGGGCACCCTGAGGTCTACGTTGTCTTGTTGCCGGCGATCGGTATCGTCTGTGAAATCATCACAACGTTCTCCCGCAAGAAGCTCTTTGCATATCGAACGGTGTTGTTTACGGCGGTCGCTACCGGAGTTCTGTCTTTCTTTGTGTGGGCGCATCATCAGTTCATTTCGGGCATCGATCCGAGGATGGCGAATATTTTCACCGTCACGACATTGCTGATCTCGATCCCGATTGCGGAGATGTGTTTTGTTCTCATCGCCACCATCTACGGAGGCAAGATCAAGTTGAACACGCCGATGCTCTGGGCACTCGCATTTATCGCAGAGTTCCTTGTAGGTGGTGTCACGGGTATCTATCTTGGCTCGAGCGGCGCCGACATCTACTTCCACGACACCTACTTTGTGCTGGCGCACTTTCACTACACTTTCTTCCCGATCGCCATCATCGGCACATTTGCGGGGGTGACCTACTGGTTCCCGAAGATGTTCGGAAAGATGATGAACGACACGTTGGGAAAAATTCACTTTTGGGGAACGGTTATCCCGTTCAACTGTATTTTCATCCCGTTGTTTGTATTGGGACTCGGTGGGCAACACCGCCGCATCTACAACTATCAACATTTTGAAGAGCTGGCGGGGCCCGCGTATCAGGGCCTCCGTGTATTCGCCACGATTTCTCTGTTGGTCATGCTCGCATTTCAGCTTGTGTTCATCTTCAACTTTTTCAGGAGCATGCGCTCCGGTCCCGACGCGGGGCGAAATCCTTGGAAGGCGAACTCGCTTGAGTGGACTGCACCCTCACCTCCCGGTCATGGAAATTGGCCTCCGGACGACATGCCGAAGGTTTATCGTGGCCCCTATGAATACAGCGTTCCGGACCGGGACGACGACTACTGGCCGCAGAACGAGCCTTCCTAATTGGATCCAGAGGTCTTGACGTGAAACCCATTGCGACAACGCGTAGCTCCTCGGGCACCCCCACTGGCCGTCTGGCAGTATGGTGGCTCATCGCCTCAGAAATCGTCATTTTTGGCGGTCTCTTGGGCTCCTACCTCATGCATCGTCTCGGCCACCCAGAGTGGGCTGATGCGGCGGTGCACACCAATACCTGGCTCGGGGCGACAAACACCGTCGTCTTGTTAACCTCCAGTTTGTTTGCCGTCTTGGCGCATCAGGCGGCCGAGCAGGGCAACGGCAAAAAGGCCGCGAAACTGCTTGTATTTACCATTTGCGGGGCATTGGCATTCTTGGCCATCAAATCCTACGAGTGGACCGGCGAGATCCAGCACGGCTATACGATCACAGCCAATGGCTTTTGGTCGTTCTATTACTGCGCCGCGGGGATTCACGGGCTGCATGTGATTGCAGGTGCGATCATCATGGGCTTTGTGGCGCGGGATGCCGCCAAGAACAAAGAACTCCAGCGCGTCGAGTTGATTGGCATCTACTGGCACTTCGTAGATGTTGTCTGGATTTTCCTCTTTCCCCTTCTCTACATTGCGAAATAGGGCCTCATGTCTGCGCACGGTAAGCACAACTACGTCAAGACTTGGCTAGTCCTTCTGGCCCTTTTGGGGGTCAGTGTCGTCGGGCCCATGGCGGAGATTCCATGGCTGACATTGACCACCGCCTTTGGAATCGCGTTCGTAAAGGCCTATCTCGTTATTCGAGATTTCATGCATCTCCCTCTGGAGAAGCCTTGGATTCGGTGGTTTCTAGTGACGTCGATCGCACTGATGGGAGTCTTTTTCTTCGGTACGGCAGCCGATATCATGAAGCATGAGGGCCGCAATTGGTCGAACGACGCCTCGAAGGCGGCCGTCAAAAGGGGAATTGTTGACCCTCATGCCGAGCATGCCGAGGATGGTCATGGAAGTGATGAGGGCGGAGAGCATGCCGATGGGGTCGACCTCGACGGTGCCTGGGCTCGATGTGTGGCTTGCCATGGCGAGGGTGGAAAGGGAGACGGCGTGGCCGGCGCAGCTCTCACGCCCAAGCCTAGGGACTTTACAGAGGGTGCCTGGCAGGACAAGGTTGACGACGCGCACATCAAGAAAGTGATCGGCGAAGGCGGTGGGGCGGTGGGTCTAAGCCCAATCATGGCCGCGAACCCAGACTTCGATGACGCAACGCTTGACGCCTTGGTGGCGAAGATCCGTGGGCTCAAAGCTGGCTAGACGGCGACCTGTGCCATGGCCCGTTGAAATGTTAGGTTATCTCAAGTGAACGACCGCCCCCCTAAGCCGAGAGGTGAGCCCACGCCAAACCGTAGACTGTTGGAAAATGGTGTACTGGGGATGTTGGTCTTTGTGTTTACCGAGGTCATGTTCTTCGCGGGCTTCATCAGCGCGATCACGATCGTTAAGGCTGAGGCCGTCGGGGGCTGGCCACCGCCGGGTCAACCAAGGCTACCTGTCGCGGAGACCGCCGTTAACACGGTTGCCTTGCTGGTAAGTGGTGTCCTGTTGGTCATGGCGGGGCGAGCCTTTCGACGCGATCAAATGCAGTCGAAGCGTTGGATGCTGGCGAGTATTGTACTCGGCACATTTTTCGTCGGCCTCCAAGGACGCGAATGGATTTTGCTGCTTGCAGAGGGGCTGACTCTCACCTCCAGCACCCTCGGTGCATTTTTTTACGTCATTGTCGGTATTCACGCACTGCATGCAATTGTGGCCTTGTGTGGATTGATTTGGGCGTGGGTAAAGCTGCGATCAGGCGAGCTGAATCCAGCGGTGTTCGCCACGATTCAGGTATTTTGGTACTTCATTGTCTTGCTGTGGCCAGTGCTCTACGTTCAAGTCTATCTGTGATGCGAGTCTTGAGACAAAGCGCGTTCCTAGCGATTTTTGCCACCGTGCTTTGGCTATGGCCTGCTATTGCCGAGGCGTGCCCCGTTTGTTTTAATCCGACGGAAGAGAGCCGCATGGGCTTCATCTTGACCACGGTTTTTTTGACCGTTCTTCCGCTGTCCATGATCGGCGGCATGGTCTACTGGCTCGTACGGCGGTCCCGGGCCCTCGATGCGCAGAGTCAATCGGTTCCCACGGAATTGAGCTCTGAGGCCCGCTGTTGACCTATCATCGTGAGGCAAGCGAGTGAGCCCGGACGAGGGCATTCATCCGTTTGTGTCCCTGCTTCCGCATCTCACCACCGCATTCAACGGGTTGAGCGGGGTGTTCTTGGTCGTTGGCTTTTCTTCGATCAAGAGCAAGAAGATTGAACGCCACCGGAATTGCATGCTCTCGGCGTTCGCATGTTCTGTGATTTTCTTGGGGCTCTATTTGACCCGAATGGCGATCACAGGTGACCATCCCTATCCGGAGGGGACCCCCGGACGTACCTTCTACCTGTGCCTACTGGTGTCCCATGTCTTGCTCGCCATGGTGGTCCCGGTTTTTGCTCTTCGGACCTTGTATCTGGGTTTAAAGGACCGCCGAGATGAACACCGAAAATGGGGACGTATAACGTTTCCGATTTGGATGTACGTCTCGGTTACTGGAGTGCTCGTCTACTGGATGCTCTACCATTTCGCTGGCGTTGCGTAGGTCACGTGGCCGCCGACGGTGCCCGCGTTGGATCCCAGTAGAGGGAGACAATGCGGCTACCCGATGGGTGGCGGAGGCACAGGGTTTTCTGCGCAGACGCCGATCTCGATGATCAAATAGAGCAGGAGAAGTTCTTGCGGGTTTGCCCCGGTGTGTACGCTGTCTCCGGTGTGATAGTCGGAGAACATGATTCGGCCGCAACCGTAGGTTCCGGTGACTGTGAGCGGGTGCTTTTCAGCGGACACGACTCCACCCGCGACCGGTCCTTCAACCCAAACCTTGTGCCCGACCTCGACGGTGTCTCCCATACTGTCGACCGTTACGGAGTGCACCTCCTTGATGGCCGACCATGCCCCTTCTACAGTGACTTGCGGAAGATTGGCGAGGGTCGGTTCGCCTTGACCAATGTTGGCGAGGGCGGGGGGGAGCGCCTGTAGCCATGCAAGCATGTCCGCGTCGAGGATCGTACTTTCGGAACTGTACGCCGAGGGCAGATCTGGGCTTTCCTCGACCTCGAAAAATGTCTGGTACGGAAGAAACGGTTCCGTGATGTATTCCTGCGCATCGTCAGTGACGTAGAGCTTTCCGCCGGCTGCGACCCACGAACGAATATTGTCGCGTGTAGCGTCGGCGATCGTCCCCAACGAAAGCGGCCCTGCGGGAGCCATGTCGATTTCCGAACCGCAGGGAATGAAGATGATATGGTACTTGTTCATCTCCTCCAGATTGTTGAGCAGATCGAGTCCGGTGCCGAGAACTCCGCCGAGTGGTGCCTCCCAGGTCGCGCTGGAGCCGTAGACGGCGAATCCACGTTCTCCCGCGCCGAAGGCGAGTTCACCCGTTGCAGTGACCTCACCGAGTCCCATTTTTCCGAGCACATCGTGTACGCGGTCGTAAGGTCCCACGGTAACGGCAATTTTGGGAATGTAGTGGCCTTGGTCAGGATCCCAGCGGCTGGGAAAGGTCGTCATCGAAGCATCGAGGGCGGTATCCGGGGAGGCATCGTCGATGTCGATGTCGACAATACGCATGAATTGTCCCTTTTGTATCACCAACTTTTGGTCGTCACCGAAGTTCGCATCGAGAGTAAACGTTCCGTCCGGGTTGGTTAGCGTGTGGTAGTAGCAGGGGATCTCGACGCACTCGTCGCAGTAGACATGATCCTCAGGAATGCCGTTGATCTCCATACCTGCAGGGACAGTGTAGACTAGGGCACCAGAGATAGGGATCGTTCCATTGGGAGCAAACACTTTTCCGGTCAGGCTAAGATCGGGCGGAGGAAGAGGTTCATCGCAGTCAGACCCTTCTCCTCCTGTATCGGTTGATCCCTCTCCCGCGGTACCGAGGTCGAATTTTGTGTTGCTGCCGGTGTCCGGCTCGTCCGGGCCATCGGTGGGGTCGTCGCTGCTGTCGCCCGGGGCTTCGGTGGGCCCATCGGTGGGCCCGTCCGTAGGATCGGGCGTGGACGAGGGCTTGTTGGTGGGCGACGCAGGGGAGCCATCATTGGGGCTTGTTTCGGTCCAAGCCTGTGTTTGGTCGCTGTCTCCCGAGCAGGCTGAGACCCACAGGGCGACTCCGAAGCCGGTCGCCGTCCCAAAGATTCGAGATGCCGGGTGTGCGTGAATGCTCCTGATTTTTTCCATTGCGGACCACCTTCCTCAGAGTGCACCTTTGCCCGGGATGAGAACACGCGATGGACCGTTCGTGTCTAGAGAGTGTTGAGTTCAAGTCAACAAGAAGAGGGTCCTTCGAAGTCCGAGTTGTGCACCGCTCGGAGAAGGTCCCAGTGAAATATTAGTGAGCAAATAGCCGATTAGTTCCCCACCTAAACCCGGGAAGACGGATTCAGGTGGATATCTTCACCACACATCTTCATTCACTCCGAGGAGGCGCGAGGGGCTCGATGAATATGAGGGTGACTTGGACGACCAGGAAGGGGCACCACGTTCCCAGCGGCTAGGGCTCGTCGACGCCGGGAAATCCGCTGCTAGGGCGCGGGCTGGCATCGATGTCGGTGGCGGGATCTCCATCCAACCAGAGCGCTACCGCCGTAACAGCGCTCTGTCCTGATGCGAGGTGGAAGTCCCCCGATACTGTTCCAACGAAGGTGGTGTCTGCGACATTGGCCAGGCTGATACTCGACGTGAGCGAAGCTGAGCCACAGTCGGCGTCCAGGTTGATGGCACCAATTGACACGAGGACGCTATTTCGCGCGGTAAAGGTCGCGTTGTCGCAGTGCACATTGGCGGGGGTGCTTCCGCCGCCCGCCACGACCGTGCTGTAGAGGAGGTCGACGGTTGAATCTAAAACACTCATGACGTAGTCGGTGCCCGAGCTCCCGCCAATTGAACTATTAACCGCGGTCAGTGTGCTTGCTGCGGTGAGTCGAATCCCGGTGCCCTGATTTTGTACGATCGAAGAATCGTGCAAAACGACAGTACAGCCGGAGGTGTAGATGCCCTTTGCTGCAGTTCCGGCGACCGAAGCACCGTCTGTCATCCACAAGACTCCCGCGTCCTGGCACTGGATCCCGCTGCCCGTTCCGGCACCCGTAGTGATTTGTATGCCCGAAAGGTAGAGGGTCGACCCCGCCGCGAGATTGACGGACTGAATGGTTGGATTGGAGTTGAGAAAAATCGGGTTTTGGCTCCCGAGGACGGCGATCGTTCGACTACGAACGCTGAGTATCGACTCCGAATAGGAAGCTCCGCCGCCTTGGACGTGGATCACCCCGGCATCGTCATCGCTAATATTCGTCAACGCGGCGGCGATGGTCTGGTAGGGGGCGAGCTCGCTTCCGTCGTTGCCGTTGTCGTCGCCTGTGGCGTTGTCCACCCACCAGACTTGGGCGGGGGCAAAGCAGCTGCCTTGGTTCATGCCCGCAGCGAGATGACACGCAGAATTAGGGCAATCGCTGTGCTCCGTGCACATGCGACAGGTGCCTGAATCACAGGCCGGCATGTCGGGATCGCAGTGAGAGTCTTTTCTACATTCCTCGCAACTTTGCAGCTCATCGATACAGTACGGAGCTTCCGCGCCCTGGTTGAGGCACGTGGCATCGCCATCCGTAGTGTCGGTGCAAGTGGAGCAAATCTGCTCTTGACAAAAGGGTGTTGCAGGCGGGCAGGTGTTGTCGACTTCCCCATCCATTGCGGTGCAGGTCAATGCGCCATCGCCATCGCCGTCGCCGTCGCCGTCGCCGTCGCCGTCGCCGTCGCCGTCGCCGTCGCCGTCGCCGTCGCCGTCGCCGTCGCCGTCGCCGTCGCCGTCGCCGTCGCCGTCGCCGTCGCCGTCGCCGTCGCCGTCGCCGT
>Ga0256845_1000073_pt1 | contig 83275 bp, 74 predicted proteins | sample RiftiametaG_FD_189101 | JGI IMG/M metagenome (GOLD analysis project Ga0256845, IMG submission 189101) | Tube worm associated microbial communities from hydrothermal vent at the East Pacific Rise, Pacific Ocean - Riftia | ecosystem: Host-associated > Annelida > Integument > Unclassified ...
CATAACCACCATTACCAAAAATCAATGAATCTAATTCATTTTCTAATGTAGGAGGAGATGTAAATAAACTTAAGTCTGTTGAATCTGTTTGCGCAAACGATAACACACTAGCAAATACAGTTAGTACTAACAAAAATCTTTTCATAGGTGTTTTTTTTACAAAATTACTTAAATAAATTAAATACCTTGTCATTATTTATGTTTTATTAAAATTCACAGTACTATTTTTAATATTTGAGGTTAATTTATTAAAATAAGAACATTAGCTATACTCCTTTGTTAGTTTAGTTAAGACACATATTAAAAGTTTTGAAGACAATAGCATTATTCAATCAATACAATAATTTTTAATGAATACAACAACAAAATTGAAAACAAAAAGCTAGATATCTAGTCAAGGAAAACGGATCCGTACCAACTAAGATAAATCAAGTACAGTTTGTAAATCCTGATATTGAAAACTGTTTATAAATACTCTATCAATAGAGCGCATGACATTGGCCAAACATTAACTAATTTGGTCACCTCTAAAATTTAAGGCATTGTTTTTAGCCTTTATTTTTGTATTTCATAAAAAAGCACATTATATTTGACTAAACACTATACTTATGAAATTTGGAAGCGTTACTGCCCCCTCATTAATTGATTTTACATTACCTGATGATCATCCAGAAACTATTAGAGTTCTTCAAAAACCTAATAGTGATACTGATGTTCAATTTAATATTGGATGTGCCAAATGGAATAAAACCGATTTAAAGAATTTTTATCCTAAGGGTACAAAAAATGAATTAGAATATTATGCTAATGAATTTAATAGTATCGAGTTAAATGCTACATTCTATAGATTTTTTGAACCAGAACAATTCACTAAATGGAAAAACACAACACCTGATCATTTTAAATTTTTCCCTAAAATAACACAAAGTATTAGTCAATATAAACGCTTAAAGGATACGGAAGAAATTGTGGATACTTATGCAAATTCAGTAAGACATTTAGATCACAAATTAGGTGGTGTGTTTCTACAAATGATGCATAATTTTGCACCAAAAGACTTTAACCGTGTACGTGATTTTATCGAATACTGGCCAAAAGACATTCCATTATCTGTAGAGTTTAGACATACAAATTGGTATAATGACAACACTATAGCAAATGAGTTGTATCATTTATTTGAATCAAATAATATTGCTAACGTCATAACTGACACAGCTGGTAGGCGTGATTTATTGCATATGCGATTAACTAATCCAAACGTTTTTATTCGTTATGTTGGTGCTAATCATGAATCTGACTATACCAGGTTAGACGATTGGGTGATTAGAATAAAGCAATGGGTAGAGCAAGGTGTTAAAGAAATTAATTTCTTTGTACATCAAAATTTAGAGCTCGAATCTCCTATTCTATCTACTTATTTTGTAAAACAATTAAATCAAGAATTAGGATTGGATCTGCATGTTCCTAAAAACTTAGTAGATCATACTGATGAATTAACTCTTTTCTAGTGATTAATGAAAACTTATTTTATTAAATCAATTACATACCGACGCGGACAAATCAAATATAATTTGAATAGCTTCCGCTAAGTATTTATGCAACAGTTATTTTGATGTTATAAAAATTCTAATACATTTCGAATTTGGTTTTATTTTACAAAAAATATTCTTGCATAATTCAAAGTGAAATAGTCATGGATACACCTTAGCTTATATATGATAGAGATGCAGTATTAGACTAAGTGTAAAAGGAAATAATGAAGACCAGGAAATATTGATTTCTTTGAAAAGCATTACAAGCTATAAAGATAACGTAAATGGCGTTGTTAGAATAGAAGATGCAAAAGGATTATGGCTACTAACTACTCAAAGAAATAAAACTAAAGTAGTTTATCAATTTTTAGGCAATCCAGAAGGAAGCATGCTTACTTAGATGGTAAACATGATAATTGTAGATAGCCCTTTCAATATTTTAATTGTTTTAAAAAAGAAAATCGAATAATTGGATAAATTAACAGAGTTCATTTTATATCAATTCTGATTTATCTAGCTTTATATTTTCACACTAGTATAAATACTCTGGAAAAATATCTAAAGCTCCGTATTTATACGGATAAAACAAATCAATTTCTAAATTAATGAACCTTTTTCCGTATTTTTGGCAAAAGTAAGTTCAAATAATTCTATGAATACCTCCAAATGAATACTAAAATTGAAAACGACTATATTAAACTTGAAATTAGTAATGGAATACTAATCGGTACTTATAAGGTTAAATTTATTACTTTGGAAATAGCAAAATCTGTTGTCGAATTAAGAAGAAAGTTTACAAAAAACAAAGATTACCAAGTATTAATTAAAGATTCTATAACTGTAAAAATAGAGAAAGAGGCTAGAGATTATTTATCTTCAAATGAAGGAACTGCTGGAATTTTTTGTGCCGCAGTTTTAGTAGATTCTATCTATAAAATCACTTTGATGAATTTTTACATGAAAGTTCTTCCTCCTAAAATGCCTGTTAAACTATTTAGCACAGAGGAAAAAGCTTTACTTTGGTTAAACGAATATAAAAAACTAATGCATGAACAGTAAAAGGTTAACGACTATTAGTACGCTTCTTGCAGATTATTCAGTAGGGAATTTTTCAAAAAAGGCTGATGTCTCTGAAAATTTAGATGAAATTGATTCCATTATAATGGGAATTAATATGCTCGGTGAAGAATTAGAAGATACTACTATATCTAAAAACATTTTTGAAAACATTTTTAATTCTGTGAGTAATATTCTTTTCATTGTGAATAAAGATGGAATTATTACTGGTGCAAATGAGTATGGAAAAAAAATCCAATCTATAAAAATTAATGAAACGAAATTATCCAACCTTTGTAGTATTAGAAGTATCAACGATTCTTTTAGCTATTTATCTAAACATTCAGGAATTGAGTTTGAAGTAGAATATATAAGTAAAACTAATAAAATTGTTTACACACAAACTTCAATGGTGAGATTATCTGGCAAAGCTAAAGATAGTGAGGGTGATTTTTTAGTTATATCAAAAGATATTACTGATAAAAAAGAGCATCATTTACAAATACTCAAAACAATTATTAATACTCAAGAAATAGAACGAAAAAGAGTTGCTGATGACCTACATGATTCATTAGGTCAAGAATTGTCATCCATCAGAATGATGTTTAGTGCTATCAATACTGAAACCATCTCTCCATCAAACTTAACTATTATAACGACTTGTAATACCATTTTACAAAAATCAATATCAGACCTAAGAACAATATGTTTTAATATGATGCCTGCCTCTTTAGAGACAGCAGATTTAATAACGGCTATTAATGAATTATTAGAGCATACATTGATAAGAACACAATTTAATACTAATTCAGAGTATATCTCATTAGAAAAAGAAAAGAAAACAGCTCTTTATCGTGTTTTTCAAGAATTTCTGAATAACAGTATTAAACATTCTAAAGCTTCTTTAGTATCTATTGATTTTAAAATGAAAGAAGATAATCTTGAAATCAAATTGTCTGACAATGGTATCGGCTTTAATATTAATTCAACTCACGCAAAAGGAAGAGGTTTAATGACTATGAAAAATAGAATTGATTCTATTAATGGTCAATTTTCACTTAAGAGCGATAAAGGAACAGGAACTCATTTAACAATTGAAATTAAATGCAAAGAATAATAAAAATATTGATTGCAGATGATCACCAAATGATAAGAACGGGGGTTAAATTAATGCTAAATAGTCAAGATAAAATTTCTTTTGAAATATTTGAGGTTTCTGACGGAAATGAGGTGCTAAAAAAATATAAGGCAGAGAAAATAGATATTATTTTGATGGATATTAACATGAAGTTTGTCAATGGGATAGATGCTACAAAAGAAGTTATAAAATTCGACCCCTCAGCAAAAATCATTATACTATCTATGAATAACGAAATGCATATTATTGAAAACTCTATTAAGGCAGGTGCCTATGGGTTTTTATTAAAAGATTCTGGTATGGATGAGTTAATAAACGCCGTTAAAACTGTATATTTTGGTGACCACTACTATAGTAATGAAGTGAGTTTAAAACTACTGAACAAGCAGACTAATAAACGGAAAGACTATTACAATCAAGATAAATCAAATTTGATAAAAATAACAACGCGAGAATTCGAGATTTTAAATTTAATAACAAAAGAGTTTACAAATGATGAAATAGCCGTAGAATTAAACATTAGTAAACGTACCGTTGAATCTCACAGAAAAAATATGATCACAAAATTCGGCCTAAAAAACACGGCTGGATTAGTTCATTACACTGTAAAAAATGGATTAGTCGATTAGCTTTTATAGTCAAACATAATTTGGAAAAATCTCATTCAAAATTGAATTACTTTAAACTACAAAATGGTCCTTTATTATTAATTAAGCTTTATCCAGTTATAACACTTAACCAATTGTTACTTCATAATCTTAAAAAATATCTTCTCATAATTTTGAAATAATTTAAAAAAATACTTATTTACTGTTCAATAAAAATAGCATTAGCCATTGAGTTACCTCTTCATAAACAACAAATACAAAGCTTAATATTTAATAACTTTTATAGTTTTCTCAGAACCATTATTTAACGTTATTCTCACAAAATAGACTCCACTTGATATGAAATTCATATTTACATTAAATTCAAATTCATGCTGTACTATATGATCTACAACTATTAAACCATTCAATGCTAAAACTTTCACGTTTATGATTTGCATATCGCTTTTAATACTACAACCTTCTGTAATTAAGGTTGGTCTAACAGTTAAGTTTACTTTCTTCACCTCATTAGTTTTCAAATAATAATCAGGAATACACTCATTTATTGAATCCAAGTTAGCATAGAACAATTCACTATCCTTAAAGCAACAAGTTAAAAATCCTGCATTCAAATAATTAGGCTCCCCACCTGCAGCATTTAAAAGAGAAAGAGAACCTACACCTTCCACCCACACTGCTTTAGTTGAATTTGCTAATACTGGGTCTATGGGTGAAAAATAAAAATGTCTATACTCATCTCCATCAAATAATGGTTTTAACCTAATAGAGTCTAAACTGAAATTCCCCGGTTCATCAGGAAAAGGACTGATAGGATTAAATAATGGAACAATATCACCTTCACTTAAATAGAAGTCATACAAAAGATATTCATTTGGAGTTATATCTGAAGTCAAAATTTTTAAGTAAACTTTTCTATTCATCACATCTTCTCTAATTAAAAATGTTCTAGAAATAAAATGAAAACCATCCAATATTTTATACTCAACTCCACCAACTAAAGTATCTCCATCAGTAAAATAATTTCTAGTCGTACAACCATTACCATTACATGTCGTCAAATGCCATTCGTTCAAATCATTTAACAGCGGAGTGTAGTTTTGAGACAAACCTATAAAAGATGAAAAGAATAAAATGATTAAGATAAATTGATTCAAAAGATTACTCATAACATAAATTTTCAGTAAATATAAACATAAAATCGTGACTTTGATCTAATTAAATTTGCTCTAAAGCCTGAACCAATATGGGACTTAAAAATACTAAGCCCATTCTAACAACAAACAAATCTAATTAATAAGTAAATATTCCTATCGCTAAAGTGAATCTAAAAAATAAAATATCTACACCCCTACAAACTTAACTCCTACTTTAGTACTAATTCTGTTGAAATAATCTCAACACATTAAATCAAAACCATTATATTTGTAAAGTATAATCTAAAGAATAACTTATTGATTTAGTCGTTTAATTATAATGAAACTATTTATATATCTATTATTAGTAATTGGACTACAAGGATGCGTATCGTACTCTTTTGTAGACGGAAGTATTAATGCCGAAACTTTTTCGGTGTCAAACTTTGAAGAACAAGCTGCGAATGCACCAGCTGGTTATGGTGGCCAATTCACAGATTATTTGAAAGATTTTATGATTGGTCGAACTAAATTAAAATTAAAAGATTTAGATGCTGATATTAAGATAAATGGGGTAATTAAAAGCTACAATACAAGCCCTGTTGCATTGCAAAATAACGAAACGGCTGCCTTAAATAGATTAAAAATAACGATTAAAGTAACCGTAATCAATACTGTAAATGACAAAGAAAGTTTTGAAAAGAATTTTACTCAATTTTCTGATTATAGCTCTGATCAAGATTTAAGTACAGTTGAAACTCAATTATTAGAAGATATTAATAGTAAAATCGCACAAGATATTGTCAATGAATTATCCTCGAACTGGTAATGAATACAGATAAAATAACATATTTCATTACACATCCTGAATCTGTTGAAAAATCTGATTTAGATTCTATTATCGATTTAAAGCATAAATACCCCTACTCCAGTACTCTGCATATATTATATCTTAAAACTTTAGCCAACTCTAATAGTTTAGTTTTTGAAGAGGAATTAAAAAAGTCAGCTATACATGTAAACGATAGAGAAAAACTTCATCATATAATTCATTTAACAAAAAAAACTAATCCCGAATTAAAACAAGTAGTTGAAGCTGAAATTACAATTCCAATCAAAGTAGCTGAGTCTATTATTAAACCAATAATTGAGTTTAAAGAAAAACAACCCACTCTTCCTATTTCTAAAGTTATAATCAAGCCCGTAGAGATTGTAAAACCAAAGCTAAACGTAAATTCAAAATCAGCCACTGAAAAGCCAGATATGGCTAAAATTATTGAAGACATTAGATTAAGAACTGAAGCTTCTAGACGAAAACAACAGCTTAAAGAATCAGAACAACAAAATAAGATTGATGCTGAAGTTAAAGTAGACATTCCAGAGGTAAAGGTTAATGAACCTCAAAAATCTGAAAAAACTAATACTACGTCTGAAGTGGAGCAAACTAACTCTATCGAAACTTCAATTCAAGAAGAAATAGTTAAAGAAAAAACAATTCAAGAAGACACTAACCAAGAGAATGAGGATAATACTATAACTGAATTTACACAACCACTTAAAAGAAAAGATGAAGTAGATATTGACATAATGGCACAAGCTATGGAAGTAGCCTTTGAATTAGATGTAGATAATATTATTAGAGAAGTTGATACGCCTGAAAAAAATGAAGAAAAAATAATAGTTGAAGAAATTAATACTGAATTACCGACTTTATTATCATCTGTTAAAATAGAAGAACTGTCTTTCACTGACTGGTTAAAAGTTAAGCAAGGAAAATTGAAAATTGAAAGTGTTTCTGAAAATAACATTGACCCAGTAGAAAAAATAAAACTAACTAAGAATGAAGTTAACACTCTACTAGACAAGTTCATTCAAGAAGAACCCAAAATGGCTCGTCCACAAAAAGATTTTTATAATCCAGTAAAAAGCGCAAAGAAAAGTTTAGATGAAAGTGAAGTTTTAGTAAGTGAAACTTTAGCCAAAATATATTGGATTCAGAAAAACTATGACAAAGCAATTAAAGCTTATGAGCAATTAAGCTTGCGAAACCCAGATAAAAGTTCTATCTTTGCAAATCAAATTAAGAAAATTAAAAAAGAATTAAATCAAAAGTAAGAATATGTTAATTATAATCGCAATCATCAGTATCGTTTTAATATTATTTGTTTTAGTACAAAACCCTAAAGGTGGAGGTTTAAACTCTGAGTTTGGATCAGTTGCCCAATTAGGTGGTGCAAAAAGAACTACTGATATTTTAGAAAAAGGAACTTGGGGATTAGCTATTGGATTAGCATTATTATGCTTAGTACTAGTTCCTAACTATAAAGTTGAAGGCGCTGGTGGAACTCCATTATCTGAAACAGATGCTCCAATTCAGGTTTCTTCTGAAAATGCAACAACTGAGAATGATGTAAAGTAAATTATAAAAACTTTTTAAAATGTCAGTATGTCATTACATACTGACATTTTTTTTGCTTAAATTTTAAATTTCTGCCAAAATGAAAGTATATTTACAATGGCACAAATTGTGTCTAAAACAAGTTCGAAATAAATAAAACAAATTATACAATGTTAAAACCATTATCAGATAGAGTTTTGATTCAAGCTGCTCCAGCTGAAACAAAAACAGCAAGTGGAATTATTATTCCTGACACAGCAAAAGAAAAACCATTACAAGGAACAGTAATTGCTGTAGGTCCTGGAAAAATAGATGAACCTATGACTGTAAAAGTAAATGATGACGTATTATACGGTCAATACTCAGGTCAAGAAATAAAATTAGATGGAAAAGATTATCTAATTATGAAAGAAGCCGATATTTACGGAATTTTATAATAACAAGATTAATTAAGCACAAAACTATAAAGTTTTAGTTCATGTGTTATACTAAAAATACTAGAATATCTAAATTGAGATTCTAATATCTAAAATTAAACAAAAATGGCAAAAGAAATATTATTCGATATAGAAGCAAGAGATAAACTTAAAAAAGGAGTTGATGCTATTGCAAATGCAGTAAAAGTGACATTAGGACCTAAAGGAAGAAATGTTATTATTGAAAAGAAATTTGGAGCACCACACGTTACTAAAGATGGTGTGTCTGTAGCAAAAGAAATTGAACTAAAAGATCCTATTGAAAACATGGGAGCACAAATGGTAAAAGAAGTAGCCTCTAAAACTGCAGATGTTGCAGGTGACGGTACCACAACTGCAACAGTATTAGCTCAAGCTATTGTTTCTACCGGTTTAAAAAATGTAACGGCAGGTGCAAATCCAATGGATTTAAAAAGAGGAATTGATAAAGCTGTAACAGCTGCTGTTATTGAATTAAAGTCAATTTCGCAAGTAGTTGGTTCGGACAACGAAAAAATTAAACAAATTGCTACTATTTCTGCAAACAATGATGATGTTATCGGTGGTTTAATTGCTGATGCATTTGACAAAGTAACTGTAGATGGTGTAATTACTGTTGAAGAAGCTAAAGGAACATCTACTGAAGTTAAAACTGTTGAAGGAATGCAATTTGATAGAGGGTATCTATCTCCTTACTTCGTAACTAATACAGAGAAAATGGTTGCTGAATTAGAAAATCCTTATATCTTAATTTACGATAAAAAGATTTCTACAATTCAAGAAATTTTACCAATTTTAGAGCCTGTTGCTCAACAAGGAAGGCCGTTGTTAATTATCGCTGAAGACATTGACGGAACTGCATTATCGACATTAGTAATTAACAGATTAAAAGCTGGCTTGAAAATAGCAGCTGTTAAAGCACCTGGTTTTGGAGATAGAAGGAAAGCTATGTTAGAAGATATCGCTATTTTAACAGGTGGTACAGTTGTTTCTGAAGAAAGAGGGTTTACTTTAGAAAACACAACAATAGATATGCTTGGTACTGCTGAAAAAGTAGATATTGACAAGGATAACACAACTGTTGTAAACGGTGCAGGTGATAAATCGGCAATCGAATCAAGAACAAATGAGATTAAAACTCAAATTGAAACGACTACATCTGATTACGATAAAGAAAAACTACAAGAACGTTTAGCTAAATTAGCTGGTGGTGTAGCTGTACTTTATGTTGGAGCAGCTACAGAAGTTGAAATGAAAGAGAAAAAAGATAGAGTTGATGATGCACTTGCTGCAACCAAAGCTGCTATCGAAGAAGGAATTATTCCTGGTGGAGGAGTTGCCTTAATCAGAACATTAGATGCTATCAATAAAGTTGTTGGTGTTAATGAAGATGAAAAAACAGGTGTAGAAATTGTAAAAAGAGCAGTTGAAGAACCTTTAAGACAAATTGTTGCAAATGGTGGTAAAGAAGGTGCTGTTATTGTACAAAAAGTAAAAGAAGGTAAAGCTGACTTTGGATACAACGCAAGAACTGATGTGTATGAAAACTTATATGCAGCAGGAATCGTTGACCCAACTAAAGTAACTAGGATTGCAATTGAAAATGCTGCCTCTATTGCTTCTATGCTTTTAACTACAGAATGTGTAATAGCAGATTCACCAGAAGATGACATGCCAATGGGCGGTGGAATGCCTGGTGGTGGAATGCCTCCAATGATGTAATTTAGTTAAGTCAAATTAGTTCTTAGTTGAATATCAATTAAAAATTCATTAACTTTAAACTTAATTTCCAGACGACCTGTTTTTCCTCTGATTTAGTTCAGAGATAAAATAGGACGACTATATATAGAATCCCTCTCATTTAGTTGAGAGGGATTTTTTTATTGGTAAGATATTTGGTACATTTGAAATGTATGAAAAATTTAGTTATTCTATTAACAATTATTTTTATTGGAACCAGTTTAACCTCTGACTCTTCTACTTCAATTGAAAAAATTGACACGATATTCAACGCTAATACCTTTAAAATAACAATTGAAAGATTAGACTTTGGTTACGTTTTAAATCAACAGGTTTATGCCTTTAATAAATCAGAAAATTCATTAACCGTGTCGCAAACAGATCTGCTATCGCCAAAACATAACGCATCTTTAAAAAATACAGAATTAAAAAAAGAGACAACACTTCTATTAGCCAACTACTGTAAAGCAATTAAATTATTTGAATTGGAACATAATGATGAATATAAAGAATTATTTAACAGTACAGACATTCATGACTTTGTCTATTTAAATACTGAGAAAGATACTGTTTTATTATCAGATGTGCATGCCAAAGCGATTAATCAAATCAGAAATATCATTGAGAATAATCGAAAACAACCTTAATATTTTATATCTTTGAGTTAAATAAAACACTCAAAATGAAAAATAAATTTATTTTAGGGCTAACCCTTTCTACTGTATTATTATCATGTAATACAGCCGAAACAAAAACGGAAATCACAGATACAATTGAAACAATTGATTTAGAAACAGTAAAAACTACTGAAGAAGAATCTACACAGGTTGCATTTATGGGAGAAGATAAAGATTCTTATAAACTTTATGGACATACTGATTTTGATGGCGCAACAGCTGTATCTTTAGAAACAATGTTTACTCAATTCTCTGAAAACAACGAATTTACTGGAGCAATCAATGTAACCATTAACGAAATATGTCAGAATGCTGGTTGCTGGATTAACTTTCAAAAACCAAACTCTGAAGAAACAATAATGGTGTTTTTCAGAGATCACTACACTATTCCAATTGAAGCCTCTTTAGGTCAAGAAGCAATTCTATTTGGGCAATTAAAATCAGATACTATGACCATTGATTTTCAAAAACATTTATTAGATGATGCTGCAGCTAACGGAACAAAAGTTGCACCAGCTGAATATGATGCTATCACTGAAGATAAAATTGATGTATCTTTTGATTGTGAATCGATATTAATACAGAAGTAAAATCTATTACACTTAATAAAAGGATATGTGGTTTTACATATCCTTTTTTTTATTAATTTTGTTTTATGTCAGAAGTAAAAAAGATTGTAGATTTTTATGAAATGGAATCTCACCCTGAAGGTGGTTGGTATAAAGAAACATACCGATCAAAAGAGCTGACTACTATCAATAATTTAGGTGATCGTAATTTAATGACTTCTATTTACTTTTTATTAGAAAGCCATCAAACCTCTAATTTTCATGTTATAAAAAGTGATGAACTCTGGTTTTATCATTCTGGTTCTCCTTTAACTGTACATTGCATATACCCAAACGGGAACTATGAAATGCTACACATTGGTCCAGACTTTGAAAATGGTCAAAGGTTTCAAGCATTAGTACCAAAAGGAACTATCTTTGGATCAACAGTAGATATAGAAAACTCACATGCTTTGGTAGGTTGTACTGTTTCTCCTGGTTTTGATTTTAATGACTTCAAACTATATAAAGAACACGAACTTTTAGAAAAACATCCACAACATCAATCCATAATAGAAAAATTAACTTAATATTTTATGAAATTATTATTCTCCCTATTACTAGCAATAGCATTTATTTCATGTTCTGAAGATGTTAAAGTAGTTCCCGAACTTAAAGAACCTACGTTTTGTGATTGTAACGAATTGATATTGGATCAAGATTATCAAAGGTACTACTTATCTGACAAAGAAAAACCTTTTACTGGTGAGTGTATCACATATAGTGTTGAAGGTAAAAAAATATTTGAAAGAAATTATAGTGTTGGTAAGTATAATGGATTAGTAATTTTTTATCATAAAAATGGTAAAGTTAAAAGTACTACTGAATATGTAAAAAACTTTATGACAGGCGCTTTTAAAACTTATAGTCTGGATGGTGATTTATTATCCCATTCAATTTACTTGCGCTCTAAATTAAAGAAGGTTGTCAAATAATTTAAAAGTTATTAAATCTATACAATCAAATATCCATATTATAATACTCCTAATAGTTGGGTTTATTTTACGTTTTACAATTTCGCTCACACACTCCTATTCAAGTGATGAATTAAGCGCTATTAATAGATTAAGTATTAACGGCTTTAATAATATTATTAATCAAGCTGTAAAAACTGGTGACATGCACCCTGCTGGTGTCCAATTTTTTGAAGAATTTTGGGTATCATTATTCGGAGACTCTGAAATTGCACTAAGATTCCCGTTTGTTCTTATGGGAGTATTATCTATTTGGTTAACTTACCTAATCGGTAAACTATACCTATCTAAAAATGCAGGTATAATTGCAGCCACTTTATTAACGATTACCTATTTCCCTATTATTCATTCTGAATTAGCTAGACCATATAGTCCCGGTTTATTATTTAGTTTAATGACTACTTGGTTTTGGTTAAAAATAGTACTCGAAAAATCTAAAAAATGGTTACATATAATAGGTTTAGGAATTTCTTTTGCATTAGCCATGTACACACATTATTTTGCCTTTATGTTTGTTGGCTTTATAGGTGTAACTGGATTGTTTTATATTAAAAAAGAAAACCTAATTCTATATTTAGTCTCAGGCTGTATTGGAATCCTCTTATTCTTGCCTCATTTAAACATTACTATTCATCATCTAAGTATTGACGGTGGTTTACAATGGTTAGCTAAGCCTGAAAAAACATGGCTATTTCAGTTCATTTTTCACGCATTAAATGAATCTTTGGTATTCGTTTTAACCTTAATTTGTCTCACTTCTTTTATAATTTACAAAAGCAAATTCAGCTATATAGACATCACTAAACACACTAAATTATTTGCATTATGGTTTTTTGGAATATTCTTAATTGGCTATTCATTTTCATACTTTAGCTCTCCAATACTAAAGTATCCTGTGATGCTTTTTCCTCTTCCGTTTTTATTTTTAATCATAGGAAATTTTTTCACTAAAACTTCATCAAAGCTACTTACACTAAGTTTTGGAATATTACTCGTTTTAGGAACAGCCTCAACACTTATAGAAAAAGACTTATATGGTAATAAACATTTTGGCGTTTTTAAAGAGTTAGCAAAGCCAATTGTTAAATGGAGAACTGCGCTAGGAAAGGAAAATATTTCTACTTATTTTAATTTAAGTAGTCCAAATTACTTGAATTATTATGTTAAACAATTAGACGATTCTTTAGAATTTAATCAAGATTTAATTGAATTCGATGGGGATTTTAAACTCCGAGAAGAATTAATAGACTCAAAGACAGATTACTTAATAATAGGCTATTCACAACGCCTAACATTGCCACAAATATTTGAAACTTGCAAGGAGTTTTACCCAATTATTGTCGACTATGTCAAACTTAATAATTGTGCTGTATTTTTGTTAGCCAAACAGGGTGTTAAAAAGAAAATTAACCAAGTAAAACTAATATCACAAATAGATTTTAAAACAACTAATTTTGAAGGTTGGAAATTGAATAAAAAAATGATATTAATGCCGTATTATTTATCCGACTCTAACTCAACTTATGGTCCAGATTATATATTTAAAAAATCAGAAATTAAAGTCGATTATCATTACTATTTAAAAATAAATGTGTTCGCCTTAGCATCCGAAAATTCTCAATTAACAGTAACTCTTACGGCAAAAAGAAATGGTATAGACGTTCTAAGTAATTCTGGAGATAAAATATGGATAGGAAAAGATTTAGAAGCTATGTTAACTACAACTCAAACTCAATCCGCCTACTGTTCAATTTCAATTCCAAAAGAAATTAAAGCGTCAGATGACATTCAAATAAGTTTATGGAATAGAAACGGAACTCCTATTAAGATTCAATCCATTTCAATAGAAGCTATTGAAAACATTTGGAATTGATACGTTCTTATTGCAATGTCCAAATTACACCATCCTTAACATGGATTTCTAAGATACCAATTGATCGATTATAATATAATTTATTGAAGTTTTCTGGCCCATCCTTATTAGCATCAGTAGAAACTAGTTCTGTTACTTCAAAAACATTATAACGTTCAACAGAATTTAAAACAAGTGTATCGTGAAATTCAATAATGTTTTTAAAAAAACCTAATTCAATACCTGAATAATCAATTGGCATTTCAAATAAATTATTTCTTAAGATTCCGTTATTATCAAAATATGGCATGTAAATAGCAAGCGTTTTTTTTGACACATCTGATTGCAAATATCGTAGCCTCATCTCTATTTTCAAATCAACGTTTGTACTAAATTCAAAGAATGTTTGATCCCAAGCATAATATTCTTCCGATCGTTTTCTTTCTATAAAATTTAAAGTTAAAACATTATCCGCTTGATCTTTAAAGACTTGACTTTCAGAAGTATAAGGTACAAATTGAATATCATTATCATTAAACGCTGTCGCTCCTTCAGGAATAGTTGATACGGCTCCAACCATTTCCTCTTTTTTACAACCAAAAAAAACACTCACAACAATGAATAAAATAGGTAATTTAAATTTCATAACACTTAATTAGTACATCAAATATACGATAATTTTAATAAAAAGTTATATTTATTTTAGGCAACTAGTTTACAAAAAGCACATTACTTGATAAACTAACAAAATATAAAACATCAATCCAAATTCAACGTTTAACAATTAAATATCAAATTCACCAACTAAATCTGTATCTTTTACGTGAATGTTATCGTAATGCAAACCAATATTATATCTTTGTATAGTGAAAATAGAACTACCTAATAAAAGTACTCCACGTTGGCTCATTTTTTTAATGGACATATTAATAGCTGTAACAGCTTTAGTTTTTGCCTACTTAGTAAGATTTGACTCTTCTAACCTACCCTATGAATCAGAATTTGAAATTTTCAAAAATGGTCTTCCTTTTTATATTATAATTCGAGGAGTATATTTTTATATCTTCAATATTTATAAAGGAATAATTAGATATACCGGTATGGAAGATATGAAACGAATCTTAATATCCGTTGCAACCGGTTCAATTACCCTTTTAATTGCTTCATTTATAAAACATTATTTCTTTGAAAGTGCCTTTATATTACCTATTTCTATAATTTTTGCTGAATTTTTTATTTGTGTATTCTTGTTAGTAGCGGTTAGAACTGCCGTCAAATTAATTTATATAGAAGGTATAAAAGATAATCAAGACGCCATACCGACATTGATATATGGTGCAGGAATTTATGGACTAATAACCAAACATACTTTAGAAAAAGATCCAAAACTTGGGAGTAAAATAATTTCATTCATTGATGACAATAAACAAATGACCAAAAAGATGATGGAAGGATTAAAAATCAAACACACATCATCACTTGAATATGTCATAAAAAAATATAAAATTAAAAGATTAATTGTAGCAATTAAAAACCCAAATAATGTAAACAAGCGAAAAGTAATTGACATTTGTTTAGCACATGGTGTTGAAGTTTTAAATGTACCTGACCCGAGAAAGTGGGTAAATGGAGAGTTTTCTACTGGTCAAATACAACCTGTTAAAATTGAAAACTTACTAGGAAGAGAGCCAATTAAATTAGACTTAGATTTATTAAATGACCAATTCAGAAATAAAACTATTCTAGTTACCGGTGCTGCTGGTAGTATTGGTAGTGAAATTGTTAGACAATTAACACATTACTCTCCGTCAAAAATTATAATGTTAGACCAGGCCGAGTCTCCTATTTATGACTTGCAAATGGAATTAAAAGAAAAGGATAAGCTGCATTTAACAGAAACAGTTGTGGGTGATATCAGAAACTTATCACGTTTAGAAAAGTTATTTGAATCATATAAACCAGAAATTATATTTCACGCAGCAGCCTACAAACATGTTCCTTTAATGGAAAACAATCCATCTGAGGCTATACTAACTAATATTCAAGGATCAAAGAATGTTATTGATTTAGCTGTAAAATATAATGTCCAAAAATTCGTTCAAGTTTCGACTGACAAAGCCGTAAACCCAACAAATGTTATGGGATGTTCAAAGCGTATTGCTGAAATCTATGCTCAGTCTATTAATAAAAACACATCAACACAATTCATTACGACTCGTTTTGGAAATGTATTAGGAAGTAATGGATCTGTTATTCCACTTTTCAAAAGACAAATTCTTTCAGGTGGACCACTTACAGTAACCGACAAAAAGATAACGCGTTTTTTCATGACAATTCCTGAGGCTTGTCAATTAGTTTTAGAAGCTGGTCTAATGGGAGAAGGTGGAGAAATTTTTGTTTTTGATATGGGCGAGAGTGTTAAAATTTATGATCTTGCAGTAAAGATGATTAAACTGAGTGGACTAGAATTAGAAAAAGACATTCAAATTAAAGTAACAGGTTTAAGGCCTGGAGAAAAACTTTATGAAGAATTATTAGCTAACGAAGAAAATACAATGCCTACACATCATCCTCAAATATTAAAAGCTAAAGTTCGCGAATACAATTTTGACGTAGTTTTAAAAGATATAAATGAATTAACAAGTATGTTTGATTCACAAAACAACGATTATATTGTTAGTAAAATGAAAATCATTGTACCTGAATTTATATCAAATAATTCAGAATTCTCAAAATTCGATAAAAAATGATACTGACCCCAATCCAAATAAGATTTTCAGATTGTGACATGTTGAAACATGTTAACAACGCCATTTATTTGCAATATTTTGAAACTGCTAGAATGAATTTTTTTAAAAATGAACTACCTAACTGGGATTGGTCTAAAAGCGGTATTATTTTACTCAAAAATACGATAGAATATAAAACCCCCTTATTTTTAACGGATAAATGTGAAGTAGAGATAGAATGTTCTCATGTTGGAACAAAAAGTTTTACATTTGCTTACAAAATCCAAGTTAAAAAAGACAAAAATGTAATTACAAAGACAATTGGTGAATCAATTTTAGTTTGTTATGACTTTACCCAACAAGAAACTATAAATTTACCCACCGAACTAAAAAATGCTTTATTGAAGCATAAAAATTAAAAAAGGACTGCATTTATAATGAATTTTACTCAAATACTTTCCCTATCGATATTAGTAGCTTTTGCTCTTTCAATGGCATTCATATTTAGCTATAGTTTAATTCAATTAAACTTAGTCATAAACTACATAAAATCTAAAAAGAAAACAAAATTAGAAACTCCTGAGATTATAAATCTTCCTATAGTAACTATACAACTTCCTGTTTATAACGAACTATATGTGATAGAACGACTAATTGATAAAGTTTGTGAATTTGACTATCCAAAAGATAAATTAGAAATTCAATTATTAGATGATTCAAATGATGAGACTGTTGATATCATTAAAAGGAAAGTAGAACATTATAAAACATTGGGGTTTGATATTCAACACATACAAAGAGAAGATAGAGTTGGATACAAAGCTGGTGCCCTAAAATATGGAACTGAATTTTGTAAAGGTGAATTCATTGCTATTTTTGATTCAGATTTTGTTCCAGAAAATGATTTCTTATTAAAAACTATACCTCATTTTAAAAATGATAAAATTGGAGTTGTACAATCTAAATGGGGATTTACAAATTCAGAATACTCATATTTAACTTGCTTACAAGCCTTTGGTCTAAATGCACATTTTAGCGTTGAACAAGTTGGTAGAGGATATAATAATCATTTCATTAACTTTAATGGCACTGCTGGTGTTTGGAGAAAAAGTTGTATTACAGATGCTGGAGGTTGGGAGTCTGATACCTTAACTGAAGATTTAGATTTAAGCTATAGAGCACAACTTAAAGGATGGAAATTTTTATACTTAGAAGATGTCGTTTCACCTTCTGAGCTGCCTGTAGAAATAAATGCCCTAAAAGCACAGCAATTCCGTTGGACTAAAGGAGCTGCAGAATGTACATCAAAAAATTTAAAAAGAGTCTTAAAATCTAAAAATACACCATTAACTACTAAAATTCACGCGATTTTTCATTTAATGAATAGTTCAATATTTATTTTTATATTCTTAATGTCGATTATTAGTTTGCCTCTAATTTACATTAAGTCTGAATTCACAGAGTATAATTATTTATTAAAACTTTCCGGATTCTTTATGTCATCTTGGTTAATTCTAGCCTTTTTCTATTGGACTGCCTTTCGACAAAACTCAAAAGGTAATGTACTTAGTTTTTTTAATCATTTCCTCGGGTTTTTAGCCGTTTCAATGGGTTTATCATTACATAACTCACTTGCCGTAATTGAAGGTTATATCGGTAAAAAATCACCTTTTATTAGAACTCCAAAATTCAATATTAATGATGCCTCAGATGATTGGAATACGAATAAATACCTTGTTAAAAAGGTAACTCCATTAACTTATATAGAAGGTGGACTTTTGATTTATTTTATTTACACACTAACCGTTGCGATTCGTTATAGAGATTTTGGTATTATGCCTTTATTAGGATTTTTAATATTTGGATATGGTTTTGTTTTTTTCAATTCTGTATTCCATGTCAAGAAAGCGACAAAACAGAAAAAGTAACCCTCTTCAATTAACTTGAGAAGTAAATAGTACTATATTTGTAAGGCATTATGCTTAAACCAATACTCTTATTTTTTCTTACTTTTTTAGTGTGGTCCATTCAAAAAATTGACACTCCACTCGATACAAAAAAAGGTACCTTAAAAATTAATTTATCTAACATAAGAAATAATGATGGATTCATTTATGTATTCCTTTATCAATATAAGAACCAATACCCTTATAATCCATATAAGCATTATAAAGTAGACAAGTCAAAAGTTAAAAATGGGGTGCTAACTGCACAAATATCCAATTTAGAGTTCAGAAACAGTTATGCTATATCATTAATAGATGATGAAAATGACAATGAAGACCTAGATCGTTGGTTAGGTATCCCTGATGAAGGATACGGTTTTTCAAATAATGTGAGACCATTTTTATCGTTACCTAAATATAGCGATTTAACATTTGTCTTTAAACAATCAAAATATACAAAAATAAAACTACAATACGTATTATGAAAAAAACTCAACTACTTATAATTGCTTTCATCAGCATCATAAACATAAGTTTTACACAGCAAAACGAATCTTTTTTTAAAGATGCCAATTCATTTCTCAGTACTTATGTAAAAGGAGGAAGAGTTGATTATACTGCTATTAAATCAAGTGGACAATTAGAATTAAATGCACTTATTGATTTTATAGGAACAAAATCTTATGATGAAACAATTGAAAAAGCATATTTAATCAACGTGTATAACTTATCTGTAATCAACGAAATAGTAACAGCATTTCCTATTTCATCACCAATGGATGTACCTGGATTTTTTGACAATAAAAACACACTTATTAATGGCAAAATTTATTCATTAAATGCCATAGAGAATGATATACTGAGAAAGAAGTATAAAGACCCTAGATTTCACTTTGTTCTAGTTTGTGGTGCTATCGGTTGCCCTCCTATTACTAATTTTGCTTATCTTCCAAGTACATTAGACGCTCAACTAGAAGTTCAAACAAAAATAGCTTTAAATAATGATAATTTTATTCATCAAGAAGAGGTAGAAAAAGTAATCTATTTATCTGAAATATTTAACTGGTATACGAGCGACTTTGGAAAGAAAACAAAAGATGTAATCACCTACATTAATACTTATAAAGTAAATAAATTTAATACAGATTACAGAGTCAAGTATTCAAAATATAATTGGACAGTAAACAATGGAAGCTTTAAATCTAATACACAGCAAATTCAGTTATCTCCTACTGAAAACTTAATAGGTAAAGCAATAGAAAGTGTTGGTGGACAAACCTTCAACGCAGGCAGTTTGTTAAGAAAAAATCAATTTGATTTCACTCTTTTCAATACAGTTTATACACAAACTGAATCAGATTGGTTAGGTGTCAAATCAATTGGGGACCGACAGACTTTCAATACTCATCTAATTCAAATCATGTATGGAATAAGTAAAAACAAACGTGTAAATGTTGGTATTGATATTAACGTAAAATCTTCAGGGAGATCCGTTGATCAAACGGCTAAAGGTATATCAAGTGCTTTTTTATATACAAATACTGATTCTTCAAGATTTGGTATTCCTGCAATCGGTTTAAAGGTAAAGGTACAACCCTTTAAAGATGTTTCAAACTTTTCAATACAATCAACAATTCAAGGACCGACTGTTAAAAATGCAGAAGGTAACTCTGAGTTATTCTGGGCAGATTGGGAAAGAATAACGTGGTGGAATCAATTCTTTTATACAAAGTCATTTGGAAAGTTTCAAGTCTTTGCAGAAATTGATATGTTGTTTAGGTTTAAAATATATAAAGAACAAATTGGTATGTTAGACTTGCCAATGAGTGCTTTCTTTAGTTACTTTCCAACAAACAAAATTACCATATATGCTATGACGCAACATGTTCCTAGATTGACAAATGACTACAATCCTGCAGTTTCAGCTGACTGGGTAATTCCTTCTAATTACACAGCTTCAGGTTTAGGTTTTAAATATCAAATTAGCCGAGGTTTAGGAATTGAATTACTATACACAGACTTTTGGAGAGGTAGAAGTTCTGGTTTAGGAAGTACGTTTAACATTGGGATTAAGTACATAACTAAATAGTATTCATTAAGTTTGTAACATTAATGAGCCATAAGTTTACTTTTAAAATATTGATTATATTGTTTTTGTGTATTGTAAATTCGTTTACATTAAAGGCTGATGTAATTAATTCTGTAAACTACGAAGGCCTTACTAAAACTAAAGCTGATTTCTTAAATCAGTTAATAAAATGTAAGCCCGGTGTTGAATTTGATACCATAACCATTAAAGCGGACGAACAAATATTAAGAAATTTGAATTTATTTTTTAGTGTCATGAGTAATTATGTCTATAATGATTTACAAAATGGATATGACATTACTTATATTATTAAAGAAGCCAAATATGTTTATCCTATTCTAGCTATTGAAGGATTTAACACCCAACTAAAACTTCAAGCAGGACTTAACAATTTAAATTGGAGGGGAAGACGAAATACAATCGGTTTTGTTTATCAATACTATGATCGACATTCATTAAGTGTGTACCAAAAAACACCACGTCATAAAAATGGAAAAACTGGACATGAAGTAAGTTTGTCAAAGTACTCTACTATCGAACCCTTATATTTTGATAATATTACCTCTAATTTTAATTTTGATAACTACTCAGTTTCTGCCGTTGGCAAATATTGGATTAATTCAAAAATAAACGTTGACTTTGGCGGAATGTTAATGCATGAACAATACGAACAAAGAGATAGTATCTTAGAGCTACCAATGCAATCTTTTGAATTTATTAAATATCAAATAAAATCAAGTATCACTTACAATTATGTCAATCAACATTATGAATTTTTTGAGGGGTTAAAGTTAAGGTTATATACTGAAACCATTCAAACCAAAGATTACCCAATGGCTAGCTTTTTTAAATTAAACACTCAACTTAAATATTTTAAGCGACTAAATAAAAAAGGGAATCTTGGTGTCAACTATAAGTTTGGGATTGCTTCAAATAATGACAGTCCTTTTTCACCGTTTGTTTTGGATGGTTTTCTTAATATAAGAGGAATTGGTAATAGAGTATCTAGAGGAACTGCTGAAAATATATTAAATATTGAATATAGACACACATTATTGAATAGAAAATACTTTACTTTACAATCCGTAATTTTTACTGATATAGGCTCATTAAGACAAGCTGGGGATAAAATTAAAACTATGTTTAATGCATCAGAGATGAATTACTTTTCAGGAATTGGTTTCAGAATTCATTCAAAATTCTTTTACAAAGCTATTTTTAGAATAGATTACTCTGTCAATATAACAAATATAAATCACGGCGGTTTTTCTTTTGGACTAGGACACTTCTTTTAATGGTTATTCAAAATCAGTATACAATAAATAGTTTTTTCGCATTGTTTTAAAGTCTGTTAAGCCCTCAACCCAAGTATTTCTTATTTCTAACTCAGTCTTACCTGTCATAATTTGCTTTTTTAATTGATCAGACCCTGCTAAAAGATTAAAAAAATCATTTTTTAAAAAGAATTTATCTTTCATATTTAAATCACGATAAAAGTCAATCAACCAACTAAGTTGCAACTCTTTTTGTTGTTGTAGCACATTTATACCAATTACAGGCAAATAAATACCGTAACATATTTCATTTTTTAATTTAGGGCTTTTTGCTCCAGACATAGACACAGGTGTGAATTGATAACCTTCACCTTTAAATTTTGGATGACCTGCAACTTGAAATGGATATTTAGTTCCTCTACCGACACTTACAACTGTTCCTTCAAAAAAGCATAAACTTGGATATAAGTAAATTGAACTCATATTTGGCAAATTAGGAGAAGGCTTTATTGGCAATTTGTAAAACTTTGAGTGATCCCAGCCCTCACATCTAATAACTCTGAAATTTAAATTTTTAGTATTGGCCCAGTTCTCACCGTAAATCATTTTAGCATATTCACCAATGGTCATTCCATGAACGATTGGAATTTTGTGCATTCCAATAAATGATTTATGCTTTAAATCCAAAATAGGACCATCTACATAATGACCATTAGGATTTGGTCTATCCAAAATAATTAATTCAATATTGTTTTCAGCACAGGCTTCCATCACATAATGTAAAGTTGAAATGTAAGTGTAAAATCTTGCACCTACGTCTTGAATGTCAAAAACCAAAACATCCAAACCTTTTAATTGCTCGACTTTTGGTTTTTTATTACTTCCGTACAATGATACAACTGGCAATCCAGTTTTAGAATCAACTCCAGACTTTACTTTTTCTCCTGCATCTGCCTTTCCTCTAAATCCATGTTCAGGAGAAAACACTTTCTTAATATCAATTTGAAGCGACACTAAAGAATCAACCAAATGAGTAGGTCCAATCAAAGAACTTTGGTTACCCACTATTCCAACGCGTTTACCAGTTAATAATTTGAGATATAATTCTGTTTTTTCAGCTCCAACTGTTACTTCATTATTACAATACAATTCTGTCTGTGCAATTGTATTACTTGAAACTATAAAAAGAATTATTGATAATATATTAAATTTCATATAAGTAAGAATTAATAAATTGTAAATTTACAACTTAAACTAATACAAATTGAGTACCGAATTTTTCATTGCTAAAAAAATTATTAAAAAAGACAAATCTAAAGATGCGGTTTCAAAACCAATTGTTAGAATTTCTTTAGCCAGTATTTCTATTGGAGTAGCAGTCATGTTGATTACAGTTTCTATTGTAACAGGGTTTCAAGAAAAAGTTAGAGAAAAGGTAATAGGCTTTGGCTCTCATATTCAAATTTCAAAGTTTGAAGACAATACATCTATGGAATCCTCTCCCATTTACATTGTCCAAGATTTTATTTCAGATTTAAAAGAAAACCCGTCCATTAAGCACTTTCAGAATTATGCTTATAAACCAGCTATCCTACAAACTGACTTTGACACTTCTGTGTTTAATATCAAAGGGAAAGATACATCAGTTATTAATCGAGATATTCTGGGTGTACTTTTCAAAGGTGTGGACCACACATTTGATTGGTCATTTTTTAATAATAAATTAATTGAAGGTCAGATTATTGATTCCACATCAAACAATAACGATATTATAATTTCTGAATACATAGCCAACTTATTACATTACAAAATTGGTGACAAAGTGAACTCTTATTTTGTATTAAAAAACAATCCTAAAAAACGAAATTTCACCATAAAGGGAATTTACAATACGGGGATGGAAGAATTTGATAAGAAAATGATATTCTGTCAACTTAATCAAATTCAAAACATTAATAATTGGGGTGTAAAAAGCTATTTAAGACTTAAAGACACCTGTATTAATAATCAGTTTGTTATGGAAATAGTAGCCTACGGATCAACCAATACATTTATTTATGATTGGGGGAATGGTTACGACTCCCCTATTCTAAAACTTTTAGACTTAAACAAAAACACTATTAGTGTAGATGTACTACCAACTATTAAAGATTTTTACGGGTATTCAGTATCGAGAGACTCACTATTCAATAGATCAATTGCAGAATTAAATATCAAAACACCATGTAATTGTACTGAAGAGCTATTAGAATCACAACCTATAGAATATATTTCAGATAGTTTAATCATTGCTCCATTTGGTATTATTACTATACATAACCAACCTGGAACAAGCCACTTATACACTGGAGGATTTGAAGTGCTTTTAAATAACTGGGATGATTTACAAAAAGCAAACACAATCGTTTATGAAAACATACCTTACGAATACCATAGTCAACCAATCACAGAGTTACACCCAGAGATTTTTGCATGGCTAGATTTTATAGATATGAACATTGCTATTATATTAGCATTAATGATTATCGTATCATTAATAAATATGACCACTTCATTATTAGTTTTAATTTTGGAAAAAACTAATATGATTGGCATTTTCAAAGCGATTGGAGCAACAAACTGGTCCATCAGAAAAATATTTTTATACAATTCATTTTATTTATTAATTAAGGGATTGTTTTGGGGAAACCTAATCGCATTAAGCTTATTAGTAATTCAAAAATACACTAAAATTATACCATTAGATTCTAAAGTATACTACTTAGACTCTGTTCCTGTTAGTTTGAACTTATATCATATATTAGGGGTAAATTTATTAACTATTATTGTTTGCATGATAATTTTAATAATTCCAAGTTATTTAATTAGTAAAATTAACCCAGTTAAAGCAATAAAATTTGATTAAAATCCTTTTTTTTTAGTTTAAATTGACTACTTTCGTGGTCTAAAATTACAAATACACCGTCATGGCAGAAATAGAAATTAAACTTCCAAAAATGGGAGAAAGTGTTACAGAAGCTACTATTACAAACTGGTTAAAAGAAGTTGGAGATACTGTTGAAATGGATGAACCTTTAGTAGAGGTTGCCACGGATAAGGTAGACAATGAATTACCATCAGAAGCTGAAGGGACATTAATTAAAATTTTATTTGAAAAAGATGAGGTTGCCCAAGTTGGTGACGTTATCGCAATTATTTCAACTGACGGAGGTGCTGCAGTTGTTGTACCTGCTAAAGAAGTTAAAACAGTAACCTCTGAAACAAAAGCTGTTGAAGTAGTTTCTAATTCAAATTCTGAATCTGTTTCAAAAACAGGACCTTCTGGAAAATTCTATTCTCCTTTAGTTAGAAGTATAGCAGACAAAGAAGGTATTTCAATGTCAGAATTAGAATCAATATCTGGAAGTGGTGAAAACGGTAGAGTAACAAAAAAAGATATTTTGTCATTTATTGACTCAAGAGGAAACACACCTGTTGTAACAAAAACATCAGCTCCTGCTGCTAAAAAAGCAGCACCTGCAAAAACTGCTCATAAGCCTAATGTTCCTGTAATGGAAGGTGATGAGATCATCCCTATGGACAGAATGAGAAAGCTTATTGCCGATCATATGGTTATGTCAGTACAAACTTCTCCACACGTTACTTCTTATGTTGAAGCTGACGTTACAAATATTGTAAATTGGAGAAACAAAGTGAAGAATGAATTTCTTGCAAAAGAAGGACAGAAAATTACCTTCACACCAATATTCATGGAAGCAATTGTAAGAGCAATTAAAGATTTCCCTGGTGTAAATGTTTCTGTTGACGGAGATAATATAATTCAAAGAAAACATATTAATTTAGGAATGGCTACTGCTTTACCTTCAGGTAACTTAATTGTTCCTGTAATTAAAGATGCTGATAACTATAACTTAACTGGTTTAGCAAAACAAGTTAATGGACTAGCAAATAAAGCAAGAAATAATAAATTAGCTGCTGATGATGTATCTGGTGGTACTTATACAGTTACAAATGTTGGTTCATTTGGGAATGTTATGGGAACACCTATTATCAATCAACCTCAGGTTGCAATTTTAGCACTTGGTGCAGTTAGAAAAGTAGTTTCTGTTATCGAAACTGAAAATGGCGACACAATTGGTATCCGTTCTAAAATGTACTTATCACACTCATACGATCACAGAGTTGTTGATGGTGCTTTAGGTGGAATGTTTGTAAAAAGAGTAGCTGATTATTTAGAGCAATTTGACGTAAATAGAGAATTCTAAAACTAAACACTTAAAAACTTAGTGTTAATAACTTAAGCCTCTTCCATTATATGGATGAGGCTTTTTTTTTAGTTTTACAGTTAATTATATGGTACGTAAACTAAAAATACTAATCTTCATACTTACATTTATAAATGTGAGTACAGTTTCTTACGCTCAAAACTATGACATAGAAGAAGCTAACGACTTACTTATTGCTAAGTCGTATTACAAAGCGATTCCAGCGTTTCAATATTTATTGAGTATTGAAAATAGTGCCAACTTGAATTATAAGTTAGGGTTATGTTATTTCAATTTAAACAAAGAGGTAGAGTCAATTCCATATTTTGAAAATGCAATAAAGGATATTTACAAAAAATATTCTACTACTAATACATCATTATTGTATGCTCCAATTGATTCTTACTATTATTTAGCAAAAGCTCAACACGTTAAAGGTAACATTATACTTGCTTTTGATTTTTATAATATATTTTATCAAAGTTCTAAAAAAAACAACTCATTACGTTACAAATCATACATAGGGATTTTACAATGTGAAACGGCAAATCAATTAATTGAAAATAAAACAACTGATATCGTTTGGAATTTAGGAGACACGATTAATACAGAATTAGAAGAGTCAAGTCCAGTTATTTCTTTAGGAGGTTCGACAATTTACTTTACAAGCTCAAGATTAAGAAAAGACAAGTCTAATCAATTTTTTAAAGATCCAAAGACAGGAACTTATTTTAAAGATGTATACTCTAGTCGTCAAACAGAGTCTGGTGTTTGGACAGAACCAAATCTATTAGAACTTTGTAAAATAAACCAAAACGAAAGTCCTTCTTCAATTTCACCCAACGGTAACCAGTTATTGATAAACAATGGAGATCTAAGTAAAAATAATATTTACAAATCAGAATTAAACAATTCAACATTTGATGAACTATCACCATTTCCGGCAAAAGACTTAAATACAAATAACAATGAAATAGATGCTTCATTTAGTTTCAATGGAGAGTACTTATACTTTTCATCTGACAGAAGAGGTGGTTTTGGTGGATATGATATTTATAGATTAAAAAAATTACCTGATGGTACATGGAGTAAGGCTAAAAATTTAGGCGGAAAAGTTAATTCAAAAAGTGATGAAATATCGCCTTTCATAGGCTTGGATAATAAAACATTGTATTTTAGCTCAAATGGGGCCACAAGTATGGGAGGATTTGATATTTTCGTATCACAAGTAAACACTATCAAAGAATGGTCAACCCCAATTAACTTAGGAGTTCCTGTTAATTCAACTGATGATGACTTATCCTATTCGACAACGGCTAACGGTTTAAAAGGAATTTATTCTTCGGACAGGAATGAAAATGTAAATCATGATATCTATTTTGCTCAATCCTCTACCTCTTTTTATCAAAATGTAGCTATTCTAAAAGGTAAAATTACAACTAACAATGAATCTAGATTACCTAAAGGTGTACTTATCATTGTAGAAGACTTAACTAATAATACAAAACCACAAGTATTCAATCCTAGATTAAGAGATGGTGGGTATATACTGAATTTAAAACCGTGTCATAAATACCTCATTAATTACACTTATGAAAATAAATCATTTTTTAAAGTAGAACAATTAATACCATGTAACTCTTCATATCAGGAGATACATAAGGAAGTTGTTATGGATGTTGTTAACCTGACAACTCCAAATCATTAAACCAGAAATATGAATAACCCGACATACATAAAGTTAATTCGTAAATGCTTATTAGTAATAGGTCTAATTTTCATTTCAACTTCTATTTCTTTTGCTCAAGACAATGAAACTGAAGAACAATCAACCTCTTTATCTACAGGAAAACAAAAAAGAATAGCTAAAAAAGCAAGGAAAGCTCTTAGAAAAAAAGAGTACATACTAGCAAAAACTTATTATGATGAACTTACTGAGTCTAATACAGAGAACCCTGATTACTGGTATGAGGCAGGATTAACGTATTTTAAATCTGCCATAGATGTTAACTTAACATTAGAAAAGTATAATAAAGCTTTAGAACTTTCAGTTGAAACTATAAACCCTGATTTATATTTAGCTTTGGGAGATATATACCATTACAATTCAGATTATGAAAAAGCAATAGTTTATTACAACCAATATAGATCTGCATTAACTACTGAAAAGAATATAAATGAATTAGAAGTAATTGTAAATCGTAAAATAGAAATTGCTAACAACGGTATAAACGTAACTTTACAAAAAGATGAAAAAGAAATTCTACTAACCAATTTAGGAGAATTAATTAACTCTCCTGCTGGTGATTACTCTCCAGTATTATCGAATGATGGCAATTTACTGCTATTTTGTTCAAGAAGACCTCCGGCTAAAAAGAAAACAGCTGATGGTCAATATTTTGAAGATATCTTTTACACAACGAAAGTCGATGGAAAATGGAAAGAAGCAGTAGTTATTGACAAAAATTCTGGATATGTAAGTCAAGAACTAAATAGAGGAAGAAGACATGAAGCTCCTATCTCATTATCTCCTGACGGTAATTCACTATTTATTTATACTGAAAACAGTGTATGGAAAAGTGAAAAAGATAGTAAAGATCAATGGTCTAGTCCAAGAAGAATGAATCAAAATGTAAACATTGGAGACCACACACCAAGTGTATTCATTACGCCAAATGGGCAAGAATTATTTCTTGTATCTAATGGTGCCAAAGGTGGATTAGGTGGTAGAGATATTTTTTATAGTTCAATATTGGAGGACGGAACTTGGGATAGCCCAAAGAATTTAGGACCTAAAATTAATACAATCTATAATGAAGATGCTCCTTTTATAACTAAAGATGGTAAAACATTATACTTTGCATCAGAAGGTCACAATTCAATGGGTGGATATGACATTTTTAAGTCAATTAAAGATAGTAATGGAGAGTGGGATACACCAATAAATATTGGTTCACCAATAAACTCTGCTGGAAATGATATTTATTATGTTGAAAACGAATCTGGTCATATTGCATATTACTCATCACAAAGACCAGGAAGTCAAGGGTTTTTAGATATTTATAGCGTTGAATATTCTTGTTTAAATCTTCCTACCACAACGATTAATGGATATGCCATTTATTCAGACACACATCAGCCACTTAAAGGGGTTATTAAAATAATCAGTAAAACGAGTGGAGAAGAATTTGGAACCTTTACTATTGATGAAAAAGGGAAATATAGTTTAGTTTTACCTCCAAACGAAACTTACATTTTAGAATTTGTATTGGCACAACTTGGCTATAATCAAGAAAAACCAAACTCTACAGAATTTTTCATTCCAAAACAATGTGAAGCATACAACCTATATCAAGAGATTACCGTAAATTACTTAAAAGATGAAACAGGATCTCCTATTGCTCAAAAGGCACATTTCAAAAATGCAATATTTGATATTGAAGAAGAAGTTAAAACGAGCTTTAATACAGACGCTGTAGTTAATACTACTTATGCAGACTCTTCAAGTTCAATCCAAGGTGAACTCTCACACAACTCTATAATCAAAGCAAAAGACGTCACCTTAACTTTATTAAACTTAAACAACGAAATTTTAAGAATTACAAAATCAGACGACAACGGAGAATTTGCATTTGAACAAATTGATGTCACTAAACCCTATAAATTGATTGTAAATGAAGATGACGCTAAACGAAATTATTACGGCGACAACTCAGTGAACAATGAATCAATAATTACCATTGAAGGTCAAGTAGAGAGTCATAAAAACGGTGAAACAAATACAATTGATAATATGGAAATATTACTTTCGAATAGCGATAACACTATTTCTAATGTTTCCAATACAACTTCCGAAGGAACTTTTAAAATGACAAATATACCTGAAGATAAGGAAAAAATAGCCGAACTTAATGGTAACACAGTTATTTCATATAATCTGAATATTCCAACAAAAGAAGTTCTTTTCTCAGCCTTCTTAACAAGTATAGATCCAAATAATACAGAATTATCATATACAGAACATATTGATATTGTTGAATTAAAGGATGTTTCTTCTGAAGAAATGCCTGAATTTGCAAATATTTATTTTGACTTTGCTAAATATTTTTTACGTAAAAAAAGTGAAAACATTCTTGAAAATATCTTTAACTACTTAAATGACAATCCATCTGCTACGATAAGATTAGATGGACATACTGATTGGATTGGAACGGAAAAGTATAATGATAAACTTTCAGAAGATAGAACATTAAAAGCATATAAATTTCTTATTGACAAAGGTATTTCACCTAACAGATTAGTTAATGAATGGTTTGGAGAGACAAAACCAGCAGTTGCTAACGTTAATACTAACGGAACTGATAATCCAGAAAATAGACAATTAAACAGAAGAGTTGAAATTAAAGTTGAAATCCCAGAAATGGCTTCATTGTATATTCAACTATAAATAACACCCATGAAATTAAACTTAAGTAAATCAATAGCATTTTTTGATATAGAATCAACTGGTCTTTCAACTTCTAAAGACAGAATCGTAGAAATTGGAATTATAAAAGTAAATCCAGATCAGTCAGAAGAGAGTTTAACAATGCGTATTAATCCTGAAATGACAATTTCTAAAGAGTCTGTAGAAATACATAAAATTACTCAAGAAGATATTAAGGATGCGCCTACTTTTAAAGACGCTTCTCAAAAAATATTAGACTTCATTGGAGATGCGGATTTAGCTGGTTATAATTCTAACAAATTTGACATTCCTATGTTAATGGAGGAATTTTCTAGAGTTGGAATTGAATTTGACATGTCTATAAGAAAGGCTATTGATGTTCAAAATATCTTTCATAAGAAAGAACAAAGAACTTTAGTAGCGGCTTACAAGTTTTATTGTGACAAGGACATTGAGAATGCTCATAGCGCTGAAGCTGATATTATTGCTACTTATGAAGTTTTAAAAGCTCAATTAGATAAATATCCAGATTTAGAGAATGACATGGATTTTTTAGCTGAATATAGTCAACACAATAAAAATAAATTATTGGATTTTGCGGGAAGAATAGCTGTAAATAAAGAAGGTATCCCTATTTATAACTTTGGAAAGCACAAAGACAAAACAATTAAAGAAATTTTTCAGAAGGAACCAGGTTATCATGCTTGGATGTTAAATAACGACTTTCCTTCTTACACTAAACAAGTATTAAAAAAGATAACAGATCAATTAAAACTTGAGAAGAGAGAATTACAAGCTAAAAAAGTAGTGAAAGAAAAGGAAAAAATGTCTAACAAATTAGATCAACTGAAAACAAAATTCAACTAATGAAAATAATTTGTATTGGAAGAAACTATGCAGATCATGCTAAAGAAATGAATTCTGAATTACCCTCAGAACCTATCTTCTTTTTTAAACCTGACTTAGCAATTCTAAGAGGACATAAATTTTACATTCCAGATTTTACCAAAGATTTACATTATGAGGTAGAATTAGTCATAAAAATAAATCGTGTTGGTAAACACATTGACCAAAAATTTGCTCACAAATATTATAATGAAATAGGATTAGGAATAGACTTTACTGCTAGAGACATTCAAAAAGAATGTAAAGCAAAAGGACTACCTTGGGAAAAAGCAAAAGCATTCGAAAACAGTGCTGTTTTATCAAAAAGATTTATTGATAAAGCAGATTTAGATTTAAATAATATCCCGTTTTCATTGAAAAAAAACAATACTATTGTTCAAGACGGTACTAGTTCTGACATGATATTTACTTTTGATAAAATTATTGCATATATTTCTCAATTTGTAACATTAAAAATTGGAGATTTAATTTACACGGGAACACCCCAAGGAGTTGGTCCTGTAAAAATTGGTGATGAATTGAGTGGTTTTATTGGAAGCAAAGACATGTTTAAAATTGAAGTCAGATAATTGTCTGAGATTAAAAAACATATCTTAATTTTACCAAAATGGTATCCAAATCATAAAGATATACAGCTCGGTATTTTCATTAAAAAACAAGCTTTACTTCTAAAGGAAACCTTTCAAATTTCTGTTATATACGTTCAATCTAGTAAAACAATAGCTTCAAATTTTGAAATCAAGAGTTCAAAACAAGACGGAATTTTTGAACAAACCGTTTATTTTAAAAAAGCAACAGGCTTTTTAAATAAATTAATAAATTTTAAACGTTATAAAAAAGCGCAGATAATTGGATATAAGAACCTAATAAACAAAGTAGACCTAGTTCATGTTCAAGTTCCGATTAGACCTTTATTTTTAGCTCTAAACTTAAAAAGAAGGCATAACATCCCATTCGTTGTTAGTGAACATTGGTCAGGACATTTGACAGGAGAATTTAATAACAAAAATTTCATTTACAAGTACCTCTACAAAAGTTTAATTAAAAAAGCGAGTAAAATTAGTTGTGTTTCTGAGTTTTTGAAAACAGAGTTTATTAAAAATACGGCTATTACTCCTATCGTTATTCCAAATTTGATTGAAAAACAAAATGTACCTACTCTATTAAATCCCTCCCCTTCTGATCAAATTAGAATTCTGTCCGTGAACGATTATATCGATTCAATTAAAAACATCACTGGATTATTAGAAGGCTTTAGTAAAGCAATAGTAACCAATCCAACATTGCATTTAATCTTAATAGGCGGTGGTCCTGATGAAGAGTTAATTAATGAAACTATTAATAAACTAAATTTAAAAGAATCTCATTTGACTGTATTAGGAAGAACATCACATGACACAGTCTTAGAACATATGAAGAACTGTGATTTTTATATCAGTAACTCTAATTTTGAAACTTTTGGAATGACCTTAGCAGAAGCCTTAATTGTTGGAAAACCAGTTATTTCAAAATTATGCGGAGGTCCTAATGAATTCTTGAATAATACTAATAGTATGATTCTTAACTTTAATAATGAGGTTGACTTAACAAGTATAATATTAAGAATGGCAGATTCATTCCATTTGTTCGACTCTACTAAAATTTCTAAAGTTATCACTGAAAAATATGGCCATTCGGTAATTCTAAATAAATTGGAAAAATTTTATAACCTATAACTTAAATAATCTTATATTTGAAAAGATGTTGAAGTTTAAACTATTAATCCTACTATTCTTTTCTTTGTTCACTTCATTGAGTCAACAATTTCATTTTAAGAATTATTCACTTGAAGAAGGATTATCACGTTCAGGAGTTTATCATATTTTACAAGATCATTATGGATTTTTATGGATTGCTACTGACGGTGGTGGTATATGTAAATTTGACGGTGTAACTTTCAAAAACTATACACGTCAACATGGTTTAGCATCAGAAAAAGTTCGAATCATTTTTGAAGATAAAAACAAAGTTCTTTGGTTTGGAACTAACAATGGTTTAAGTTTTTTCAATGGAGACCATTTTGAAACCTTAACAGTTGAAGATGGATTGAGTGATAATTTTATAAGATCAATTACTCAAGACAAAGCGGGTAATCTTTGGGTTGGAACTAATAGAGGTATCTCAATTATTGACCCTTCAATTAAGCAAATTTCAAAAAAATTGAAACTAAATTTCACTTTACCACACCGTAAAACACGTTCTCTACTTGCTGATACAATTAATGATATTATGTGGATTGGAACAGATGCTGGATTAGGTAAATGGGATAATTCAAAAATAACAATTATTAATAAGAAAGATGGTTTGATAGATAACACTATTTTAAGCATGTTTTTAGATTCCGAAAATAAACTTTGGGTAGGAACAAACAACGGATTATCAAAAGTTGAAGAAGACAAAATTACAAATTGGACTGAAAAAGATGGTTTAATTAATAATAGAATACGATCAATATGTGAAGACAGTTATCATAATATCTGGATTGGAACTAGGACAGGCATAAGTATCTTTGACAAAACTAGTTTTCTGAATATTTCAGTTAAAAATGGCTTATCAAATGATCGTATTAGATGTATTCAGTCTGACATCTTTGGAAATATTTGGCTAGGAACTTATTTTGGTGGAATTATGCGTTTTAATTATAAAGACTTTGTAGGCTACACACCAAAGGATGGCTTAGTTTCTAACCAAATATTATGTATTACAGAGGATGAAAAAAACGACATTATCATTGGTACATTTGATGGTGTGTCCAAATTAAAAATTAAGAACGATAAATTACAGACGATTAAACATGTTACTACTGAGAATGGTTTAATAAGCAATAATGTTCAGGCCATTTATAAAGACAAAAATAATTATTACTGGTATGGTACTGATGCCGGTATTTCAATTGTTAAAAATCAAAAAGTAATTACAATAAATAAGGAGTTAACTGAAGTTTCAAAAAATATAACTTGCATAAAACATTTTAATAGTAAATATTATATCGGAACAAAAAGGGGATTAGCTGAACTTATAATTAATAAAGACTATAGTATTAAAATGATCAACTTTCTTACCAATTATGACGGTTTGGCTGGTAAAGAAGTTTCATTTATTGAGCAAGATAAATATGAACGTATCTGGATTGGATTTACAGATGGACAGATTAGTATTTTATATAATCATCAATTAATAAATCCAATTTTGCCAAAAGCTATTAACGAAATTACTTCTATCACATTTGACTCACTTGATAGAGTTTGGTTAGGAACTAGTGGCAGGGGTATTTATTATGGTAATTTTAATTCAGAATCTAAAGCGCTCGAGTTAAAAAACATTTCATCCTCAAATCAGCTATCATCAAATTATATTTTTTCATTATTGTATCATCAAAATAAAATTTGGGTTGGAAATGAAAAAGGAATTGATTTAATTGAATTTTCAAATGACTCTGTTTTTAACATTCAAACATTTGGTCCTGAACGTGGATTTTTAGGCTTACAAAACAATCAAAACTCTTCTTATGTAGATAAAGCTGGAAACCTATGGTTTGGAACTGTAAATGGTCTTTATAATTTAAAGAATAGAGAACTAAATATTTACTCTGAAGGGAAAAAATCTATTAGCTATATTAAATCGATACATGTTAATAGAAAAAATATTAATTGGAAAACTTCAGAATTTTCAAATGGTATTTCTGGATTATTTAACCTTCCTCTAGATTTAAACTTACCTTATAATCAAAACAATTTAGCCTTTGATTTTATTGCTTTAAACTATGTTGCGTCAGAAAAAATATTATACTCATGGAAACTAAAAGGCTACGATCACAATTGGTCTAACTTAAGTCAAAAAAAGGATTGTGATTACACAAATTTAGAGCCGGGAAAGTATACACTACAAATAAAATCAACGAATGAGAAAGGTGAATTAATTGATTCTATCACTAGTTTTAACTTTAATATTTTGAAGCCATTTTGGCAAACTTGGTGGTTTAGAATATTATCTATTCTAATTATAATAAGCGTAATTATTTTCTATTTAAACTTCAGGACTGGTCAATTAATCAAAAAACAAAAAGATTTAGAAAATGTAATTACAATACGAACCGAAGAAATTACGAAACAAAAAGACGAATTAGAATTAACAAAAAAGGAAATTGAGATTCAAAATGATGAATTACAATTTAAAAACAAAGAAATAACAGATTCAATTTTATATTCGAGAAGAATCCAACGTTCTATTCTTCCAAGTACTGAAAAGGCCGCTCAATTATTAAAAGAGCATAGTATTTTTTATAAACCAAAAGATATTGTTTCTGGTGATTTTTATTGGTTAGAAAAAAGTGCTGTCAACAAAAATAAAATATTTTTTGCAGTTGCTGATTGTACTGGACATGGTGTACCAGGAGCAATGGTGTCTTTAATCTGTACACGCGCACTTAACAGTTCTTTATTTGAAAGTAAATTAGACTATCCGAATCAAATTCTAGATGAAACAACAAAAATCGTAACTGAATCTTTTACAGATTTTGAAACTGGAACGATTATTAAGGATGGAATGGATATAGCCTTAGGATCTCTTGATTATAGTCAAAATAAACACAATCCAGTATTTGAATTCTCTGGAGCACAGAATCCAGCATGGGTTATCACAAAACTTAGCGATAAAAATATTGCAATTAACAATGAAATTGTTGAACCTGAAATTATAACTCAAACTCATAAACTATTTGTTGTAAAAGGAACAAAACAGCCGGTTGGCCATTTTGAAAATAAGCAACCATTTATTAATAATCAATGTATATTACCAGAAGGTTCTAAAATATATTTATTTACAGATGGTTATGCCGATCAATTTGGCGGTGACTTGATCATAAAACCACAAGGTAAAAAATATAAATACAAGCCTCTTAAAAGCTTTATTATGGGTATTCAACATCATTCAATCACAAGACAAAAATTAGACTTAGAGAATGAGTTTTACCGTTGGAAACAAGACTTAGAACAAGTAGATGACGTTTTATTTATGGTAATTGAAGTTTAATATTTATTAAAGATTATGAAGTCTATTTTTATCTTTTTACTTTTTCTACCAACTACATGTTTTCTGCAATCGAACACCTTAGGTCATGGTTACGATTTTAAAACAAATGGAAAAGTAAATGACAGCACTACCCTTCCACTCAAAACATATCAATTAGATACATTAAGCCGTAATATTAACCTTACAAACTCGTCTCATATTAATACTGCACTTGAGTCAAATGCTTTGTTTTTAAGTCGGAGTGGTTACAAATCTTATCGTTTAGTTAATGGGCCTACATATACCACTGAAACTATTAAAAAAATGACCCGTTATTTAGCGAATGTAGCTACTTTAGATTTGTCAAAATATGAATTACACAAGTTAGGTGGGGAAGATAAAATAGGAAATGTACACTATACAAGCTATTATATTCCTACACTAGAAGTTAGTAAAACTAAAGATGAATTATATAAATTCCCTATTTACAAACGCCCTACTAATGAATACTTTAGAACGCTAAGTAGATATGATATTGACGTCAGTCAAAAATTAAATAACAAAGGATTAGTTTTAGCTTACGCAAAAAATTATTTTGATTTATTTTCAATGATGATTCAAGGTTCAGGTAATGTAGTTTATAAAGATGGCTCAACAAAGCTATTTTCTTATGGTGGTAAAAACAACAAACCTTATTATAGCATTGGCAGATATTTGGCATCTAAAAACTATATCTCATTAGAAAAAATGTCTTTAAAAGCAATAAAAGAATGGTTTGAAATAAATCCAGACAGTACACACATACTTATGATGAATAGTTCTTATGTTTACTTTAATCCTAAAGACAGTAAACCAACAGGAGCATGTAATGTTCCATTAGTTGAAAATTGTTCCGTAGCAGCAGATTTTAAGTATCTGCCTAAAGGAAGTGTGCTATTAGGAAAAGTACCTGTTTTAAATCTGGCTGGAGAATTTATTAAACATGAATATAAAATTCTTTTAGTTCATGATACCGGTGGTGCAATTAAAGGCCCAGGACATATTGACTTATACGCTGGTGAAGGTGAAAAAGGTAAAAATTATGCCAGCGCTATGCACCATTATGGTGAATTATGGCTGATATTACCTAAATAATAGTGAGTTAAATCAATTACTTAGCTCAATCTAAAAGAAACTACCTCCACTCCTATTATCAATTTGATCTTATCCTTTGATATTTAAGTAACATCAATCCATACTATATGCTGAACTCAAAACTTCCTCTGACATCTTACCTATTAAGAATGAAACAAACAGTGATTGATAAAACTTACTATTTAATCGATTTTAATCTCCATTAAAATGATAAAATGCCAATTTTACTATGTCTTTTACTCTTAGCATAAAGAAAAATTCCATCATCTAATTTGGAACATAGTTTTGGTACTAGTCTCATTTTTCTTTCATCACTAAATTCAATAATGTTTTCTTTAAATAAATCACCATCAGGAGATATTTGAACTTTAACAGCCACTTTACCCTCATTATATACAATATTCAACTCGTCAGAATCTTCATCTTCTAAAACAAAATAAGATAAATAATAACCATCATCATTTACACTTCTTTGACTTTTAGTAATAATCTTTTCCCATTTTAATAATCCATCAGCATCATAATTTATTGCTATCACGTCATTATAGTAATAATAAGTAGTAGTAGTTGTTGTACTCCCCTTACTAGTAGTACGAGTAACTGTTTTAGTATAAGAGTAATATTGTTCTGCAAACACAACAATACTACCATCACTTAGTTCAACTATATTATCTATATAATAATTATAAAATTTAGGCTCTGCTTTAGTTTTTCCATCTTTTTTTGATTTAGATTTTTTAGACTTAGCTTCTTTAGATTGCTTTTTTTGAGACCAAGTTGATTTTACAAAGTTATCCTTAAAGTAATTAGTTTCATTACTTACTTCTTTATGTGCTTTATCAAAAATAATAGAAAAGCTTCCAGTTACACCTTTTTGACTTTCATCCATTGTTAATCCAGTAACAACAATGTTTCCATTTTTCAATAATTTAAAAATCAACTCTTTTGTTAAGTCATTATTATCTAATTCAATTTTTAAGGTTTCAACATTACCAGTTTCTGAATTTACGAACAAAATAAATCTGTCTTCAACAAAAATTGCTGCCTTTCTGCTTAATTTTGATTTTTTACGTAATATTAATTTATCAACCAATAAAAATAGCGAACCATCATTACCTAAAATTGTTTTTTTAACTTCAAATTTTTCAAATGGAATTTCGAAAGCAAGATCATTTGCCAATTCAAAGTTACCATCAAATATTTTTGCTTGATAGTACTTATTATAATACCTTTTACTAGACCTAGATTTCTTAGGGTTTGGGTATGAGAACATACTTAACCACTTATTATCTGACACAGTTCTAGACAATCCTTTAAACTCAAAAGACTCCAATGTAGTTCTTTCTTGTCCTTTTTTAATTTTAGCATACATTAAAACTTTAGGATTAGATACAGCTAGAGTTTTGGGATTTATTTTACTGTAAATTATAAAAACTAGTTAATAATACTGGCGTATTACCAATCATAAATGCATCAACAAATGGCGTAGTCTTTTTTCTAAATCGATAAATAAGTTCTTTGAAGTTACTCAATTCAAACTTTTTAAAATCATACTTTTCAACAAAGTTTTTATTACGTAATGCTTTAATTAAAAATAAATTATCAAAATCATTTCCCAACACAAACGGTGCGGAGTGTTTGGTCTGTTCTAATTCTAACCATTTAATACTTTTCTTATATTTTTCAGAAACTTGAGCTGATGTTGACAAAGTAAAAATCAACACTAAACTAATTAATAATGCTTTTTTCATTTTTAGTGTTTTATTTTATAATGCGTAATTAATACCAAGTCCCAATGAAATTCCAAATGCGAAATCCATTGTAGATTCAACATAATTCGGATTAAGAAAAGTACCAGTAAAAGAATTTCCAATATATTGATCAACAGGATTTATAACATCCACCTTATAAGTACCTCCATAAACACCGTATTCAATATCAACATTAAATCTCCCTGGTAAATTAAGGCTAATTCCTGCTGAGATATTTATTAGTGATTTTTTATAATTAAACTGATTGTCGATACTCATATTAGACCAATGGTCATATCCAAGTGCATAATACTGACCAAAAATATCAAACTTAGCTTTTTCTGTGAAATTGAAAAAGTATTTCACACTTGCATTATAGTAAAACCCAGGCTTTATACCAGTTAAAAAAGTAGGAATATCATCCTTAATAAAACCAGAAACTTCAAACAAATATCCAAAAGGAGAAGTTCCAACACCAGCCGTTAAAACAAAGTGTGGAGAAACTTTAGCATTTAAGTAAATATTAGGTGTTCCTCCAAATAAAGTAAACGCATTTACACCAACTTGAAAGTGAGATTCTTTATCTCCATCATCAAATATTTTTTCATAATTTTCTTGAGAATAAGAAAATAAAGAAATACTTAAGACGTAGAGACTTAATAATGTTCTTTTCATAGAGATTTATTTTTTTGCAAATATACAATGAATTCAATTCTTATCCTAATTCATCAGGAATTATACAAACAGGAATCGCTTCCATTTTGTGCCTATTTGCTGAATTAAACTTCTTATATATTTGTATTACTTCTAACTGTCTTTCTGTTAAATTTATTAGTTCAGTTTCAGTTTCTAAAAATGTCATAGCCCATTCTAATTCTGGATAAGTTGCTCCTAATTGACCTTCATCTGTTCTTTCATCTTCCCATAAACCATCTGTAGGTTGGGCATTTTGAATGGAATCAATAACTCCTAAAATTTTAGTCAATTTAAAAACTTGTGTTTTAAATAAATCTGCAATTGGACTAACATCTACTCCACCATCACCATACTTTGTATAAAATCCTACACCAAAATCTTCCACCTTATTTCCTGTCCCTGCAACCAACAACTCATTGGCTTGCCCTACAGCGTACAAAGTAGTCATTCTTAGCCTAGCTCTTGTATTTGCCATTGACAATCCGTGAGCTTGAGTGTCTGAAGTAAATCCTTTTTTTATAGTTTCAAATGTATCCGTTAAATTAATTCGTTGATGACTTACATTAGAATATTTCTTCTCAAGCCATTGAATATGCTCTAACCCTCTATTAACTTCATTTGAATTTTGATGAATTCCCATTTCAACACAAATGACTTTTAATCCCGTTTGAGCACACAATGTAGAGGTTAAAGCAGAGTCTATTCCTCCACTAATACCGATAATAAATCCCTTAACTCCAGCTTTATTTGCATACTCTTTTAACCAATTTACAATATGCTTAATTACGTTTTGTGATTCCATTTTTTTTTAGATAAAAAAAACCATTTCAATACGTATCGAAATGGTTTTAATAGTTATATAATTAGTTTTTTAGAATAATAAACCTACTTTAAATTCAAAAGTATGCATTGGATTATTCTTAACGTCTAATGCATCTATAGTTTTATAGCTAGCAGTTGTAGTATTTAATTTTGTCTCAGTTAAGTGACCTGATTTTTGCCATAAAGAAGGTGTAACACCATAATTAAACCCAGCTTCAATAAATAAATTAGTATTACCCGTAAAGTTCCATTCAGCACCAGCATAAACACCAATACCCATTTTTACTGTAGATAATCCCTTTTTGAAACTTTCTGGTTGCATGTCTTCAATAGTTATCGTATTGTTAGCTATTCTTTCAAAACTTGAACCATCTTTTTTAGATTCAAACCCTTCATCATCCATTCTAACTCCAGCTAAGAAACTCGTTCTTAATCCCATCTTTCCATAATATTTAAAATCTCCAATCATATTGGTTTGGAACTTTAAAAATAAAGGAATAGTTACATATTTGGCTCTAAATTTTCTAGTTAAAACTTGAAATGCTACAGTATCAGTATTTGTAATATCATCAATATGTAAAATTTCAGTATCATTATATGAATAAAATACAGGGCTCAATTTTGTATCTCCAGTACTCCCGTAATTTACTTTAAAAGACTCTATGTTAAATTCAATTCCTAAATTTAAAGCTATGTTTTGATTTACATTATATTCTCCAGTCATTCCAATCAAAAATCCTCCACCAGTACCTTGACGTTCGATCTTAGTAGAATTTGTACTTAAAGAATTTAGTGTGAAACCTGTTACCAAACCACCTCTGAATTTTTTATCTTGAGCGGTTGCCCCAAAAGTAAATCCTGCAATTAATAGTACTGAAAGTATTCTTTTCATTTTATTCAATTTATATTTGTACCACAATAATACAAAAAATAAAACAAATGTTAAATAAGATTAGTAGTTTATTGCTGTTACCTCTTCTTTTTATAGGATGTAATTCTAACCCTTTAGATATAGATATAAGCAAAACTGATTTAAAATTAGATGTTTATAGATATGATGTAGATATGTTTAATGCGCAATCAGTAAACGATTTAGCAGCTGTAAACACTTCACAAATACAACAAGGTGGTGAATTGTATGAGTTTTACGTAATAGAAATGCTCTCATCTGGGTCTCCTTATCATGATTCAATTGCTAATACGTTATTTTTGTTTACTCAAGATTCTATCATGAGAATGGTAAATACAAACGTACAAAACTTATTTGGAGACTTTACTGTTGAGAAAATGCAGATGATAGACATGTTTAAACATTTAAAATATCATATTCCACATGCCATGTTACCAACTAATGTAATTACTTACAATTCAACTTTTGCTAACGGTGTAGTTTCAACTCCTACTCAAATTGGTTTAGGTTTAGAAATGTATTTAGGTAACGATAATGAGATAATAGAACAATTACCATATCCTGAATACTTTAAAACGAAAATGGAAAAGCAGTTTTTAATGCCTGACATTGCGCAAAATTGGATTGAAGCCAATGTACTTGAAAACAACTCAGGAGATGAATTCTTGTCAAATATGATTTACAATGGAAAACTGTTATATATAATAGATGCCATGCTACCAACTTTAAATGATCATTTGAAAATTAGATATTCAAAAGCTGAATATGAATGGGCTGAAGCAAGTGAATTTAATGTTTGGAAGCACATTGTAGAACAAAATTGGATATACTCAACAGATATGAAACTAATAGTACGTTATTTTAAACCTGGTCCAACTACAGTCGGTTTAGAAGGGTCTCCGTCTAAAATTGGACAGTATTTAGGTTGGAAAATAATAAAATCTTATATGGAAAAAAATCCAGAAATTACAATACAAAAATTAATTGCAGAAAAGAACCACACAAAACTATTAAAAGCTTACAAACCTAAAGACAACAAATAATGACAAAAACATCAAAGATAACAATAGAAGTAACAACAAACGAAAATAATATTCCTGAAGCTATTAATTGGAGCGCTGAAGATGGAGGAGTAGATAATTTAGCTGCAAAAGCAATGATTTTATCCTTATGGGATAAAAACGATAGTGCTGCTATGCGAATTGATTTATGGGAAAAAGAAATGACGGTTGATGAAATGAAAAAATTTTTTCATCAAACACTACTAACAATGGCCGATTCTTTTGAAAGAGCAACTGGAGAGAAAAACATTAGTGAAGATTTAAAGGATTATTGTCATCATTTTGCTGATAAAATGGGAATATTACCTCCATTAAGCTAAAAAACCTATATTTTAATTGATTTCTAATACCATTTAAGTTCTTAAAAATTAATTAAAATATAAGCTTCATATTTATGATGTAGAATTTAAAAATTAACTCTTAATTTTTATTGCTGTTAATTTTATACCTAATTCGTAAAGTGCTTTATCAATTCCTGATAAACACTTTACTTTTTTTGATTTACTGTAACTTAGTGTATTCATAAGTAATTTATTTATAATCAAGATAAATCAAATATGATGCCGTTTATAAAATTTACCTTTATATGTAGTATTTAACTAGCTAATTGTAGCTTAGTAAATGCCACTTGAATTTTAATCTAACTGAAAAATACAGACTCATTAGTATGCATATACTAAGTTGTAATTGTAATAGTATAGTATCACTGATTTCTATTTATAGACTAGTATTACTTAAGTAAATTCTGACATCAATTAACATAAAAATTAAAAATTTCATAAAATCAAAAGACTGTTTCACATACTCATTCATAAATGTAACCATCTTTGTTCTACTATTTGAAAAAATGCAAAATGAGAAATTTATTTAGAATTATTACAGTATTAAATAGGACTCCCAAATTGACATACTCAATCCCTAATAGAACAGAAAAAGAGGTAGAACGGATTACAATGATTGAAATGTTATCATGTATTCGATTAGAAACATCTAAAAGATAGAAGCCAGAAAGTATATGTGCTTAAGACAACAGTTTAGAATAGTCAAACTCATTATTTAAAAAATAAAAATCTTGATTATAATCATGAATTTCAGATTGCTGAATTTGTTTTAGACTATCGGTAACCAAAATATAAATAGAATAATTTAGTGGTAACAAAAATTTAACTACATTTTCTCTATTCGCCTTGCCATTTAATTCAATTTGAATCAAAGGCTTGAACTTAGACAGTGTATTTTTCAATGATGGCATTACAAATTGTTCATACCCTTCTACATCACATTTTAAATAGTTAAGTTGAGTTAAGTTTTCCTTTGCTAACAATTGATCTCCTATGTGCATTGGTACTTTAAATTCTAATAATTTTTCATGAACCTTCTCATTTTTTTGTCCGTCAATTTTTGTTAGACCGTGTCTTACAACCCCGTCAACAATTGGAATGGACATATCAACCGCCTTTTTTTCTTCATCTCCTAAAGCACAATTAAAAAGTGTGATGTTTTCCGTTTTATATTTAGCCATGTTATTCTCCCAAACTTGAGCAAATAATGGAATTGGTTCTACAGCTAGCAATCTACCAGAATTACCTATTTTTTTTGCTAAAAAATATGAATAATAAGACAAATTAGCCCCGATATCCAACACTGTATCTCCTTCATTCACAATTTTTTGTGTAAAATACAATTCAGCATATTTAGATTTTGAGAAACCAAAATTAATTAGCGTAATGTAAATTTTACTTACCCAGCTTAGATATGTTTTAATACCTACAAGCTTCACTAATATCTTTCTAATTGTTTTCATAAGATGTAAAATTATAAAATTCCTCTTAAAAAAACAAGAGTTAAGACTTGAATTAATTAATTCTAAATTGATTATGTACTTTTAGTTACTAAGGCATGTTTAAAAAGTTATTATCTTTGTGTTACAAATTAACAAATTACACAAGATGAAAATAGAACAAATATTTACAAGTTGTCTTGCCGAAATGGCATATTACATTGAATCAAAAGGAGAAGCAGTAGTAATTGATCCATTAAGAGAGACTGCACCATACATTGAAAGAGCAGAGAATGACAACGCCAAAATTAAATACATTTTTTTAACTCACTTCCATGCTGATTTCGTATCAGGACATGTTGATTTAGCTAAAAAAACAGGGGCAACAATTGTATACGGACCAGGGGCAACAGCTGAATACGAATTACACCAAGGAACTCATGGTGAGATTTTTAAAGTTGGAGAAATTGAATTAGAATTATTACACACTCCAGGACACACAATGGAGTCTATTTCTTTATTACTTAGAGACAAAGTAGGTAAAGAGCAATGTTTATTCTCTGGAGATGCATTATTTATTGGTGATGTAGGACGTCCGGACTTAGCAATTAAACAAGGTTCATTAACAGAAGAAGACTTAGCAAAATATTTATTTAATTCATTAAGAAATGTAATCATGCGTTTACCAGATGACATTATTGTTTACCCAAATCATGGTACCGGATCTGCTTGTGGTAAAAATATGAGTAAAGAAACTTATGATACTTTAGGGCATCAAAAAGAAGTTAATTATGCTTTAAGATATGACATGACTGAAGACGAATTTGTTAAAGAAGTTTTAACAGGTTTAGCACCACCTCCACAATACTTCCCTAAAAATGCAGGAATGAATAAAGGTATTAATGCAGACATTGAAACTGTAATTGCTACTGGGAAAAAGGAATTATCAGTTGATGAAGTAAAAGCTTTAGTAGCTGATGGTGCAATAATTTTAGATACTAGACATCAAAATGAATTTATTAAATCACATATTCCAGGTTCAATATTTATTGGCTTAGCTGGTGGGTTTGCACCTTGGGTTGGTGCTTTAATTAAAGACATTGATCAAAAAATTGTAATTATAGCTGATTTTGGAAAAGAAGAAGAAGCGGTAACGCGTTTAGCAAGAATTGGATATGATTATTCTCAAGGTATATTATTAAACGGAGTTTTGGCTTGGAAAGAAGCTGGAAATGAATTATCCAGTATAGAACAAGTAACGCCTAGTGAATTAGAAAACTTAAATACGGCATCTGATATTAACATTTTAGATGTTAGAAAAACTTCTGAATTTTTATCAGAACATGTAGTTGGTGCAACTAGCGAACCTTTAGATACATTTAATGCTAACATAGCTAACTTAGACAAAGACAAAACTTACTATGTACATTGTGCAGGTGGTTATAGATCTGTAATTTTTGAATCTATTGCAAAAGCAAATGGTATTCATAATTTAATTGATGTAGCAGGTGGATTTGGGAAAATGAAAGTAGAAACAAAATTAGCCGTTTCAGAATACGTTTGTCCTACTACTTTATTATAATTAGAAGTTAATTAACTTTATATATAAAATCTCATTATTAACTTAATGAGGTTTTTTTTATGACTTTAAAGACCCTCTATTAGCGTCGGTAAACCTACATCAAACTTTATTTTATGTAGCAGCTAAGGAATTTCTTGGTCCTAAGAAAATTTCTTCTATTCTAGAAAAAAGTTTTAACATCATTCCAATATATCGTCCACAAACTAGACCAGACGAATTACATAAAAATTCTGATTCATTTAGAAAGTGTCATGATGCTTTACTAGACAATAAAAATATTCTAATATATGCTGAAGGAGTTAGTGAAACAAGTATTCAACCTATTTACATTAGACAATGTATCTTCTCTTCTTACTTGAAATTAATTTCAACAATAAACAACACGCTTACTAAACTTTTAAACGTAATAATTCAAAAACAAATTTTTCATTTTATTTGTTTCATTAAAGATTATTTTAAATTAATAAATTCCTATAATTTAACTTTGTTAATTATACAACTTTTTATTAATTTTGTGTTAAATAAAGAACACCAACTTAAATGGCATATAATTTTTTAAAATATCTATTCAAATTTGCACAATACTTTTATTTTAAACGTATTGAAATTGTTGGGCAGGATTCTATTCCAAAAAATGAGGCAAATATTTTTGTTTCAAATCATCCGTCCGCTTTTAAAGATCCCATTTTAATTTCTGTTAATTTACCACAAACTTTATTTTATATTTCTGCAGAGGAATTTATGGGACCACCAAAAGTAGCTCTATTTCTAGAGAGAAACTTTAACATAATTCCTATTTACCGTCCTCAAACAAGGCCAAATGAATTGCATAAAAATACAGATTCGTTTAGAAAATCTCATGAAGCCTTAAGTCTTAAAAAAAGTATTGTAATTTACGCTGAAGGTTTTAGTGAAACTAGACCGTGGCTTGCTCCAATAAAATCAGGATCAGCTAGAATTGCATTTGAAGCACTTGAAAAATATCCTGAACTCGATAAAATCAATATCATTTCAATGGGCTATAATTATTCAAACCCACATGAATTTAGATCCACATTTTTATTAAATATTGGCGAAAAATTTGAAATCAAACGCAGTAGTAATTTACGTAAAAATGATGTATCATTATTAGCTCATCAGCACATTCAAAATACAATGAATGCATTAGATGTTGAGAATTACAAATGGCAAGAAGTTTTACAAAAAATTGTAAGAGCATATCAAACTGACACCTCTTTAATTACTAATTTTAATCTTGAAAAAACATTTATTAGTTCATTAAATACATTAAAAAATACGTTTTCAACTCAATTTGACATTTTAAAAAACAAAGTTCTTAAATTACAAGACGCTATTGATAAAGATAAAATTAAAATTGATGAATTAATTATTTTGAAAAACCCCAAGAAAATTAATTTCTTAAAAAAAATGAGTAATTTAATAACTATGATTCCTGGGTTTATTTTAAATATTACCCCTATTTATTTAACCAAAGTTTTCGTTAATAAAAAAGAATTCAAATATTCATTTGAAGGCTCAATGAAGTTTGGTTTCGGTACTCTTTTTAACCTATTATGGCATGCTCTTATTGTTATAACAACAAGTGTTATTTGTGGATGGTTTAGTTTACTATCCCCACTTGTTTTACTTTCAACTGGGTATATTGCTTTAAAATCTTGGGATAAATTAAAACCATCCTTTCAATACAACCGCTTAAAATCAAAGCTTAGTTTACCTCACAATATATCCATTTTATATGACGATATAAAGGGAGAAGTAGATACTCTACTAAAATAAAACGTCTTTCCTTTAGCGTTTATCAATATTGTGCTTAAAATATATACCTTTGTATACTATTGTGAAGTTCGAATTAACTAAATATTTTCTTGCAGAAATAAAAAGCAACATAGAAACTGCTAATTCTGAATTCATTTCTAATGAAATAGGAAATCTACATCCTGCTGATATTGCAGATATACTTCAACACCTAAGTCTTGAAGAAGGTAAATTCATTTTTGATTTGCTTGAAGAAGAGAAAGCTGCAGATTCGCTCGTTGAATTAGATGAAGACTATCAAGAAAAATTCTTGGATATTTTATCAATAGCAGAAATTGCCGAGCAAGTTGATCAATTAGATTCTGATGATGCAGCTGATATTTTAGGTACACTGACGGAAGAAGAAAAAGATGAAGCTTTGTCTCAAATGCAAGACAAAGACTTAGCCTCTGAAGTTATTGACCTTTTAAAGTATGATGAGGATACTGCTGGTGGCTTAATGCAGTCTGAGTACATTCAAGCTAGATCTAATTGGTCTGTGAAGCGTTGTGTCATTGAATTAAGAAAGCAAGCTGAAGATGTTGAACGTGTATACACCATTTATGTTGTGGATGATAATGATGTACTTTTAGGCGTATTATCTCTTAAACGATTATTATTTGCTCAACCAACTGCACATATATCTGACTTATATTTATCTGAAAATATTAAATACGCTAAAACAAATGATGACAATGAAGATGTAGCTGAAATTATGCAAAAGTATGATTTAGTTACAATTCCTGTTGTAGACAGTTTACATAAATTAGTTGGTAGAATTACCATTGATGATGTCTTAGATGTTATTCAAGAAGAAGCGGAAAAGGATTACCAAATGGCATCTGGAATAACGGATAATGTAGAAGCCACTACCAGTGTATTCAAAAATATTAGATCAAGGTTACCTTGGATATTAATTGGAATTTTTGGTGGAATATTAAGTTCATTAATTTTAAAAAATTACGAGCTTGAAATTGCAATCAACCCTATTTTAGCCTTCTTTATTCCATTAATTACAGCAACTGGCGGTAATGTTGGTGTCCAGTCATCTGCCATTGTGGTTCAAGGTTTGGCTAGTAATGATTTTCAATTTAGTGGGATATTAAAACGAGTGTCTAAGGAGTTAATTGTAGGAATGATAATTGGTATTATTTGCGGCGGCTTAGTATTTATTGCTAATTATTATATGAATAGTGGAGATATTTTAATGGGAATTACCATTGGCTTATCCATATTTATTGTAGTTATTATAGCAGCCATTTTTGGTACATTAGTGCCGTTGGTTTTAGAAAAAATAAAAATTGATCCAGCCTTAGCAACAGGTCCTTTCGTTACCACCTCTAATGATATTTTAGGCTTAAGCATTTACTTTTTAATTGCCTATTTGATTTACCAGTAAAATTAAATTATTACATTTGTATTCAACCTATTTACAGACGATTATAGTTATTTAAATCTACAAAATTGTACAACACTCATAAAACAAGAAACTAAATATAGCTATGAATCTAATAGCAACTATTTTAAGCATTGTTTCCATATTTATTGCAGGACTATTATTAATTTCGTTATTACATTGTAGTTAGAATATAATAATTTGAACGGTTTAAGACATTTACTTATAGCTTCTGAAAACGCAATCTTATTTTAGCTCTTATCTCAAAATAAAAAATATAGTTTACAGAATAAACTATCTGATATCTTAATAATTAGTATTGTATTCATAGTTCCACCTTATTGATACTCATTATCAGTATCAATATGGGAATTAGTGGGTAAATATAGAACAAATTACACCAGTGTTTCCCTTTACATAATTCAACTTTATATTCTATTTTGATATTAAACAAACCACTTTATTACTATTTAATAGGTCTTTCATTTTCTTTATGTTATTATTTAACAGGAATCTTTCACTCTATTCCTACTTGGTATTACGACTATTAAAAGTAGTCATATCTATATTTAAGTATTAGTAAAAGAAAAGAAACAAGAAATTATTTACTACTCTCAAAAACAGAGTTCTAAGGTTAAAAAACGAAATCATCTTTTAAAAATTAACAACTAGAGTTCGATAATAATTTCATGTTACGAAATATCTAGTTTATCAATAAATAAATAACATTTGTCGAAATCATTGACAGAATAATTCAGTATACCCCCATAAAACTGATGAAAATTACCGTTATTGGATAAAAACAATGACGAAATTCCTTAAAAAGAATCGAATTAACTTAGATACAAATTGATATTTAACCCACTATTATTTTTTGTGTCAATAGCTAAATACACAAGAATATCATCCCCAAAATAAAAACTATGAAAAGAATTTTTACTCTACTACTTATTGCATTAACATTTTCAAATAATCTACAAGCACAATCTGGTACCGAATTTTGGTTTGCTCCGCCAGATGTAACATTTTCACATAATTCACCAGGAGGAGTGCCTATTTATTTGAATATATCAACATTCAATGACCCCGCTACAGTCACCATCGACTTACCTGCTAACCCTGGATTTACGCCAATAGTAGTTGTAATTCCTGCGAATAGTGCTCATCAGGAAAATTTATCTAGTTATGTAGCTGATTTAGAAACAGCACCAACCAATTCTATCTTAGCAACTGGATTGAGAATTGTAGCAACCGATACTATTACGGCATACTATGAAGTTAGTAATACTAATAATGCTGATATTTTTTCATTAAAAGGTGCAGCATCATTAGGGCAAGAATTTTACATTCCTCTTCATAAACATGAAGCGTTTTGGAATCAAGATACCTATTCAAATCCCAATTTAGCATATGCTTCATTTGATATTGTTGCTACAGAAGATAATACATCAGTTACTATTTATTCACCAGTAGATGTTGATGGTATTCCCGCCTTAACACCTTATACTTTTATTCTTCAACAAGGTGAAACCTATTCATGCGGAAATACGGATGCAACCTTAGAATTCTTTCCTTACAGAGGAAGTAATGAGCCTAAATATTCTATTCCTGCTAATCATCCATCTGGAGCAGTAGTTATTAGTGACAAAGATATTGCTATAAGTATAAAAGATGACTCTAACCACAATCCATCAGGAGGTTGTTATGATTTATTAGGAGATCAAATTGTACCAGTTGGTATTGTTGGTACCGAATACATTGCTGTCAAAGGACAATTAAATTCGAATGGAGATGAAAGTGCTTTTATTTTAGCTACTGAAAACAATACGCAAGTTTTTATTGATGGATCAACCACACCAATTTCCACTTTATTTGCAGGTCAAACCTATAGATATGATATGGATTATTTAAATGCATCTACAGAAAACAGTGTCTATATACAAACTTCTAAACCAGCATATGTTTCCCATGTTACTGGTTTTGGATGTGAAGAAGGACAGGCAATTTTACCACCATTAGGCTGTGCAGGTTCTGAGCAAATTAGTATCAACAGATCAACATCTGAAGCATTTTATTTAAATATTATGGTCCGTGATGGCAATGAAGGAAACTTTACTGTAAATGGACCTGGAACTGCTGCTATTAATGCCTCTTCTTTCCAAATTGTCCCTGGTACTGGGGGTATTTGGAGAGCTGCTCAAATTCAATTTAACACTACTGAAATACCAGTTAATCAAGCTCATTTGATTACAAATACGACTGATGTATTTACTTTAGCTATTGTTAACGGAGGAGGTAGTTCAGGTTGTAGATATGGTTTTTTCTCAGAATATGCAGCAGAAATTTTATTAGATCCAGGTGTTGATTTAACCATGTGTGCCAACGATACAGTTACTCTAGCAGGTAGTATTAACGGTGGTACTAGCACCGGAGTTTGGACAAGTAATGGTTCTGGACAATTCTTACCTAATTCTACAACATTAGCCGCTGAATATATACCTAGTCCTCTAGACATTTCTGCAGGAGCTGTTACTTTAACCTTAACTTCAACTGGTAACTGTACACCTGTTCAAGACCAAATCAATTTAAATATAACACCAGCTCCAGTAGTTGATGCTGGAGTTAACCTTGTAGCATGTGAAAATAATCCGGCTGTCAATTTAGCTGGAACTGTTACGTTTGCAGCAAGTGCTATTTGGACTGGTGGAACAGGATCTTACAGCCCAAATAATACTTCATTAGTTACAACCTATTCCCCTACTCCTACAGAAGTTACAGCTGGACTAGTTAATTTAACCATGACCTCAACAGGAAATGGAATATGTAATGCAGAATTAGATATATTACAAATCACATTTTCAGACGCTCCAACAGTAGATGCAGGAGTTAATCAAAGTACTTGTGCCAACAGTCCTGACATTACATTATCTGGTTCAGTTAACATTGCAACAGGAGTTATTTGGTCTGGTGGTTCAGGAACGTTCTCTCCGAATGTTAATGCCTTAAATGCAATATACACACCAACACCAACTGAAGTTTCATTTGGAACTGTGGTTTTAACACTTACAAGTACTGGTAATGGTGATTGTAATGCAGTATCAGATATTGTTACGTTAACTTATACTACTAGTCCAACTATTAATGCTGGAATTGATCAAACACTTTGTGCTAATAATGCAGACATTAATCTAGTCGGTTCTGTATCTATAGCAACAGGAGGAATTTGGACTGGTGGATTAGGAAATTTTGCCCCTTCTAACACAACATTAGCTACGGTTTATAGTCCTACTGTATCTGAAATTGCATCAGGAAGTATTACTTTGACTTTAACTAGTACTGGTAATGGAACATGTATAGCAGTAACTGATGATATTCTAATCAATTATACTGCTGCTCCAACTGTTGATGCAGGAGCAGATATTACACTTTGTGCTAACAACGCAAATGCGGCCTTAAATGGTAATATCACTATAGCTGGTGGAAGTATTTGGTTAGGTGGAGCAGGAACATTCACTTCAGGAAATAATAGTTTGACAACAAATTATGTTCCAACTGCAACTGAAATAAGTTCAGGTTCTCTAACATTAACACTAGAATCAACTACGAATGGAAACTGTATCGCAGTGACAGATGATTTACTTATTACATACACACCTAGTCCCACTGTAAATGCTGGAATTAATCAAAATGCATGTGCTAATAATCCGGACATTACATTGTCTGGAACAGTTGCTATTGCAACAGGAGGAATTTGGACTGGTGGATTGGGAATCTTCACTCCAAATGCTAGTACCCTAAATGCTATATATACTGCAACTCCTACTGAAATTTCATCTGGAACTGTAAACTTAACTTTTACAAGTACTGGTAATGGGGATTGTAATGCAGTATCAGATATCGTTACTTTAACTTATACTACAAGTCCAACTATTAATGCTGGGATTAACCAAACACTTTGTGCTAATAATGCTGACATAAATCTAGCTGGATCTGTGTCTATAGCAACAGGAGGAATTTGGACTGGTGGATTAGGAAATTTTGCCCCTTCTAACACAACATTAACTACGGTTTATAGCCCTACCGTATCTGAAATTGCATCAGGAAGTATTACTTTGACTTTAACAAGTACTGATAATGGAACATGTAGCGCAGTAACTGATGACATTTTGATTAATTATACGGCTGCTCCAACTACTGATGCAGGAACAGATATTACACTTTGTGCTAACAATGCAAATGCTACCTTAAATGGTAATATTACCATATCTGGTGGTGGAGTTTGGTTAGGTGGTTCTGGAACATTTTCTCCGGGAAACAACAGTTTAACTACGGTCTACACTCCAACTATTGGTGAAATTAATGCTGGATCTCTGACATTAACACTAGAATCAACAATTAATGGAAATTGTATTGCGGTGACTGATGATATCCTAATTACATATACTTCAAGTCCTATTGTAAATGCTGGACCAAATTTAACAGCTTGTGCAAATAATCCTGATGTGAATTTAGGTGGGTCTGTTCAAAACTCTACAGGTGGTATTTGGTCTGATGGATCTGGTTCATATTTTTCAGGAATAACTGATTTAAATGCTGTATACACACCTACTTCTGGAGAGATTACATCTGGAAGTTTTAATTTAACATTGAGTTCAACTGGAAACGGTTCATGTGCGGTAGCTACCGATATTGTTTCAATTACCATAACAGATGCACCAACAGTAAATGCAGGTGCTGATCAAACTTTATGTGCTAACAATGCTGACATCTCTCTTAATGGATCAATCTTATCTGCTTCAGGTGGCGTTTGGTCAGGAGGATTAGGAGTTTTCACACCTAGTAATACTAGTTTAAACGCTGTATATACACCCTCTTCTACTGAAATTGCATCCGGTTCTATTACTTTAACCTTAACATCTACTGGTAACGGTACTTGTAATTCTGAAACTGATGATATGACAGTTAATTTCACTGCTGGTCCTACAGCAGATGCTGGCATTGATATTGATGTTTGTGAAAACAATACTAATGCTAGTTTAGCTGGTATCGTATCAATAGCTACTGGTGGTTCTTGGAGTGGAGGTTTAGGTACTTATTCACCAAACAACAACAGTTTAAATGCTATCTACACTCCCTCTTCTACAGAAGTATTAAATGGACAAGTTCAATTAATTTTAACTACTACAGGTCAAGGAAATTGTAATAGTGAAAAGGATAGTGTAATAATAATGATTAATCCAAATCCGATTGTAAATGCTGGTATAGATCAAACCATTTGTGTAAATAGTCTTCAAGTGAGTTTATCAGGTTCTGTTTCTGGAATCACAAATTCAGGTACATGGAGTACAAGCGGTACTGGAACTTTCTCTCCGAATGCTACTAGCTTAAATGCAATTTATCTTGCAAGTTCAGCAGATTCGATTAGTGGATCATTTACACTAACCTTAACGTCTACTAATAATGCCAACTGTTTACCAGTAACTGATGATTTAGACATTACTATATTACCTGCTGGATTTGCAGATGCTGGTAATGACCTAACACTTTGTGGTAATAATGCTAACATCAATTTAACAGGTACAATATCTGGAGGAGCTGTTTCTGGTATTTGGTCATCAACCGGTACAGGCATATTTTCACCAAACAATGCTGACTTAAATGCCTCATATATTCCAAGTCCTTTTGATATTGCTAACGGGACAGTAGACTTAACCTTAACATCAAATAGCTGTAATGCTGGTGATGACATTTTAACAGTAACAATTACACCTGCACCAATTGTAAATGCAGGTAATGACACAACTGTTTGTGCTAGTAATTTATCAATACCACTTAACGGTTCAATAAGTGGTGCCACTATCACAGGTATATGGAGTTCAACTGGTACTGGTACATTTATTCCAAATACGAGTGATTTAAATGCAATTTATATGGCTAGTGCTGCAGATTCAATAAACCAAATAGTAAGTATAGTATTGACAGCTACTAATATTGGTAATTGTAATCCGACTACAGATACTATGACAATTCAAATTTTTCAAACTGGTATTGTAGATGCTGGAAGTGATCAAACACTTTGTGGTAATAATCCAACAACTATATTGAATGGTAGTATCACAGGAGGAGCTACACAAGGTATATGGTCCACTTCAGGTACAGGTTTTTTCACCCCATCTAATACTGATTTAAACGCCACTTATACACCAAGTTCAGGAGATATTACACTTGGAACTGCCAACTTAGTATTAATTTCTACAAACAGTTGTAGTGTTACTTCTGACTTTATGAGTATCACCTTTACAACATCACCAATGGTTGATGCAGGTCTTGACTTATCAATATGTGGTACAAACCCTACTATTAATATTTCAGGTAATATAACAGGAGCATCTGGTGGGCTATGGGAAACTACAGGAACAGGTACATTTAGTCCATCTAACACCAGTTTAATTATGTCTTACACAGCTAGTGCAGCTGACATAGCTAATGGAGGTGTATTATTGAGTTTAACTTCTACAGGAAACGGTAATTGTCTTATTGAGTCAGATACTATGGCTATTCAAATTTCAAATGGAATTACTGCAGATGCCGGAATTGATCAAATCGTTTGTAGTACAGCAGATTACGCAGTATTGAATGGTATTGTCGCAAATGGAACTACCTCTGGGGTTTGGACGACATTAGGAACTGGATATTTTACACCGAATGATAGCGTATTAAATGTGCAATATTATTTGAGTACTGCTGATGTTAGTTCTGGAGTAGTCAACTTAGTCTTAACTTCAACTTTTAATGGTACTTGTGCTTCTGCTTCAGATACCGTACAAATTACATTTGGCAATTCAGTTTTTGCGTATGCTGGTGTAGACCAAACAATTTGCGAAAGTCAAGCACTTGTTGATTTAAATGGACTAATTAGTGGTGGAACAATCTCAGGTCAATGGAGTACTTTAGGTACAGGTAGTTTTACGCCAAACGACACAACATTGAATGGACAATATCAACCTTCTACTGCCGATTATATTAATGAAACAGTTGACCTTATTTTAAGCTCAACTAATAATGGAGGATGTTTACCAGGTGCAGATACTTTAACCATTTCAATTTCTCCAGCTCCTATTATTAATATAGGCAGTGATGTTACGATTTGTAATACGACTGATTCAATTGCTGTATTCGCTAATTTAACAAATGCGGTAACTGGTATATGGACAAGTTCAGGATCTGGATCATTCGTTCCTAATGAAAATAGTATCAATGCCCATTATTTACCAAGTAATTTTGACTTAGCATCATCTAATTTTACTATTCACTTTACAACAACTGGAGCAATCTATTGTAGTGAGTCCACAGACACTTTAGAAGTAAACATTATTACACCACTAATTTTAGGATTTATTAATTCAAGAACATGTGAAGGTAATCCAATGTTATTTACAGATACAACTCTCATTTTATCTGGAACTATTGACTCTTGGTTGTGGGAATTTGGTGATGGTAATTCATCAATATCACAACAGCCAATTCACATTTATGAAACTTCAGGTATTTTTGATGTACAATTAAATGCTATTTCAAGTTTAGGGTGTAAATACAATTTAGTGAAAACAATCACAGTTGAGCAAGGACCAACGGCAGCATTCGAATATAATCCACTTGAACCAACACTTAACGAAATGGTAAATTTCCAAGATGGCTCAATAGATGGTAGTACTTATAAATGGTTATTTGGAGAGTTTAATGCTACAGATAGTATTCAAAATCCAGATTACAGTTATTCTATTCCTGGTACGTATACAATTACAGAAATCGTTACTAATTCTTTAGGTTGTAATGATACACTAATTCGTTCTATTACTGTCATTGAAAATGGCGTCTATCCTCCAGCGATTCCAACAGGATTTTCACCAAACGGAGACCTGAAAAATGATATTTTATTGGTAAGAGGAGGTCCTTTTAAAACAATGAATTTAAAAGTTTATAATAACTGGGGTAATTTAATTTTTGAATCTGAAACTCAAAATAACGGATGGGATGGTACATGGAAAGGTAAACTCCTACCCCCTGGAGATTATGTTTATACAGTCTATGCAGAAATGGAAGCAGGTGAAATACATAACTTTTCTGGAAGCGTCTCAATACTTAAATAATTTCTAAAACTAAGAACATGAAATATATCTATACCTTATTATTTTTAGTGACATATACAGTTAATGCTCAAGATTATCATTTTTCACAATTTGATGTCTCCCCTGTTACACTGAACCCATCATTAACCGGTACTTTTAAAAAATACGATTATAAGTCAAGCGTTATATACAGAAATCAATGGCGTACACTTTCAAGTAAACCATTTTCTAACTTTAACTTAAGCTACGAAATGCCTCTTAATCCTAGATGGGGAGTTGGTGCTTACATCAGTAATTTTGATGGCGCTAAAGTTTATAATGAATTTAACTTGGTACTTTCTGGATCTTATAGAATTACTGTTCCAAACAATAAGCGTTATCTAATATCTGTTGGATTACAAGCAGGAATGATTAATAAAAACATCAACGATCGTGACCTTACTTTTAATAATCAATATCAAAGTGGTGGTTTTAATCCAGATATTACAAGTACTGAAAATATAGAAAAACTGAGTAAAATTGTACCAGAACTAAACTTTGGTGTTTTTTATAAGTATTATGGCAAAACTCCACAATCAAAATACAAACCTTATATAGGTGCTTCTGTATTTCACATCACTAGTCCTAAACAAGATTTTCTTTCAACTGAAGAAAATACATCTCGTCTTCCAAGACGATTTCTAATACATGGTGGTATAAATATAAAATACTCTCGTACCTTTAATATGGAAGTTAAATTTAGAAATCAGTGGCAAGGAAAAGGTCGTGAATACTATTTTGGATCAGACTTCAACTACCTAGTAAATAAAGAGGGAAATACTACCCTAAAAGGATTACTTTATTACCGAGTAAAGGATGCCTTTGTTGTTGGATTTGGCGTTGATTATAAGCATATGACCTTTATAACTACTTACGATATTACTACATCAGGGTTAAACGAATTTAATAATAACAAAGGTGCATTAGAATTTTCATTATTGTACAGACCTGTTAAAAAATATAAATAACAAGCTTACTAAAACTAGTTCAATAAATTAAGATGATATAAATCTTAATTTATTGAATTTATATTTGAATAATAGGCTAGAATTAAACTTTACACTATAGTAAGAGTTAAGCAAATAGCTGAAATTAGATGTAACTCCTAACTTAAATTAGTACTACCACTTAAGGTTTATAATCATTACTTTCCAATACAAAAATTGGCGAAAATATTCCCCAGTAGTTCATCATTAGATACACTTCCTGTAATCTCTCCTAAGAACTCTAAAGTCTCTCTGATATCCATTGCTAATAAATCACCTGGAATTTGAGTTTCTAAACCAACTTTTACTCTAGTAATTGCATCATAACTTCTTTGTAATGCTTCAAAATGTCTAGCGTTAGTTACAATTAACTGATTGCCAATATTTGTATTTCCAATCGCCTTTTTTAGGCTTTCAAATAATTCAGGTAAATATGTTTTGTGCTTTGCTGAAATAAATACGCCTTCATTTTTTAATTCATTAAAATCAAATAAATTAACTAAGTCTGCTTTATTAAAAATTGGGATTAGAGTTTGAAAACCTTGGATATTTTTACCTTTAAAGTTGTTTATTTGATTGATAATTACCTCCTGTGTTGTATTATTTAAACTAAATAATAACAACACAATCTTGGCTTTTTTAACTTGTTCAAATGAACGCTTTATTCCTAAATTTTCAATCGTATCATTCGTCTCACGAATACCTGCTGTATCCATAAAGCGATAAGCTACACCTTCAATTACAATTTCATCTTCAATGACATCTCTAGTGGTACCAGCAATGTCTGACACAATAGCTTTATCTTCATTTAAAATCGCATTTAACAATGTCGATTTACCAGAGTTAGGTGCCCCAACAATTGCAATAGGTACCCCATTTTTAATAACGTTTCCTAATTGAAAAGATTCCATTAATGAATTTATTCCTTCAGTAATTTCATTTACTAATGCTTCTAGTTGACTTCTGTCAGCAAATTCTACATCTTCTTCAGAAAAATCTAACTCTAATTCTATTAATGAAGCAAAATCTAATAATTGCTGACGTAATCCTGATAATTCAGTAGTGAATCCACCACGCATTTGATGCATAGCTACTTCATGTTGTGCTTTAGTTGTAGATGAAATTAAATCTGCGATGGCTTCTGTTTGTGATAAATCCATTTTACCATTCATAAAAGCACGCATTGAAAATTCACCTGCTTTTGCCATTCTTGCTCCTGAACGGATTAACAAATGAATGATTTGCTGCTGAATAAATACCGAACCATGACATGTAATTTCAACACTATTCTCACCCGTAAATGATTTTGGATTTTTAAAGACAGTTACTACAACTTCATCAATAATGGTGTCATTTTCCTTTATTAAACCAAAATGTACGGTGTGAGAATTTTTATCCGAAATAGATTTTGAAAATATTTTTTCCACTACCTCAAATGACGCGTGTCCTGAAACACGAATAGTTGCAATAGCACCCATTCCAGGAGCAGTTGCCAATGCGCAAATTGTATCTTGTTCTAATATATTCATAACTTAATCGCAAAGATAGGTATTTAAATTAGACACAAGAACGCTATGCTTACAGATATTAAGACTGAAGTGCTTATTAAAACAAGACAAAAAGCAGAAATAACACTCTTGGAAATTAATTAATATCAGTTCGTTCTGATAGCTATGGAGTAATTTTATTTTTGTACAAAAAAATTAAAATCGTATCGAGAACAGAATGACTAAAGAAAACCAAAGACTCAAGAATGAATTGTATTATTTAGATTCCAAATAAAAAAGACACAAGACAAAATTCGTAAATCTTGTTTGTGTCTTGTACCTTTTCATCTTATCTCTACAAAGTTATCCTAAATAGGACTTCAACATCCATAATGTTTTTTCAGTTTGTGAAATGTAATCACTCATTAGGGATACTGTTCCTTCATCATTAGCATCTCCAGCTAAGCTCAAAATAGCTCTTTCTTTTTGTAATAAAATCGAAAAGTTAGCCATTACTATATTTACGCTTGTTTTTCCGTCAAACAATCCTTTAGCCACTTCTATTGTTGATTGATTAATGTAATCTTGAAATGTATGTAATGGTGTACCATCTAAGGTTAAAATACGCTCTGCAATTTCATCAACTTTAATTACAGCATCATCATAAAATTCTTCAAATTTTAAATGTAATTCAAAAAACTCTTTCCCTTTAATGTTCCAATGAAACCCTCTTAAGTTTTGGTAAAACATTTGATAGTTAGCTAATAAATCATTCAAATCAATTGTTAAGGCTTCCGCTTTTATTTTCTCTATTCCTATTAAATTATACATCTTATATCTTTTTTAATCATTAAAACTATTTCTTTCTTCCACTCTATTAGATAAGTATTCTATAAATTCAAATTCATTACCATCCTTATCTGCAAAGTATTCTCTAATTCTAAACTCTTCGACCTGTTTAGGATAATCACGTTTATATCCTGCAGCTAATAATCGGTTAGCAAGTTCTTCAATATTTGGGACTACAAATGCAATGTGATTAATACCTATCCTATCATAATTCTTATGATATGTATTTCCTAAGTCTTCCACCGCTTGTTGAAGAGCTACATATGTATAATCATCACCTAGATGCAACCAATTCCTCAGTTCTTTATCTCCTCCCCTGACCTTAAAATGAGGAAAAGCTGTTTTAAAAAAGGCGACACCTTCTTCCATACTATTTACTGTAATATTTACATGTTCTAAATATACGTGTTGTGTGTTTTCAGTTCTAGTCATATCGTTTGTTTTTTTGCTTACCACAAAGATATACCCAATCATCATATAAATCAAATTGATAGTTTTTATATAGTTATAGATTTTTATTATATTTGTATTATGATAACACTTCAACAACTTGATTATATTATTGCTGTAGACAAATACAGACATTTTGTAACTGCCTCTGAAAAATGTTTTGTGACTCAACCTACTCTGAGTATGCAAATTAAAAAATTAGAATCAGATTTAGAAGTTACCATATTCGACAGAAGTAAACAACCTATTGTCCCTACCCTTTTGGGGCAAAAAATAATTGAACAAGCTAAAGAAATTATTTTTCAGTCTAAAAAAATAAACGAAATTATAATCAATGATAAAACTGCAGTTAATGGTGAATTAAGTATTGGGATTATCCCTTCTTTATCGCCTTACTTACTCCCACGTTTTATAGGTAACCTTTCAAAAAAATATTCTGACTTAACTATATCGGTTACTGAAATGTTGACAGAAGACATTATTCTAGCATTAAAAAGTGATGATTTAGATGTAGGCATTTTAGTGACACCTTTAAACGAAAAAGGTATTTTTGAAAAACGGTTGTTCTATGAAGAAATGAAATTATATGTTAATCCTAATCATGAATTTGCAAATTCAACCACTATTAACTCAAATGAAATAGCAACAGATAATTTATGGTTAATGAGTAAAGGCAATTGTTTTAGAACTCAAGTTGTTAATTTATGCGACTACAACTCTAAACTGGAAGAGAAGAAGCATTTTAAATTTGAAAGTGGTTCTTTAGAAACCATAATCAATTTAGTCAATACTGAGGGTGGCTATACAATTCTACCCGAATTAGCGGCTAAAAATAGTAGTCAAGCTGGTATTTTAAGATCATTTACAAACACAAAACCGTTAAGAGAAGTTGGATTAGCTTTTTCTAGAACCAACGTTAAATCAAAATTATTAGAAATATTAAGTGTTGAAATAATAAATTCCGTTCCTAAACATATGATAAAAAAAGGAGAAGGGGAAGTTGTTTTTTGGAGGTAACAATTAATTTTCTGAGCTTTTATCCGACTTATTCAACACTTCTTGTATAGATTGTTTAAGAATAGTAAATTCAGATGTATTCATACTTACATCAAAACAGCTTTTTGCAATTTCTCCATCTACATAATATGAAATAAATAAGTGTTTTTTCCATAAACTAACAGCCGAATCAGAACGATTAGTAGCGCCAAGTATAAATTGAAGAATAACAATTAATATTTTTTTATACCAAAAAAAACCTGGGTATAGATCTCTATTTTCTATTTTAATTATTTGATTGCATTCAATTTTAACTATAATTTTAACAGAAAACCAAGTTTGTTTTTTAATAACTAAATATTTATTTTCAATACAAAAACGTAGGCCATATTTTTTACCAATTTCTAGTTCCATAAGGTTATTATTCGTCATCAGAATCACAATACTAAATTGTCTTCCTCAATACGTTTACTAAAGTACCTTAAATACTTGAAAGTAATTTAAAAATCATTTTACTACCTTTATCTACACTATCTATAACATGGAGCAATTAATTAACCAAATAAAAAACTGTACGGAATGTAAGACTAAATTGCCTCACGGGTGTAATCCTATACTTCAGTTTAATTCAAACAGTAAAATTGTAATTATTGGTCAAGCCCCTGGACGAAAAGTACATGAATCGAGTATTCCTTGGAACGATCAAAGTGGTGATAATTTAAGAACTTGGTTAAACGTTACAAAGGAACAATTCTACGATCCCAATTTATTCGCTTTACTTCCTATGGGATTCTGTTATCCGGGCAAAGGTAAATCAGGAGACCTACCACCATTAAAAATTTGTGCAGAGTTATGGCAAGACAAAGTGTATGCTGAGTTAAAATCTGTGGAACTAATTATTTTAGTTGGAAAATATGCACAAGACTACTATTTGAAGTCTGAAATAAAAATGAATTTAACAGTTCGTGTTCAAGACTATAAATCTTACTTACCAAAGTATTTTGTTTTACCTCATCCCTCACCAAGAAACAATATTTGGCAAGCAAAGAACGAATGGTTTAAACATTTGATATTACCTGAATTAAAAAATTGGACTAGCTCTATTTTGCTTCAAAAGTAGATGATTTATCTACAAATAAGGCAATCCAAATTACCCTTGATAATCTATAATTAAATGGTGCTAAAGCTAACACAGTTACTAATAATATTGGAATAAGATAATAACTAAACCAGTTATTAAAAAATAGTACACCGCAGGCTACAAATACTGCAACACATTCAGCTACAACCAAAGCATAACTCACAAACATAGCTCCAAAGAAAAAACCAGGTTCTTTTTCGAATAATAGATTACAGTGAGAACAATTATCATGCATTTTAGCAAAGCTAAAAAAATGATGTTTTTGATAAACGTGTCCTTTAGAACAATTAGGACATTTGAAATTTAAAATTGGAAGTAAAGAAATCATGTGTTTAATTTTAGTCTACAAATATCAGTATTCATACGCAAATAGCATTAAATAAAAAACTTAAGTAATAGGACAAATCACGCTTTTTAATTATATTTGAAGTATGAAAGTATTTCCAGTTTTAAATATTAATGATTTTGATTTTGAAGGGGAGACCAACGAATTTTATGCTAATCAATTTTCAACTCATCTAAACGAATTTCATCATTCAATTACTAAACCACATAAACATGATTTTTACCTCTCGGTATTATTTACAAGAGGTGAAGGTATACACCACTTAGACTTTAATGCCTTTACCATTAAACCAGGCTCCCTATTCTTTATGTTACCAGGACAAACACATGATTGGGAACTATCTGACGACATTGAAGGTTATATATTTTTTCACACCAAATCATTTTACAATTTACTATTCCCTAATAAACGATTGGATGATTATCCGTCTTTTTACTTAAGAGATAATTTAAAACATATTCAATTAGACTCAAAAGATCTTCCGACATTTGAAACTTATTTTAAGAATATTTTAGAAGAACACAAACACTCTAATTTATTAAAATACCGTAAAATAGGATTATTACTGGATCTAATTTATATAGACAGTAATCGATTAAAGTTTGAACATCAATTCAATACAGACAAAAAAAACACACAAATGTTGTATTATAAAGACTTACAATTATTAATTGATGAACATTATATGACTCTAAAAAAACCGAAAGACTATGCAGACAAACTTAACATTACAGTAAAGCACCTCAATAAAATTGTAAAAACCTTGCTTAACAAATCAACAAGCGAATTAATTAACGAGCGTATTACATTAGAGACTAAACGTTTGATAAGCCATGGTGAATTGACTATTAAAGAAATAGCATTCCAATTAAATTATGAGGATTATTCTTATTTTTCACGATTCTTTAAAAAAAACACAGGATTAACACCTTCTGAATTTGCTAATCAATTTTAAGCTTCAAATTAGGACAAAACAGAGTTATAGTTTTGCAAATAGAATTACCTTTAACAAAAATATTAAAGAGTGAATAAAAATGTAAGTATATTAGGATGCGGATGGCTAGGTAAAGCATTAGCTAAAAACTTACTTTCAGCTAACTATAACATTAAGGGGTCTACTACAAAAACAGAGAAATTAAATGACTTAAACCAATTAAGTATCATTCCTTTTATTGTAAACATTGAATCCAATTCAATTGACTCTCAGTTTTTAAATTCTGATGTAGTCGTGATAGCGATTACATCAAAACATATCACAGGCTTTAAAAAGCTAATTGAATTAATAGAGAAGTCAAACGTCAAAAGAGTAATATTTATTAGCTCTACTTCCGTTTACAACAACAGTAATATAACTATTACAGAAGACGCTGAGACAAATAACTCTCCCCTAGCTCAAATTGAGCAGTTATTCATAAATGCCATTAGTTTTAAAACTACTATTTTAAGATTTGGAGGTTTATTTGGCTATGATAGAGAGCCTGCTAATTTTTTTAAACGTGGTAAGCCAATTTCGAATCCAGAAGGTTATATTAACTTTATTCATAGAGATGATTGCACTGGCATCATTAAAAATACGATTGAACAAGATATATTTGGACATGTATTTAATGCATGTACAGATTCTCACCCTACAAGACGAGAATTTTATACAAATGAATTTAAAAAAATAGGTACAACTGGGCCAATCTTTGTTGAAAACGGTGTGACTCAATTTAAAATAATATGTAGTGAGCAAATGAAAATGAGACTTAGGTACTCTTTTATTTATGCAGATCTGCTGGCATAATATGAACTTAAAACTTACGCTCAAATAAAATAATTTATATAATAAGTTAAAAACAAGTCAACAGTCTTATCCACAGTCAAAATCAAAAATATTTCTAATCATCTTTGTTTATTAGTACCCATAACTAGACAATAATCTTATAAAAAGAGTTTAGTCTTAGTGTTTTTTAAACAATTATTTTACAAATTCAAACACACTGTTTACAAAGTCATTAGCTAAGTGTATTTACTTTATTATATTCAATTAAATACTATATTATTATGCGAAACATTATCACTGATATGGGAGCATACTAATTCTGCAGCAATTGTTCTCTTCAATCTGTAGAACCAGACCGAACACGTCCACGAGTAGCTACTTTAAGTACAACTTCTAATAACAATACTTTTGACATGAAAATATTTCCTAATCCTGTTCATGATCAATTGACTGTTACAACTAACTTTGAAGGTCCATACCAAATCGAATTATTTAATAGCATTGGTCAAATAATAAAATCCACTATCCATTCACAATCAACCCTCACCCTAGATATGATTACCTTACCAGCAGGCAATTTACACTATAAAACTTACACAAGCAGAGCGTAGTCAAATAAAAAAAATAATTAAATATTAAAATACATTAAAAACCGATGAATACAAATATTCACCGATTTTATATTTCTTCTATCATCAAAAATTAATGACATATTGAGTTTAAAACAAAAAACTTAGACTTGTATAAATTTAATCCGAATTATAATAATTCATCTGAATTTTTCTAACTTATTATATAGTTTTGACCAAAAATATATATTATGAAAAGAAAAACTACTTTATTATTAGCCATTTCAATATGTCTTTCAACTAGTATTGTTGCACAAGACTATACTGTGGAACACAGTATTAACACTTATGAGCCGCTTATCAATGCCAATTTACTAAATGAAAGTAATCCAGAAATAGATCCTTCTGGAAGTGACCGTTATCAAGCTATACCTATTGGATTTGATTTTATCTATCATAACAATACCTTTAATTCACTTAAGGTAGGGGAAAATGGATATGTAATTTTCGAACAGAATGGTGTATTTGAAAGTTTTATTAATATTTTTGAATGTAAACAAATGAATTTTCAAAGTGACTCTTTACTTTCACCAATTTATTATGAAGTAAGCGGTAATCCTGGTAATCAAATTTTTAAGCTTGAATTCGTTAAATCTGGTTTTGTAAATGATTCTCAAGAAGATGATTATATAAATTATCAATTGTGGATTTATGAATATTGTAATGTTTTTGAATTTCACATTGGAGATTTATCAATAGACCCTGCGGAATTAGACTTATTTTATAACAATGCTCCAGCCCCTTTTATGGGATATGGAAACAATGACCCTTATTTTTACTACGTTTTGGATGGAAGTCTTACAACACCAGCTTTGACTTTTAATGCTTTTGCTTCATTAGATTCCATCCCTAATTCAAACAGTGTTTATACATTTAGAAATTGCTTCCTTAATATAGAAGAAGAGAAAACAAATTCTTTCAGTCTTCATCCAAATCCTGCAACTGACATTGTAAACATAATATTCAGTGATGACATAGAAACATCCGAATTAACTATTTTAAACTTAAATGGTCAAATAGTTTATACAGATATTTTATCTCTTAGTAATTCTTATAGTTTTAATACTGATTTTTTAGCTCCTGGAGTTTATGTAATAGAAATTACATCAGCTAAAACAACTTACTCTACCAAATTAGTGAAGCAATAGTCGAGTAGATAAACAGTAATTATTAGTTTAATAATTATTATACTTAAACAAAACGAAGGTAAGTATGTTGTACTGGAATTTGTAAGAGTGACCGTGGTGATTTTGTCATAATTATTGAGAACATTTAAGGTTTATAATTATTATATTAAAACCCATCTTATTGAAAATTAGATGGGTTTTTATGACTTTGAACATTTTAATTCCGAAACTATATTTCACCAATATTGGGCACGCTTAAATACTTATGTTATTTTATATTAAAAAGTTTAAATGTCAAATAGATAAATTCAAAAAAAAATTCGTTGATAATTCTATTTATTGTCAAATTATCTACACAGACCAAACCCAATTTCAAATGTTATATCATTATTTTATTTAACAGCACACTCATTGCACTATGTTAAATGGATACAAGCTGATGGATTATCAATAATTATAACCCTAAAATCAAGTTAGATTATGAATTAATAAAATAGTAAACTATAGTATATATTTTTTGAACGAGAATGAATCGCTTTTAACATGTTTTAATCCATTCTGCCTAAGAATCGCAACAACAACAATATGATTAAAAACACGAATCCTATGACGTACCAAGTGCCTTTTCGTCCAAGGCTTTTTTCATGTTTTTCAACTCTTTCTCCTAAACTCCCTTCCAAATCAAGGCTTTTTAATACAGTATTAACTCTTTCGTAAAGATCAAAATTAATTCGATCTCTCATCTTCGAAACATTTTTAAACCGATCAGCTATTCCGAGTAATAACTTTGAATATTTTCCTTTTTTTTCTGCAAGAATTTCAGTTTCAAGGTTTTTAAATATCGTAACTGTAAGAATGGATAAACCTATTCCTAATTCGTTAAGGTATTCAAGACTATTATATTTTGATTCTTTAATTTGTTTCAAAAAAGTATTAAGCGATTCAATTGATTGGTCTAGTCCAGGCATTAAAAACTTAGCCATTTTTTCTTTTGTTTGCTGATTCGCTAAAAAATTTTCTCTAATGACTCCACAAACAGCCCCAATATTATCATTTTTATTATGCTCGTAAATATTTATGAATGCATCAAAGTATTTAGCACTAACCCAATCAATAAAGTCTGGAGTCATCCATTCCTTATGTCTAATTGTCATTATGGCACCATACTTTTGATTATTAATTAATGAATTGAGATTTTTATCCTCAGAAACAAGTTTTTCAAAATGGGAATAATCAGTCATAGGTTTTAAGTGTTAAATGTTTAAACACAAATATATCATTCTATTCTTTAAATAAACATGGTAATACAAACAATTTCCAAATTGAGAATATCGAAACCTATCAATCTAGGGGTTTCGCTAGTATGCAATATGATCTATAACTACAAACTTCAAATAACAAGGTACAAAAAAAGCGGAAAACTTTCGTTTTCCGCTTTAATATATCAATCTGTGAAAATTACTTATTTTCCACTTTCCATTTGAGATTTTAATGCTGCTAAAGCATCTAAATCACCTAATGTAGATTTTTCATTAGTTTTGTTAACTGCTGCTACTGCAGAGTTACCACCTTTAGATCCACCTTTAGAACCACCTTTAGATGATTTAATAGTTGGTAAATCTTCACCTTCTTCAAACGTTCTTAAGTGAGAAACAACGATTTTCTTAGCATCTTTATTGAACTCAATAACTTTAAATTCTAAAGTTTCGTCCATTGCTGCGTTAGATCCGTCTGCTTTTCTTAAGTGTTTTTTAGGACACATTCCTTCAACTCCGTAAGGTAAAGAAACAATAGTTACTTTATCTTTCTTAGCGTCAATAATTGTTCCTTGATGAGTAGTACCTTCTTTAAACGTATTTTCGAATACATCCCAAGGGTTTTCTTCTAATTGTTTATGTCCTAAAGCAATTCTTCTGTTATCTCTATCTAATTCAAGAACTACAACATCCATTTTGTCTCCTACTTTACAGAATTCAGATGGGTGTTTAATTTTCTTTTGCCATGATAAATCAGAAATGTGAATTAAACCGTCAACACCTTCTTCTAATTCAACAAATACACCAAAGTTAGTAAAGTTTCTAACGATTGCAGTATGCTTAGATTCTACTGGGTATTTAGTTTCAATATCAGCCCAAGGGTCTGGCATTAATTGCTTAATACCTAATGACATTTTTCTTTCTTCTCTATCTAAAGTTAAAACTTGCGCTTCTACTTCATCACCAACTTTTAAGAAATCTTGTGCAGATCTTAAGTGTTGAGACCAAGACATTTCAGAAACGTGAATAAGTCCTTCAACTCCTTCAGAAATTTCAACAAATGCACCATAATCAGCTAAGATTACAACTTTACCTTTTACAGAATCACCTACGTTTAATTCAGCAGATAAATTATCCCATGGATGTGGTTGTAATTGTTTTAAACCTAAAGCAATACGTTTTTTGTTATCATCAAAGTCTAAGATTACAACATTGATTTTCTCATCTAATGTTACAATTTCCTCTGGATGACCAACACGTCCCCAAGATAAATCAGTAATATGAACTAAACCATCAACACCACCTAAATCAATAAATACTCCGTAAGAAGTAATATTTTTAACGGTACCTTCAAGTACTTGTCCTTTTTCTAATCCACCAATGATTATTTTCTTTTGTTCTTCTAATTCAGCTTCAATAAGCGCTTTATGAGAAACAACAACGTTTTTAAATTCGTGGTTAATTTTAACAACTTTGAATTCCATGTTTTTACCAACATAAACATCATAGTCTCTAATTGGCTTAACATCAATTTGCGATCCTGGTAAGAATGCTTCTAATCCGAAAACATCTACAATTAAACCACCTTTAGTTCTACATTTAACAAAACCAGTGATAACTTCACCTGTTTTAAGAACTTCATTAACTTTTTCCCATGCTCTGTGAACACGTGCAGTTCTGTGAGATAATACTAATTGTCCTTGCTTATCTTCTAATGACTCAATAAATACTTCTACTTGGTCACCAACAGCTAATTCAGGATTATAACGAAATTCGTTAATAGCAATAACACCTTCAGACTTGTAATCAATACTAATGATTGCTTCCGTATCTGACATTTGGATTACTGTACCATCAATAACAGTTTTTGGTTCAACTGTACTTAAAGATGATTCGTAAATCTCAGTTAATTCTGCTACTTTTTCTTTTGAATATCCGTCATTTTCATAAGCGAACCAATCAAATTCTACAGTAGGAGCTACTTCTACTTGTGGAGTTGCAGTTTCTGCTACAACTTCCTCTACTTTTTTTGTTTCTTCAGACATGTGGTCTAAAATTTTTGTATCTCACTAGTTACGGTGGTGTGAGAGTGTTAAGTTTAACTGTCCGTAACACAGTTATATAATTTTGGGCAAAGATAAGATTTTTAATTGGAATAACAATACATATGTTTTGACTTTAAATAGCTTACCAATACTCGTTTACAAAAAAAATCGGTTTCAATATAAAATTGAAACCGATTTTTAATTAATTAAAATTAAATTGTTTATTTCATCAATTCAACTGAACGTGTAATAAATTTAGTTAATTTTTCTCCTTTTAACATCCCTTGAGATAATAAAGCTAAATCTGCTAATTGCTTAGCTGAATCCGCTTTTGCATCTCCTTCTTTTGCTAAAATAGCGCCTACAACTGGATGATTTACATTCACAACAAAGTTGAACATTTCAGGAAAAGCTCCCATCATCATTCCACCACCGCCCATGCGTTGTTGTTCTTGCATTCTTCTCATGAACTCAGGCTGAGTAATTACAACCGGTGCATCAGTTTCGCTCATAGTTTCCATTTGAACTGTAAATTTATCTTTTGCAATTACACTTTCAAAAATTGGCTTCAACGTTTCTTTTTCCTCATCAGATAATTTAGAAGGAATCTCAATATCTTTCTTAATTAAGTTATCAATTGTATCTGAATCTACTCTTACAAACGTTACATTTTCTAATTTTTGCTCTAATTTAGCAATGTAATGTGGTGTTAATGGACTATCAAATAATACAACATCATATCCTCTATCTTCTGCAGCAGAAATAAATTGGTGATGTGCTTCTTTTGAATTAGCGTATAAAACCACTAATTTACCATCCTTATCCGTTTGGAAGTCTTTAATTTTTTCTTGATACTCTTCAATAGTAGAATATTCACCTTTAACATTTTTAAACATTGCAAATTTATTTGCTTTGTCATAAAACTTGTCTTCAGTTAACATTCCGTATTCAACAAATACTTTTAATGCATCCCACTTAGATTCAAAATCTTTACGGTCCTCATTAAACATTGACTTTAATTTATCTGCTACTTTTTTAGTAATGTGAGATGCAATTTTCTTTACATTTCCATCAGCTTGTAAGTATGAACGAGATACATTTAAAGGAATATCTGGTGAATCAATTACACCATGCAGTAATGTTAAAAATTCTGGTACGATTTGTTCAACTGAATCCGTAATAAATACTTGATTTGAGTATAATTGAATTTTGTTTTTTTGAACTTCAACGTTTTCTTTAATTTTTGGAAAGTATAAAACTCCTGTTAAATTAAAAGGATAATCAACATTTAAGTGAATGTGAAATAATGGATCATCAAAAGTAGATGGATATAATTCTCTATAAAACCCCTTATATTCTTCATCTGTAATATCAGCTGGAGATTTTATCCATAATGGGTTCGTGTTATTAATTACGTTTGGAGATTTTAACTCTACTTTTTTAACATTCCCCTCTTCATCTTTTTCACCATTAGCATCTTCTACCATTTCCGTTTTTTCTCCGAAAATAATTTCTACTGGTAAAAATTTACAATATTTATTTAATAATTCATTAATTCTAGACTCTTCTAAAAACTCTAATGAATCTTCTGCAATATGCAAAACGATTTCTGCCCCTCTGTCAGTTTTGTCAATATCAGTAATTGTATACTCAGGTGTTCCGTCAGATTCCCACATTACTGCTTGAGATCCTTCTACATGAGATAACGTTTTAATTTGAACTCTTTCTGCTACCATAAAAGCAGAATAAAATCCTAATCCGAAGTGACCAATAATTTGTTCAGCTCCTTCTTTGCCTTCATACTTTTTTACAAATTCCTCTGCTCCAGAAAATGCAATCTGATTGATATATTTTTCAACTTCTTCTTCAGTTAAACCAATCCCTTTATCTTTAACAGTAAGTGTTTTTGCTTCTTTATCTAGAATTATTTCTACAGCAGTTTCTCCTAAATCACCTTTTACCACACCTGCAGTACTAAGCACTTTTAATTTAGACGTAGAATCTACAGCATTTGAAATTAACTCTCTTAAGAAAATCTCATGATCTGAGTATAAAAACTTTTTTATTAGTGGAAAAATATTTTCCGTTTGTACGTTAATTGTTCCTTTTGTTGCCATTTTAATTTTTGTTTAAAATTCTGATTATTGTCTTTTCAATGTTTATGCCAATAGATGTTTTATGACAAATTGACGGTTTTTTTATTCACAAACAAGATAACCTATCAACTTTTGATTAAAAAATCAACTATTAATAGTATCAGCATTATACATGATAGATCTATAAATTTAAGATTATACACCAACAACTGTACTAAACACACTTGTTTGAACTATTGAACAACAAAAAAAAATATACAAGTAGGACTTGGACTAATTGATTACGACTATCAGTTAGGATTAGGTATTTCTGGACATGTATACATATCTAACTTATTTGAAAAAGTATAGGGAGAGCTGAGTTATACCTATACTTATTTAGATAAAAACGACATGAAAGTAAGCGAAATAGTGCCTACTTCTTATCAAGATTTTAAAAATCAATCTTATAATATTGGATTTGCCTATATGGTGAAGATAACGAACTAAGACTTTCTGGAAGCAATAATTCAGGAGGTACTTATACCATAGTATAGCATCAAGTAATAAAATCCCTAGCAATTAGAGCTGGGCTGAATTCGAAAAGTTTTGGTATTAAATATGGAGACACTAACATTAAACTCCCGGATTCATATATTGATGTTAGTACAAATCAACCTGTTCATTTTGAAACAGAACATAAAACTGCTATGTTACATCAAAATATAAACATGGTCTATGCTGGTTTTTCAATCAAAAAATCTTATGATTCACATTTTGAAGTAGAAAAATACGGAAAAAAAAGAAGTAGTATTGAAAGAGAAACTTATTTTGATCTATTGGTAAGTATTGGTGATGATTTATTACCTATTCAAAAATTTGTAGAACACTCTGTAGGAGAAGGATCAATTAAAACAGCTCCTATTTCTATTCAAAACCAATCAAAAATACTTAGTAAATTTAAAAGACTTCCAATTGGACTAAGAGTCGGTAGACACACAACGAATAGAAGAACAGTAAGTTTTTCAGTTGATTATAATGCTGGCCTTTCTCCTATGTATTATTTAAAACTATATCAAGCTATTAATTTTGGTGTGAAAATTAATTTTAGAATACTTAAAGTATCTTAAATAAAAAACTTTTTCCTTTTTTCACAATTCGATTTAAAAAAAGTCTGTATAATTTATTTTATACATATTTTTTTAATTTATCAAAAACTACCTTATCAATTGGGAAGGTTATATTATCCACATTGAAATTTTTAAAATCTACCCAACGAAACGACTGTTTATTAGTTGGATTATGAATGCACTCTTCTACTCTATCCCAATTTGATGTAGTTACTTCATAATATACGCTCATTAATTGATCCATTGGATTGAAATTTGAAATTTGTAAAAAGTCATTTATATAAAACAGAGACTCAACTTTAACCTCTAAGTTCATTTCTTCTATAAATTCACGTTTCAACGCATCTTTTAAACCTTCATTAAACTCTAAACCACCTCCTACAAATTTTGTCATCTGCACTCCCCCTCTTAATTCATCCGTTAACAAATACTTGCCGTTAACATTCTTTAAGATTCCGTAGACGCGAATATTGAAATTTTTAGCTTTCATTTTAATGAGTTTTATTACCTTTATGGCTTAAATTTAACAAAAACTACCAAAATGGCTATCAATCCTAAAAAATTAGAATTTAACAAAAATGATGATGCAATGCGCTTATTGATTTCCGATATGGAACAACGCTTAGAAAAAGTGTATTTAGGTGGTGGTAAATCAAGGATTGAAAAATTACATGCCAAAGGTAAAATGACTGCACGTGAAAGAATTGCGAACTTAGTCGATAAAGATTCTGAAACATTAGAAATTGGCGCTTTTGTTGGAGACGGTATGTATGAAGAACATGGCGGTTGTCCAAGTGGAGGTGTAGTTATTAAGATAGGATATGTAAGCGGAAGACAATGTATAATTGTTGCTAATGATGCCACAGTAAAAGCAGGTGCTTGGTTTCCTATTACGGCTAAAAAGAATTTAAGAGCGCAAGAATTGGCTATGGAAAATAACTTACCGATTATCTACCTAGTAGATAGTGCTGGTGTATTTTTACCACTACAAGATGAAATTTTCCCAGACAAAGAACACTTTGGAAGAATTTTCAGAAATAACGCTAGAATGTCCTCTATGGGTATTACACAAATTGCAGCCGTAATGGGTGCATGTGTTGCGGGTGGTGCATACTTACCTATTATGTCTGACGAGAGTTTGATTGTTGACAAAACAGGGACTATATTTTTAGCTGGGTCATACTTAGTTAAAGCTGCTATTGGAGAATCAATTGACAATGAAACATTAGGTGGTGCAACTACTCAAACTAACATTAGTGGTGTTTGTGATTACAAATCTAAAGATGATGCTGATTGCTTAAAAACAATCCGTGGTTTAATGGATAAAATTGGTGCTCCAGAGAATGCAGGATTCAACAGAAAAGACGCTATTGAACCTAAACATGATATTAAAGAAATTTACGGTACGTTTCCAAGAGAACGTTCAAAACCATATAATACTAAAGAAATCATTAGCCGTTTAGTAGATGATTCTGAATTTGAAGAATATAAAGCTGATTTTGGTAAGACCATTGTTTGCGGCTACGCTAGAATTGACGGTTGGGCTGTAGGAATAGTAGCTAACCAAAGAGAGTTAGTAAAAAATGCAAAAGGTGAATTACAATTTGGTGGTGTCATTTATAATGACTCTGCTGATAAATCCGCACGATTTATTATGGTATGTAATCAAAAAAACATTCCTTTAGTTTTCTTACAGGATGTTACTGGCTTTATGGTTGGTTCTAAATCTGAGCATTCAGGAATTATTAAAGATGGTGCTAAAATGGTTAACGCTATGGCAAATTCGGTTGTACCAAAATTCACCTTAGTTATGGGGAATAGCTATGGAGCAGGAAACTATGCAATGTGTGGTAAAGCTTATGACCCTAGGTTAATGTTAGCTTGGCCAACAGCAGAAATGGCTGTAATGAGCGGTGCGGCGGCGGCAAAAACATTATTACAAATTGAAGTTGCGTCTTTAAAGAAAAAAGGAGAAAAATTGTCTGAAAAAGATGAAGTTGAAATTTATAATAAAATAAAATCAAGATACGATAACCAAATCTCACCTTATTATGCAGCATCTCGTTTATGGTATGATGCTATAATTGACCCAGCTGATACTAGAAAAACAATATCTATGGGAATTGAAATGGCTAACCATAAAAAAAACACAGAACGTTATAACGTTGGTGCAATTCAAGTATAACCTTTTCTTACTTAATACTTAAAAGGCTTAAGAGTTGGACGTTTCCAATTCTTAAGCCTTTTTTATTGAGTCATCTTTTAGTAATGAGAATTAATTTCAAACTAACAACTTTGATTTCTTAAAAATTACCCAACCAACCTAAGTTCTCCTATCGTTTTTTAATTAACTTTCAAAATAATTACATTATTTTGTAACCACATTATAATTTAGTATGTCTAACGTAATAAATAGTATTAATTAAAAACAAAACAACATGCATCAGGCAGAAGGAATTATAGTATCACTAGGAGCATTTTCAATGGTATTTGGAATTGTGTATTTAGCAATTACATCTCACAACAGAAAGGAATTAGCCATGATTGAGGCAGGAATGAATCCCAATAAACCAGAAAAAAGACATTCAAAAATTAGATTTGGGTTATTATTAACCTTTGTTCCGTTTGGCATTTTTTTAGGAAACATTTTAGCAGCCTATACAGTACTTGAAAATGAAGAATTAGCCATAATTTTTGCTTTCTTATTTGGTGGACTAGCTTTAGTAACCACTTATATTATCGAGAGAAAGTTTGAAAACAAACAATTTGATCTTTTAGATTAGTGTTAAGCGATCAAGAACTCATAATAAGCGTTCAGAAAGGTAATACGCAAGACTTTTCTTTACTAGTGGATAGACATAAAAATATAGTCTATTCATTAGTGTATAGAATGGTAAAACCTGAAGAAGACGCTGAAGAGATAGCCCAAGATACATTTATAAAAGCGTTTAAATCAATCAAACAATTTAAAGGGAATTCTAAGTTTTCGACTTGGTTATACAAAATAGCCTACTTCACCGCCATTAATCATTTGAGGAGAAATAAAATGCTAACCGCTCCTATTGACATGAGTAGTTTTGAAAATAATGATCAAACAGCAATTGAAAACCTTAATAAAATTGACCAAAAGCACTATATTAATGAGGCTTTAGAATACTTAAAACCGGTAGAACGAAATCTAATATCACTATTTTATTTACAAGAATTTTCAAATAAAGACATTGAAAAAATAACAGGTTTAACCCAAAGCAACATCAAAGTTAGTTTAATGAGGGCAAGAAAAAAATTATATGGTATTATGAAAAACATGCTAAATGGAGAATTAGAAACCATACTTAAAAATTAAAAGATGAAAGATCAAAATGGCATATTAAAACAAAACGTGACTAACGGTTTTCATCAATCCGTTCCCTCTTCAGATTTTACAGACAAAGTAATGTCTAAAATTGAAATATTACTAGAAACAAAACCGGTCTACGAACCATTAATTTCAAAAAAATGGTGGGTAATTGTTGGAACAATTTCAATAATTACAGTTCTATTCTCTTTTATTTTTGAATCTCAAGATTCTTTACCTAATTTATTCGAAAGCATCACATTACCGCACCTTGAAGATTATAAAACAAGTATTCAATTAACTGGGTTAATAGTATTAATGCTCAGTATATTGACCATAACAGATTTAGTATATAGAAAATATAGACATATTACATAAATCAAATATATTAGATTATTTTTCAAAAACGGAATCAAAAGTCCAATGAAATCTATCATTGGCTATTGGTTTTAATTTAACATCTTCCTTTCTAGTTTTTATTAAGATATAGTATCCTTTTAATTCTCCTTCTAAATTTAGGATTTGTCCTTCATGATGTATTGACAATTGATAATACAAAGTAGAATCATTTTCATTTGTGATTATGATACTTCTTTTATCTTCAGCAAACGCTAATTGAAAACTTTCAAATGTATCATTAGTAAATTGAATAATAAAATATTGTTTTCTATGAAAGAATACTCGTTTTATATTCATTCCATTTGTATTAGACTCAACAACAGAATAAGCCCCATTCAAGTATGGTTTAGTAAATATATCATCATTAAAATTTTGAGTTTTAACATAAGGCCCTATCGATTCAAATAAAATCAATCCTATAACTATAGATTTTATCAAAGCATACTTAAAAATACTTTGTTTTGAATCAAACTCCTTCTCTACTACTCTATTGTCAACTATTTTATTTGTAAATAATTGATATAATCTTTTACCATCTAAACTAATAATAACAACTGAAAGTAGTACTAAGAATAACGAATATACTTTTACTGAGATATCAAATCCAAAATTAATCATCACCACATTAACCAATACTCCAAGTGCGATTACTCCGCCAAGTAATCTCGTTTTTTTATGTAACAATAATACTGCAGGCAATAATTCAATCAAACCTGAGAAAACTGAATACACATAAGACGTTCCCATAGAGGACCAGAATAAAATATCTTTTGACAACTGATTCAATGGCGTAAATAATATATTAGGCTCAGGAAAATAAAATTGATGCTTAAACATTTTATCAAATCCATATTTAAATAAAATCAGTGCTAAATAATAAGCTATAAAAATTCTGAAATAAGCTTTACCTTTCGCCGGAATTATTTTAAATTTCCATATCCAAATCAAAGCGAATACATTACTTAAACTTAGTAGTGTAAATACAATCCTGTTGAATCTGACAGAATACTTAATTCAGCATTTGTAGTTACATTAAACCATAATCCAAGTACCTGATTAAGTTCAGTGAAAATAGGTGAAATAAAAGTTGCAAAATCAGGAATTACAAAGAAGGGAAAGGGAAAGGTGATTATAAATCCTGTAATAAACAGGATGAGTACGCGGTTTATAAAGGATTTAAAAAAAATCATTATTAAGCTACAACTTTATTTTTATTGTAAAAGTATAGAAAAGAAAAAAAGATAAGCATTAGCCCTATTATTCCAAATCCAAAATACATTAAATAAGTAGAATTAGATTTTGGGCCTAACTGGTTTGCTGGTGTATTACCATCACTGTTGTCATTACCTAATAATAAAGCCCCGGAAGATTTCACAATCATTTTATCAACTGCTTTATATTTTCCCAATAATTTGGCACGTTTTTTCTTTAATCTCTCCTGGCTTTTATTCCATTTTTGTTGTCGCTTAATTTCTTTCTTTGTTAAAACGGTATCAAAACCTATAAACTCTATATCATTTCGGTAATACATTCCTTTTAGGGTATCAACAGTTAAATGAGGAATATGACACACAGGATGATTAACAACAGTATCTATTTTTTTATCCCATCCATTACCTCTTGATCTAATTTCAATTATTGTAGAATCATTTAACAATCGTATTGTGTCGATACTAAAGCTTGGTAAACCAACATTATCCAACTCAATAAAAGAAAAGTTTGATAAATTACCACTGTGGCTTTTAAAGGCTATCAATTTTGTTTGCCCAAATGCAATTAGACTTAAACTGAAGAAAGTTGTAAAAAGTAGTTTCATAATTATTAATAACAAAATTACTAAAAAAGGTTACACAATTTAGATAGTAGTTTGGTATAAAAATCTATTTAACATTAAATAACGAAACAATTACCATGGTAAGTAAATTATATATACCTTTGTAGTATGAAAAAAATAATTGTTATAGGCGCAAGTTCAGGTGTAAAATCTATAAACAAAGATTTAGTTGCCTACACATCTTCTTTAATAGATAATATTGAACCCTTGCATATAGATATCAGTTCATTTAATACTACTCCATTGTTTTCTCCAGAACACAAAGACCAGTTTGGCTCTCCAAACGAAATTATTGAATTAACTGAATTATTCAACGCATGTGATGGATTTATGATTTCATTTGCTGAACACAACGGGTCATTTGCTGCTAGTTATAAGAATGTGATTGATTGGGTGTCTGTTCAAGGAAAAGACATTTTTAATCACAAACCTATGTTATTAATGAGTACATCACCGGGGCCAAGAGGTGCTAAAACAGTTTTAGAGTCAGCTGTTAATTATTACCCACACATGGGAGGAAAAGTTTGTTCAAAATTCAGTTTACCCTCATTTTATGATAATTTTAAAAATAATGAAATAGTTAATCAAGAATTTAAAGCTGAATTAGCAATAGAACTTTCAAAATTTCAATCAGAATTATAATATTACATGGGGAATTTAGAAAAAGAAATTAATTCAAAATTTGATAGCGAACACCAAAAAGCATTTTTAAATATAAAATTCACATCTTCATACTTTTCAACTATTGCCGATAAAATATTTATAAAATATAATATATCTTCACAACAATATAATGTATTACGAATTTTAAGAGGTGCAAAAAAAGCGATTAAGGTTTCAACTGTCAAGGACAGAATGATAGAAAAATCACCAAACACAACACGTTTAATGGATAAATTGGTATCTAAGGACTTAATCATCAGGTCTAGACGAGAAGAAGATAGACGTGCTGTTTATGTTGAAATCACCAAAAATGGATTAGATTTAGTTAATTCTATTAATGTAAATGATGAGAAAGTAAGTTTAAGTAAAATTTCAACTGAAGAAGCTATAGAATTAAATAGAATTTTGGATAAAGTTCGATAATTCAAATCGACTTAAGATAAGAAAATAATCATTTTAAGATTTAAAATTAGACTGAGCAGTCAATCAAATAGAAAACAATCCGTTTAACTCTATTTAACAACTGTAATTTAAATAAAAAAATTACATTTGTCAAAAAATATAAAATATTATTCTATGTCATTTGGAAAAGCTTTTTTAGCAAGTTTATTAGCCGTATTAGTATCGGGAATTATAATATTAATAATCTTCTTTGGGATTATTGGAGCTATGGTATCAGGCTTAGAGCCATCTCCCTTATTAGTGAAAAAAAATACAGTATTAAAAATGTCGTTTGACTTACCTATAGGAGATGTGTCCTATACAAGTTTTGATAAGAACAGTTTTGACTTAAAACAAAAATTAGGTTTAAATGATATCTTAAATGGAATTGAAACGGCCCAAGCTGATGATAAAATAAAAGGCATCTACCTAAATATCAATAACTTAAATACAGGCATAGCTACAATTAAAGAAATTCGTGATGCTTTAGAAGATTTTCAGAGCTCTGGAAAATTTATTATGGCCTACCATGAAAACTACTCAAAAGCGACTTACTACTTATCTTCAGTTGCAAAAGAAGTATATGTATACCCTAGTGGAACGTTTGACTTTTTAGGATTAGGTTCAGAGCAATTCTTTTTAAAAGGAGCTTTGGAAAAATTAGAAGTTGAAATGCAAATTATTAGAGGAACAAATAATAAATTCAAATCAGCTGTTGAACCATTGATGTATACTGAAATGAGCGAAGCTAACCGTGAGCAAACTCAAAAGTATTTAGATGCTTTATGGAATGAAATGCTAGTGTCAATTGGTCAAAGTAGAGACATTTCAATAGCTAAATTAAATGAAATAGCAGATAGTGCCTACATTCAAAAATCAGGACAAGCTGTTGATTATAAATTAGCAGATGGTGTAAAATACTATGATGAAGTGATTGCACTTTTAGAATCTAAAGTAGAATTAAATAAAGATGGAGAAGTAGAATTCTTTTCCTTTGCAAAATATGCTAAGAAGAAAGCTAAGAAAAACAAGAAAGCAAATATAGCTATCATTATGGCTGAAGGAAGTATAGTAGATGGTGAAGGTGAAATTGGACAAATTGGTGGAAATTCAATGTCTGCTCTAGTTAGAGAAGCTAGATTAGATACAACGATTAAAGCTGTTGTACTTAGAATTAACTCTCCTGGCGGATCTGCATTAGCAAGTGATATTATTTGGAGGGAAATTATTTTAACAAAAGCTGTGAAACCTGTAATTGTTTCAATGGGAGACGTTGCTGCATCTGGTGGTTACTACATTGCTTGTGCTGCTGACAAAATATATGCCTCACCTAATACAATTACAGGATCTATTGGTGTGTTTGGAGTGATACCATTCACAGGAGATTTATTAAAAAATAAATTAGGTGTTACTATAGATAGAGTTCAAACTAATCAACATTCAATATTATCTTTTAATAAACGATTAACGACTAAAGAGTTCAAAATTATTCAAAAAGGTGTAGATGATATCTATGCCGACTTTATTGGAAAAGTAGCTGATGGGAGAGGTATGAAACCGACAGAAGTTGACAGTATTGGACAAGGTAGAGTATGGGCTGGATCTGATGCCATCACAATTGGTTTAGTGGATGAATTTGGCGGAATGAACGCAGCAATCGCTGATGCAGCCTCAAGAGTATCTATTTCAACTGAAAACATTAAACTAAAAGTATATACTACCGCTAAAACGGATCCTATGTTGGAAACATTAATTGCTTTACAAGAGCAAGACAAACCTAATACTTCAGCTAAAGCATCAGCATTACAAACTAAAGTAATGGACATGTTTAATTTTGCAAAATCTATAGAAGCCAATTCTGGAATTCAAGCAAGGTTACCTTACATTTATTGGATTGACTAAACCAAATTAACGCATTAAAAAATAGCCTTGTAAAATTTACAAGGCTATTTTTGTATTACAAAAACACCCAATTATGCTGAATCATAAATTCATTGGTAATTCAAATTCAAATACCTGCATTATCTTTCTACATGAAGGTTTAGGCTCTATTGATATGTGGAAACAATATCCTGAAGATTTATGTCAACTCTTAAATTACCAAGGGTTAATATATGACAGAGCTGGTTATGGCAAATCGGAAGGAGATTTAAGCCTAAGAGATCCTAACTATCTACATAAAAGTGCGGATGAATTATATAGCTTGATTCATACTGTAACGTCCTGAATTAACTATACAATTATTTAACAAAAGACTAAAATAACTATACACCATATATTTATAACACTAAAATAGCTATACATATACTTGAAAAGCTAAATTAG